>JGI2924J29684_1077380_pt1 | contig 16434 bp, 11 predicted proteins | sample BenlonsequencITS_FD_29684 | JGI IMG/M metagenome (IMG submission 29684)
CCGCCGTAATAGTATGATAATCGCTTTTGACGAGCCTACGGCTTCCCTTTCTGACCCTGAAATCGAGGTACTCTTCTCTCTTATCGAAAAGCTCAAACAGAAAGGGAAGGTTATTTTCTATGTGTCCCACCGAATGAAAGAGATTTTTAAGATAGCTGATAAGATCATCATTTTAAAAGATGGCTGTTTTATCGAAGAGGTAAAAACCAGCGACGCCACCGAAGACGAACTTGTGCTGAAGATGGTGGGCCGAAATATCGGCGACGTGTTTAATAATTTGAGCCGGAACGACAAAATCGGCGAAGTGGTACTGGAAGCGAAAGGCCTTGAAAATGATTATATCAAAGATGTGAACTTTACCCTCCGTAAGGGGGAGGTGCTCGGTTTCGCGGGCCTTGTAGGCGCCGGACGTTCGGAAACCATCAGGGCTATTTTCGGCGCTGACAAGCTCAATGCGGGTGAGATTTACGTTAATGGAAAAATCCAGAAAATACGAAGCCCCCGGAACGCGATCCTCGCGGGTATCGGTGTTTGCCCAGAAGATCGCAAAGAGCAGGGACTCGTCCTCGATCGTTCGATCAGGGAAAACCTGACTATTCCAATTCTGCATAACCTGGCGAAGCTCGGGGTGATAAGCCGCCGGAACGAACGACAAATCGCGAGGCAGGCGGTGGAAAAACAACGGATCAAAACCCCTTCGATAGACAAAGTGGCGGTGGAACTTTCCGGTGGTAACCAGCAGAAGGTCATCCTCGGGCGTTGGCTTTTGGCGAACCTCAGAGTGCTTATCCTCGACGAACCGACCAAAGGTATCGATGTGGGGACCAAGGCGGAAATCTATCAAATGATCTGTGATTTGGCCAAATCGGGCCTTGGGGTGATTTTTATTTCGTCCGAACTGCCGGAAGTCGTTAATGTCAGCGACCGGGTAATCGTTATGCGGGAAGGCCGGATAACCGGAGAACTGAAACGGAAAGAACTCTCGGAAGAAAATGTCTTAAAACTTGCCATGAGGGAAAGGTAATCGATGAAAAACAGCGAAAAAACAAACAAAAGCGCAAATACGGGACTGACCAAGTATCTCATGCAATCCAACGAGATCATGATGCTGATCGTCTTGCTGCTGGTAATCTCCTTTTTCACGTTCATGAACAGGAATTACCTGTCGTATTTCAATATGACCAATATACTGCTGGCGGCTTCGACAGTAGGCCTTTTGGCTATCGGCGAAACCTGTCTTATTATCGCCGGTCATATCGATCTGGCGAGCGCCAGCGTGGCAGCCCTTTTTGGAACCTGGGTGGCGATTTTGATCAACGCCGGCGTTCCCTGGCCTATCGCTTCCCTCGTGGTGGTGGTCGCCAGCGTTTCGGTAGGGCTGGTTAATTCGTGTTTGGTAAACATTTTCGGTCTTCAGCCTTTTATAGCCACACTGGCGATCTCTTCGGTGTGTTCGGGACTTGCGTTTATTATCTGCAAGGGGAAATCGGTCCCCATAAATGAAGAAATGTTCATCAAATTCGGTACCATGAAAATTGCCGGAATTCCGTTTCCCGCGATTTTACTCATCGTCTTCTTCATAATTTTCGGGTTTATCCTGGGACGGACCGTATTCGGGAGGAGCGTCTATATGATAGGCGGCAACCCCACCGCGGCGTGTTTGGCCGGTTTAAACCCTAAAAAGATCAGCACGATTCTGTACATCATTAGTGCCATGGTAGCGGCTTTCGCCGGTGTATTGATGACCGCAAAAATGCACTCAGGACAGCCGGGGGGAGGTGCCGGAGCGGAGTTTGACGCCATAACCGCGGCCATCCTCGGCGGAGTGGCTTTCTCAGGCGGCAAGGGAAACTTGAGAGGCTGCTTTATCGGTCTTCTTATCATGCAATGCTTCAACAACGGTCTTACGGTTATTAGCGTTTCGGCCTTTTGGCAGATTGTCGCAAAAGGTCTGATTTTAATTGCGGCTTTGATATTTGACTTCTTCCGTAGGGAGAGGCTTGAAAGATAAATTTTTTAAGGAAGGGGGAAAGTTATGAAGAGAAAAGTGATCGCGCTGATTATGACCGTCGCTTTGGCAACGGGGGCGTTCGCCAACGGTGTCACGGATTCCGATTCTGCATCGGAAGGGCAAAAAACACTTGTTTTCGAATATTTTGCCACATCATTCACGGTGCAATGGATACAGGACATCGAGGCGTCCTTAAAGGAACTGGGAGCCCAGTACAATTTTGAAGTGCGCACCGCCGACGCGAATCGGAAAATTGAAACGCAGCTTTCGCAGGTGGATGTGGCGCTTCTCTCGGGAATCGACGGCGCCTTCCTTTTTGTGGTCGACGAAGGAAGCGCCCCGGCGGTGGTGTCGAAGTTTAACGACGCTAAAGTGCCGGTAATCGGTGAAACCTTAAAACTAAAAGATGGGTCGGACAAGGTGATTGCCCCGTACGTTGAGCTTGACGCGGAAGGTGTCGGCGATAAGTGCGCTCAATGGATTATCGATAACTGGAAAACTACCGGCGTGGATCTTTCCAAGATTGAAACCGTCGGCGTTATTAAAGGCACTAACAGCAAGTATCAGTCGGATATCAACCGTGCTAACGGCTTTGTCGCCGGACTTAAAAAAGGCTTCCCTGGACTGAAAGATTCCAACATCTTCATGGCCGACTGTGCCGCGGAGACCGGCAGCCAGGATATGGCCGAAGCGTCCTACAAGCAGACTTCCGCCATTATCGCTTCCCATCCGGAGGTCAGCGCCTGGCTCGTTATGGGTACGGTCGACCACTATGGCCTCGGTGCCGCCAGGGCGATTGAAGCCGCCGGCGTGGAAAAGAAAGCGATCCTTGTCAGCGCCGGTGGCGAACTGGCGGTAAAGGAATGGGCCAACAACGCATCTCCCTGTTGGTGGGCTACTTGTTATTACAACGCTATGGATTACGCGAAATATATGGTTGAAGGTATGCTGGCCATGTGCCGGGAAGGCAAAAAGGCCGAGGATATTTTCCCCCAGTTCAAGGAAGCCGGACAGAAATACGCGGTTATCAAGATTTCCGGCACCATGATTACCAGGGATACGTATAAGAGCATCGTTCAATAACGTTCTATCGGCATTTTGAAGAATAGTTCTCTGCATGAAGTCCCCGAAAAAGGGGGAAGGGGATAGGTATATGCTCACGGCTAAAGAAAATGTGCTTATGGCACTCCATCATCAACAACCGTACCGGGTGCCCTCCCCATCCTTGCATCAGAATCCCTGCCTGTATTCGGCGTATAGGGAGTGCATTTCCAACTATGGGACAGGCGTCGACTACTTTGGTATCTCCTCTGGACTTATGAACCCGACGATGAGGGGCCCATGATTACTATGTGTACGAGCACCATTGCTGCGGACATGTTGTTCGAATACAACAAGCCCATCTGGGAAAAGACGGGCTACACGCCGCCGCCTAAACCGGCGGTAGGTTTGAAAAATCCCTTTAAAGATTATACAAGGAGATAAAAAATGGGAAAACAACAGAACAGGTTACTGGATCCCAGGGGCTTTCAGGACAGGACCGTCATTACTATGGCGAAGCGACCGTCTTTGGATGAGTTGAGAAAAGGAAAAATTCTTTTTTACAACAACACCAAACTTGGGTTTTGTAATTACTATACGGTATTTGGCCGTATAAAGGAAAAACTACAGGAAATCGGCGCGTCGAACTTTGTGGAATACACCGAGACTGTCCGGGGCAAAGACGCAAAGAAACTGGCCGATTACGCGGCCATGCTGGCCAAAGAGAAACCGGTTGCGGCGATTGTGGCTTTAGGCGACATGGGCACTTCCTCTTCGACCACGGTGGTTACTATCGAACTGGAAAAACTGGGTATTCCTGCGGTGTATATGACCGCGCCTCCGGGATCGGCGATTACCGAAGGGGTTGGCGTGTACCGCGCCGGACAGCTTTGTCTCTGCTCGGTGGATATTTACCAGGCCAGTACCATAGAAGAGGTAGCGCATCAGGTAGATGTAAAATGGGACTATATATTGAAATCCCTCACTTCCAACGGCGAGGAGCTTGCAAAACTATCCCATATCGATTTCAAGATGGACAAGGTTCCGCCCGCGAAAGACGGCTACCTTCCCAAAACCTTCGAGCTCGGCAGCGAAGAAGAACCTTGCGACAACCTGGAGCTGATCAACGATTACTTTAACGACGAGCATATCAGTGATGGTTTGCCGATTATTCCGCCCACAAGGGTACGGTACGACAACATGCTGGCCTATTGCCCCTTCTCGGAAAGCCTGGTCCTTTGCCCTCCCTCGGGCCCGTCCGGAAAGAGTATAACGGTCAAGGACGTGGCCATAGCGGCGGTGATGGCGGGCTGCAAGCCCAAGGCGATGCCCATACTGATAGCGGCTTTTAAAGCCCTGGGCAACCCACTCTACAACTTTAACCAGAGCGTCACCACATCACACCCGGGCGGCAACCTTGTGCTGGTGTCCGGACCCATCGCCCAGGAAATCGGTATCTCCGGCAAACAAGGTTGCATGGGGCCTGGCTGGCCAATGAACGCCACCATCGGCCGGGCGGTTAACCTGGTCATCATGAACGTGCTTCGTTCCGTACCTGGGGTCTGCGACCTTGACTGCATCGCCAGCCAGGCGGAGTTTACCTACTGCTTCGCCGAGGAACCGGAACTGGCCCAGTGGAACATGATCAACGAAGACCACTTCGACAAGAATACTACGACGGTTTATGTCCTTAAGGCCGAACCGATTCACGATGTTATCGACTTTTTAAGCCTTGATGGTTACGACCTCCTGGATACGCTGACTCATTGCTGTACTACTCTGGGTTCCAACAATGCCTATATGCCCGGGCCGTTGGTCATGGCTATAACCCCGGATCACGGCATGATGTTGAAAAATGCCGGTTACACAAAGGAAATGATTCAGGAACACATCCACACCTATGTGTACCACGAGGTACCTATGATACGGAATCGGGGCCTTGTTCCGGTTCGGCCCGAAAGCTTTAAAAACCGGCACCCTATGCCGGTTACACGGTCGCCCAAAGATGTTGAAGTGGTGGTGGTCGGCGGTCGAGGAGGCCACGACGGCATCATACTTCCTTGGGCCTTGCACAGCGAGGGCATTGTGGAACCGATCGCACTTCCCAACGGCAAAGCTGCGAAGTCAATCGAAGAATTCAAAAAATAGACGGAGGAACAAGTATGGCGAGAAAACAGGTTATTGTTGATAAAAAATACGATGTCATCGTTTGCGGCGGCGGTACTTCCGGTGTCGCGGCGGCTATTGCCTCGGCTCGAGGCGGAGCGTCTACCCTGTTGATTGAACGGGTAGGGGCCCTCGGCGGACAGCTTTGTTTTTCAGGGCCTCCGGGCTTCGCGTTTGCCCACCTGTTCAACCCAAAAGGCGAACAGGATGCCGCGGGCATTATTCAGGAGATTCATACCCGTATGCTGAAAGAGGGGCACGCCCTGCCGCATCTTAAACCGGAGCACCGGCTTGAAGGAGGCTACACCTTTTCGTATATAGACCCGGACTGGTTTGCTCTGACAATTTTTGAAATGATGGAAGAAGAAGGGGTGGAATTATTGCTTCACAGCCTTGTCGTGGATGTGGTGCAGGACGGGAACAAGGTGACCGGCGTCGAGGTGGAAAACACCAACGGAACGATGATCATCCAAGGAAACATCATCATTGACTGCACCGGAGAAGGGGACATCGCGGTACGGGCAGGTGCCCTTTCCGAATACGTTGATAAAAAAACTGTCCAGCCCCACACGATTTCTTTTACCATGGATGGGGTTGATTGGAAGGAACTGATGAACTGGATCCATAAAAACCCGGATCAGATTGTGTGGTTCGAACATACGCTGCCGCATTGGTCGGAGGAGCGGAAAGAGCAGGCCCATCAGAAGGCCCTCGAATTCTACAAGACCTGCGACGACCCGGCCTTGTTCGGAGAAATTATGGGCTTTACCGAGTTCCACAAAAAGGGGCTCGAGACCGGTGAATGGCACGGATGTTCTGGAGTGGGCTTCTTCCTTACCCCCCGGGAAGGCGGCCATATTCAGGCCCATATGCAGCATTCATCTCAGGTGCCGGAAGTGCTCACCGACAATGCCTGGGACATCACCAAAGGTGAGATAGTGTGTCGCAAGCAGAACATCCTGGCGCTCAAGTTTTTCCGCAAATACATTCCAGGCTTTAAGAACGCATACCTTACCCGGCTTTGCCCCGAACTGCGCATGCGTGAGGGCCGCAGAATTATGGGCGACTATAAACTCACCCGGGACGATGTAGCTGTGGGGAAAGAGTTCTCCGATGTTATAGGAAAGAGCCACTTCAAGGCTGGCGCACACCACACCACCGACCAGAACACAATCGCCCAGGTGGAGAAGGTCTGCCCGAGCGACGACGGCTCCTATGACATCCCTTACCGATGCCTTGTTCCGCTGAAAGTCGAGAATATGCTTATCGCAGGCAAGCATGTTTCCACCGACCGGGACGCCTATCTGCGTTACCTGCACCAAACCATGATCACCGGACAGGCCGCCGGCGCCGCCGCCGCAATCTGCGTGAAGAAAGGCATTTCTCCCCGGGCACTGGAAAAAAACGTCAGCGAGCTGCAAAGCACCCTGAAAAAACAGGGCGCCATCCTGGACGGGACGACCTGATGGGGTTGATGAAAGATGAGCTTAACCGTTAAACGGTGGTTTGTGCTCGCCGCGAGCTGCCTTGTCAACCTGTGCATCGGTTCCATATACGCCTGGAGCGTATTCGCTAAACCCATGGCTGCCTACCTCTCTTCCGTGGGAGGGGCTGCCTTGGGCAGCCTTGCCATAGTTTTTACCGTGGCGAACAGCGTCGGTCCCATTACCATGATTTCCGGCGGATTTATCAACGACAGGGCAAGCCCTCGGTTCATCATCCTTACCGGGGGGATTCTCTTCGGCGGAGGCATATTCTTTTCCGGATTTGCCAAATCCTTGGGGATGCTGATCGTAAGTTACGGCCTTGGCACCGGCCTTGGCCTTGGCTTGGTATACGGTTGCGTGGTGGCCAACATGATCAAGTTTTTCCCGGACCATCGGGGCTTGGTAGGTGGGCTTGTCACCGCCTCGTACGGCGTCTGTTCCGTCATCATGCCGCCCCTAGCCAACGCCCTCATCGCCGCCAACGGTGTTACGGCGACTTTTAAAATCATCGGCGCCGTTATGATGATCCTGATAGGGGCCGCTTCGTTTTTTATTATCCGCTGTCCCCCGGGCTTTGTTCCCGAGGGCTGGACACCGCCGGCGGCTAAAAGCGGCGGGCCGGTCGGAGCCGAAAAAGACTGGAAGGGGATGCTCTTGGACCCGATTTTTTACGTGATGATGATGATGCTCTGCTGCGGTGCCTTTTCCGGTCTTATGGTAATTTCCCAGGCATCGCCGGTTGCACAGGAGATGATCGGCATGAGTGCAGCCTCGGCCGCGGTTGCGGTATCCTTTCTGGCCTTGGTAAACACTTTCGGCCGCATAGTGGCCGGTTTCCTGTCCGACAAGGTCGGTGTCATAAAAACCCTTGTCGGCGTTTTTGCCGTGTCCATGGCAGGCCTTATCGTGCTGTATGTTTCTGGAGATTTCGCCGGCGGCGCGTCGGTCGTTCTGTTTTACGTCGGTATAAGCTGTATCGGGCTGGCTTTTGGCGCGATTATGGGAATCTACCCCGGTTTTACGGCAGCCCAGTTCGGATCAAAACACAACAGCGTCAATTACGGCATCATGTTTATCGGCTTTGCCCTGTCCGGCTACTTCGGCCCCACGATTATGAGCGAGATAAAAGCCTCCAGCGGCAGCTACCAAAAGGCCTTTCTTGTGAGTCTTGCCATCGCCGCCGTGGGTTTCTTGTTGACGTTGATGTTATCGGCGAAACACAGGCAATCAGCATAAGAGGAAATATATAACCTTGCTTGTTGATATTGCATACCTGTGCGAAACTTTTTCATATTAGCCATTATGGATGAAAATGGTGTGGAGGGATAAAAAAATGATTAAACGGTGCTTAGATGTTAAACTCAATGTACAGCCACTTTGCTTTGGACTTGTACATAAATTCGCTTATGAGGGACCATGCCGGTTTTCTTCAGGCGATGCACTTACGAACGAGTATGATAAAATTGCTGCTCAGCAGGTTTTTTCGGATTTTAAGGACGATTTAGCTAAGAATATTCCTGATTTTGTGGAGCTTCGGGAACCGCTCTATTTTGAATGTAATGATGATTGGCTTCTGCCTCAGGAGAACTTTGATCAAATGATGAAAGATCTTGGTGAGATTGATGTTTATTTAATTCATTCAGGTATTGCACGTGAGCGTCAGATTATTGAATTGGCAGAGCGTAGCAAAAAGCCGATTCTTTTGTCCCCAAGGCTGGGATGCATGATCACCTCTATAACGGCCAGTTTATATAGTCGCGGCCTGGAAACATATGCTGCCAATACATGGAGCGATCTTATAAAGGAAATGAATGTGCTGCGGACAAAGAAAGCAGTACAAAATGCAAATGTCCTGGCAGGTGTGCGATTTAATTCCAACACATCTTATGCGTGTAATGATTCTTTTATCAGTCTGCCCAAGGTTACAGAAGTTTTTGGCACACATTTCCGCTATGTGAATCTTCATGAGTTTTTCGACTATATACATCCGTTGCCCGAAGGTGGTAACTATACGACACCAGGTCGTATGGACACTCCAAATCTTACTGATGAAGATGTAAAAAAAGCTGAAAGCTTGGCGGATGAACTTATTGGGGGGGCAGAACCTGACAATCTTGATATCGAACGTACGTATGTCATTAATTCCTGCAAGATTTATGTTTTGGTTGAAAAACTTCTTAATTTATATGACTGCAATGGTTTTACGTTTCCTTGCCCGGATGCTTGTTCGACTATGCGCATGAACAAGGAGGAATTTACCTTTTGTCTTAACCACTCTCTGTTGACGGAACAAGGTATCCCTTCCACCTGTGATTCGGACATTAACAGTATGATGGCTATGTTTATGTTGACTACACTGTCAGATAAGGCGCCTTCTTTAGGCAACGCCTGGCCGGTACTATTTGACGATAGTGGGAATGTGATTCCTATTTCTTCACGTTTTGATCTTGAGAACGATCTGGCCAATGTAACAGATCACTCCAACTTGTACCTTGTTGATCATTCCAGCCAGATTCGCAAGAAAAAAGGTATTTGTTGTGAACCTTCCAAGTACGGCTTGAGGCATTTTGCGTTTGATAAAAAGTTCGGAGCGGTTTTCCGTTATGACTTTAACCAGGATGTTGGTCAGAAGATTACAATTTGCCGATTCTCTCCCGATTGCAGGAAAATGCTTATTGGCACCGGTACTGTTGTGTGCGGTGGCGGATACTATACTGATAATTGTAATAACTATGTGATTTTCCGCGTAAATGATCAGAAGAAGTTTTATCAGGCCCATAAATATACGGGTAATCATCTGGCCCTTGCTTATGGTGACTATGTGGAAGAACTGAAACTTCTTGCCGATGCCTTTGGACTTGAAGCGCTTATGGTTTAAATTTTTTAAGAAGCTATTATGTTACCTGTAGCAAAAATTCGGGAAGATTTTCCCATACTTTCAACAAAAATAGATGGCCGACCGCTCATTTATTTGGATAATGCCGCGACAATGCAGGTGCCTCTTTGCGTATTGGAGCGGCTTCGTTCTCATTATCTGCATGATAATGCAAATATACATCGTGGCATCTATACCCTTAGTGAACGGTCGACCCAGGCTTATGAAGATGCGCGAATAACTGTCCGTGATTTTTTGGGGGCAGATAGTAAAGAAGAGATTGTCTTTACTCAAGGGGCCACCGATTCAATCAATATGGCAGCTGATGGGCTGCGTGAGACGTTACATATCAATGATATGATTGTCATAACCGAACTTGAACACCATTCCAATTTTCTTCCGTGGCAAAGGCTGTGCCATAGAACGGGGGCAACGTTTGCAATCATACCATGTCCTGATGGAATGCCTGATATGGAGGCATACAAAAAAATTCTTTCTCAGAATCCTAAATTGGTTGCCGTTACACAGGTTTCGAATCTTACGGGAACAGTAATGCCGTTGGGCGAGATGACGCGGCTGGCTCATGAGGCCGGTGCTGTAATCTTTGTGGATGGAGCACAAGGCATTAGGCACTGCGATACACATGTTTCTGCAGAAGATTATGATTTTTACTGTTTTTCCGGCCATAAGATCATGGGGCCTGCCGGTATCGGTGTGCTATATGGTAAACGAAGACTCTTGGAGATGTTGAAACCATCACGTCTTGGAGGCGGCATGGTAGGTACTGTAACGGGTCAAGATTTTACCGAAGCACCGCTGCCGTATAGATTAGAGGCTGGAACGCCCAACTATCCAGGTGCTATTGCCTTAGCGGAAGCAATACGATATATAGACAGACTTGGGCGTAAAGCCATTGCCGATTATGAAAATATGCTTGTCGATTATGCCGTGGAAAAACTTTCTGAAGTTGCAGGACTACATGTCTTAGGTCATCCTGTTAATCGTGCTGGTGTAGTTTCTTTTGTTTTGGATACTATGCATCCTTATGATGCGGCTAGTATACTAGACAAATTGGGCGTTGCAATCCGATCGGGTACGCATTGTGCTCAACCGGCATTACAGCGGTTCGGTGTTACTGCGGCGCTTCGATTATCACCGGCATTTTATAATACTCGCGCAGAAATCGATGAGGCATGTCTGGCAATACGGCAAACACAGGATTTAATGAGTAGGTGGATTAAAAAATGACTGAAGAAATGTCTATTTCTCAGTTGGAAGATACCTTCATAGAGGACATTAATAATTTAGGAGACTGGTTTTTACAGTACGAATATTTAATAGAGATTTCTGTGGATATACCACATATCGAATTGCAGGAAAGGACTCATGAGCGAAAGGTTCCAGGGTGCCAATCAGGTGTATGGATCATATTGAAGTATGTCGATAAAAAAGTCCGAATTCGAGCTGATAGTGAAGCACTTATTATCAGAGGCTTCCTTGCTATGTATGTACTGCTCTTGGATAACAGAACGCCGGAGGAAATTTTGTCTTTTCATCCTCGCTTTATCGAGGAAACCAATATAAAAAGCCAGATATCTACGGATCGATTCCATGGGTTGCAGTCTGTTTTTTCAACGATACAAGATTTTGCCGCAAAATGCATTGAAACGGAGTGAGATAGTGTGACAATCGAAGAACGAAAAAACCTTGTAATTCATCTGTTGTCTATGGCTCATGCAAAGGCCGAAAACGAGGCGGAAATCATCAGAAACGAGTCAGACCCTTCTTTGAAATTCATTTATGAGCATTTGCGCAAGTATATCTTGGCAAAATTTCTCCTGAGTGAAGACTGCATGGAAGATCAGCTACAAGAATTGGCGGAACTGAGTTTGGCTCGGAGTATAAAACTGGATCCAAAGATGATTAAGAAATTCGATAAGGCTGTGCCTTGTGACAATGTTTCCTCGGCATCGGCTAAAAAAGTCATGCTGTTGTATGCTATTCAGAAGGATTTACATATTCATCCCGATGCAGAGTTTTTGATTTCACAAAAGGATGTGAGAGGATTATCCGTCTTGGTTCATTCATTACTGCAATAATTTTCAAAATATGCTGGAAAATACGTAAGAATAAGAAAAACGAAGAAAAAGTCTCAAAAGCCTTGCTGCTGTGTAACAACTCGCAAGAAATGAGAAAAAAGTCATATAGTTTGAGAAAATAACTTGTTTTTCCATAGCCTTTTATTAAGTCTTGATATCATTCGGTTATTTCAGAAAGTGCCGACGGCCACATTTCATACCGAGGAAATGTCGATTTGTCATTTTGGCCACCATGATGTTCCTGTTTCAATTTTTGGGGTAGGGAAACGAAAATTCTCGCTTAGAGAAGGGATACTGTCTTCCTAAAAACTTTCGTATGCTAATAATTATGCTATAATAATTTAATTTAAATATTTAGGTCGAAAATGGTATGCTTCGTTTTTATCATAGTCAAAAGTTCTTTTTTTTAACAGTCTTTGTCATTATTCTTCTGTTTTTTTCATGTCAAAGCAGTGATGGTGCTAAACGTCAAGACCAAGACACTGTTGGAAAAGCGTTGGCATTTTCCTCCCAGGACGATTATCTTCGAATGCTGTCGATGAATATGGATACTCTCTTTGAGGAATTTGTTCGTGACGGGAGGGTTGATCTCGGCTGGAAGGACGAGTATGGTTCGTCCTTTTTACATCATGCGGTATGGATGGAAAAAGTAGATCTTGTCAAATTCTTATTAGACTCTGGTGCTGCGGTAAACGCGCGTCGTATGGATGGTTTTACTCCTTTGCATTGGGCGGCCTATAAGGGAAATACGGCGATTGCGAAACTCTTGGTCGATCAAGGTGCAGATATCAACAGCATTGCAAGTGGGACAACACCCCTGTTTTGGGCGATTGCTCGTGATCATGAAGAGTTGTCTCGATATCTTCTTGAACGGGGAGCGGACTGTCTTGCAGCTGGGGAAGATTACCCAACTCCTCTCGCATGTTTTGAAAAACATATGGGAATTAATGTAACTGATGGCTATGCTCAGTACGGTTCCTCACTGATTATTGCATTGCTTGAGGATCGTGATGCTTGCCAGCAGGGGCACCCTGAACTACCTCCTTTCCCGAAAGCCTCGTTAAGCTTCGAACAGGTTTCAAACTATTTGGATCGAACGGAAATACAGGTAAGTGTTACCAACGAGGGAAAAGGAGATCTGTTTGATTTGGTGGCGGATCTTTCCATTACAGGAACGAAGAATATCCAGCAAAAGCTCTATTTTGGAAAAATCTCACCGGGAAATAAGGTTGTGAGAAACTGTTTTCTTTCTTCGTTGGATTATCGTGATATCGGAAAAGACCTTTCTGTTTCGGTATCGTTTACCGAGGAGAATAATTATCTTCCTGAGAATTGTAGTGGAAAGATAACGGTTCCCGTACCTGACAGAGAATTTATTGTTGATCATCTGACGGAGCTTGATGCTTCAACGGTCAAATCCATGGTAGATAATGGTTATTTCACAATAAATGATTTGAGTCGGGCGGTCATTCTTCGATCGTCTGATTTGACTATCGATGAAATAAAACCTTATGTGGAAACAGACCTGATTGATCGAACGGTCATTGACAAGCTAATTAAATATGAGAAGATACCCTATACCGCCTCCGATTTGGTCTATTTTGCTCAAAAAAAGGCGATTACCCAGGAAAATCTGGAGTTGGTTTTCCTGGAAAATCGGATTCCTTTCGATGCCGAGAATATTCTTCACGTTGCGGAATCGCATTATATTTCCCGACAGGTGGTAGAGGCCCTCTATAGTGCGGGAATCAGTTTTTCGGAAGAGCAGGTTCAAAAGCTTATCGCTCTTAAAGCTTTTTCTCTGCCAGAGGTGCTGTACACTTACACAATCAGTGATGGCGATAGTGCAAGTTCGTCCGGGAACAGGGATGGGATGATTCAGGTTGGTGAAGGAGTCGATTTTGATGTCATTGTCAAAAATAATTCGATTTTCGATATGTCCAATGTAACGATAGGTTTGGAATCGGATGATACGGCAATTGACCTTTTTAAAAATAGCCTTCGGTTAAACATGCTTGTCAGTGGAGCAACTGCAGGATTGAATGCAACTATCGGTGTGAAGCGCTCTTTTAGCGGCGATACGCTGCCTTTGCGTATAGTTGTAGAAGATCGCCATTTTGGGACTCTTATCGACAAACAACTGGATGTGCCAGTCGGCAGAAGTGTCGGATCTCCCGTTCTTTCCATCAATAAAAAGGTTTCTGCCTCGCAGAACCTTGTGGTAAAAAGCGGGGCTGCGGAGAATGCCTCGCAGATTGCCGTGCTCTCCGAAGGGGCTGTTCTCGATACTGTTGGAGAGCTTGATGAGTGGTATAAGGTGGAAATCTACGGAAAATACGGGTGGGTGGAAAAGTCCCAAGTAGTGGATTTTCGTGTTCCGGACAGTCATACCTTCCTTGTAGAGAACAGGAAAGATTTTTCCATAGATGATGGCACTTCCGATACCTATGCCGAACGTGCATTTGTTAATTCCCGACCCATTCTTGAAGTCATTTCACCATCAAACAATGACAATGTTTACAACCGTACCTCTATGGAGATTCTGGCTGTCGACCGAACATACGGTATAGCTTCGGTCGATATACGGGTCAATGGCGCTTCATTGGAAGGAAGTGGTGCCCGGGGGCTGAGGGTTGCAGATGCTCAGCACGAGAGGTACCGCGGAACCTATCCCCTGGTTCTTAAAAAAGGAGAAAACGAGGTTAGTGTTACCGTCTATAATACAAAAAATGTAGCCTCGGATACCCAGCTGCTACACCTTTATTCCCAGGGAATTCAAAACCCTCCCTCTCTTTATGTGCTTTCGGTGGGGGTAAGTGACTATGAACTATCCTCCCAGAATCTGAACTATGCGGCTGGAGATGCACAAAAGATTGCTGCGGTCTTTGGAACCCAGGAACATGCTGAGATTTACGATCAGGTCCATATTAAAACGCTCCTTGATGGAAATGCTACGAGGGCTAACATTAAGGATGGAATAAATACCTTTCTTTCCGATGCCCGGGTTGATGATATGGTTGTTCTTTTTTTTGCGGGTCACGGCATAACGGACAGTCGTGGTCGCTACTATCTGCTTGGCTATGATGGAGATATGAATAATCCCTCTGCAAACGGTCTTAAGCAGAGTGATTTTGAAGATGATCTTATCGCTTCGGTACAGGCAAAAAAGGTGCTGGTCATGCTCGATTCCTGTCAGAGCGGTGGAGTTACCGGCAGGCGGGGAAATGAGAATATTACCGAGGTGGTCGACCGCCTGAGTTCGGCGACGGGTTTTACGGTCATGAGTGCTGCTCGGGGCAACGAGTATGCCTATGAAAATGCTAACTGGCATGGTGGGGCCTTTACCCTTGCGGTAGAAGATGCTTTGGCCAAATCACGGGCCGATGCGAATCAGGACGGTTATGTGGATATCAACGAACTGGATAGTTTTGTGTACAACAAGGTGATTGAACTGACCGGTAGCAAACAGCATCCAACAAGCAAGCGTTATTCTACGGAAAGTTACCTATTTTATCAAGTGCAATAGGAGATGTTATGAAAAACGGCGTGATTGCAGCTTTTTTATTGATAACGATAGTGGATCTTTCGGCTCAGAATTTGCCAAAAGATCTGGAGGCAGCCGTTACCATAGCCCAGGTCGGATCTACCCCGTTGCTTATAGAGACTATGATCGATTACAGGGGGATACAACAAAACCAGCTCGATGAGGCATATAAAAAACGTGATCAAATCATTGTTGATTTGAACGAGGTAAAAGCAAGCCGACGGCACCGGGCCGTCTGGAGTGGTGTAATGGTCGCTGTAACGGCCTTATGTGCCGGTTCCTATTTTTACCTCCATGACCTTGGTAATGATGCTTACGATGATTATATGGATGCCACGATAAGTGAAGATGCAACGGAGTACCGGGATACCTATGAACGTTACGATCTGATGAGTTATACCGGTTTGGGGCTTGCCGGTGTTGGGGCTATTACTTCAATAGTGCTCTTTGCAAAGATCCCTTCACAAAAAGATTTGCAGGTTCAGCGTACCACGATAGAAGGAGAGATCCAGCGCCTTGAAGGAGCACTAGAATGAAAAGGGCGCTTATAGCCGTTTCATGTTTTTTGCTGCTTCTTTCTACATGCCGAAACCCTCTCAACCCGGTGGATCCAGAGGGGGATGAGTATGTTGGCTATGAATCGGTAGATAGTGATGGTGATGGTATCGGGAGCTATGATGATGTTGATGAAATTAGCCTTTTAAGGCCGGAAAATGATACAACTCTTGACACCGTTATTCCTACGCTGGTGGTATATCAATTTAATCCTGATAAAATAACTGCGTACCATATCCAGATAAACACAAGCTCCGACTTTACGGGAACAATGATTCTGGATAAGGAAGATTATCCGTCAAATAGCTGTATTGTTCCTACGGGAAAGCTCCTCGACTTTGAGACCTACTACTGGAGGGCCAGGGCTTATGACGGAACGAAGTGGAGTGATGGGTGGTCGGAAATTCGGAGTTTTTCAATTAATACTGGTAATGAATTGAATTGTAGCCCGGCAGGTGGGGATTCTCTTGACGATACCACGCCGTATCTTGATTGGGATGATACTGCCGGTGCTGCAAGTTATGAAGTTGAATTTGCTTTAAGTGAAGCGGGACTGGATGAAAGCGATATAAGAACCACGGTGGAATCGGGCTATCAGATACCGGATACGGATGCGCTGGCATACGGAAATACCTGTTACTGGCGGGTAAGAGGGG
>JGI2924J29684_1077379_pt1 | contig 16422 bp, 14 predicted proteins | sample BenlonsequencITS_FD_29684 | JGI IMG/M metagenome (IMG submission 29684)
GCTTTAAATGCTATTGTAAGCGGCTTTCGTTCTGCTAAGGAGGAAGCCGTATTGGTAATTATGGCTGATCTTTCCGATAGTCTTGAAGTTGTAGACTCTATGTTCAAAAAGATAAAGGAAGATCATTACGATCTGGTTTGTGGCTCTAGATACATGAGGGGTGGAAAGCAGAACGGAGGCCCTTTCTTAAAAGGAGTATTTTCTAGGTTGGCTGGGTTGTCTTTACATCTTTTTACTCGTATTCCTACTCATGATATTTCCAATAGCTTTAAAATGTATAGAAAATCTATGCTTGACAGTATAGAAATAGAAAGCGATGGGGGGTTTGAGGTCGGGATGGAAATTACTGTTAAGGCATATCTTTCCGGATATAAAATAACGGAGATCCCGTCCGAATGGTTTGACCGCAGTGAAGGGGAATCCAACTTTAAAATGTGGAAATGGCTTCCTCATTATCTCCATTGGTACGGGTTGTGTATCAGACGAAGTTGGTTTAAAAATCATCTGACAATCAAAACATGAAACTGTTTATTCTATTATTGCTTAATATTATTTTTAATTCATCTGCCAGTTTTTTTATCAAGATGGGAACTTCCCGCATGAAATTCGAAAATGGAACGGGTTTATTTGCCTTAGTGGGACATATGTTTACGAATCCATTTATTTGGACAGGCGGTATTTGCTTTGTCATAGGTTTCCTTCTCTACAGCGTCATTTTGCAAAAAGCTGAGTTGAGTATGGTTTATCCTATTGTTACTTCCGGGAGTTTAATAGCCATTACTCTTCTGTCTCTTTTTGTCTTGCATGAGCCCATTACTTTAATGGACTTCTTGGGATTTGGGTTTATTCTACTGGGAATAGGGTTAATCATAAAATAATTACTGTATCGGCAATTATCGGGGAGAAAAAGGAATATGGAGAAAATCAGCGGGAAAAAGCGATTTTTTACATGGATCAATTTTATAGCCGGAATCTTGTATATTTTCTTTGTTATCTATTCCCTGGTTGCACTTATAACAGGGTTTGAGCCTGTATTTCATCCGTCCGTTACATTTGCCATGAAGGGAGCAATTGGGCTTTCTGCATATCTTTGCCTTTATCTAACCGTCGTATCCTTCCCCAAAATAAAAAAACAGAAACCACCTCTTTGGGTAATATTGGGTTGTCTCGCTCTTTTTTTTCTTATAGCCCTTGTGGATTATGTATCTCAGTCTTATCGTATAGCCGGGTCAGTCGCTATAAAATGGATTATTATCTTAGTTTTGTTAGCTATAGAGGGTATGCTGTTTGGCATAAATTGGGGTTTGGGGAAAAGGAATCTTCAAATTTTTAAAAATGAGATGAGAAAAGATATTCTGATCCTAAAATCTTCCAAAAATACCTTTTATATAATATCTTCCATTCTTTTATTCCTATTATTTGTTTTTATTCATTGCAATATTTTATTGCAGGTACCTCGATCGGGCTTGGATCCTTCATGGCAATTGATTACGAATTGGGTACATCAAAAGGGAATTCAATTTGGCAATAATTATATTTTTACTTACGGTCCTTTAGGATTTCTTCAGGTCCCCATATTCCCTGAATTCAGATTTATTTCCTTTTTTTATTCCATTCTGCTTCTTATATCTTTATGGCATCTTTTTATTATAAGAAATAAGCAATCTTTTTTTTCAGTTTGTTTGTTTGTATTCTTTACTCAATGGTTAGACCTTTATAGTTTTTATCCTTATTTATTTTGTATTTCTTCCTTACTTTTATTTTATAACGTTAAAAATAAAAAAATATTATTTATTTCAATAATCTATAATATGCTGGTTGGCGGTAGTTTAGTCTATGTTAAGTTTATGTATCTTCCTATTGTTATCTTGACAGCCTTTTTAATAGATATTTATTTATATTATGTCAGAAATAGAAAGATTCTAGCCTTACCTGTATTTATTGTATCCCTTCTTGTTTCCTGGCTGCTTGCAGGACAGAAATTAAGAAATATATTTTCATTCTTCAAGCTTTCTTTATCTGTTACAAAGGGCTATACGGAAGCTATGATTAGTGGAAGACCTTTTCCATTTTTAATTTTCGGTATTGCAATATTTATATTATTCCTTTTGATTATTAAAAGTTATACCATCCAAAATAAAAAGCATAAAATCCTCGAAAGAATTCTTTTTACACTTGGCTGCTCTATCTCTCTTTTCCTTGCTTTTAAACATGGATTTGTTCGTCATGATGGGCATGTATTATTATTTTTTAAGGGAAGTTATATTGTAGCATGTACGTTCCTAATTTTAGATAATATAGATCTTAAAAATAAGATAGTTATCCCTTCTTTCTTATCTATTCTGATTTTTTGTGTTTACCTGGGTGGCATATACAGTAGTAATTCTATCCCGGGGTGGAATACTATTAAGAACTCTTTCTGTTTGACGCAGAGAATAGTAAATAAAAAACAGCAACTTTGTGATAAACAATATGAAAAAAGATTTATAGAGAGATACAGTAGCTTAAGACTTTATAATAAAAATATCTTTGCAGATAAAACCGTAGATATTTATCCCTGGGATCAGGCGGAGGTTATTGCTTCTGATTTAAATTACAAACCAAGACCTTTGCCTCAGTCTTATAGCTGTTATACCCCTGAGTTGCTTGAGTTAAATGCTAAAGTCTTGATTTCTGATCCACCGGATTTTATTTTGTGGCAGGTAAAAGAGATAGATAATAGACTTCCTTCTCTGATGGATGGTGCATCCTGGCCGGCTGTTTTGGGTATGTATACCTATTATCCAGAGAATAAGAATAACATATTATTGTCAAAACAAAAGAATACAAATCCTCTGGAATTGGTTGAGCAAGAAAATATTCAATGCCATTTAGAAGAATCAATATCTTTACCCCAAATAGAAAATAAAATGTTATGGGCACAAGTTGACATTAAATATACTTTTATAGGGAAATTGCTCTCATTATTATGGCGTCCTCCTACTATTGATATAGATCTAGAGTTGCCGAATAAACATATTGTTAAGAGAGTTATTCCCGGAATGATGAAAACGCCCTTTTTGTTATCCCCATATATAGAGAATACGGATGATTTTCGTACATTACTTTTGGGTGGTTGTGTATTTTCTCCTGTAAAAGATATAAAATACACAGTTAATTTACCTTTTTTTGATAAAGTTATTAATAGAAAAGTTGGTAAGAAAAAAATTTATGAATATTTTATTGATAATAATGTCAAAGTGGCTCTTCTTGTCAGTGAATTCCCTTCTCAAGAAAATATTTCAGTGAAAACAATCTGGAAATTGTCTGAAAATGACTCTGTAAGACCGCTTCATCATATTAATAAAATAGAATATAAAGATGACTCGTTATATATACAAAGTGTGGGAAGGGATCCTTATCTTAGGTTACCACCGTTACCTATGAAGAAAGGAGTAAAATACGCTCTAAAAATCAAGGCCAATGGCCCCTCTATGGATTTTGAAATTTTTTATCTTACTCCGGAGACTGGATATTATAATGGAAATAATAGAATCTCATTTAATGGAGATGGCGCGTTTGTACTTTTACCTGATAACATGAGGTCTGATAATGTGCGGTTGGATACAGGAACAAAAGCAGGAGAATATGTAATAAAACAACTGGAGCTTCTGGAAATTCAGGAAAGGCATCACAGTGAACTTACAGTACCTTCTCAATGGATTTTAAACAGTGATAATTATTCACAAATTAAAGCCTTGCATCATATTGACAAGATAACTTTTGAGAAGGGAACTGTAAAAATTCACAGCACCGGGAATGATCCTTACCTTAAATTACCTCCTCTCCCAATGGAGGCAGGAAAGCAGTATGCCTTAAGTATTAAGGCCACCGGCCCCTCAGACAATTTTCAACTTTTTTATCTTACTCCACAAGATCAACATTATAGCGAACAGAATAGCATAAGATTTAAAAGTGATGATGACTTTATTGTCTTACCGAAAAACATTTTATATGATAATTTAAGATTGGATACGGGAAATAAAGAAGGAACGTATGCAATAGAAAAACTGGAATTCTTTGAGGTCGAAGATTTAAATAAATAATTTCAATAATTATTTTATATATAGGGGAAAAGTAAATAGTAAATCTCGCTATGAATGTAGAATAAAATGAATGAGAGAACAATAGTTCCTTTCCATAATTTTAGAGTCCTTACTCAAATATTCCGGTTGCAATAAAATAGGGCGATAAATCTCTGTTCTCTATTCAATCGTGATGAAAATAATGTTTTATTTAATTTATTTCTAATTAGTGTACTATATCATTTTTTATGACTTTCTTATTTTAACTTCTGGGTTCCGTATATATTTCTCGGATTGACTGTGATTATAGCATCTTCTATAATTAAAAATAATGAAAGATGAATCTAAGTTTAATGCTAAAAATTAGGACCTGTATAAGAATGATTTTAGTGGATATATTAACATGAAATATATTATTGATATAGTGGATGCATGCAACATCCATTGCATGAGTTGCCTCCGAGGCCGGCAGGCAATGAGGAATACAAACGAAAGGATGGAATTTAGCCTTTTTGAGAAAATATTACTAAAGGCAAAACAGAACGGTGCAACTTCTGTTGAGCTTTACAACTGGACAGAACCTTTTTTACATCCTGATATTAAAAAATTTGTAAATGAAGTAAAAAAGTATGAGCTACCATTATTCTTATCTTCTAATTTATCGTTAAGATCGATTCCTCAATTAATTGATACGTTACATGCCGGTGTGGATATTTTATATGTTTCCGTGTCGGGTTTTACAAATAAAGTACACCAGATAAATCATGTTGGTAGCGATATCAATGTAGTGAAAAAACCTTCGGACTATCGCAAAAGAAAAATATAACTGCAAGGTAATTGTTAAGTATTTGCGTTTTAATTATAACAGTGCCGAAATTGAAGAATTTCGAAAATTTGCAGAATCTCTTGATCTGACGTTTACTACTTTCCCTGGATTCGCAGAACCAGAAAAAGGCACTATAGTCCATCCTTTTGATAAAAAAGAAGTAATCGTTACACCCAATAACCTTCGAAATAGAAATTTTTTAAATCCATGTACGTTATTATTCGATAGTATTCCTATCGATTGTAAGGGGAACGTTTATCTTTGCTGTGACGAGGGGAATTATAATATTTATAAGATCGGGAATTTTCTTGAAATGGATTTTAGCGAAATTATGCTACGTCGATTATTTCATCCTCAATGCAGGATTTGTAACAAGGCAGAAAGAACTAAAAATGAAAAATATGATGATTTCAGACGGCCCTTTAAAACTGATGATATTTCAAGAATAACTCAATGGTTTGAAAATACACTCTATAATGTAGATAACGGAACGTTTGTTTCTAATGTAGAGTCATTCGATTATGAAGATTCCTTCCGAATTAAAAGGGTGATAACATTTACCCCAGAAGAGTTTGTAGGAGAACACATTGGCAAAAGAAATATCGAAGGGATCAAGCAGGCAGGCGAATCTGTTTATTTCACTGCGGTAAACACTGACCCTATTTTAATACTGCCTGAACTACTATTAGATGTAGAGAGCTTTATAATCGTATCATTAGACATCGCTGTGTCGTCGGCTACGTTCATTCAGCTTTTTTATAAAACGATACTTGATGAGTCATATAATGAGAAAAACTCGATACGTTTACGTTTGAATTCGGGAAGACAGCATGTATATTTTAACCTTGAAAAAATAAAAGCTGTTGGTCAATTACGTATTGATCCGGGAGCAGTTAAAGGAATGTATTGTATTCACAATATAGAGATACGGAGATACGATACGCGTGATCCCATATTATAAGCTTTGAAGTGCATCTTTTAAAACTTGAATAAAACCAAAATGTAAAATAAAATATAAAATTGTTAATTCAATCTTAAAGGACTTCTTTTTGTGAAAGCCATCATTTTAGCCGGAGGTTCCGGCACAAGGCTCTATCCTGCCACACAATGCATCTGTAAACAGCTACTACCCGTCTACGATAAACCCATGATTTATTACCCCCTTTCTACCATAATGCTGGCGGGGATTCGAGATATTCTTATCATCTCTACCCCGCAGGATACTTCGCGTTTTGCCGAACTTTTGGGGGATGGTTCTGATATCGGACTGAACCTTTCCTATGCGGTCCAACAAGCCCCCAATGGTCTTGCCGAGGCCTTTATCATTGGCAAAGACTTTATTGCAGGAGACTCCGTTGCCCTTGTTTTGGGAGACAACATCTTCTTCGGACATGACTTTTCCTCTCTGGTACAGAAAGCGGCGGAAAGAACCCACGGCGCCACGGTCTTCGGCTATAAAGTCGGGAATCCCCGGGCTTATGGGGTGGTGGAGTTTGATGACAAGGGCAGGGCCGTCTCTTTGGAAGAAAAACCGGAACATCCCAAATCAAATTATGCCGTGGTAGGACTCTACTTTTATGATAATCGTGTCGTAAAGTTCGCCGAGAATCTAAAACCCTCAGCCAGGGGAGAATTGGAAATAACAGACCTTAACAGAATCTATCTGGAGGAAGGAATGTTGAATGTCCAACTCATGGGGCGTGGTTATGCCTGGCTGGATACCGGAACCCATGACTCCCTGGCCGAGGCGACAAATTTTGTAAAAACCGTCGAAGCCCGTCAGGGATTAAAAATTGCCTGTATTGAAGAAATCGCCTATAAAAAGGGCTATATCGATCGATCTCAGGCGTTACTCCTGGCCAAGCGGTATGCCAAATCCGGTTATGGAGATTACATCCGGCGTGTTGTGGAGGAAGATGATGCCTTTTGAATTTCAAAAAACGAAAATCTCCGGTGTAATGATCGTCAAACCCCGTATATTTCCTGATGAACGGGGGTTTTTTATGGAAACCTACAAGAAAAGCGATTTTGAGTCTGCAGGTATCTGTGCGGACTTTGTTCAGGATAACCATTCCTATTCCGCCTTCGGTGTACTTCGTGGTATACACTTCCAGAAGGCCTCCCATGCTCAGGGCAAATTAGTGCATGCTGTGGAAGGTAGTGTCTGGGATGTTGCCGTTGACCTGCGACCTTCATCCCCCACCTTTAAACAGTGGGTCGGGATTACCCTCAATAGTGAAGAGGGTACCATGTTGTATCTCCCGCCAGGATGTGGTCACGGCTTTGTCGTCTTATCTCACACCGTCCATTTTCTCTATAAATGCACAACAGAGTATGCACCCCAGGCGGACGGGGGGATCAGATGGAATGATCCCGATCTTGCCGTCGCGTGGCCTGTGGATCATCCCCAAGTCTCTGAAAAAGATGCAGCTCTTCCTTTTTTCTCCGAGGTTTCACTATGATTTGGGTCATCGGCAACAAGGGCATGTTAGGGAGAGAGCTGAGTGATCACCTGTCTGAAGCGGGCCTGAGCTTTATTGGAACAGATCGTGAGGTAGATATCCTTTCTTCTGCGGCGCTGGAAGAAAGGGCCGCGGAAATACATCCTGCTTGGATTGTCAACTGCTCAGCCTATACTGCAGTGGACAAGGCCGAAGAGGAAGAAGAAGCTGCACGTAGCCTCAACAGAGACGGCGTTGCTCATATCGCAAAGCTTGCTATAAGTCGGAAGGTGCCTCTTATTCATATCTCCACCGACTACGTTTTTGACGGCAGCTCCAACACGCCTTTACATGAGGATGCTCCTTGTGCTCCTCAAACCGCCTATGGACGTACCAAGCTTGCAGGAGAACAGGAGCTACGTACAATCTGGCCCAATCATTTTATTATCAGGACCGCATGGCTTTACGGCCGCTACGGTAAGAACTTTGTCGATACCATGCTCTCCCTCATGAACAGTCGAAAAGAGATCACCGTGGTAAACGACCAGACTGGGTCTCCTACCTGGACACGTGTTCTTACTGGCCTTATCCTTACCATCATCAAGCAGGATAAAGCATGCTACGGTACTTATCATCTTTCTGGAGAAGGTTCCTGTACCTGGTACCAGTTTGCCCGGGAAATCTACCGGATGGGCCGAGAACGGACCCTTGTTAGCTCTGACTGTGCCGTTACCCCCTGCAGCTCCGAACAGTTTCCCACTGCGGCAAAACGTCCCGCCTATTCACTTCTTTCCAAGGAAAAAATCATGCATGCCTTTGCATATCAACCTCCGCAGTGGCAAGACTCCCTTGCTAGCTATCTTGATTCTCTGCTGGAACAAGGAGCAAAACAATGAGACAATTTACTACCATTCTGATTACCGGAGGGGCTGGATTTATCGGCTCCAACTTTATCCGTTACCTTTTTGAAAAAACAGATTTCAAAGGCAATATCGTCAACCTCGATGCATTAACCTATGCAGGAAACCCCGCCAGTTTAGCAGATATTCAGGCACGCTTCGGGGCAACACGCTATTTTTTCGAAAAGGCGGATATTTGTGATGCCGGGAGCATCGAAAAGGTTTTTCAACACTATGATCCCGATGCCGTGGTCCATTTTGCCGCCGAAAGTCATGTCGACCGTTCAATCCTGGGGCCTGGGACCTTTATTAATACCAATATCCTCGGCACCTTCAACCTGCTTGAAACCTGCCGCAAGATGTGGGAGGGACGGAGTGATGTGCTCTTTCACCACATAAGCACCGATGAAGTCTACGGATCGCTTGGCGAAAGCGGATACTTCAGCGAGACAACTGCCTATGATCCGAGAAGCCCCTATTCCGCGTCCAAGGCCTCGTCGGATCATCTTGTCAGGGCCTATCACCACACCTATAGTCTTCCCATCACCCTGTCCAACTGCTCCAACAACTACGGACCTTATCAATTTCCTGAAAAGATGATTCCCGTCATGATCCTCAACATGTTGGAAGATAAACCGCTGCCGGTGTACGGTGATGGTAAAAACATTCGCGACTGGCTTTACGTAGAAGATCACAATAGCGCCGTATGGCAGATCATGTGTAAAGGAATAGTCGGTTCTTCCTATAACATTGGCGGTGAAAACGAATGGGAAAATATTCACCTGGTCAATAAGCTTTGTGAACTTACTGCCCTCCAGACCGGCAAAGATCCTGATCGTTATAAGAAGCTCATCCATTACGTAAAAGACAGACCCGGGCATGACCAGCGTTATGCCATCGATTGCCGAAAAATTAAGGAGGAACTTGGTTGGCAGCAGGCATTCAGCTTCGATGAGGGCCTGATGCATACCGTTAAGTGGTATCTAAGCAACGGCTCCTGGATCGAAGGAATCAAAAGTGGTGAATACCGACGATGGATGGAGCAGAACTACCAGGGACGGTGAAACCGATGGTTTCCGTTGTTGTACCGAACTACAACTATCGACGCTACCTTTCTCAGCGGCTTGACTCCATCATTGCCCAGAAATATCGCGATATTGAAATCATCTTTCTCGATGATTGCTCGAATGATGGAAGCGTAAGGCTTGCCGAAAGATTTTTATCTGAATCGGGACTTCCCTATACCGTTGAAGTAAACAATCACAATAGTGGTTCTGTTTTTCACCAGTGGGCGAAGGGCCTTGAGCTTGCCCGGGGGCATTATATCTGGTTTGCCGAAGCCGATGATTTCTGCAGTCGCGATTTTCTCTCAACGCTGCTACCAGTCTTGGAAGGTGACCCCGATATCCTTCTTGCATACTGCGATTCCTCTGTCGTGGATGAAAAGTCAAGACTGATCAAGCCTGATTTCTTCCGAAAGATCCATGCGAGGCTTGATCCCGTGAAGTGGAACAACAATTACATCAATAACGGGATGCAGGAAATCAAGGAAAACCTGTTTGTAAAAAACACCATTCCCAACGCTTCTGCAGTCATTATGCGTACGGATGCCCTGCGCCGTTACGGGGTATATGAGGATTTTACCTTAAGCGGTGACTGGATGACCTATCTTAGGCTCCTTGCCAACGGTGGCAAGCTGGCATACCGTTGCCGACAGCTCAACTACAATCGGCTTCATGCAGACCGGGTTACTTCCCAAAGTAATAAGAGCGAGCGTTATTTCCAGGAATCAAGGGCCGTTGCGTCTTTTCTTCTTAAAGCATTTGATATCCCTGCAGCCACGTGTAAAAAGTATCTGGAAAATTACCTAAGGCAGCTTCTTTTTACCGAGGGGGCATATCGCGTTTCTTCTTCAGAAATCGCAGAACTCGAGCGCCTTTTTTCATCCCGTCTTGTGGCAGAGAGTGCGGTAAGGCTCCTTACCGATGCGGGAGAAGAGATCAGAAGATTAAAGAATTCCCGTTCTCTGCGGTTTCGACGGAACCTCCCCGACATGCTTTTGAGACGTGTACTGCGAAAACGGATGCATGTTTAGATGAAAAGGATCCTCATTATTGGCTGGGCCGATATCCGGAAAGCTAGCCGTGAAGGCGGAGGCTACAACCTTGTGGCTCTTCACCATGCTCATGCGCTTGCAGCCGAAGGCTGCTCTGTCTACTACCTGCAAAGCGGGCGTCACTACGGCCTTTCCTGGCTTTGGGGGAGAAAACCTTCTCCCTTTATCCTTCCCCTGCGGCGATGGCATGCAATACGACGATACGCTCTTTTCAACAGCTCGCAACGGGCACCGGAAAAGTATAATTTTCATAGCGAAAAAAGTCTGGAAGATCTTGACCAGAGCAGAATTGTTGCCCGGTGGGTGAAACGAAAGGCCATAGACGAAGTCTATATTCACTCGCTCGAGGGAAGCAGTTTATCTCTTCCTCGCCTCTTAAAGCAGATTCCCAAGGTAAAACTGGTTATTTTCTGCCACGATCACTACTATCTTTGCCCACAAATCCAATTGTTGTATCGTGGCAAAAGTGCCTGCACCGATTATCTGGACGGCAGCCGCTGCTATTCCTGCAGGGATCATACCCCCGCGGGATTATTCGAAAAGCGCCGGGCCAGACGCATGCTCGGCTGGGAACACCTTTATCCCCTTGCTGTCTCACTTTTGGCTTTGTTGGGAATTAAGTGGAAAAAGCGGGAAAGTCTATCCCCTTGCGATCCACCAATTCCTTTTCCGCCTGAAACTGCTGTACCGACGAACGAGCTTTTCTTAAGCCTCCTTTCTGCTCCTCGTGGAGAGAACTTTTATGCGTGTCGCAGAACTGCAGCGATCACTGCCTTGCAGCATGCCGATCTGGTACTCAGTCCTTCATCTTTTATTGCCGAAACCTTAAAGCATGCAGGCCTTTCATCCGACCGGCTCAAAGTAGTGAAGCTGGGCTTACCCCATCTTGATGCTCTGAAGGTCGCAGCTCAAAGGCTGCAGGAAAATGATTCTTGCAATATGCCTACCAAGGGTGAAAGACCACTTGTCTTTTCTTATCGGGGATCAGGTATGGAACACAAAGGTTTGCCCTTTCTTGTAGAGGCCCTTGCCCAGCTTCCCAATGATATTTCTGCCAGGATTCACGTAATTATCCGTGGAATCGACCCTGTGCTTTACGCTGGAACAAAGTGGCTGAGGCTTGCAGAAACCCTTCCGTACATAGAGATTCATCCGCCTTACACTGTACAGGAGTTATACGGCTTTGTTCATGAATATGACATAGGATTTCATCCTCATCTTTGGTTTGAAAACTCACCCGTTGCTCTCCTTGAACATATTGCTGCAGGAAAACCTGTTGTTGCAGCTGATTTGGGTGGCGTAAAAGACTATATTACAGAAGGAGAAAATGGTTGGCTTTATCCTGCAGGTAATCAGGAAGCCCTGATCAGCCTCATCTCTCGGATTGTGCGAGGAGAAATCTTGATCCCGAGAGTCTCTCCTCATACCATTTCTTCTTTTGAAGATTTTCTCCACTCCATTGGAGGACTATAAGTCATTCCATGAAAGATCACATTTCTCTTTCGGTCATCATCCCTGTGTACAATGCTGCGGATCATTTGTCTCGATTATGTAATTCCTTATGTGAGCAAACTTTCAAATCCTTTGAAGCCATTTTCATTGATGACTGTTCCAAAGATGCTTCATGGGAGATGCTTTGTGACTATTCTAAACGTGATGCACGTTTTCATGTTCACCAGATGCCGAGAAATCTCGGTGCCGGTTGTGCCAGAAATAAGGGCATTGAGCTTGCCTCTGGAAAATATATCCATTTCCTCGATAGCGACGACTGTTATGCTCAGCCTGTGGCTCTTGAAACTATGGTTAATTATATTGAGAAAAGCTGTTCTGATCTTGCCCTTTTTAGATATAATCTAACTGCATCGTGTTCTTCTTTCCAGCGACAGGCTGTCAATGTCTATGAAGAAAAAGTGTGGAACCTCCTGGTTGGTAAGGAGGAAGCTAATAACCTTTCATGTCATACCATTGAAGATATACAGCCTATCCTTACTCTTCCTGCTTTTCCGTGGAATAAGATTTATTCACGCGATTTTCTCCTTGAAAACGACATATGTTTTTCACACACCATGCTGCACGAAGATATTATCTTCGCTTGGAAAAGCCTGGTACTTGCAAGGAGGATATCGTTGAACACAGAAGTAGTGGTAAATCACTATTATTCGCAAACTAATACCTTTCAGGCCACTAATCAGAGGGATACGTATCGTTTCGAACTTTTTTCTACTTTGAATGAGATTGACGAGTTTGTGCATGATATCGATGCAAAACCGTTTCTTTTCCCATGGCTTGCTCGCTTTAAGCTCGATACTTTGAACTTTGGTATAGGAAAGGTTAACAGAAACTTGCTGCCTTCTTTTGCTGCTGCCACAAAGCATTCCCTTTCAGTAGTACCCAAAAGAAGCTGGAAGAAGCTAAGATATCTGCCTTTTCTGAGGCCTATAGATCGATGCAAATATTTCCTTATTCGTTTTTTCCCTCTTGCCTATGCTTATGTTTTTCGCTTTCTAAGAAAATTTGTTAAATTTCATGGATAAACTTGGAATCCTTTTGTATGCGACAAGTGCCAACCCTTTCCGTAATCATCCCTGTTCACAATTCAGCTCATTCCTTACCCCGCTTATTCACTTCCTTACAGGATCAAACCCTCACATCCTTTGAAGCAATTTTCATTGATGATTTTTCTACGGATGCTTCATGGGATATGCTTTGTAACGTTTCTATGCGTGATACCCGTTTTCGCGTTCATCGTCTGCAGAAAAATCTTGGTGCCGGTTGTGCCAGAAATATGGGTATTGAGCTTGCCTCTGGTACGTTTATCCATTTCCTCGACAGCGACGATTGCTATGCCTCTTCAAACGCCCTGGAGCGTATGGCCGGCTACATCGAGAAAAGCCATGCCGAAGTTGCTGTTTTCAGATATAACATGATTAGCTCTGAACATGCCCCTTTCCGCCGATCTGTCAATGCATATGAACAAAAAGTCTGGAACTACCTCACTCAAACCGCTAAAGTCGATAATTCCTCGTACCACAACATAAAAGATACTCAATGCCTCCTTGCACTTCCCGCCTTCCCCTGGAACAAAATCTACACACGAGATTTCCTCCTTGCACACACCATCCGATTTTCTCAAACCATGCTGCATAATGACATATTCTTTACCTGGAAAAGCCTGCTGCTTGCTGAACGGATATCCTTCTGTTCCGAGCCCGTCGTGAACTATTATTACTCATATGCCAATGCAGCCCAGGCTTCGAACCAGAAAGATGCTCGACGGTTTGAACTGTTTGCCGTTTTTGATGAACTGGATACCTTTGTCCACACCATCACTACCGACCATTCATTCTCTCCCTGGCTTCTGCGATTTAAGATCGATACCTTCAGCTTCGGCTTGGGAAAGATCGGCACAAAGCAGCTTTCTTCCTTTTCGGCAGCAGTAAAACAGGCCTTATCCGGAATATCGAAAGCAAGCTGGAAAGAGCTAAAACATCTGCCTCTTACAGGACCCGTCGATCGCTGTAAACACTTTCTTATTCGCTTCCTGCCTCTTTTTTATGCCCATACCTTACGCCTTCTAAAGAAAATCATTGCCATCATGCGGTAAAAACGGCACTTTTATATACTTATATTGTGTTGGTATTCAATTACCAATTATCTACCACCAAAAGTAATTGATACCCCTCTCCATACGCAAGAAACGCTTCTGCTTACAGGGCAACCGTTACCTACATGAATCTCTATTTCAAATATTGATACCACACCCGATCGATCAGGAACGCGGCGGATACACCCCTTCTGTACAGATGCAGTACCGCATACCCGGAACCGGTTCTTTTCCCTTTAAATCGGGAAGAGCAAAGGTTGTGCGGCCGTCACCACCGTACTGTGTTCCGACAAGGCTAAACAAGGCTTCATTGTCCACTATCTGCAGCATCTGGCCTTCACACGGCAACCACTGCCGTGGCTCATAGTTGAAGGCAAACAATAGAATCTGTCCGATAAAACCATCCATATCTTTTTAACTCCTTTACTGCATAAGTGTATACCGGATGCATGAAAGCATAAAGCTTTTTGTCCGCAACGATTGACGTTCTCTTCCCATCGCCGTACAGTAAGCATGTTATTCCGTTACAAGCATCTGTTGGTTATAGACAGGTGTCGGTAATGGCGGCTGATGGAGATTAGTGGGATACCCGCGCAAAATGTGTATGAAACAACTGTATAAAAGTCCGGCTACGGTGAATTCCATAAAAACTAATCGCTTTGTCGCATACCCTTCTTCCTGTCTATATTCGTCTTGATGGAAAGATGATAACAGCAAGGCTGTTATCAGAGCGCCTGGAGGTTTTATTATGGAGTACATAACCGACGTTATGGTCATTGAGGGAAAACATGCCACCATTTCTGCTCCGGCAGGCTATGTAACAATACCCCTTGATGTGAACAAAGGGGCAGGTGGTAGGTTTATCTACATCTGTTACAAAAAGGGAACGGGGCAAGAGCGGATAATCGATCTGAAGGTTGCTACAGCCTCTTCTTATTTTACCAAGGATTTTGCGACCGAAGCGGGATATACGTCGACAAATATTGATTTGAATGATGGTGCAGGCGGAGAGTACATTTATCTTTACTACAAAAAGGGAACAAAAGGTGAATATGATACCGACGGCATAACCGATATGCTGCTTGTTACCGGTAAGAATGCTTTCGCCCCGGCAGGCTATGACAGGCTTTCCGTAGATCTCAACCGTGGCGCAGGTGGCAAATATATCTATCTTTGTTACCGGTATTACCAGCAGATGCCGTCTGCCGATCTGCGTAACTGGATGGGGCAGGTAGACGATAACAGGTCGATTGCGAATATCAGCATTCCGGGTAGCCATGACTCCGCCATGTGGCTTACCAATATGGAGAGCACTGCAAATATCCTGGATAGTGCTGCACAAACGCAATATCTCAACCTGGAAAATCAGTTTGATGTCGGCGTTCGCAGTTTCGACCTGCGGGTGTACTGGTCGGACTCCCTGGATGCAACGGCATTAGCCCACAGTACGAATATAAAGGTTGGATACGCAGGATCGTATAGCAACATCCTGTTCCAGGATGCCTTTCAGCGCCTGGTGAATAAGCTTAAGGAACATCCTACGGAATTCATCATCATGCTCATTTCCGTGGAACAGGACATGAGCGCATCCCAGGCGGGAAAGTACAAAAAAGAAGTGGATGCCATATTGAAAACCTATCGCGACTATATCTTTATCGACAAGGGTGAAGAGCATATGGATCGAAGCAATAGCGATCTTCTCCCCATCCTCAGGGAGATCAGGGGAAAGATCTTTATTGTCTCTGATGCCGTCGACAAGGGGAGTCTCAGCGGCGGATATGATAACGATCCCTGGCGTGTTCGATATAAACGTGATGGAACGAGAATCGAGTACCATAAGGGTGATTCCCAACATGAAAAGTGTATTACAATGGAGAAAACCTTTTGTGAGCCCTATAACGGCGGTGGCAAGACTCGATTCGATCAGTTTACATCGGCAATTCAGGCACGAAATACCTATACCGAGGGGAAAATGGGACGCTTTGGGGCGAATAAGGATTGGAATCCTCCAAAGCATAACAACAGCAATACGCCCCGCCAATGGTCCCTCGAGACCAATCCGCAAATTCTCAAGTATCTTCAGGAGCATTCCGAATTGACACGTGCCGCTCTTGTCGCCTTTGATTTTATCGGATTCAAGGAATCGAAAAACCTTGCCCAGGAAATAGTAAAGGTCAATCCCAAACTCAGAGCGTATCAATTCTCCGACAGGCTTCCCGACACAGAGCAGGTACGGAACCTTCGTTACAAGGGTAACACCCTGTATCCCGGACAATCCCTGCGGCAAGGGGAATATTTGGCAAGCCTTAATCGAAAATTCATAGCTGCCATGAAAGGTGACGGCAATTTTGTCGTTTACAATTCAGAGCGGTCGCTCTGGTCAAGCAATACCGCTTTATGTCAACATAGATTACGCGCTCTTTGAAATATTTTGTGAAGATTTTTTGCCTTCGGTAGAGGATTGTCCTTCAT
>JGI2924J29684_1077378_pt1 | contig 16419 bp, 17 predicted proteins | sample BenlonsequencITS_FD_29684 | JGI IMG/M metagenome (IMG submission 29684)
CCCCCGACCCCCGGCCAACCGCGACTCGGCCGGGGGTCGCCTCATGCAGATGCCGTGTGGGGTCACCCGATGACCAGGCACGCGGCAAGCATCGTGGGGGGATTTGGGACGCAGGGCAGGATGGGAGCAAACCCTGCGCGCGTGGGCGCTATCATGGCGCACGTGGCTTGCTGGATCCATTGGAAGGAGGTCGCATGCGCATAGCTCTCATAACCGGGGCCTCGAGCGGGCTGGGCCGCGAGTACGCACGCTGGGCGGACGCCCATGGCAGCTTCGACCAGATCTGGGCCATCGCGCGCCGAGAGGAGCGGCTCCACGCGCTTGCCAAGGAGCTCTCGACCCCCGTGCGCGCGCTACCCCTGGACCTCACGGAGGGGTCTGCGGCAACGACGCTCCAGGCGATTCTCGACGAGGAGGCGTGCGACGACCCCTCCCTCGAGGTGGGGCTCCTTGTGAACGCGGCAGGCTTTGGCAAGTTTGGCACGTATGCGGACATGACGCTTGCCGAGGCCGACTCCATGGTCGACCTCAACTGCCGTGCGCTGGTGGACGTGACGCAGGTAGCGCTTGCGCACATGCGAGACGGCGGGCGCATCGTCCAGGTTGCGTCCAGCGCCTCGTTCCAGCCGCTTCCGGGGCTCAACGTGTACGCGGCAAGCAAGGCGTTCGTGAGAAGCTACACGCGAGCGCTCCGCTTTGAGCTGCGGGGGCGGGGCATCCACGTGACCGCCGTGTGCCCGCTTTGGGTGAAGACCGAGTTCATCGACGTCGCGCGCCGGACGGCCAACGGCCAGACCGTGCGCCACCCCTTCCCCATGCTGGGAGCACGTCGTGTGGTGCGCTGGTCGATGCTCGTGAACGCCGCAAACTACCCCGTTGCCACCTGCTGCGTCACCGGCCTTCTCATGCGGATCGCCGGCAAGGTCATTCCCGCTCCGCTCATCATGTGGGTCTGGGAGGGTGTCCGGAGGATTTGAGGGACGGCCCCCTAGGGCGGCGTCAGGCCGAGGGTGTGACCGGGTCTGGCAGCTCGCAGACGTCCTCAAAGTGCGTTATGCCCAAGTACGGTGCAAGGCGAGCGTCTGACATGAGGGCGCGAGCGGCCGCGCTGGCATCCCAGTAGTGCATGGGGAAGAGCGCGCGGGCGCCAACCACGTCCATAAGGGCGGCAATGCCAGCGGCCGGGTCCTCAAGGCGTGGGTCGAGCGGGACAAAGGCAAGGTCAACGGGGCCAGGGACGATGCGCGAGAGCTCCGTGCGGAAGAACTTCTCGGACGCCGCGTTCTGCTCGGCCGGGCGTGCCCACTGCCACGAGTTGAGGTCGCCCGAGAAGAAGGCCGAGGTGCCACAGGCACGGACGAGAAATGCCACACCCTCGTCGTTGGACTCCAGGGTCTCGACGGAGAGCGGGACGGTAGCGCCGGCAGCGTCGGGCAGGCTGCCCATGCCATCGAGCTGCAGCTCGTAGGACTCGTGCGGCTCGACGGCGGTCACGCGGGCATCGGCCGGGGCGTCTGCCGCAACGTCCTCGTCCAGCACGTAGCGCACGTTGGGGAACTGCTCGCGCAGCGACCAGATGCAGCGTCCGTAGTGGTCGGAGTGCTCGTGCGAGACGAGCGTGACGAGCGGCAGGTCGTAGCGGAGCCTGGGGAGCTCGCCTGTGTACCAGTCGAAGAGCAGTGTGCAGCAGGCGAGCTCGACGGCAAAGCCACTGTGGTAGATATGAGTAATGCGCATGGCGGGTCCTTTCTTGCGGGCGACTTGGCGTCGCGGTGGTGGACGCGGGCGTCACCCCCTACCAGCTGCCGCAGGCGGTGACGCGCCTCGTTGCCACACGCGACCCCCTCATGGTCGATCTTGCCCCATGCCTTCAGGCCCTCGTTACCAAGCGTTTACACAACGAGCCTTGCGGCGAGGGCGGCAGCGGACGTATAGTCCTCCACAACACAAGTGTAGACCGTCACACGACAAATCATTCGAGAGGAGCGCCAGAGATGAACCGCATCGTCACAGCCAACGCAGGCACGTCCATGAACTGGTGGTGGCGCGATTCGCAAGCGGTCGGTCGATCGTGAGTCTCTCGCGCCATATCTTCGCGAGGTAAAGAGGCTCCCGGTTTGGCCGGGAGCCTCTTCTTTGTGCTCGTGCGCCCCATCCCAAGCAGGCAGTGCGCATCCCATCACATACGGCACAGTGAGCCAGACGAAAGGAACCAGACCATGTCCGAGAACACCAGCTCCCAGCAGGCCCGCACCGTCACCTCCCCCGACCGCGGCAAGCTCGACGTCCGCGCCCTCGTCCTCCTCGCCGTCCTCCTCGCGGCCGGGTTCATCCTCAACTTCACGGTAGGCAAGGCCATCTCGAGCATCTCCGGTGGCATGATCAGCCCCGAGTTCATCATCTCGGCCTTCTGCCTCACCATTCTGGTCATCCGTCCCAACGTCACCCAGGCCCTGGTCATTGGCCTCATCTCTGCGGCAGTGATCCAGATCACCACCACATCGCCCTTCGTCGACTTCGCGGCCGAGGGCGCAGCCGCGATGCTCATGGCCCTCATCGTGAGCGCCGGCATGCGCGGCAGCGCCGAGAAGTTCGTCCCCGCGCTTGGGACCCTTGTCACCACGGTGGTCTCCGGCGTCATCTTCATGATCATCAAGATCGCGATGATCGGAGCCGCCCAGGAACTCGCTGCGGCCATGCTCCCTGTGATCCTTGCCACCGGCGTCTTCAATGCCATCCTCGTCCAGGCACTCTACGCCCCCGTCCGCAAGGCTCTCAAGAGATAGTCCGCCCTCCTCGACTGTCCCGTTCGGCCTGTCCCGTCCGGTCACCGTCCCGTCGGATCGGGCAGGCCCTCGGCATCGCCGACCCCACCAAGGAACCAAGGAGATGGTCCGCCGTGGTCAACGTCATCGACTACGTCCCCGGAGACACGCTTCTGCACCGGCTGAACCCCGTGACCAAGCTGGGCATCGCCGCGGCCATCATCGTCGCGACGTTCTTGGCGGACACCTACCCCATGCTCGTGGGGCTTCTCGCCCTCACGTTCGCGCTGGGCGCCTACTCCCGCTCCATGGGCAAGCTCGTCTCGCTGCTCAAGCTGGTGGTCCCGCTCGCCGTGGTGATGCTGCTGCTGCAGACCGTCTTCGTGCGCGGCGGTGGGACGGTCTTCGCGTGGGCGACCACGGAGGGGTTCGTCACGGGAGGCAAGGCCTGCCTGCGCCTCCTGGGTGTGGCTCTGCCGCTCATCCTCATGCTGGGCGTGACGAGGCTGAACGATCTCGCGAACGCGTGCGTGGAGGTGCTGCACGTCCCCTACCGCTACGCGTTCACGTTCACCACGGCACTGCGCTTCGTGCCCGTGTTCGGCCAGGAGATGAACGCGATCGTGGAGGCGCAGACGGCACGCGGGGTCGAGTACGACACCAAGAACCCCATCGGCAAGCTCAGGCTGATGCTGCCGCTGTGCGTGCCCCTGTTGGTGGGCTCCGTGGGGAAGACGGACGCCACGGCACTCGCAGCCGAGCAGCGAGGCTTCTACCTGCGCACGCGCGAGAGCAGCTTCAAGCGCTACCCCATGGCGGCGCGAGACGCCGCCGCGCTTGCGCTCTGCGTGGCGCTGGTGGCGGCGGGAGTGCTACTGTAGCCACCCTGCCATAACGCCGAAGGGAGACGCGCCATGCCCATACGAGACAGGCTCTTCGAGCTGCGGGATCCCAAGTACGCCGCCTTCCAGGCGAAGCTGACCCCGAACGTGCCGACCGAGAGGTTCATCGGCGTCCGCGTGCCCGATGCGCGAAGGCTTGCCAAGTCGCTTTCCGATGGTTTGGAGGCGACCGAGTTCCTGACCAGGCTGCCGCACGACTACTACGACGAGGACGTCCTTCATGCCCTGCTGGTCTCCGAGATGAGGGACTACGAGACCTGCATTGCCGCAGTGGACTTGTTCCTTCCCCACGTGGACAACTGGGCCGTCTGCGATGTCATGTCCCCGAAGGCATTCAAGGGGCACAAGGCGGACCTTCTCGACAAGATACGGGGCTGGTCCTCCTCGAGGGAGACCTACACCTGTCGCTTTGGCCTGGAGATGCTGATGACGCACTTCCTGGACGACAACTTCGAGGCCGATCTCCTGGAGGTTCCCGCATCCGTCCACTCGGAGGAGTACTACGTCAACATGATGATCGCCTGGTTCTTCGCGACGGCGCTCGCGAAGCAGTGGGACGCGACTGTCCCCTACCTGCAGCGTGGCAGCCTCGCACCCTGGGTCCACAACAAGACGATCCAGAAGGCGCGCGAAAGCCGTAGGGTCACCGACGAGCAGAAGGCCTACCTCAAGACGCTGAAGCGCTGACGCAGGCATGTCGTCTCATGACATGCAAAAGGTGCGGCTGGCATCCTGCCAGCCGCACCCGACTTGGGTCTGTGCGAGGGCGCCGCGAGACGCCGCACGCTAATGTGCGCGACACCGCAGCGCTGCACCGACAAGCAGAGTGCCAACAGCTGCGACTCCCACGGCGACGGGAGCAACGGGAAGAGCGGGATCTCCGGTCTGCGGCAGAGCACGGCGCACCTTCGCCTTTGGCGTAGCTGCCGGTGCCTTCGGCTGCGACGGAGGTCCCGGCTGCGGCACCGGCTTCTTGACGTAGTCGGCATAGACCGTCATGTCACCGTTGACCACGGTCGAGCCGTCGAACGCATCGCCCGTGCCGTCCTGCGCGGTGTTCCAACCTTTGAAGACGCATCCGTCCTTGGAGGGGTTCGCGGGCATGGATTCGTCCGTCAGGGCATCGCCGTCGATCGTCTTGCCTCGCTCGGCCTTGACGGAGGCGTAGGTATCGCCATCGTTCACGAAGGTCACGGTGCAGGTTCCGGGAGCATCCACCCTGAAGCTGTAGGTCATGAGATTGGGCTTGTCGGCCGGAGCGGCCACGTCGCGCCCGGCATCGTTCTGCTTCGCGGCGAAGAGCATGGGGATGCGGGCGTACCAATGCTTGTTATCGTATTGCGCGGACGTATCCTTGTTGATGATCGCATCGTTGCTCGAGGAGCTCACGACCTCGTGCGCGCCGTACGCGTAGGCGACCACCGTGCTGTCCTGATTGCGCGCCACCTGGTCGGTCACCTTGAGGCCATCGATGCTCAGGGTCGCGGACCGCACGCCCTGGATGCGTGCGTATAGGTCCTTCAGGGGCTCGTATTCCCCGTGAGGCTTGAGGCGCGCCTTCACCACGAGCCTCTTGCCGCCCTTCTCTTTCGAGACGCTCAAATCGAAACCGTCGATGCCCGTAAGCTTGTAGGTGGTCGAATCGGTGGCCTCGAGGCCCTCGGGCAGGTCGAGCACGAAGGCAAACGCGCCGTCCGAGCTCGCAAGGCCGTTCTCGGGCAGGTCGTTGAGCATCGTGTAATATGCCGGGAACTCCGAGTTGATGACCGCCAGAAGCGCGGTGTTGCGCACCCGCTTGAACACGTCGAGGTCGAGCTGAAGGTCGAGGTTCACGGTATCGCCCACCTCGTGCTTCACGACGGCGGTGCTCGATTCCCCACGCTCTTGGATGTCGCCGCGGACGTTGTAGTCCGTTGAATCGACGGTCAGCACGTCCGTCTCGTAGTTGAAGTCATAGGGATTCCACTGCTTGCCGCCCTGCCAGTGGTTGAGCGCCGGATCGCTCGGCTCCGCATGGGGGAGGTCCATCGAATAGACCGCCCAGTATTGCGTTACAAGCTCCCTAAGCTCATCTTCCGCCGTCTTGTCCGCGATGATGCCCGCGTCGGGGAAGCCGGGTACGTAATACTCATGCGCAACGTCATCCGACCACTTGAGCCTGCTGTTCTGGAAGTAGTCGACAAGGTAGGTGGGCATGACGCGATGCAGTCCGGACTCATCGGTATACCAGCAGAGCTCCGACCAGTAGTTACCCTCGACCTGGGCCTTGTACTCATCTGGAATGGGCTCCTCGGCCTGCGCCGGCACAGCGGCAATCGACGAGAGCGCAAGTACGAGCGCGGCGACGGCGCTTGCGAGTGCGCGGGTGCCCAGCCGTGCGCCGTGCGACGCACGACAATCATGTGAACTGCACCTTGAGCGTTGTGGCATGAGACCCCTCCCCGTCTTTTACCAAAGCAGTTTTTCATTTTATTTTAAGTTCACGGGAAAGACAACGGCGCGCACAAGGGGGGTCAACCATGCGCGCAGGGCAGGCCCGTACAGCTCTCCCCTCCCTCGCCACTTCGCAATCCGCCAACCCTCGATGCGCGACCGGGTTTCGACGAAATTCCGGTAGGGGCCGTCGTGCGAGACGAGCTCCGCATGCGTGCCGCGCTCCGCGACGCAGCCGTTTTGCCGGCCTGGTTGAAGGTCTCGATGGCCCCGATGCCCCCGGCGACGCCTACGATCGCGAAGGCCGGCGACGCGGCGAGCTTCACGCGCCGTCCCTTCGTGGACGACGCGAGCTGGGCTCGCCAAAGGTATCTGGGCAGCCGCAACTCGAACGAATTGTAAGTCGAGTTGCGGTCGAGAAGCATTGACGGTAGCCGCGAGGTCCGTAGGCGTCGGCGCTCGGGTTCCGGGAAACGGGCACGCCGTGCAATCGGCATCCTATGAGAGCAGAGTCTCGTCCAGCAGGAAGTCGTATATCCCCATGCTGATCACCCCGGATTCGTTAATCCAGGGTGGCATGGTGGTCTCGCTGATGACCGCCATGCGGAAGAAATCACGCACGGCCAGAAGCGGGCGCAGCTCGGCGACAGCCTTCTCGGGGCTTTCCATCGAGAGGGCCGACTGAACGTAGATCTGGTCCGGCGCCCTCGTGGCGACGAAGTCTATCTCCGCCCTCTTCCGGCGGGCCTTCCCGTCACCGTCCTTCTCGGAGACGCCGACGTCGACCGCCTAGCCACGCGTCACGAGCTCGTTGTAGATGACGTTCTCCATGAGGTGCGTCTCCTCCTGCTGCCTAAAGCCCAGCCCTACGTTGCAACAGCTACTCTTTCCGCAGCCGCTCCCTGTAGCTTTCGCCCCATTGCCTCAGGGCGTCAAGCACGGGCGCGAGCGTCTGACCAAGTTCGGTGAGGGAATACTCCACGCGCGGTGGCACCTCCGCAAAGACCTCCCGATGAACGAGGCCCGATCCTTCCATCGCGCGGAGGTTCGAGGTGAGGACCTTCTGCGAGATCCTGCCGATGGAGCGTTGTAGCTCCTTGAAGCGCATGGTGCCGTTCACGGTGAGGTCGCGCAGGATCAGGACTTGCCACTTGCTCCCGATGAGGGTGAGGGTGGTTTCCACCGGGCATGCTGGCAGGTCCTCGAGTCTTGTTCCCATGAGGCATCCAAATCATGAATCGCAGTTGAACACATTAGTTTCCGTAAGGTACCTACTGCACTTCGTAGTGCCTACTTTCCTAAAAACATCAGTCAGCTTATCGTATGTCCCGTCAACACACAAGTGCCGGAATCCACCACAGCGGTGGAGGAAACCGCAGCATCCAAGGGGTCTGGGATTGTCGAGGCCAACTGCGGGGCCACGTCTGCCTGCACGCGACGGCATCTCGCTCCCCTAAGGAGGACCCTATGACAGAAAAGACGCCTTCAAGGAACGTCACCCGACTCGTCGAGGCCATCGCGAGCGCCGATGCGGTCGTAGTGGGAGCGGGAGCGGGGATGTCGACCGCCGCAGGCCTCACGTACTCCGGCGAGCGCTTCGAGCGACTCTTCCCTGATTTCATCGAAAGGTACGGTTTCGCCGACATGTACTCGGCGGGCTTCTATCCCTACCCCACACCCGAGGAGCACTGGGCGTACTGGAGCCGCTACGTCTGGTGCAACCGCTACGAGGCCGCACCCAAGGACACATACGGCAAGCTCCTGCGCCTGCTCGGGGGCAAGGACCTCTTCGTGCTCACCACCAACGTCGACCACCAGTTCCAGCTCGCCGGCATCCCCAAGGAGCGCCTGTTCTACACGCAGGGCGACTTTGGCCTCTGGCAGTGCAGCGTGCCCTGCCACGACAAGACCTATGACAACTTCGGGACGGTCAGGCGCATGGTCGTCGAACAGCAGGGCATGAGGGTACCGAGCGAACTCGTGCCCCACTGCCCCGTGTGCGGCAGGCCCATGGCCATGAACCTGCGCGCCGACTCCACGTTCGTGGAAGATACCGGCTGGCATGCCGCCGCCACACGATACCGGGAGTTCCTGCACGCCCACGAACGGGGCAGGGTGGTCTATCTCGAGCTCGGTGTGGGGATGAACACGCCTGTCATCGTCAAATACCCGTTCTGGAGGCGTACGTACGCAAACCCGGATGCGACGTACGTCTGCGCAAACTACGGGGAGACGTACGCCCCTGATGAAATCCGCGGCCGCTCTATACTGCTAGACGCGGACATCGATGCCACATTGAGCGCAGCCCTTGAGGCACAACGCGGCAAGGAGGTTTGACATGGAGCGGGAACACAAGCGCCATCTGCTGAAAGAGCTGGTCTTCGGCCTGTACGCCGAGGGTGGCACCGAACCTGCCTCCGCCAGGAGAAGGGTCACGAGCCTGCAGACGTCCGAGGAGCTCTGGAACGAGTTTCGCGCGCTGGTGAACACCAGGCCTCCCATTCCCGCCGGGGACGGGTGGCTTGCCCTGCAGGACGAGCTGCTCGAAGGGCTGATATCCGAGACAGGCATAGCCTCGATCGATGACGCCAGGACGAGCTCCGTCGATCCTCGCATGCGGCTGTGGCGCGGCGACATCACCACGCTTGCCGCCGATGCCATCGTCAACGCTGCCAACAGCCAGATGCTCGGCTGCTGGATCCCGGGCCACCACTGCATCGACAACGCCATCCACACCTTCGCGGGCGTGCAGCTGCGCCTGGAGTGCGCACGCATCATGGCAGAGCAGGGCCATGAGGAGCCCACCGGCCAGGCGAAGCTCACGGGCGCCTACAACCTACCGGCCGCACGCGTCATCCACACCGTCGGTCCCATCGCGAACGGCCACCCTAGCGATCTGCAGCGCAGGCAGCTCGCCTCGTGCTATCGCAGCTGCCTCGACCTTGCCGCCGGGCATGGCCTGAGGTCCATCGCCCTCTGCTGCATCAGCACCGGCGAGTTCGCCTTCCCGCAGCAAGGGGCCGCCGAGATCGCCGTGCAAACCGTGCAAGCATGGCTCGACAGGCATGGTGCCGAAATGGCCGTCGTCTTCAACGTATTCACCGACGTGGACGAGACCGCCTATCGAAAGCTGCTTACATAGACAAGGACGAGGGAGCCAGCTGGCGATGGATGGCTGGAGCACGATCGTTACGCCCGGAGTGGGAGCTTGCCCTACGAAGACCAGCCATGGTTCCCTTTGGTTACCCTGCCAGGTTGGCCACGAGCACGACGAAGGCCACGGTGAGGACGACAGCTCCCACGACAATCGCCCAGGCACTCGGTCGTGCGAGGTTCAGGGTCCAGCCGACGCCGAAGCGCTTGGGCAGGAAGACGCTCGCGTCCCCTGGGTTGAAGTAGAGCACGCCGAGCTTCCAGTGCTCGTCGTCATCTGCCAGGAGCCCGTCGTCGTCCCGCATCCTCCCGAACACGCGCGAGCCCGCCTGGCCATAGACGACCGAGAGCACCACGCCACCTATGACAAGGGGGACGCAGAGCATCATGATGACAAGCCCCGCCTGCCCAAGCCCGATGAGCCCCGCCGATGAGAGCAGGAACAGGAGTCCGGAGCCCCCACTCAGGAGCACCCCCGTGACAAGCAGGAGCGCGCTCTGCGCGCGGGCGAAGAGCCCGTATGCCAGGGCGGACGTGGCGGGCGCGCCAGGGTCGGCCGGACGCTTCGAACGCAGGATCGTCCAGTGGGCAAAGACGAGGCACGCCGCCATGAACGCCTCGAAGGCGATGGGAAACCCGATGGCGCTGCCGAGCGTCTTCGGCACGTAGCGACTGACGTTCCCCGCGAAGTCGGCATGCATCGGCAACTGCTCGGGCATGCCGGGATAGAGCACGAGCCCCAGGCAGGCCGTCCCCAGGATGACAGGGACGTAGACGAGATCCCATGCGAGGGGAATCGCACCCGGCAAATCCTTCTCGGCGACGCTGGCGACCGCCTGATGGCTCCTCACCCCCCAGCCCTCGGAGAGCTTGAGCGCGCTCACCTTGCAACGGTTACGCAGCATGAGCACGAACGACATGACCACAGGGACGAACAGGGCGGCACACATGAGCACCGTACCGATCACATCCTGGCCAGAGACCATCAGCACACCGGCCGCCAGGGAAGCGACGGTCGCCGCCGCCGCCAGGGCGAGCATCACCATGGCATAGCGCCTCTTGAGGGCGACGAGGCGTGGGTCCCTCTGGGCGGAGGCGGGCACCGTCACGGCAAAGCACTCGTTGCGGCGCATGAGATACGGGGTGAAGGCGAGCAGGAGGCCGACGACGAGCGTCAGCAACGCCAGCATGCCAATAGTGGCGACAGCGATCACGATCATGCCTCCTCAGGCGAAGACTCTGTGGCAAACTCTGCGAACACGCGACTGGCCTGGGTGCGCGCGGCCTCCAGGAACGTCTCCTCGGCCCCGCCCTGGGCACGGTGCTCCAAGGCAAGCTGGCGGAGACCTGTCGCGAGCCGCTCCGAGTTTGCCGCCATGCGTTCGGGCGTCGCGGTCTGTCCGAAGTCCGCCACGACCGCCCCTGAGCGGCCGCGCATGAGGAGGTACCCCTCGTCCCTCAGCACGGCATACGCCTTGTTCACGGTATGGAGGTTCACGCCGAGGTCGCCCGCGAGCGTACGCACGCTGGGGAGCCGATCGGCGACAGAGAGCTCCCCCCGTGCGATGGCCGCCACGATCTGGTCGCGGATCTGCTGGTAGACGGGTGTCTGGTCCGTCTGGTCAATGCGGAGGATCACCGCTGGCCCCCTACGTGTTAGGTCCCACCTGCCCTGGCATGACTATACCGCTCGCGCCCGCCCCTCACCGGTCCTGGAGCGGGATGTGCACCGCGGCCCTCGCGACAAGCGCGGACGCCGTGAGGACCACCAGTGCGACGGCCACGCCCGCCGCAGTGCCTACACCACCTGTGAGCGACGTCGCCGCAAACCCGGCGAACGTCGCAAGGAAGCCCACGCCGACGCAGATGCCAACGCTCGCCGAGCGCTTGACCGGCTCGTATTCGCTCGTCCAGTCGTAGTTGGGACGCCGCGCGTCCAGGAGGGCGCCCAGGCACGAGGACAGGGCCCCCATCGCCAGCGGGGCGATGACGCACAGGATGGCATCGAGCGGTGTCCTCGCGACCCCCACGGCGGCAATCGCCCCGGCAATCACGGAAACAGGTCCCGTGACGAGCAGGCTCAGTGCCAGCTTGGCACCGACTATCGTGGAGGAGGGCACCGGCGCGGTCTGCGCGATCCAACGTGCGCTCCCCTCGAGCGAGGTCGATGCGGCGGTGAGCGACGTCATCGCCATGCAGAACGCCAGAGCCCAGGAGAGCACCTCCGCCATCAGGGTGGCGACCGTGTCTCGGCCCGCCCCCGGAATGTTCATCGCAGACGCGATGGCATCGGGTCCGACCGCGGTCGTCGCGATGGCGATGACAAGGGCGAGAATGGGACCGGGTGCGGTGTTCATGAGGTATATCGGAGTCCCAAGCCACAGCCTGAACTCCTTGCGGACCAGCGCGACCAGGGGGCCTCGGGGGGCGCCCGCCCTCGTGGGCGCACTCCCCGCCTTACGCAGGCCCCCGGCACAGAGCAAGGAGTTCATGGGTACCAGAAAGCGCGAAAGCACCGCGACCACGGCAACGCCGGACGCCGTCGAGACGCCCACGTACAGCGCGAGCGCGGGCATGCTCCCCCCTATCGCGTCCGCCGCCCATGCGGAGGGTGGCCACAACGCCGACACGGCCCCTCTCATCTGCCCGCCCATCACGGCAAGGGCATCGAGGCCCCCTTGGCCGGACGTGCCCGCGCCTCCCGTGACGAGCATGACCCCCACCACGATGGCGACCATGGCAAGCACACCGACGATGCCGAGCGCACGGTCGGCAAAGGGCGTGCGCGACGCCGCCCAGGCCACACAGAACGAGACGACGAGGGCGAGCGCCATGGGGACTGCCGGAGCCAATAGCAGGGCCAGGACGGAGACGACGAGGCCTGCAGGTGTGACGCCAACCGCAAGCAGGTACGCAGACACGAGCGGCGCACCCAGGACGAGAGAGCACGCAAGGCCCATGCTGTAGAGCGGGGCGACACGCGAGACGACCACGGCCCACAGGGGCGTGGGCATAGAGACGACAAGGTCGAAGTCCCTGAACCTGAACAGGAGCCCGTTCGCCTTGACGAACGTGGAGAACACGCAACCCACACCTACCGTCGTAACGGCGAGGCAGGGCAGCGCCCCCGCAGCACCAATCAAGACGAGCGTCTGCCCGACCATCCACATGTATACCACGGTATACACGACGAGCAGGCCGATGCCCACGGCGGCGAGCACGAGCCTCCTCCGTGCCTTGGGATCGCGCTCGTTCATCAGACGGCCCACACCGAACGCACCGAGCGCCTGGACCCTGAGCAGAGGCGCGAAGCTAGCCATTGCGCGCCTCCCTCGCGAGCTCGAGGAACACCTGCTCGAGGCTCTCGTCCCCACGGACCTCATCGGTCGTTCCCAAACGGATGATATTGCCCTGGCGAATGATCGCGATCGTGTCGCAGAGCCTCTCCACGGTGTCGAGCACGTGGCTCGAGAGGAAGATGGCGCTGCCGCGCGACGTGAGTTCGTACATCATGGCGCGCAGCTCGTATGCCGCCTCGGGGTCGAGCCCGACGAAGGGCTCGTCGAGCACGAGCAGCCGTGGCTTGTGAAGGAAGGCTCCAATCAAAACGAGCTTCTGCCTCATGCCGTGCGAATACGCGGAGACCATCTCGCCAAGCCTGTCTTCCATCCCCAAGTGCTTGGCGAAGCCGTCTATGCGCCGTACCCGCTCATCGGAACCAACGCAGAACAGGTCCGCCACGTAGTCGAGGTATTGCATGCCTGTGAGAAAGCCATAGACGTCCGGGTTGTCGGGCACGTAGGCGCACACCCGCTTGCAGGCGACGGGATCCGTGCGGACCGATTTCCCGCAGATCCGGATGTCGCCCTCATCGAAGGAGAGGGCACCCACGATGGAGCGGATGAGCGTCGTCTTGCCCGCACCGTTGTGCCCCACAAAGCCGAAGATGCTCCCCGGGAGGACCGAGAGCGCTACATCTTCCACGACCCTCTTTTTCCCGTAGCTCTTGGAGTAGCCCTCGACGGCGAGAATCGGGCTGATCGACTGGCGCATGCCGCCTGCGACCATTGCATGGCCTCCTCTGGAGTTGTCCCCGCCGGACGGCCTGATTCTATCATATCTGTACTAGTATAGATAGAACAAAAACCTAGAAGTCAACCTCAAGCTGGGTACGGCACACCTTGCCATCCTTGCCCCTGACGCCCGTGGGCACAACTCCGACATCGACACCAAAGCCTCGACCCCTCAACTCGTTGTAGATGACGTTCTCCATGATATGGAAGCCCTCCATCTGTCGGAAGTTCATGCGCGCGTTGCGCAGCCCCAGGTCCGAGAAGTAGAGTTTGAATGGGGTGCCGATATACCTCCGGCCCTTCAGGTCGTAGCGCTTCGCACGGCTCACAAGAAACGCGTCCTCTAAATGCGATAGGTAGCGATCAACGGTCTCGGGGGCAATCGTCGTGTTCTTTTCGCTCCTGAAAGTCGCCGAAATCTTGGAGGGGTTCACGAGCGACCCGATTGCCGAGGACAGTTCTATAAGCTCCTCAAGGTTTCCCGTGTCGCGAATGCCATTGCGCTCGACAATATCGCGAATGTAGAGCACGTCATAGAGAGAGGACAGATAATCGGCCTTCTCTTGGGTCATCTTCTTGGAAAGCACCGCAGGAAGCCCGCCATACGTGGCATATTCGGCGTAGCCGTCGTGTTTGTCGCCACCATATGCACTCATGAATTCCGAGAAGCTCAATGGTGCCATCGCTATCTCCTGGCCACGTCCCCTAAACTCGGTCACCACGTCCTTGGACAGCAGCCGCGCGTTGCTACCCGTCACGTACACGTCAACGTCAGGCATGGCAATGAGGTCCATAAGAACCTCAGGGAAGCTGTCGAGCAGCTGCACCTCATCCAGAAGCACGTAACGTTTCCCGCTTGTCTTACCGAGCTCCCCCGTCACATGGGAATAGAAGGTCTCGGTGTCTCGATATCTTCTGTTGCTGAACCGATCGAACGCCATCTCGATGATGTTGGTCTTGGGGATACCCCGCTTGAGCAGGTAATCCTTGAACAGGTTGAATACCAGAAACGACTTGCCGCAGCGCCTGATGCCCGTAACGACCTTGACCTGATCCGACCCCATTCCAGAGATGAGCTTCTGCATGTAGCTGGGACGACTTATGATCATGACAACCTCATCTGAAATTTATGAACACTGTTGCGGAAATTTCAGATTGAAGCCGAAGATTCCCTGCATGTCCACGGCGCACGTAGGCACGGTCTAGTGTACTGGCAGGTGTCCGAGGTCGATGCCGATGTGGCCGATGCCAAGGATGACGGCAGAGATGACCGCCACCGGTGATTGGCACCAGACGCCCAGGAGGCCAAACGCGGCCACAGGCAGAGACGCCAGGGGCACGGGAATGGGGCCGAGGGACGCGTACATACCGGCGAGCTTCTCCCCTCCCCTGAAGTAGCGGACCCAGGCAAGCTCGTACAGGAGCATGACTGCGTCCGAGATCTGCGCCATGGCCGTAGGCACGATGCGCACCTCGTGCTCATGCATCGAGGATGCTCATTCCTCATTTGGGAGAATGCGGCCGAGGCTTCGGTTCCCTCATCCTCCCCGGCTTCGCGCAGAACCCCCAGAAGCACCCCGCGGAGCTGCTCGTCGGTCATCGCGCCCGCATCGACCGACCGTCGGACCTCTGGTAGCGCGACCCTGAAGGGGATGCTACCCGTGAGCGACACCTGTCGCAGGAACTGCGGGGCCTGTCGTTCGAATGACAGGCCCCGCAGAACTCGATGGCTATCGAGCAGCCATGAGGACGTCCTCGACGTCCTCGACGTGCAGCTCCATGAATGCGCCAGCATGGTCGCCGTCAAGACGGCACTGCCCCAAAACGACGTCGAGAGGAGCGGCGTTTCGAGAAAAACGGCTACTTCTTGACTTTTCCTTGGTTGGCAACGGCGTTGATCTTTGCCTCGATGGTGGCCGGATCGCCGATGTAGTGCTTGTCGACAACGTTCCAGTCCTTATCAAAGGTGTAGGAGCACGGGATGCCGGTCGGGATGTTGACCTCAAGGATCTCTTCCGGAGTGAGGTGCTCGAACTGCATGACGAGGGCGCGGAGGCTGTTGCCGTGGGCCGCAATGAGAACGCGCTTGCCGGCTTCCATCTGAGGCTTGATCTCGGACTCGAAGTAGGGCCATGCGCGAGCGATGGTGTCTTTCAGGCACTCGGTGTAGGGCAGGTCCCCCTTGGGAACATCGCGGAACATCTCCTGCACGTGAGGGTCACGCTCGTCGCCGGGTTCGAGGGCTGGCGGCTGGACGTCAAAGGAGCGACGCCAGATCTTGACCTGGGCTTCGCCATGCTCCGCCGCTGCGTCAGCCTTGTTGAGGCCCTGAAGAGCGCCGTAGTGACGCTCGTTCAGACGCCAGGTCTTGTGAACGGGCAGCCAGTTGCGATCGAGCTCATCGAGCACATGGTTGAGCGTGTGGATCGCACGCTTCAGGAGGGACGTGTAGCACACGTCGAAATCGTAGCCGGCCTCATGGAGGGCCTTGCCGCCGGCAATTGCCTCCTCGTGGCCGGTCTCGGTGAGGTCAACGTCGGTCCAGCCGGTGAAGAGGTTGAGCTTGTTCCATTCGGACTCGCCGTGACGCACGATAACAAGGTGCATGTACTTGTCTTCTGCCATGAGGGTATCCCTTCTCTAGGAGTCCGCGCGACACCGCGTCGCCTCGCCGCCCACCGAACTATGTGTGGGTGGCTCTCTACATATTAGTATGTGGCCACACTCTCTGCCAGTTGCTTCAACCGGAGCAGGAGTCATGGGAGAGGTTGCCGATGCCAGGTATGGACGGGCTCACTTTATCTAACTAAAAGTTTACCTAGACTAACTTATGGGATAAGATGGTAGGGAATGAAGATGGATATCGGACAGAAAGGTCCTGGCATGCCTATGATCTCCAAGCACACGTCCCCGATCACCTCCGGTCGATCTGGCCTTACCCCGCCTGCCCTCTACACGCGCCGCAGTGCCCTCGGTCTGTTCGCAGGGGCTGCACTCGTCGGGCTCGGTGCCTGCTCGAAAATGGGAGCGAAGACGGGCTCCATGGATGAGGGGGCCTCCTCCGATGCGGACTCGAAGCCGTTTGTTCTGACC
>JGI2924J29684_1077377_pt1 | contig 16411 bp, 17 predicted proteins | sample BenlonsequencITS_FD_29684 | JGI IMG/M metagenome (IMG submission 29684)
ATAGTGTGGCGGCGGGCGGACACCCGCCGCAACCGTCGTGGACGCCTTACACAGGCATTTTACCCGTCAAGAGACGTCAGCACGCCGCGGACGTTCATCGAGACCTCACCACGGGCTTTCGTCTCGCCCCAGACGCGATCGAGGTCGGTCGCGTCCGCGAAGTGGTCGATCACGGCTTCGTCGGCACCAAGTTCCGCGCGCTTCTCCCTGACCGACTCGACCCAGGCGGAGAGCGTCTCCGCGTACGCATCGAGGACGTCACCGGTCTCGCGAGGGCCGAAGTGCGCGAAACAGAGCGTCGAGCGATCGAGGTCACGAATCGTCTCCACGTCGGCCAGACACTGCGCCAGGTCGAACTGCGGCGGCGGCGAGGTGGGCCGGATCTCGTCGATGGCGGGCACCCAGATGCCGGCCCCATCGGCGGTGAAGACGGCGTCGTTCGCGGGATCCTCGAAGACGAAGTGGTGCGGGGCGTGGCCAGGTGCGGCGTGGGCGCGCAACTCGTGGGTCCCGAGGTCGATGACATCGCCATCCTCGTACGGTTCCATCCGATCCTCGGGCACCGGCTTCGGTTCGACGTAGTAGCGCCACTGGTCGCCGACCGCGGCCTTCGTCCCCTCGACGAGTCGCGACGGGTCAGTCACGTGGCGCGCGCCGTTGTGCGGGGCGTACACCGTCGCGTTCGGACACGCCTCGGCGAGGAAACCCGCCCCGCCGGCGTGGTCGAGATGGACGTGCGTCAGCACGATCGCCGCGAGGTCGTCGTGATCGATCCCCACCTCCTCGAGCGCGGCGAGGATGCGCTCGTAGTTCGTCCCGATCCCCGAGTCGACGATCGCCGGCCGCTCGTCGTCGATAAGGTAGACCGACCCGTACTCGGCCGTGTCGTACATCCCCGTATCGACGTAGTGGAGGTCCGTGCAGTCGCCGACCGTCACCCGGGTAACGTCGCCGATTCCCATACCACGATAGGGGACGGGCGGGGGCAAAAAGACTAGTTTCTCGGTCGGCCAGCAAGCGATCGGGGTCGTTTCGGGGAAAGACTGATGTGTGGTACCGACGAACACAGTGGTACTCGTGTACACGACCGACATCCGTGAAGACCCCGATCGCGGCCGCGCAGCGACGGGGCCACTCGATGGGTCGGGATGCGATCACGAGCGAACGGTGTACGTCGAAAGCCGCGCTGGCGGGTCGCTCACCTGCCAGGAGTGCGGGACCGTGATCCCGGACGACGACCGGGGCGACAGTAGCCCCGAGATCTCGGCTACCTGTCGCTGGGTACTCACCCGCGACGGTGGCCGGTACTGACGGGTTCCAGTTCCCTCGACCCACCGACTCGCTCACCCGCAGACCACTCGCATTCTCGGTCGGCTACCGCCGGTTTCGTCGCTCCACGGGCTCGGCCACTCGGATGGACGTTCGCTGAATCAGTCGTTCACTGGACCAGTAGCCTGATGTAGCCTATCTTCGAACGAACAGGCGACCGTGTCGCCATCGACCGTCCTCGCCAGACTTGAGACGGCCGCGATCGTCGCAATCGGCGCGTTCGCGGGGGCAAACCTCCGTTTCGCCGTCGGCGACGTCGCCGGTTCGCTCGGCGGGACGCTCGCGGTGAACGTCCTGGCCAGCCTTCTGCTCGGGTTTCTCGTCTACGAGACGTATTATACGCCGGCGATCAGCCGGAAAGCGAAACTGCTCGTGACGACCGGGTTCCTCTCGTCGCTGTCGACCTACAGCGCGTTCGTCCTGGAGACGACGACGGGGGGCGGATCGGCAGACAACGGATTGGCGTTCGCGGATCCGATGCTCGCAATCGGCTACGTCGGAGCAACCTACGCGCTCGGTTTTGCAGCGGTGCTCGTCGGGCGATGGTTCGCGAGTCTCGTGGGGAACGGCCGCGACGAAGCGCCCACGGGAGGTGCGTCGGCATGAACGGATCTCGGGGTGTCGGCGCGTGATCGAGGCCCTCCTCGCGCCCGATCTCTCGCCCGCCCACCTCGTGGGGATCGGCGCGGCGGTCGGCGCCCTCCTCCGCCACTGGATCTATACCGAGATCGCCGGGGACGAGTTCCCCTGGCCGACGCTGATCGTCAACGCCCTCGGGAGCTTCGCGCTCGGCCTCCTGGCGTTTGGCGGGGTGGGACCCGCGACGATGCAGCTCCTCGGCGTCGGACTTTGCGGGGCGTTCACCACCTTCTCGACGTTCTCTGTCGAAACGGTGGGGCTGTGGGAGCGCGGCGAGCGGCGGGCGGCGACGACGAACGCCGTCGGCACCCTCGTCTGCTCGCTGGCCGGGCTGGGCGTGGCCGGTTGGCTCGTCGGATGAAGGAAGCATCGGCAACCACCCGAAGTGTTCCAGAACCGGGTTCGCGAGGGGACTCCCCGGAGAGCGAGGGATATTTGGGCCGTCTGACCCTCGTTCCGACTATGGACCTCACGCAGCGCCCCCGCCGGCTCCGGAGCGATCCCGTCCGGGATCTCGTCGGCGAGACGAGCCTCTCGCCGTCGGACCTGATCGCCCCGATCTTCGTCGACGCGACGACGGACGAGCGCGTCCCCATCGAGTCGATGCCGGGTCACGAACGCGTCCCCGTCGACGAGAGTGTCGCCCGCGTCGAGGAGGTGCTCGCGACCGGCGTCGAGGCCGTCATGGTCTTCGGTATCCCGCGCTCGAAGGACCCAACCGGGACCCGCGCCTGGGCCGAGGACGGCGTGGTTCAGGCGGCGATCCGCCGCATCACCGCCGAAACCGACGCGACCGTCTTCACGGACGTCTGTCTCTGCGAGTACACCGATCACGGCCACTGTGGCCCGCTGGAGGACGGACTGGAGGCGGCACACGCGGCCGAGGGGGAGGGAGACAGCGACGGGGAGGCGGACGCCGACGGTACGTCCGGCCCGGGTATCCCACACGGGCATCGCGAACCCACGCTCACCGTCGACAACGACGCCGCCATCGAGAAACTCGCGCAGGTCGCCGTTTCGCACGCCGAGGCGGGCGCCCACGTCGTCGCTCCCAGCGCGTCGATGGACGGGATGGTCGGTGCGATTCGCGAGGGGCTCGACCGAGAGGGCTTCGAGTCGGTACCGATCATGTCCTACGCGGCGAAGTACCGGAGCGCATTCTACGGCCCGTTCCGCGACGCCGCGGACGGCGCGCCGTCCTTCGGTGATCGGCGTCACTACCAGATGGATCCCGGGAACGCCCGCGAAGCTCGCCGTGAGGTCGCGCTGGACGTCGAAGAAGGTGCGGACGTGCTCATGGTCAAGCCTGCCCTCCCGTACCTCGACGTGATCGCCGACGTTCGCCGCGAGTTCGACCACCCCGTCGCGGCGTACAACGTCTCCGGCGAGTACGCTATGCTCCACGCCGCCGCGGAGAACGGCTGGCTCGATCTCGAAGAAACGGCGTTCGAGTCGCTCCTCTCGATCAAACGCGCCGGCGCGGATCTGATTCTGACCTACTTCGCCGAAGACGTCGCAGACGGACTATCTGAGAAGCGCCCCCAGGCCTAAGATTCTACGATATATTCACAGCCGCAGTGAATATCTGTTCGATATTAGTCGGGTTTGGCCAATGAATTAATAGGTCTTCGTTCAGTACCCGAGATATGAACGGCAGGCAATCACGACGGGCAGTACTGCAGGCAGTGGCGGGTTCGGGCGTCGCTCTCGGCCTCGCAGGATGTACGAGTTCGATTCCGGGGATGGGTGGGGACGAATCGTCGGCCGGCGAGCCGTGCAGCGACGCGGGCGAATACGTCGAAGCGGTTGTGGATGGCGACGCCGAAGCAGCCATCGAGTACGTTCCCTACGAGTACGACACCGAAACGAACAGGGAAGAGGTCCTCGAGCAGTACGAGCCGAGTGATCGACAGCAAGAAAGGTTCGATGCGATCGACGTCGGCTTCGAGTGCGAAGAGAACCGAGAACTCGACGACAGTGAGATCGACGACCTCGACGCGGACCTCGGCGACCACGAGATCACGGCCGCACACGAGCTCTCGTTGACGGTGACGATGTCGGGCGAGTACGACGGCGAGGAGATCGACGAGGAGCAAGAATCGACCGGAATCATCGTCGCAATCGACGGCGATGGCTGGTACATCTGGGAGGAGTGAGACGACGGGCGACAGCACCCGAAACACCGATTCGTTCAGGCTGGGCTGGAGGGAGTTCGTCACACAGCGCCGGTGAGCGATGGATGGCCCCTCGCAACGGAGAAGCGACGAATCGGTCCCGGTGAGCGAATCGGATTACTCCTGTCGAATCGAGTCGACCCATTCCGGTTCGGCGAGCGTGACGTCGTCGACGGCGAGGTGGTGGTTCGTTCCGACTGCGAACCGATCGCTTCCCACAGCCGCGAGCCGTCGACGGAACCTCGGTACATCTTTGCCGCCTGGCCGACAACCGGCGAGTATGAAACACGACCGGTCACGCACGCTGTACGATCGGGCGCTGTCGGTGATGCCGGGCGGTGTCAACTCCGCCGTCCGGGCGGCGATCGAGCCCTACCCGTTCTTCGTCCGCAAGGGCGACGGGGGTCACGTCATCGACGCGGACGACAACCGCTACGTCGACTGGGTGATGGGCCTCGGCCCGTTGCTCCTGGGCCACGACATGCCGGAACAGGTACGCGCAGCGATTCAGCGCAAAGCGAGTGAAGGGCCCATGTACGGCGCGCCGACCGAGGTCGAGGTCGACCTCGCCGAGTTCGTCACGCGCCACGTCCCGAGCGTCGAGAAGATCCGATTCGTCAACTCCGGCACCGAAGCGACGGTCTCGGCAGTCCGCCTGGCCCGCGGCCATACCGGGCGGAACAAAATCGTCGTGATGCAGGGTGGCTACCACGGCGCCCAGGAGTCGACACTCGTCGAGGGCGACGCCGAGAACCCACAGCCTTCCTCCGCCGGCGTCCCGCAGTCGTTCGCCGAACACACCCTGCCGGTCCCCTTCAACGACGGGGAAGCGATGGAGGCGGTCTTCGCCGAACACGGCGACGACATCGCCGCGGTCCTCACCGAACCCATCCTCGGCAACTACGGCATCGTCCACCCGCAAGAGGGGTATCACGAGTTCCTCCGCGAGATCACCCGAGAGCACGGGTCGCTCCTGATCTTCGACGAGGTCATCACCGGCTTCCGCGTCGGCGGCCTCGGCTGCGCGCAAGGGCGGTTCGATATCACGCCCGACCTCACCACCTTCGGCAAGGTCGTCGGCGGCGGGTTCCCCGTCGGCGCCGTCGGCGGGCGCGCCGAGATCATGGAAGACCTCACGCCCGCGGGCGACGTCTTCCAGGCCGGCACCTTCTCCGGCCATCCCGTCACGATGGCCGCCGGACTCGAAACCCTTCGATACGCCGCCGAGCACGACGTCTACGACCACGTCGATCGCCTCGGCGAGCAACTTCGCGGCGGGCTCTCCGATATCGTCGCCGACCAGGCACCCGAGTACACCGTCGCCGGCACCGGGAGTATGTTCAAGGTCATCTTCACGCGCGACGGGGCAGAACCCACCTGCGCCGCGGACGTCAAACGCGCAGAAACCGACCGCTGGCGGCGCATCTTCTGGGAAGCGATGCTCGAAGAGAAGGTATTCCTCTCGCAGAACCAGTTCGAGTGCCAGTTCGTCAGCGCTGCCCACACCGAAGACGACGTCGAACGAACGCTCGAAGCGTACAAGGAAGCGCTCTGATATCGGGACGCGAACGACGCGTGGAGGGCCGGAAGCGGCGTCGATTACGCGTCGTCGGACGACGAGTCGCCCTGCGAGTCGCCGGCAGACGCGCTGTTCGACGCCATGCCGATACCGACCGAGGAGCCGTCGGGAAACGAAACCGAGACGGAGGCCTCGTTGGGCGGCTCTGCCGTCGTCGCCCGGACAACGGCGCCTTCGGCCGTCAGTTGCTGGGTACACATATCGTCGCCGTCGTCCGCCTCTTCCAGGCTGGTGCTAACCGAGATGGCGCCGTCGTCGTCCAACGAGACGTCCGAGACGGTGAGCTGGTGGCAGCCGTCGGGCGCCTGGGCCTCGATCGCGATCGCTCGTGACGACCCGTAATCGGTCTCGCGAAGCGCAGTCGCGGCCGGCCCGTTCGGTTCGATCTGACCGGAGGCACTATCGAGCCAGGATTCGACGTCCTCGACGGACGTGAACAGTTCGGCCCTCGCTTCGGCCGGGGGTTGGGAGTGACTGTATCGGACGAAGCCAGCGGACTCGATCCCGTCGGCCGCCTCGATCGACGAGAGGACCGAGCTGTCGTCCTCGTCGTCGGTCGATCCGTTACTGGCGGGCTCGTCCGACGAGTCAGTATCGCCGCCGATCACGCCGCCATCGGTCAAACAACCGGCGCTGAGCGCGACGAGCGCCGTCGATGCGCCCAGTACCTCGCGTCGTGAGAGTCGTTCCATACATCCGCGTACGCAACCCGATAGTGAAGAAGTATTCCTAGGTGAAAGAGATATTTTACCAGTACATGTCAGACAATTCCACCGTTTCGGTTTGGATATCGAATCGAACGCCGCCGAACACCCCTCGGTGAGACAGCCGTCCCAGTCGTGGCTGCGAGCAATCACCGGACAAACACGGGTCCGTCGGCGCCGCCAACCCGCTGACTCCCGCCTCAGCCCGATATCGAGTCTCGGAAGATTTATCCGCATTCCATCGCAGGTTGAGCGCAGACCTGTACGCACACGGGAGAGATCTTGGACCGGTACCGAGGGCAGGGACGGCTCGAGGGCTCGATGGGGCGTACATGGAGGACACATAAATGACAGAAAACACAGACGAAGTCGCGAAGACGGACGGCGGCGACGTCACACGCGAGGAGGCGTCGTTCGTCGAGTACGGCATCGAGGACAAACCGCCACTCGGCGAGTCGATCTTCCTCGGGATGCAACACTACCTGACGATGGTCGGCGCGTCGGTCGCCGTCCCGCTCATTCTGGCCGCAGAGATGGGAATGGGACCCGGCCCGACGGCTCGACTTGTGGGAACGTTCTTCGTCGTGTCCGGAATCTCGACGCTGGCGCAGACGACCGTCGGCAACCGGTATCCGATCGTCCAGGGTGGGACGTTTGCACTCCTAGCGCCGGCGGTCGCGATAATCGCGGCGCACGGTGGCCCGTGGGAAGTGACGATACTACAGTTACAGGGAGCGGTAATCGCAGCCGCACTCGTGCAGGTGTTCCTCGGTTACTCGGGCCTGCTCGGGCGCCTAACGAAGTACCTCTCGCCGGTCGTCCTCGCGCCGGTGATCGTCCTGATCGGGCTATCGCTGGTGAATGCCCCCGATGTCACGCGGACCGACCAGAACTGGTGGCTGCTCGGACTCACGCTGTTCCTCATCATCCTCTTCTCACAGTATCTGGACAAGTACAGTCGGTACGCGAAGCTGTTCCCCGTCCTTCTCGGTGTCGCCGGCGCCTGGATCTTCGCCGGCGCTCTGACCGTTCTGGGCGTCTTCACCGAGGCGACGCACGTCTCCGGGGCGAACGACAGTAGCCTCGGATACATCGACTTCTCGCAGATCGCCGACGCGACGCTCGTCCAGCCCATCGTCCCGTTCCAGTGGGGCATGCCCGAGTTTACCGCAGCGTTCGCGATCGGGATGCTCGCGGGGATCTTCGCCTCGATACTGGAGAGTATCGGCGACTACTACGCCGTCGCCCGGATTGCCGGTGTCGGCGCACCGAGCCAGAAGCGGATCAACCACGGAATCGGGCTGGAGGGACTCAGCAACATTTTCGCCGGTATCATGGGTACCGGGAACGGTTCGACCTCCTACGGGGAGAATATCGGCGCGATCGGAATCACCGGCGTCGCTTCCCGGTACGTAGTCCAGATCGGTGCCATCGTCATGCTGATCGTCGGGTTCTTCGGGCCGTTCGGCGCGCTGATCACGACGATCCCCAGTCCGATCGTCGGCGCGCTCTACATCGCCATGTTTGGCCAGATCGCTGCGGTCGGGCTATCGAACCTGCGGTTCGTCGACTTAGACGCATCGCGGAACGTGTTCATCGTCGGGATCGCACTATTCGTCGGACTGGCGCTGCCGAACTACTTCGGCGGGTTCGATAGCGCAAGCACCTTCCAGGAGACCGCCGAGACCGCCGCGATCGTCGGACCGATCTTCGCACAACAAGTCGTCTCCAACACGATCTACGTCGTCGGATCGACGACGATGGCCGTCGGCGGCCTGATTGCGTTCATCCTCGACAACACCATCGAGGGAACTCGTGAGGAGCGGGGGCTCACCGAGTGGACACAACTCGCCGAGGACGAGTCCGAGTTCCAGACAGTGTTCGACCGCCTCCGTTCTTCCGACGACTCCACGGTAGCCGACACGGCCGACTGATCCGACACGACGTTCACACCACGTTCTGTCCCGGTTCGGACCGCACACATTCTTACCCGGCCCGTCCCCAGTGAGTGACGATGCCGAACAGGTCGGGGCTAGAACTCGAGGCGGGCGAGCGGTTGCGCTACCGTGGTGACCTCCGATTCGGCGGGGAGGTGGCGGTCACCGACGATCGGCTGCTCGTCGTGCGTCCCGACGAGCGACTCAGCGTCGCCTACGAGCGGATCGACGAGGTTGCCCACGAGGGCTTCGACTGGTTCCTCGGGCTCCTGAGCGTATCGCTGGTCGCCTTCGGCCTGTACGGCCTGACGCGAAACCCGGCCCTGGGCGCGTTCTTCGTCCTGGCCGGCCTCTGGAGCATCCACCGATCGTTCCGACGCCGCGACCTCGTCCGCGTCCACGTGCAGGACGAGGCGAAACCGGTCACCATCCATCCGACCGCGATCGACGACTGTTTTGGGGCGCTCGAGGCCGCGATGGATGCGGCCCGCGACACTGCCGACGCAACGTGACGACCAGTCCCACACCGTGAGTCGGGCAACTCCATAGCGTGCGGTTTTCGTACCCTCGGCCCGGAGAGGGAGACATGAAATCACGGGGGACACTTCGGCTGGCGACGCGCGGGTCGCTGCTCGCCAGACGACAGGCAGGGATGGTCGGCGAGCGACTCGAAGAACGGCGCTACGACGTCGACCTCGTCACGGTCGAGACGACCGGCGATCAGCTCGCCGACGAATTGATCCACCGGCTGGGCAAGACCGGCGCGTTCGTCCGCGAACTCGACGAACGGGTGCTCGACGGCGACTGCGACGCGGCCATCCACTCGCTGAAGGACGTCCCCACGGAGCAGCCCGACGAACTGGTCACCGCAGCGGTCCCCGAACGCGGGCCCGCCGAAGACGTCCTCCTCACCCCCGAGGGGACCACGCTCGACGACCTCCCGCGAGGCGCCACCGTCGGCACCTCCAGTCTGCGCCGGCGCGCGCTCCTGCTCGACCAGCGGCCCGACCTCACCGTCGAACCCCTCCGTGGCAACGTCGACACGCGCATCGAGAAGCTCCTCGCCCCCACGTTGCAGGCCGAACACGAGGCGCGAACAGAGGCCGACAAGGAGCGCAAGGGCCACGCCGGCGACGAGGACTTCGAACCCGAATACGATCGAACCGTCGAAGAGTGGTTCGACGACCGGTCGGAACTCGAGAAGGGCGCGCTCGGCCGCGAGGTCGAAACCGAGTACGACGCTATCGTCCTCGCCAGAGCTGGCCTCGAACGCAGCGGCCTCGCCCACGCGGTCGACTTCGAGCCCCTGTCGCTCACGACGTTCGTGCCCTCGCCCGGCCAGGGCGCCCTCTGTGTGACGGCGACCGACGGCGAGACCGCTCGCGAGATTCAGTCGGCGATCGATCATCCCCGAAGTCGGGTCGAGGTGACCGTCGAACGGACGATCCTCGCAACCCTCGGCGGCGGCTGCATCGCCCCGCTGGGCATCCACGCCGTCGTCCAGGGCGAGTACGTCCACACCGCCGTCGCCGTCTACGATCGCGACGGCGAGACGTCCGTGAAAGCGACGCGTGACCTCCCGATCGAGACGCACGCGACCGCCGCCCGCGAGTTCGCCGACGAACTCGCCGACCGCGGCGCCGCCGAGCTGATCGAGGAGTCCAGAAAGGAACTCGAGGACGACGGCGAGCCGGCGCCCGAAGACCAGCCAGAGGGCAAGTGATGGCACCGGACACGGCATCGGCCCAACGATCGGCGGGCGACCGCCCACGTATCGCCGCCTTCAGACCGGCCGACGAGCGACTCGACCGCGCGGCCGACACGCTCCGCGGCCTCGGCGCCGAACCCGTCACCGACCCGATGCTGGCCGTCGAGCCGACCGGTGAGGCACCCCGGTCGGGCGCCGACTACGTCGTCCTGACGAGCAAGACCGGTGTCGAACTCGCCGCTGACGCCGGCTGGGAGCCCGGCGCCGCTACCGTCTGTGCCATCGGCCCGGCGACCGCCGACGCGCTGGACGAGGCCGGCTATCAGGTCGACGTCGTCCCCGAAGAGTACACCTCGAACGGACTCGTCGAGACACTCACCGCCGAATCCGACATCGACGCGGCATCCGTCGAGATTGCCCGGAGCGATCACGGGAGTCAAGTGCTCATAGACGGCCTGGCGGACGCGGGTGCGACAGTCCACGAAACCGTCCTGTATCGACTCGTCCGACCCGCAGCAAGCGGTGAGTCAGCCGAACTGGCCGCAGCCGGCGAGCTCGACGCCGTCTGCTTCACCTCGTCGCTCACCGTCGAACACTTCCTCGCCGCTGCCGACGAACGCGAGGTCGGCGCGGCCGTGCACGACGCCCTGGACGAGGTCGTCGTCGGCGTCATCGGCGCGCCGACGGCCGAGACCGCTCGTGACCGCGGAATCGACGTCGACGTCGTCGCAAGCGAGGCCACGTTCGAGACGCTCGCACGCGAGACGGTGGCCCGACTCGACGAGCGAACCACGCGATAGCGACGGCCCACGGACGGAGGTAACGATGGCAACGCTCGCTGAGTGAACCAAGCTGTTCTCGAAAAATCGGAGCGAAAACCGCGATTCACCGATCAGATCCGGGTCGGTGAGTAGCGACGGATCGCGCTCGCTCGTCCGCAGACTACTCGTCGGTGAGTCGACCCGTCAGGTACGACGCGGCGGGGTCGACCATCTTCCACAGCGCGCGGGCGATGAACGCGACCGGGACGAGCGCTGCGAGGAGGAAGAGTCCGTCGTAGAGCCACATCGGCCCGTCGACGAGGGTGACGAGCGGGACGAAGCCGCGGTGCAGTGTCAGGACGGCTGCCAGCACGAGTGTCCAGACGGTTGCGGTCACGCCGGGTTCGCGCACCTCGCGCGGGCCGTCGAACGCGCTGCGGACGTACCACGGGATAACCATGGCGACGTACCCCAGCACGGCCGCGATCGAGACGGCGAGGACGCCGTTCGCCAGCGCTGTGAACGCATCACCGGTCGCGTTCAGCCCGGGGAGCAAACTCAGCAGGAACAACACGACGATGATCGCCAGACCACCCAGGACGGCGCTGGTGGCCTTGCGAAGCGCGCGCTCGTCGTGCAGCGGTTTTCGCCACGATTCCGGCGTGAGCGGCCCGTGACCGATCGGATCGTCGGACCCGGTCGGCGGATCGGCGCTCCCGCTCTCGGTCGGAGGACTGTCGGCTGTCTCGCTCGCGTCGTCCGCGTCGGTCGACGCGTCGGCAGTCGATTCTGTACGGGGCATTGCACTCGGGCGGTTCGGCGGAGTCGGTGAAAAGGCCCCGATGGTTCACCACCGTTTTCCCTGCTGAACGGTCCTGAACGGAGGACAGTCCCTGGTTGAAGACCGCCCCGGGGAGATCTGTATCGATCGAAACGATCCCAGCTCGACGCCTCCATCGGTCCACGGGTTTATGACCGAAGCCGCCCGACCCCAACCCAATGGCAGGACCGGTCCCTGAGCTCGAAGATCGCGCGGCCGCGTGCGCGGAGCGACTCCACGAGGCCGACCGCGTCCTGCTCGCATCGCACATCGACGCCGACGGCCTCACCAGCGCCGCGGTCGCTTCGAGTGCGCTCGAACGTGCGAGCGTGCCGTTCGAAGTCGTCTTCGAGAAGCAACTCGACGAGGACGCGATCGCACGCATCGCCCGGACCGACTACGAGACGGTCTGGTTCACCGACTTCGGCAGCGGGCAGTTAGACATCATCACCGACTACGCCGCCGACGGCGGATTCACGCCCGTGATCGCGGACCACCACCAGCCCGCCGACGCCGACACCGAGTTCCACTGTAACCCGCTCCTCGAAGGACTCGACGGCGCGAGCGAGTTGTCGGGAGCCGGCACGGCGTACCTCCTCGCCCGCGAACTGGCCGGCTACGGCCCGACCGAATCGGCTGGGGCGAACGAGCGCAAATCGGGGCCGAACCCACCCACCGACCCCACGATGACGGACGGTGGCACCGTCGCGACCACGACACGGGCGGACAACCGCGACCTGGCCGCCCTCGCCGTCGTCGGTGCCGTCGGCGACATGCAGGCCTCCGGTGGCGAACTCCACGGCGCGAACGCCGAGATCGTGGCCGACGGCGTCGAAGCCGGGGTCCTGGAACCGACGACGGACCTCGCCCTCTACGGCACGCAGACGCGGCCGCTCCCGAAGTTACTCGAGTACGCGACCGACGTGCGCATTCCCGGCATCTCGAACGATCAGCGCGGAGCCATGCGCTTTCTCGACGGACTCGACCTCGAACTGCGAGACGATGCGGGCGAGTGGCGCCGGTGGGGCTATCTCACTGCTGACGAACAGCAGACTGTCGCCAGCGCACTCGTCAAACACGCTATCTCCCGCGGCGTCCCCGCCGGCAAGATCGATGGCCTCGTCGGGACGAGTTACCAGCTCACGGCCGAAACGACGGGAACGGAGCTTCGCGACGCCAGCGAGTTCTCGACGCTCCTCAACGCGACCGCGCGGTACGACCGCGCCGACGTCGGGCTCGCCGTCTGTCTCGGCGACCGCGGCGGTGCGCTCGAACGCGCCCGCGAGTTACTCCGTTCACACCGCCGAAACCTCTCGGAGGGAATCGACCTCGTGACCACGGAGGGCGTCACCAACGAAGGGCACGTCCAGTGGTTCCACGCCGGTGACCGCATCCGGGAGACGATCGTCGGCATCGTCGCCGGCATGGCGCTCGGGAACGAGGGCATCGATCGCGATCGACCGATCTTCGCGTTCGCCGAGAAGAGCGACGAACCCGACGCCGTCAAGGTCTCCGGTCGCGGCACCCACACACTCGTCCGCCAGGGTCTGGATCTCTCCGTCGTCCTCGGCGAGGCCGCCCGCCACGTGGGTGGCGACGGCGGTGGACACGACGTCGCGGCCGGCGCAACCGTCCCAGCGGGACGCGAACCCGACTTTCTCCAGCGAGCCGACGAGCTCGTCGGCGAACAACTCGGCCAGTAACGACGGCCGATTCGACCGCCACGAACACAGTTCGGTTGCGATCCTGCGAACTCGCTGCCCGAGCGGCGCCGATACGTGCAGAGAACGACCGATAGGTGCGGATCGCTGGCGCATTCGTATTCAGCAACCACCAGTACCATCTCAATAAGTCGGGAAGCAGAATTCGATATCGCATTATGCAATATATCGTATAAGGAGATGGGCCATGGAAAAGGCAGGACCCGCCAACCAAGCGGCAAACGGCAGCGCTAACGCACCAGTTCCGACCACGGCCATCCCTGCGCTACCCCATCAGACGAACTGTTCGATGTGCCAGCCAGCGCAGTGAGACATCGAACGAGCGAGGCGGTGAGAGGAAGCCGAATAGCTCGAGCCCGCACTCAGTGAGCTAACCGACTGTAATCAGCAGAGGTGAGAACAGACTGTGCCATGGTATCGGACAGTCCGAATGACCTATTCAGAGACCAGCGGTTCAATCGTCGACGGCGGCGGACATCCTACCGATAGCACACAGCCAGTTCGAAGCTTCTGGCACCCGAGACGTGGCCGAGACCCCATCGATCACCAAACCAGGACCGGGTGCATCGTACATATGTCCCACGCGCAGCGAGAGAGGCCCGAAGCGAGAGGTTCTGAAGAGGGAGACGGGTCGAGCCAGACCGCGCGTAGACCCGGCCGGCCCCACACGGGCAGAAACCGGGTTCTCCAGAGTCCAAAGAGTCGGAGCGTGCGGGCCCTGACCCCACTTTCGGTACGAAGCGACAGCACCGACAGCCACCCAGATCCTCCGTCGATAGGGTAGTTGGTTCGCGCGTGCATGCGACTACGAGTGCTGGCCAGCCCGCAACCAGTTTGTCCGCCCCGAAATCAACAGATATCGTCGTCGACGTGACTGACCGCTCGCACAGCTGCGGCGAAGACCGGCCAAGTGGCGAGCGTTAGAAGCTAGTTCTCCGCAGGCAGCGGAGCGAGCCACCCTAAAATCGAACCAACCCCGTACAGCACCAGCCCCACCTTATATAATGAATCCCATAATGCGATACCGAATTAGACACCGGAGGGCGAGCGCCGTGACGGGGCACCCACCTCATCAGAGCGTGGAGTCGATCAGAATAAAACACCGAATTCGCGACAGAATCGTCTCGTAACACCTTCGAGAGGGGCGGAAAACAGCGAAGAGCAGGGCCGAGACAGACAGGTGTAGCGCACGCCCGACTGGCACCTACGACACCGAGTTGTCGTCCGATCGGAGCAATCGACAGGCGTCTATCGGGTCCGAGATATCGGGAAGTCGGCGGTGAAACGCGTCCAGAATCGACCGAAGTTCCGTTTGCAGGTCAGCCCTCGTCGAGACGCGGGCGAGAACGTCGGTGGCCGTACACTCACCGATTGCATACCGGAGACGCAATTCCCAGCATCGATCGATCCCCAACTTCGCATCCGTCGGCTCGGGATCGACGCAAACCCCTTCCACCGAGAGCCCCAGATCCGTGTGCCGGTAAACGACCTCGTCCGGCGTCATCGAAACGACCGCCCAGCCTGGCGGGAGTAAGTCGTCTTGCAGGGAATCCCATTCGACCGACATCTATGCCGACGGATGCCTGCGGGGAGAAAGTGGGTTCGGCTTGCTCACGCAACACAGCTGGGTCGAACTGGCCTCGAACGGATGCGCGTTCGGAGGTGATGAGCTGTCACCGTCCGATCGTCCGACTTTTAGCCGCCTGGCACGTCGAAACCGGTATGGCCGACTTCGATCCGGAACTGTTCGAGGACAAGTACGCGAACTACTTCCCAGAACTCCAGCAGGCGTACAAGAACGCGTTCACCCGGATGAACGACCGCTACGACTCGCAACTGGTCCACGGGATCGACCAGCAGGTCCTGAACGAGAGCGAACCGTTCTACGAGGGCGACGGCGAATTCCGTATCGAATTACCGGACGATCCGTACGATCGGCTCCAGGGCGTCGTCGTTCCGAAAGAAAAGTTCGAGGACGTACTCGCGGTTCACGTCGAGGAGATCGAAACGGAGCTCCAGCGAGTGTTCGGGTTCGCCTGAGAAAATCGCCGCGTTCGAGAATCGCCAGCCCGCATCGAGCCGGCCGTCGGTGCCCGAACACGGGCGACGGAAGGCCTAAGGAGGTTCGCACCCAATCGAGTGCTATGAGCACGGAGACTCAGGACGGAGACGACCTGGAAGAGCGCGTCGCCAACTTCCTGCGGCGTAACTTCCCGCAGATCCAGATGCACGGGGGAAGTGCGGCAGTGCAGAACATCGACCGCGAGTCCGGAGAGGTCTCGATCGCGCTCGGCGGTGCCTGCAGCGGCTGTGGGATCTCGCCGATGACGATCCAGGCGATCAAGAGCCGGATGGTCAAGGAGATTCCCGAGATCACGCAGGTCAACGCCAGTACCGGCATGGACGGCGGTGGCGGCATGGGTGACGGCGGAATGAGTCCGTCGTTCCCCGGCGAAACCGTCGACGACGAAGAAGGCGACGACGAAGGGCCGCAGGCACCGTTCTAACGCGTTCGACTCGTTTCGCAGGTCGTTTTCACACTCACGGAACCCACCGAGAACCGTGTATAGAGACGAAAGCCCAATTTTCCGCCCAATAGCGTTGCCATAGTCGCCACTCACTCGCCACCGAGTGACGAGTGCCACTGGACCAGGGCTAGCGGCCGAATAGCGTGCACGCCCAGATTCGATATCGTGATATAGAGTGTATTCATGGCAGAGAGTTTCGAAACGTCCCGGACGAGCCCACACAGACCAGGTGTATCGACCGCACTCGTAGAGCAGATCAACAGTCCAAAGACGCCCCTCAATGATCGACTGCCGCGGCCCGTTTGTGACAGCTGTGGCGATCGCCCGATTGCCCGATTACCGAGAACGAACCGATCCGATCGACACCAACCGGTCAAGGACTAGGGCAACAACGAAACGTGAAGGCCACCACCCGAGCCGGAAAGGACGACTTCTCTCTGCAAGACCGCTGCCAACGTGACTCGATGACGAGCGACACACACACACACACACACACACACACACACACACA
>JGI2924J29684_1077375_pt1 | contig 16383 bp, 16 predicted proteins | sample BenlonsequencITS_FD_29684 | JGI IMG/M metagenome (IMG submission 29684)
CGCGTTGGAAAAATTGTCACGGGGGATTTGAATCAGGGAGTGAAGCGAACGAAGTGAGCGGAACGACCGTGGTTCAAATCTCCCTCAACCCATTCTGCCAGCCCAACGATCGACGAGAGACGAGCGGCAGCGTCCGAACGATCTGAGAACGATCGTCACGGCGAGGTTTAATAATTCGTCGGTGGCTGAGTCCTCCTCCATCGCGGATGTAAACCTCGCGGCTTTCCCGTCCGAGTCCGGGGAGAACGGCCGATCCGAGCGAGGCTACGTGCCCGTCGGGATAGATCCCTGGAGTTTCGTTCAGCGTCGATCCCGTGGAGTTGCGTCCGATACTGCTCCGAGGAGTTCGTCAGGCGAACGACGCCGTGCAGACGCTTCGAGGGGCACTCTACCGCGCGCTCGTCGCCGACACGCCCGAGGACGCGATCCCCGCTGCCGTCGACGAGGACCACGATACTGATACCGTTCGGTGCCATCGGACGTCCGTACTCGAGCAAGCAGCCGTTCTCACGGGGCTCGAATCCGTCCGTTAAGCGCCGCTATACCCAATCTTATGTTTCCTGCTGAACACTTATCCGCGACATCGGTCTAGGGTCGACCGTATGAGCACTGAATCCGCAAGTCCCACGGACTACGGCCTCGACGGCAGCACGAACTGGCTGCTCGGTGGCGCGATCGGGGGCATCGTCGGCTCGTTGCTCTTCGGCGCCCTGCTGTGGGTCGTCGATCCGGCGATCGTCACCGACACCGTCCCCGGGATCTACGGCTTCGATCCCGACGGCGCGCTCGGCTGGGTGTTCCACCTGTTCCACGGCCTGATCCTCGGGCTCGTGTTCGGGTTCCTGGTCTCGCGTGATCTGATCCTCGGGACGCTCACCGCGGACACCCAGTTCGACGTCCTCGAAGAGACCGGCCTGACGGTGCGGTTCGTCCTCGCCGGCTTCGTCTACGGGCTGGCGGTGTGGGCACTGCTCCCGGTTATCGCCGGCACCGTCCTGGTTTCGATCGGCGGCGCCGACCCCGTGTTCCCGGGGGTCGCCGCCGAGACCCTCGCGGGTCACCTGCTGTACGGCCTCCTGCTCGGGGCGTTGTTCTCGGTGTTCGTCGACACCGAATCGAGCGCCGAGGACGTCGAGACGCCGTTCGACGACGCCTCGGAGAGCTAGCGCTCCAGACGCGCGACCGTTTCCCCGTCCCGATTTTCGACCTCGACTAACCCGTCGTCCGCGAGATCCGACAGGAGCCCCTCGAGCCACGCCCGACCGTACTCGCCCTCGGGCGCGTAGTCGACCCGGATCCGCGGTCCCAGCGCGTCGAGCTCGAGCTCGTCGTACTCCCGCAGCGTTCCGATCACGCGACCGCGGAACTGTCGACGGCTCCCCTCGAAGCTGGGCTGGGTCGGCACGTCCGGCGCGGTGAAATCGCCCGTCTCGTAGGCCGAACACCACTCCCGCCAGGGACAGCCGACCTCGTCGCAGCGGGGCGTCTGTCGGCAGGCGACCCCGCCCAGCTCCATGATGGCGTTGTTCCAGACCCGCGATCGGTCGGCGGGCATGAGCTCGTTCGCCGCTTCCTCGAAGGCCGCGTCCTCGTCGGGCACGTCGAAGGCGCGATACAGAACGCGTTTGACGTTGGTGTCGACGACCGCGTTCCCGTTGTTGAACGCGAAGCTCGCGACCGCGTTCGCGGTGTAGGGACCGACTCCCATCAGCTCCTGGAGCTCGTCGGGCGTCTCCGGGAACTCGCCCTCGTACTCCTCCTCGACCTGTCCGGCGGCCTCGTGGAGATACTTCGCGCGGTTGTTGTAACCGAGGCTGTGATCCGTCCAGAAGCCGACGACGTCGGCCCGATCCGCGGCCGCCAGTGCGGCGGTCGTCGGCCACCGCTCGAGGAAGTTCTCCCAGGCGTCGACGACCCGGTCGAGCTGGGTCTGCTGGCTCATCACCTCGCTGACCAGGATCTCGTAGGGGTCATCGGTCCGGCGCCACGGAAACGAGCGATGGTCGTCCTCGTACCACGCGATCAGCGACTCGCGGACGTCCTCGAGATCGTCGGGCACCGACGGGTCGTCGGCGTCGACGTCTGCGTCGGCCTCACTCATCGGCCGTTCTAGCGACTGCCCCGGCTTACGTGTACTGGATCGGCTCGCAGCAGGCATCGAGAGCGAGCACGAAAGGTCTATCCGACCCGCACGAGTCGGCACCCGTATGAGCCTCGACGATCTCAACGCCGAGATGGAGGAGTCGTACGCCGAGATCGGCGACGAGCTGGCCGTCGCCCTCGACCGCGAGACGCGAAACGAACTCGCCCTGCTCGAGACGGCTCTCGAGCCCGAGGAGACCGACGAGCTCGTCCGGCGGGCGGTTCACATGCTGTTCCAGACGACCGTCGACAGCGGGAAGCTCGACTTCCAGCTGCGATCGGGGTACGACGTCACCTACGACGAGTACCTCTCGGGGATGACCTTCGACGAGATGACCGGCGCCGATCAGTACCCGAGCATGGACGACGAGCGACGCTACCAGTTCTAACCGACGGGCGCGAGTGACGGTCTCAGTTCTGCGGAGCCGGAAGCGTGACGGAGAACGTCGATCCCTCGCCGGGCTCGGAGTCGACACGGATCTCGCCGCCGTGGCGCTCGACGATCCGTTGACAGAGCGCGAGCCCGATCCCGGGTCCGGTGTGGTCATCAACGGGGTGGAGCCGTTCGAACACCTCAAAGACGAGGTCGGTCTCTCCTTCCGGAATGCCGATCCCATCGTCGCTGACCGAGACGATCCACATCTCGCCGGATCGTTCGGCCGAGATCTCGATTCTCGGGGGTGTCTCGCCGCTGTACTTGATCGCGTTCTCGAGCAGGTTCTGGAACAGCTGTCGGAGCTGGCTGGCGTCACCCTCAACGCAGGGCATGGAGTCGACCGAAAGCACCGCGTCGCTTTCCTCGAGCCGGAGCTGGAGGTCGTCGCGTACGTCCCCGAGGACGTCCGCGAGGTCGACGGGCTCGAGGGGCTGGCCCTGGTTCTCGACCCGGGAGTACGCCAGCAGCCCGTCGATCATCTCGCGCATCCGGTCGGCGCCGTCGACGGCGTATCCGAGAAACTCCTCGCCGTCCTCGTCGAGTTCGTCGCCGTAGCGGTCCTCGAGCAGCCGGAGGTAGCTCGAGACCATCCGCAACGGCTCCTGGAGGTCGTGACTGGCGGCGTAGGCGAACTGCTCTAACCGTTCGTTCGACTTCTCGAGGCGGGCGTTGGTGCGCTCGAGGCGTTCGTTCGCCCGCTCGAGTTGCGCGTTCGTCTCCTCGAGGCGCTGCTGGTAGCGCTTGCGCTCAGTGACGTCGATGACAACGCCCTCGAGCCACTCGATGGTACCGTCTTCGACGACCGCCCGACCGGTTTCTTTGACCCACCGCTTCGCTCCGGTCGCGGTTTCGATCCGGTAGGTCGTCGAGAACGGCTTGCGGTCGGAGACGTTCGTCTGAATCCGCTCCCAGAGCTCCGTGCGGTCAGCCGAGCTGACGACGTCGGCCCCCCACTGTACGTCCCCTCGCTCGAGGACGTCCGAACTGTAGCCGGTCAGCTCCTCGCAGCCCTCGCTGACGAACTCCATGGGCCAGCCGCGCTCGTTCCGACAGCGGTAGACCATCCCCGGGACGTTGCTCATCAGTCGGGAGAGCTCTCGTTCGCGCTCGCGCAGTTCCCGTTCGACGGTTCGCTGTTCGGTTACGTCACTCGCGATCCCGACGATCCGGTAGACGTCGCCGTCGTCGTCGCGGATCGGAACGGCGCGATCGCGCACCCAGCGAACCCCGCCGTCCGGCTGGACGACGCGGTACTCCTCGTCGTACGTTCCCTCGCGTTGCTCGGGCAGCGCCTCGCGGACGCGGTCCCTGTCCTCGGGGTGGATCGCGTCGACGAACGACGACGGGTCCTCGTACAGCGAGTCACGACTCCGGCCCCAGACGTCCTCGTAGGCCGGGTTCACGTAGAACATCTCGTCTTTCTCCGGGCTGCTCAGCCAGACCACCTCCGAAACGTTCTCCGTGACCTGGCGGAACTTCGCCTCGCTCTCCCGGAGGTCGGTTTCGATCCGCTTTCGCTCGGTGATGTCGACGAACGAAAACACTGCCCCCGAGATCTCGCCGTCCTCACACAGCGGTGTCCCGCTCACCGAGAGCCAGATCCGTCGTCCGTCGGCACGCTCGAGCCCGATTTCGAGGTCGTGGATCGTCTCGCCGTCGGAAAAGACCCGTCGGGTCGGAATCTCGTCGGGTGAAAACGGCTCTCCGTCTGGTTTCACGGGATCGAGGCCGGCCGTGCCGCCTGCGAGGTCCTCGAGCTCGTCGGCCGCGTACCCCGTGATCTCCTCGGCTCGTCGGTTCATCCGTTCGAACGAACCGTCGGGGCCGAGCGTGACGATTCCGGTCGGATTCGTCTCGATGATTCGGTCAGTGAGATCACGCTCCTCGCGCAGGCGCCGTTCCCGCTCTTTCTGTTCCGAGATATCCCGGAAGTACACGGAGAGTCCCGTCTCCGAGGGGTAGACATGGATCTCGAACCAGGTGTCGAGCGGGTCGGGGTAGTAGAGTTCGAACGAGGACGCCTCCTGGCGCTCCATGGCGCGTTCGTACTCCGTGCGGAGCTTCGAGTCGGCGGCCCACTCGAAGACGTCCCAGACGCGCTCGCCGACCAGTCCTCGACCCGTGACGTCGATCAGCTCCGCCGCACGCTCGTTGACGTGCGTGAACCGCCACTCGGCGTCGAGCGCGTAGAAGGCGTCGGTCACCCGGTCCAGTATCTCCTCGAACTCGGTCTCGATTCGTTTCCGGTCGGTGACGTCGGTCAGCGCAAAGACCGCGCCGGGACGGTCCGTGTCGTCCGTTCGCAACGGCGCGGCGTCGACCGAAAGCCAGACTCGCGTTCCGTCCGGGCGGGTCGCGCCGAGCTCCACGTCGGTGACCGGTTCGCCGGTCTCGAGAACCCGGTCGAACGGGAGGTCGTCGGTCGAGACCGGCTCCCCGTTCGCGTCGACGAGCCCCCAGCGCGGGTCGTCGTGGGCGACGTCGGCGATCTCCGTGCGACACCGTCCGAGAATCTCCTCCGCTCGCTCGTTCGCGAACTGCAGCGTTCCGTCGGCGTCAACGACCGTGATCCCGACGGGGCTCCGTTCCAGAAACTCCCCCTTGCGGGTCCACTCCCCGCTGGGCTCGTCGTCCGCGTCCGACGACGCGGACTCGAGCGCGCCAGCGAGGACGTTGGCGATCGTGCGCAGGGTCGCGGCGTCGTCCGCGTCGAAGGCGTCGGGCACCGCGGCGTGAACCTCGAGAACGCCCCAGGGATCGTCGGTGCCGACGGGCGCCCAGAGCCCGCTTCGGACGTCGCGTTCGAACAGCCGATCCGGCCACTCGGGTTCGTGACCCGTTCGCAGCTCGTCGACCGCGACGGGCTCGCCGCGAGCGATCGTCCGTCCGACGGGCGAGTCCTCGGGATCGATCGCGACCGTCGCCGACGTGGCGCCGTCGCTCGCTCCCGTACTCCGGCGACATACCGCACGGTCGCCACGGGGGAGTCGCTCGAAGACCAGACAGGCATCGGCCTCGAGGGCTCCCGTGGCGGCATCGACGACCGCGTCCAGCAGCTCCTCGGGGTCGTCGATCCGGAGCGCCAGCTCGGACAGCTCCGCGACGATCGCCTGCGGGCTCGAACGGTCGGCGAACGCTGCGTCGTCTCGGGACGAACTCATTCCGAACTCATCGTCGCTTCGGATGGATAAGGAGTATGGCCGTTCTCAGTCGTCGATCAGCGCCGCACTCGAGAGCGCCTCGTCGATGTCGGCCTCGGCCATCTTCTCGATCAGGGCGTCGACGACTTCCTCGCGTTTGCCCTTCACGAACTTGATCGAGCCGACGACGAGGTGGCCGCCGCCGGAGACGCCGCCGCCGGGGATCTCCGCTTCCAGCTCCGAGACCATGTTCGGGATGTCGAGCCGAACGCCGTCCGAACGCAGGACGGCGAAGTCGGGACCGTAGCCGACCGTGATGACGGGGTCGCCGGTCTCCTCGATCTTGCGGTCGTGGAGCTCGCCCGTCGTCTTCCCCGGTGCGGGGTAGGTAAAGCGGTGGGCGTAGTTCTCGACGTCGATTCCGTAGAGGTGGGCGCCGTTGTCGAGCTCCTCGTGTTCGACGTGGGGCATGGCGGCCTCGAGCTGCTCGTCGACCTCCTCGCGGGCCCGGTCGGCGAAGAACGAAACCAGCTCGCGGTGGCGCCCCTCGTCGTTGGTGTCGATCTGGAGCAGGTCCTGGATCAGCTGGTCGCCGGAGTTGTACCGCAGCCAGAAGGCCGCGTAGTCCAGCGCCTCGCTGACGTCCTTGAGCCGCTGTTCGTCGTACCCCTCCTCGGCGGCGAGCTCGAGGTAGTCGTCCATCGCGTCGGCCTTCGAGCGGTCCGCGAGACCGGCGACGGCGGGGACGTGGCGCAGCTCCTCGGTCATCCCGGGGTAGATCATCCGCGCGAGCTCGACACAGAGCATCCCCGTCGTGATCCGGTAATCCTCGTCGTGGAGGTAGGGGTTGACGTGGGCGTCGAGCAGCTCGCCGACCGCGTCGGGGTCGGGGTGGTGGTGGTCCAGCGCGACGATCGGGATGTCGTAGTGAGCCAGCGTCTCGTAGGCCGGGACGTCTTCGGCCGTCGAGCCGTTATCGAGCATCAGCAGCAGCGGGAGCTGCTGACCGTGGCGATCGCGGTCCTCCAAGGCGAAGTTCAGGTCCCGCGTGGCGTCTTCCATCTCGTAGAACGGCGCCTTCGCGGGCAGTCGCTTGATGAGGTGGCGGGGTGCGTCCTCGTCCTCGTGAACCTCGGCGATGAACCGCTCGAGGGCGATCTGGACGGGAACGGCGGCACACATCCCGTCGCCGTCGGCGTGGTGGCGCACCCGGATGGGACGTCCCTCCAGTACCGTTCGCCGGAGCAGTCGCGCGACCTCCTTCAGGTTCGGTCGGAGCTTCTCGAAGGCCGGCCAGTCGATCAGCGGCTCGACGTCGCGGGGTTCGGCCCGGGATTCGAGGGCGGCCTCGAGACGCTGGCGGGCCTCGTCGGCGTCCTCTCCCTCGAGCTTCGAGAGGCCGTCGACCTCGATCTGGACGTCGCCGTCGCGGTGTTCGGGCATCCCGGTGACCCGGACGATGTCGCCGACCTCGGTCGACGGATACGCCCGGACCCCTGCCTCCTCGAAAGCCGCACAGGGGACGATCCCCTGCTCGTCGGCGACGTGGAAAATCGTCGGCCCGGCGGTCTGTTTGACCTGGACGACCTCGCCCTCGACGTGAATCTGGTCGCCGACGTTGGCCTCGAGGCGGTCGGTGCCGGTCAGCGAGTAGTCCCGTGAGACCGACTCGAGGACGTAGTCGTCGATATCGACGGGCTCGAACGCCATATCGCCGTTCTCGCGAACGGTCTCGAGCTCGACGACGAGCTCGTCGCCGACGGCGTAGGTCCCCTCGAGGACGGACTCGTGGACGAGACCGGAGACCGAGTCCGAGAGATCGACGAAGACACCGTAGTCGACGATACCGTTAATTTCAGCGAGATAGGATTGGTTTCGTTCGAGATCGTCTGCGGTACAGTCGGAGTCGAGATCGTAGACGACGGAATCCCCGTCGCCGTCGCCGGCGTCGCCGGCGGGCTCAGCAGTCATCGTTGCCCGTTGTTTGTGACGGGCGCGTATAACCCTTGTTAAGCCACCCGGCTCGGCGGGTGGTCTTTCGGAACGTTTAGCAACCGCAAGCCCGGATGGGTGGGTATGGGGCTGTTCGACGCGCTGTTTCGCTCGAGCGAGATCCTCGGGATCGCCGAGGAAACCCTCGAGTTCGCCATCGAGTCCTCCGAGGCGGCCCACCCCGACGAGTATATGGGATTTCTCCGGGGCACCGAGGCCCGTGAGCTCGGCCTCGACCGACGAGGACTCGTTATTACCGACGTGCTCGTCGTGCCGGGAACCGAGGCCAACAGCGTCAGCGCGACGGTTCGGACGAGCCAGATACCCAACGACGTGAAGGCGCTCGGGAGCGTTCACTCCCATCCTAACGGCGTGATCAGCCCGAGCAGCGCCGATCTGGAGACGTTCGGCCGCGGGAGCGTTCACGTCATCATCGGCGCACCGTACCGACGCCACGACTGGAAGGCGTTCGACTCCCAGGGAGAGCCGACGACGCTGAACGTGATCGACGTCGAGCTTCCAGAGAGCGACGATTTCTTCGATTTTACCCAGGCCGACATCGACGAGGACCTACAATGATCCGGAACGCGACGACCCCGCTCGAGGCGACCGACGACTCGGACCCCGATCGACGACCGGCGACGGCGGAGGCGAGATCGACGACATGAGCCGCGGCCGCACCGTCATCGCGCAGGGAACCTTCGACATCCTTCATCCGGGACACGTCCACTACCTCGAGGAGGCCGCCGCGATGGGCGATCGCCTCTATGTGATCGTCGCCCGAAAGGCAAACGTCGACCACAAGGAGGCGCCGATCTGTCCCGCGAGCCAGCGACGGGACGTCGTCGACGCGCTCGAGCCGGTCGACGAGGCCCTGCTGGGCCACGAGGAGGACATCTTCGTGCCGATCGAGGAGATCGATCCCGACGTGATCGCGCTGGGCCACGACCAGCACCACGACGCCGACGCGATCCGGGAGGCGCTGTCGGCACGAGGACTCGACTGCGAGGTCCGGCGGGCGAGCGCGCGCGAACCCACAAGCGAGGACGAACTCCTCTCGACGCGGCTGATCATCCAGCGCGTCCTCGAGCGCCGAGGGTAGGATCGGCGACGTAGGTATCGGCAATATTTTCGACGTCGTTCGGACCATACCTGCGGTTCACGGCTCGACGCCGTCGCGGTCGGTTTTCCTCACGGCTGACAGGACTGGACGGATTCAAATCTTGCCTCCTTCTATGCCGAAAACGCCGTTTTCGAGCAGTAGAGGGCCTAAAACCCGTAAACTTTTGGGTCGTGAGTTCCCAGTATGGCGTATGCAGACGACGCCTACTCGACGACGATTCATCGCCGGCGGTACGGCGGCAGGTATCGTCGCCGTCGCCGGCTGTGCCGACGAGGCCAGCGAGGACGAACCGACCGACGAAGAGAGCGAAACCGACGACGCCGACGGGACGGACGCCCCCGAGGAGGAGAGCTACGAGGTCTGGGCGCTCGATCAGGGGACCGACACGATCCACATCTACGAGCCCGAGGAGGGTGAGGGTGAGTTCGACCGCACCGAGTGTCTCGATCTCCACGACGTCGGCGTCGACATCGAGGACGACGCCGACATCGTTCCGCATATGATCGATTTCAGCTCGGACTACGAGTACGCCGCCGTCGCCTGTACGGCCGGTCGTCGCGTCCTCGTGTTCCGAACCGAGGACTACGAGCTCGTCGGCGACGTCGAGACCGGTCCCGGCTCGCACATGGCGATCTTCGCGCCAGACGACGACTACATCCACGTCGACGTCATCGACGAGGAGGCGGTCGCCCGCGTCGAGGCCGACCTTGAGGCCGAGTCCTTCGAGGAGGTCGACCGCCTCGAGCTGCCGGAGGACGAGACCGTCCAGGAGGCCGGCATCGAGTCCGCGAGCCCGATCTGCCACCAGTTCGACGGGCAGGGTCGCTCGATCCACACGCTCGGTCCGAGCTACCACGACGCCGGCGTCGTCATCGTCGACCACGACGACTTCGAGGTCGAACGGGCCTACTCCGGCGATGAGCTGCCGGCCAACTGTGGCACCATGCCCCACTTCGAGGACGGGAAGTTCTACCTCACCGCGGGGCTGCCCTCGGATCCCGAGGAAGGCGAGGACGGCGTCGGTGAGTACTACGTCTACGACGTCGAGGAGGACGAGATCGTCGTCGACGGCGAGAGCACAAGAGGCGTCGACGCTCACGGGTTCTGGTTTACCCCCGACGGCGAGGAGCTGTGGGTGCTGAACCGCGAGACCAACGACGGCGTCGTCGTCGACCCCGAGACCGACGAGGTCGTCGACGAGATCGAGGCCTTCGGCCCCGACCAGGCCGACGACCCCGAGGAGCGAGACGCCCCGGACATCATGTGGACCTCGCCCGACGGCGAGTACATGTTCGTCACCCTGCGGGGTCCTGCGCCGCTGTCGGGCGACCCACACGCCGCGACCGGCGTTACTCCCGGGTTCTCGGTACTCGACGTCGAGAGCCGCGAAATCGTCGAGGTTGTCGAGCCGGATCCGATCGACGACTACGCCGACGAGGAGATCGAGGCCGCACAGGAGGGAGCGGAGGACGCACCCGACATTCCGGACTTCCACGGGCTCGGCGTTCGTCCGATCGGCGACGCCGAGGGCGAGATTCCGAACTCACCGCCGTTCTGAACCGCCGTCGCTAGTTTTTGATCACGAAGCGGGGGGGACGCGGGATCGAATCCACGGTGTGTCCAGTCTCGACGAAGTGCTCGATCGCCTTTCTCGAGACGTCCTGCTCGCTGTCGTCGTCGCCCGTACTCGCCTCCCAGTCACACTCGAGACAGTACTTGTGCATCCCTCGGCTCTGTTCGATAGTCGGGGACGGGGCCGGGAAAGACCCGTGCAGGAAATCGAAGGGACGTTACTCGCGTTTGACGCCCGGATTGGTTACGGCACCGTTCGCTGCCGAGTCGAAGTCCCGGCCGAACTTCGCCAGCACGCCGGCGTCGTAGGCCGGCTCCGGCCGGTCCCACTCCTCCCGTCGGGCCTCGAGCTCCTCGTCGCTGGCGTCGACCGCGAGGGTGCGTTCGGGAATGTCGACGGTGATCTCGTCGCCGTCCTCGAGCAGGCCGATCGGGCCGCCGACGAACGCCTCGGGGGCGACGTGGCCGATCATCGGCCCCCGCGTCGCGCCGGAGAACCGCCCGTCGGTGATCAGGGCGACGTCGTCCTCGTGGCCGGCGCCGACGACCGCGGCGGTAACGCCGAGCATCTCGCGCATCCCCGGGCCGCCCTGGGGGCCCTCGTTGCGGATGACGATCACGTCGCCGCTCTCGATGTCGCCCTCCTGAACGTACCGCATGGCGTCTTCCTCGTTCTCGAAGATCCGGGCCGGCCCCTCGTGGTGGAACTGGTCCTCGCCGGTGGCCTTGAGGACGGCGCCGCCGGGCGCGAGGTTCCCCGTCAGGATCTTGATCGCGCCCTCCTCCTGTTTGGGCTCGTCGACGGTGTAGAGGAAGTCGGCCTCGAGGTCCTCGTCAGCGGGCAGGTCGAGCTCCTCGAGCTCCTCGGCGATCGTCCGCCCCGTGACGGTCATCGCGTCGCCGTGGAACAGGTCGGCCTCGAGCAGCCGACGGATCACGACCGGAACCCCGCCCAGCTCGTGGAGGTCGTTCATCACGCGGGCACCACCGGGCTGGAGATCGACGATCTTGGGGGTTCGCTTCGAGATCTCGTCGAAGTCCTCGATCTCGAGGTCGATCCCGGCCTCGCGGGCCAGCGCCAGCAGGTGGAGCACGCCGTTGGTCGAGCCCCCGATCGCGGTCTGGAGCGCGATGGCGTTCTCGAAGGACTCCCGGGAGAGGATATCGGAGGGACGGCGGTCCTCCTCGACGACTTCGACGGCGAGCTCGCCGGCTCGCTCGGCGACCGCGTAGCGCTCCTCGTCCTCCGCGGGCGGCGAGGCACTGCCCAGCGGGGCGAGCCCAAGGGCCTCGGAGATCGATGCCATCGTGTTCGCGGTGAACATCCCGCCACAGGAGCCGGCGCCGGGACAGGCGTTGCGCTCGAGTTCGTCTAGCTCCTCGGCGTCCATGTCGCCGGTGCCGTAGGCGCCGACGCCCTCGAACACTTGGACGATAGTGACGTCCCGTCCCTCGTGCTCGCCGGGCATGATCGAGCCGCCGTAGAGGAAGACGGAGGGGAGATCCGTTCGGATGGCGGCCATCATCATTCCGGGCAGGTTCTTGTCACAGCCCCCGACCGTAACCAGGCCGTCCATGCGCTCGCCGAAGCTGACGAGCTCGACGCTGTCGGCGATCAGCTCCCGGGAGATCAGCGACGCCTTCATCCCCTCGGTCCCCATCGAGATCGCGTCCGAGATCGTGATCGTCCCGAACTCGATGGGCATTCCGCCGGCCGCGTCGGCGCCCTCGAGCGCCGCGTCGGCGACGTCGTCGAGGTGGACGTTACAGGGTGTGATGTCGGCCGCTGGGTTGGGGACGCCGATCAGCGGCGAGCCGAGGTCCTCGTCGTCGAACCCCATCGCGCGAAACATCGCGCGATGTGGTGCCTTCTCGGCGCCCTCCGTGACCTCGCGGCTCTGAAGGCGCTCGTCTTTCCCATGTTCGAACCGGTCATCGCTGCTCATGGTCGGATCTTGTCTCGGGGGGACATAAGTCACGCCTTCTCCTCAAGGGTTGCTGGCGATCGGAAACCCGGCTAACGGGTTCGGTCGGCGATCGTCAGCTCCGGCTCCGCGCCTCGAACCGCTCGGCAGCCTCCCGGAGTGCTGCCTTCGTGTCGATGCTCTCGAACGTCTCCTCGGCGACGTCCGCGAGTTCGTCCTCGCCGACGACGACGGTGTCGAGCTCCTCGAGGGCGGCGAGGATCCGTCCGTCCTCGCGCTCGAGGACGTCGGCGCAGGCCCGGGCCATCGGTTCGGCGCGGTAGACCGCCTGGGTCGTCTGGTACCAGCCGTCCTCGAGCTTGACGAGCGCCCCGTCGTGGTCCCGTGCGCGGTCGGCCAGCTGCTCGATCAGGGCGGGATCGACGAACGGCATGTCGCAGGCGACGACCGCGCCGTACTCCCGGTTGGCGGCCTCGAGCCCGACTGCGATACCGGCAAGCGGTCCGCGATCGGGCTCGGGGTCGACCGCGAACGTGACCAGGTCGGGGAAGTCGGCCATCGCCGCCTCGATCGCCTCGCGCTGGTCCTCGCGGCAGTTGATCACGAGCTCGTCGCAGACGGTCGCGAGCCGATCGGCGACCCGTCGAATCATCGGCGTTCCCGCGAGCTCCGCGACCGCCTTGTCGTCCTCGCCGAACCGGGTCGAGTAGCCGCCCGCGAGGACGACCCCCGACAGTGAACGCTGGGAACTCATGGCCGGAGCTTGGGGTGGCGGGCCGTAATAGCTGTCGGGCTCGGTCCGGAACCGACCGTTCGCTTGATTCGTCCACCCCGAGCGATGCTAGTGTAGCAGTATCAGATAGCAAGAGCACACAATTCTTCAGGGACCGATCACAGCAAGATTTACCGTCGGCATCGTACCACCGTACCGTGGAGAGATACCAAATGTCAATGGACGCTGTCGTATACCAGGGGCCACACGAGGTCGCCGTCGAAGAGGTAGACGAGCCGGAGATCGAACACCCGAACGACGTCGTCGTCGACATCACGACGACCGCAATCTGTGGGTCAGACCTCCACATGTACGAGGGCCGAACCGCCGCCGAGGAGGGGATCGTCTTCGGCCACGAGAACATGGGGGTCGTCAGCGAGGTCGGCGAGGCGGTCACGAGCCTTGAGGAGGGAGACCGAGTCGTCATGCCGTTCAACGTTGCCTGCGGGTTCTGTCAGAACTGCGAGGAGGGGTATACGGGGTTCTGTACGAACGTCAACCCCGGGTTCGCGGGCGGCGCCTACGGCTACGTGGCGATGGGTCCATACAAGGGTGGACAGGCCGAGAAACTCCGCGTTCCCTACGCCGACTTCAACGCACTGAAACTCCCCGAGGGCGACGCACACGAGGACGCCTTCGCACTGCTGGCCGACATCTTCCCGACAGGGTGGCACGGCACCCGGCTCGCGGATCTCAAACCGGGTGAGTCGATCGCGATCTACGGGGCGGGGCCGGTGGGGCTGATGGCCGCCTACAGCGCGAAGCTACAGGGTGCCGCCGAAATCTACGTCGTCGATCGGGTTCCGAGCCGCCTCGAGATGGCCGAGGACCACTGCGACGCCCACGCGATCAACTTCGAGGAGGGTGACCCGGTCGAACAGATCGTCGAGGCCCACGGCGACGAGGTCGACAAGGGCGTCGACGCCGTCGGCTACCAGGCGATCGACCCCGAGACGGATCCGGGCGACGACGCCTACGATCCGGCTCGCGAGAACCCCGCGGTCGTGCTCAACCAGCTGATCCAGACGGTCCGGCCGACCGGCGCGATCGGCGTCCCGGGGCTGTACGTCCCATCCGACCCCGGCGCGCCGGACGAGATGGCCGCTCAGGGCCGGCTCGGGATCGACTTCGGGAAGCTCTTCGAGAAAGGCCACCGGTTCGGCACCGGCCAGTGTAACGTCAAGGAGTACAACCGCCAGCTCCGGGATATGATCATCGAGGGGCGGGCCGACCCCAGCTGGGTCGTCTCCCACCGGGTCGACCTCGAGGAGGCCCCCGAGATGTACGAGCGCTTCGACGACCGCGAAGAGGGCGTCGTCAAGGTCCTGCTCGAGCCCTGAAAGGGCGACCGATCGTTCCCGACGGCGAAACCGGGGACAGGTCGTGGGTTCGGAATCCCCGATCGATATTCGACCTCATTTGTTATCTGTTATTGCACAACTGCTGTATCGGCGTGTCACCTTCTGTTCCGTATTGCTGCCTGGTAACGCCGACATCTGGCATATATTTCCAAAACGGGCAACCAGGTGGGAAATAGTATTGTGTGAATTATACACTAAAATGGTGGAAGTGACCGACGACGTCGAACACACCGGTATCGTGCTGGAGACCAGCGACCCCGAACGGGCCTGGAACGCGTTCCGACTGGGGATCACGGCGCTCGAGGACGGCCACGACGTCTCGGCGTTCCTGTCGGCGAGGGCGTCGAGGCAGCGGAGATCACCGACGACCAGTTCGACGTCAGACAGCGCATGGAAGCGTTCGACGAGGCGGGTGGGGAGCTGCTGGCGTGTGGCACCTGCCTCGAGATTCGCAACAGCGACGAGAGCGAGGTGTGTCCGATCTCGACGATGAGCGACCTCCTCGAGGCCGTTACGACGGCGAATCGGGTGCTGACGATCGGCTAACGGCGGCCCCCGACCACACCGTTGGCAACGACTCGCCCGCGTGGCTACCGTCGAAGCCAGATCTTCGGATGCGCTTCCCGGAGGTGGCACTGGTACCGCTCGATCAGATCGGGGTACGTGTCGTCGACCGCGTGCCAGCCGCAGTGATCGCAGGACCGTTCGACGACGTCGGTCCGACTGTCGACGTACGCCCCGTTTCGTTTCGGAGTCATGTGCTCGTCGGGTAAGCGCCCTCGGGGACGAAGCGGTATGGCTCTTCGGACCGATCGCCGAACCGCAGTCTCGAGATCGCCGGGGCGACGGCAAAACGTATGTCGGCGTCGGTGCTATCCCGTTCCATGTGCAAGTACTGCAACTACTCGTTTACCGACGGCTGGGGACAGCTCCTCGAGTACGACGACGTCTACCAGAGCGCCCTCCCCGAGTCGGTGACGACGCAGTCGACGCACGGCTTTCACGAGTCCTGGGACGAACTCAGCGAGGAACTCGAGTCATAGCGGAAACGGATCCGCCCACTCCGTCTCGTCCGCCCGCTCGGCCTCGACCAGCAGCGACTCGAGTTCCCTCCGAATTCGATCCTCGTCCATCTCGCGCCCGATGAACACGAGCTGGGTCCGTCGGTCGTCGTCGGGTCGCCACTCCCCGATCGGTCCCGCCTGCACCGCGGGACCGGCCTGACTGAGACCGATCACCTCCTCGCGGCCGGCGACGTAACAGACGCCCTTCGCGCGGACGATCGACCCGTCCCACTCCTCGAGCCACTCGCCCAGCTCGTCGGGCCGGAACGGGTCGTCGGCCCGGAAGACGAACGAGGAGACGCCGTGGATGGCGGCGGCGGACTGCCCCGGACCGTGGTGGTGGCCGTCGTCCTCGTGGCCGTGTTCGTGGTCCCCGCCGCGCAGCTCGCGTTTCCACCCCTGGGAGCGCTTCGCGTCCTCGAAGTCGAAGCTACCGGTCCCGAGTACGCGGTCGGGCTCGACCTCGGAGTACGTCGTTCGTACCCGTTCAGCCCTGGGCTGGAGGCGATCGACGACGTCCTCGATCTCCCCAAGGACGTCGTCGGGAACCATGTCGGTCTTGTTCAACAGAAGGACGTCACAGAACTCAACTCCCTCGACCAGCACCTCGCTCAGAGGCCGTTCCGCGTCGGGCTGGGCGCTTTCGGGCAGCGTCGCGCCGGCGTCGAACTCCTTCCAGAAGCCGTAGGTGTCGAGAACGGTCACCATCGTATCGAGTTCGAACAGCTCGGTCGGATCGATCTCGCTTTCCTCGGTGCCCTCGAGAAACACCCGTGCGACCGGGATCGGCTCGCTGATCCCCGACGATTCGACGAGCAGGTAGTCGAACTCGCGGGTCTCGGCGAGCCGACGGGCC
>JGI2924J29684_1077376_pt1 | contig 16383 bp, 18 predicted proteins | sample BenlonsequencITS_FD_29684 | JGI IMG/M metagenome (IMG submission 29684)
TCCTGAGCATGGGAAGAATAGTGGCGCAGATTGTAGCGGAATTCTGCAGCCGTGTACCCTTTAGCTTAAAAAAACCTGCGGCATATCGCTAGTCCGGATGAAAAATCCCTATCACTTGCTCTTCTTTGCGAACATGCTCGCGAACGTCTTTATCCGCTTCCCGCATTTGATGCCCGCACTTAACGCATTCAACAATGTCGACATTATTTTCACGCCACATCGCCATTGTATCCTGCGCCTGACAGGCTGGACATTTCGCGCCTGCAATAAAACGTTTACGGATTGCCATCGTTAACCTCTACTCAAATTCATCCCAGCCATCTAACTGGCGCCGCTCCTGTTGCATTTCGCGCTGAAAAATCTCCTCCAGCTCACGTCGGGCTTCTCTGGCGCGCGAAATCTGTCCTGTGTCGGTATGCTCAGGGATCAGCTCCCGCAACATTCGCATATCCAGCCGACGAAAATGCAACTGCGCGCGCTGCGCCTGATGCGGATGCATACCTAACGACACCAGCGTCTTACGTCCCAGCTCCAGCGCGCTGGAAAACGTTTCACGGGAAAACTGCGTGACCCCAGCCTGTAATAACTCATGCGCCTCCACCCGTCCGCGCGCTCGCGCAAGGATATGCAGATGCGGAAAATGCTGCTGACACAATTCCACCAGCTTCATCGTATCTTCCGGTTCATTACAAGTGATGACAATCGACTCCGCCGCCTCCGCTCCCGCAGAACGCAGTAGCTCTACTTGTGTGGCGTCGCCGTAATACACTTTATAACCATATTTGCGCATCAGATTAACGGCGCCAATATCGCGCTCCAGCACGGTGATACGCACCTTATTCGCCATTAATAAGCGAGCAATCACCTGACCAAAACGACCAAAGCCGACGACAATCACCTGGGGTTTATCATCTTCGACCCACGGTTTTTCATCATGTTCTTCCGGACCGTTAAGGCGGCGCGATAGCCACTTATCAATCCCTTTCATCAGTAGTGGCGTGGTCATCATTGATAACGTGACAGCCACCAATAATAACGCCATTTGATCGCCCTGAAACAGACGCTGAGAAGAGGCAGTAGAAAAGAGCACAAAAGCGAACTCGCCCCCCTGACTCAGCACGCTGGCAAACTGCATCCGCTCAGAACTTCTTATTCCATATAGCCGCGCCAAGAGGTACAACGCCAGCATTTTTATGACGACCAGGATAACGACGCTCGCCGCCACCCACAATAAATGGGTATAAAGTACGCCAAGATTTAGCGACATACCGACGGAGATAAAGAACAACCCAAGCAGTAAACCTTTAAACGGATCGATAGCGTTTTCCAGTTCATGCCGGTATTCGCTCTCTGCCAGTAAAACACCGGCGATAAAGGTTCCCAGGGCCATCGACAGTCCCAGCGCGTCCATAAATAAGGCGGCGCCCAGCACCAGCAACAACGTCGCGGCGGTGAATACCTCCCGTACGCCGGACGCAGCAATAAAACGAAATACCGGGCGCAGCAGGTAACGACCGCCAATCAGCATTACCGCGAAGGCCAGTACTTTCATTCCCACTTTGAACCAGTCGAAATGCTCATCGGCAGATCCCGCCAATAACGGCACCAGCGCCAGCGCGGGGATCACCGCTAAATCCTGAAACAGTAAGACTGAAAATCCTAACTGCCCGGACTCGCTACGGTTCATTCCTTTCTCGCGCATCAGTTGTAGCGCCATCGCCGTCGAGGACATCGCCAGGCCAATCCCGCCAACTATCGCCGCCTGCCATAAGAAATCGGCGAGCATCAGCAATCCCGCCAGTACCGCCGCGCTTAGCAGCACCTGAGCGGCGCCGACGCCGAAGATAGAGCGCCGCAGTTGCCAAAGCCGGGAAGGATTGAGTTCAAGACCAATGATAAACATCAGAAACACGACGCCCAGTTCGGAAAAGTGCAGGATCTCGTCGACATCGCTGATAAATCCCAGCCCCCACGGGCCGATGGCGATTCCCGCCAGCAAATACCCTAACACCGCGCCGATACCTAGCCTGGCCGCCAGCGGCACCGCCACGACCGCTGCGAAGAGAAACAACGTCCCCGCCATCAATAAATCTGCACCTTCCATCAATAGCCTCCCGCGCTCACAGGATTTGCCAGCCACTCGCCATAAGCTTTCGCATGACTGGCCAGCGCCTGCGGCGACTGGCGGCGCGCCCAGTACACAATAATGGGAGTCATCCAGTGCATCCGGCACATAGCCGCAGTCAATTCAAAGGGGCGCAGTATATCGCTCATCGGATAACGGTTTAGCGCGTCATACCGGTAAGCGCTCTCCGGCTCGCCGGTCGTAATCACGCTACGCCAGTACTTTCCCACCAGTTGGTTTCCCTCTGGTCCGCTGGCGAACCCCCGACTCAACACGCGATCAAGCCATTCTTTAAGTAAAGCCGGACAGCTATAGATGTACAGGGGATGCTGAAAAACAATGACGTCGTGCTCACGTAAAAGGGCTTGTTCATAGGGCGTATCGATAAAAAAATCAGGATAGCGTGCATAAAGATCATGCACGGTTACGTTACTGTGCTGTATGGCCGGTTTAAGCAGTACCCGGTTAGCGACCGAGTCCTGAGATTCCGGATGGGCATACAACAGCAAGACTTTCGCTGGCTGAGACATCAATCCCCCTCCCGGTTTTGTACTTTGTGTATAGTCGTTGTTTTGAGCTACCATTGCACTCCAGCGCGGCGGAAAGCCCGAACATTACATCATCATAATGATAAATTAACATAGTCTGAACATACGGCACCTTATGATTGTTTTCTCCTCGTTACAAATTCGTCGCGGCGTGCGCGTCCTACTGGACAATGCCTCGGCCACCATTAATCCCGGCCAAAAGGTCGGCCTGGTGGGTAAAAACGGCTGCGGTAAATCTACCCTGCTGGCATTGCTAAAAAATGAAATCAGCGCCGATGCCGGGAGTTTTGCTTTGCCCGGAACCTGGCAATTAGCGTGGGTGAATCAGGAAACGCCTGCATTACCTCAGCCAGCGATTGAGTATGTCATTGACGGCGACCGCGAATACCGTTATCTGGAAGCACAGCTTAACGACGCCAACGAACGTAACGACGGACATGCTATCGCCGCCATACACGGTAAGCTGGACACCATCGACGCATGGACCGTTCGCTCGCGCGCCGCCAGCCTGCTTCACGGCCTCGGCTTTTCTAACGATCAGTTGGAACGCCCGGTCAGCGATTTTTCCGGCGGCTGGCGGATGCGCCTTAACCTGGCCCAGGCGCTGATTTGCCGCTCCGATTTACTGCTGCTCGACGAACCGACCAACCACCTCGATCTGGATGCGGTGATCTGGCTGGAAAAATGGCTGAAGAACTATCCGGGCACCCTGATTCTGATCTCTCACGATCGTGACTTCCTCGACCCGATAGTGGATAAAATCATCCATATCGAACAGCAGACTTTGTACGAGTACACCGGCAACTACAGCGCGTTTGAAGTACAGCGCGCCACGCGCCTGGCGCAGCAGCAGGCGATGTATGAAAGTCAGCAGGAACGTGTAGCGCATCTGCAAAGTTATATCGACCGTTTCCGAGCCAAAGCGACCAAAGCGAAGCAGGCGCAAAGCCGTATTAAAATGTTGGAACGTATGGAGCTAATTGCCCCGGCTCACGTCGATAATCCATTCCATTTCAGCTTCCGCGCGCCGGAAAGCCTGCCAAACCCGCTGTTGAAGATGGAAAAAGTCAGCGCAGGTTATGGCGAGCGCATCATTCTGGAATCCATCAAGCTGAACCTGGTACCCGGCTCGCGTATTGGTCTGCTGGGACGTAACGGCGCCGGAAAATCAACGCTAATTAAACTGTTGGCGGGCGAACTGGAACCGCTGCACGGCGAAATCGGCCTCGCCAAAGGCATTAAGCTGGGCTACTTCGCCCAGCACCAACTGGAATATTTACGCGCCGATGAGTCGCCGTTGCAGCATATGGCGCGTCTGGCGCCGCAAGAACTGGAGCAGAAGCTGCGCGATTATCTTGGCGGCTTTGGTTTCCAGGGCGACAAAGTTACGGAAGAGACGCAACGTTTCTCCGGCGGCGAGAAAGCGCGTCTGGTGCTGGCGCTGATCGTATGGCAGCGTCCGAACCTGCTGCTGCTTGATGAACCGACCAACCACCTGGATCTCGACATGCGTCAGGCGTTGACCGAAGCGCTGATCGACTTCGACGGCGCGCTGGTTGTGGTCTCGCACGATCGCCACCTGATCCGCTCCACCACCGACGACCTCTATCTGGTACACGACAAAAAAGTCGAACCGTTCGACGGCGATCTGGAGGATTACCAGCAGTGGCTGAGCGACGTACAGAAGCAGGAAAACCAGAGCGATGAACCAGTAAAAGAGAATGCTAATAGCGCCCAGTCACGTAAAGATCAGAAGCGTCGTGAAGCCGAACTGCGTACCCTGACGCAGCCGCTGCGTAAAGAGATCGCCCGTCTGGAAAAAGAGATGGAGAAGCTCAACGCCCAGTTGGCGCAGGCGGAAGAGAAGCTCGGCGACAGCAGCCTGTACGACCCCAGCCGCAAAGCGGAAATGACCGAGTGTCTGCAATTGCAGGCCAGCGCCAAATCCGGGCTGGAAGAGTGCGAGATGGCGTGGCTGGAAGCGCAGGAGCAGCTTGAGCAGATGATGCAAAACGACTAATCACAGAAGGCCGGACGATGAGCGTATCAGTTACCGACGACATTACCTTCCGCAAGCTGACCATCTTCATGACCTTTATGGAGAAGGGGAACATCGCCCGTACCGCCGAAGTGCTGGATATCAGCGGCGTCAGCGTACACCGGGCGTTGCACACGCTGGAAGAGAACGTTCGCTGTCCGCTCTTTGTCCATAAAGGGCGTAATCTGATTGCCCAGCCGGCGGCATGGACGCTGCTGGAATATTGCCAGGAAGTGATGCATGTGATGGCCCGTGGGCTGGAAGAGACGCGCAAAACGGCGGGCGTCGGCCAGGGGCGCCTGCGCGTCGGCACGCTCTACTCGCTGACGCTGGAAACGGTGCCGCACCTGATTATGGGGATGAAGCTACGCCGTCCGGATCTGGAGCTGGATTTAACCATGGGCTCTAACGAAGTCCTGCTGAAAATGCTGGAGGACGGTACGCTGGACGCGATTCTGATCTCAATTTCCGAAAGCGACATCGATCGCAATAGTCTGGAAGTGCTGCCGTTGTTTCACGATGATATTTATCTCGCGGCGCCTGCAACAGCTACCATCGATACCTCATCACCGGCTGACCTGCGCGATTATCGGGATCAAAAGTTTGTCTCGCTGGCGGAAGGGTTTGCCACCTATGCCGGGTTCCAGGAAGCCTTTCATGTCGCCGGATTTGAGCCGGAGATTGTCACCCGCGTGAACGATATTTTTTCGATGCTCAGTCTGGTGCAGGCGGGCGTAGGCTTTACGCTGATGCCGGGGCGAATGAAGAAGATGTATGAGAATACCGTGCAGTTACTGAAACTTTCCGAGTCGTACCAGATGCAGCAGCTTATCGCCATTGTCTTTGCCCGCAACCGCGAGCGCGATCCAAGCCTGCTGGCGCTGGCCGCCGAAGGGCGGATGTACGCACGCAGCCTCCAGACCGTAGGGTAATTGCCGGATGTGACGCTTCGCGTCTTATAGGGCCTACAGCGGGCGGCCCGATAAGCGCAGCGCTATCGGGCAATCCCTGCTACGACCTAAGCCGTTTCGCCAGATGCACAGCCACATCTACCCCACTCCGTTCCAGCGAGATAGACTCCCCTTCCCACGCGGCCTGACGCGTTAAGCAGGTCAACACGCCGCCCGGCGGCATCTCAATCGCCAGCCGCGCCTCACGCTCGTTGGCGGAAATCACCGCCTCCTGCCAGCGCACCGTGCGCGCCATATTCATCGCCAGGTCATCAGCAATTTGTTCCGGCTGCCATAAAACGCGTCCTGTACTGCCGCTCAAATACGCGCAGCATGGGCGAGAGAGCGTCACATCGCTGAACGCCGCCACCAGCTTTTGCGCCGGTTCCGCCAGCAGTTCACAGTGCGACGGCACGCTGACCGCCAGACGATGCGCCTTGCTGGCCCCTTTTTCCAGCGCCCGTTTCGCCACGCTAGCCATTGCCTCGTCGGTACCAGCAATCACCATCTGCGTTTCGGCGTTCAGGTTGGCGATCCAGGTGCCGCTACCCTCGACCAGTGATTCCACCTGCGCCAGCGTCAGCCCCATAATCGCCGTCAGGCCGTAGCCGTGCGGGTAGGCCTGCTCCATCAAATCGCCGCGCAGCGCCACCAGCCGCAACGCATCGGCAAAATCCAGCGCCCCGGCCACTACCGCCGCCGGATAAGCGCCGATGGACAAACCGCTGACGATATCCGGCGACACGCCGCGACGCGCCAGCTCGCGCGCCCAGGCGACGCCAGCAATCAACAACGCCAGTTGCACCGCCCTGGTATGTTTCAACGCATCGGGAGAATCAAGCGTATCCGCTTCCGCGCCCAGCACCTCCCGCGCCTGCGCTAACTCTGTTCCCGGAAGGTTTTGCAGCATACCTGTGTGCTGCGTTCCCTGCCCCGGAAAGGTAAACAGAATTTTCATTTACTCCTCCCTACCCCACGGGTCGCTCACCAGCCGCGGCCCCTGCGAGGTTTTTAACAGTGCCTTGCCATCGCGCAGCCATTCGTTGAGGGCAAACGCGCCGTATGGCGTTTCCACCTGAGTATCCGCCCGGCACAGCCCGCCTGCTAACTGCTGATGCCACGTCTCAAGCTGTTCACGCGCCAGCGGCTGCGGCGCGCGGATCAACAAGTCCAGATCGCTTGCCGCGTGGATAACCGGGATCCCGGTCACCAGCGCGTAGCCGGTACTCCCGGTTATCCCCCACGTCCACGGCCACGTCTGCTGTGCCAGCAGTAAAGCCACCTGAAGCGGTGGCTGAGAGAGAAAGGGCGAGCACAATAACGTCTGCGCGTCGACCAGCGATTCCGGCGTACAAACTCGAGTGATGGCGTCCGGTTTGGCCCAGCCCGCCGCACGCTGGTCCCGCTTCATACCGCGCACGCCAACGGGCACACGCCCCTGCGCATCAACATCACGCCGCACCACCACCGGAAGGCCGCTATGCCAGACGTCATCCACCCAGGATTCGATGATGCCGTCCAGCGCATCTCGCGCGTTAAGCCAGATTAAGTCGTGCGGGCGTAATGTTGTGTTCATAATTTAGATTCCTGAAGTCAGCGAGATAAACAGCGGCAGCGACAGGATACACAGTACCGAGCTCAACAGCAGCACCGCTTCCGCATCCGGCGACTGCACGCCAAAGCGATTGCCGAACACCACGCCGAAAAAACCGGCAGACAGCGCAATCATCAGGATCGCGGTAATCGCCACGGAGCCATGCAGACCAAAAATCAGCACGATACCCCAAGCAATCGCCGGTTGAATCAGTAACTTAGTAATGGTCGAGGTAATCACCATAGTATTAATTTTCAGTTTACGAGCTGACAGGATCACCCCAGTCAGGAACAGCGCCGCCGCGGTCGCGGACAGACCCAGCGGTTTGATTGCCGCCAGGAAAAGTTCCGGCATTTTGATCCCGATAGCGGAGAGAATGACCCCCAGTAGCGGGCCCATAACAATCGGTTTTTTCAGCGAACGCCACATCAACACCGGCAGAATAGCCAGAGTAGAACCAGTGTTGTTGCCTTCTGCGCGCGCTTTTTCACGTTCCAGAATCAGCAGACAGAACGGCGTCATCAGTACCGAACCGCAGGCAATGGAAACCGCGACGGACAGCGAGGTCGTCGCGCCTTCCCCCAGTACGCTGCCGAGAATCGGCAGACCGAGCGCCGCGTAGTTAGGCAGCGCCACCGTCAGGGTCAGCACAGCGGCATCCTGCGGCGACTTTTTAAAGACGGTTGTCGCCAGGAAGTAAATAGCCACATAGGTAATCCACATCGCCAGCGTCAGTACCAGAATTAGCGGCGACTGGGCGAGAATCCCCGTCCAGGGCGTTTGTACCGTGGCGCTGAACAACGTCGCCGGTAACGCGAAATCCATGACGAAAATATTAAGCAGGGAAACATTCTTGTTATCAACCATTTTGGCCTTCCCGGCCCAGAATCCCAGCAGCATGATGATAAAAATCGGTGCAAGGGCATGAACAATCACGTAAGTCATAAATCACCTGTAATTTAAAAAGTTAGCACTGTCGCGATGGTTATTATTTTCAGATGTAGCGGCCCTCGCGGGCGCAACGAATGCGCCCACGGGCCGAACATCCGGCAGGTCTCTTTCTACTTACCAGTTCGCCCGCATGCGTTCGCGCACAAAAGCAGAGCTGCGGCGATTGTCTGCGCCCAGACGGCTTTTCAGCGTCGGGTCCTGACGAGCGTCATTGATGGCCTGTTGCAGCGTGGTTTTCACCAGCGCCAGATCGGTAGCAGACGGAGCATCCGGGTTACTGATGTCCAGCAGGTCGGAAAGCAGCCCCAGGGTGGCGTAGTTGCTGATGTCATACGCCATCGGCGGAATGGTCGCCGCCAGTTTTTCCAGAGATTCCACGGTACGCAGGGTAATACGCGCCGCCGACTCTTTGCCCATTGCGTGAATTAGCACGCCTTTATCGTTAAAGGCGATCAGGCGGTTTGCCTGGTAGCCGTGCGCGAGGAACGCGCCGGACATCGCTTTACCGACGATCAGGCCAATCACCGGATGCCCCGCCAGACGCGCGTTGGCATACGCCGCCGCGGCGCCGGCCAGCGCCTGGTGAATACCAAAACCTTCTTCACGACGACCGTAGGCCTGGCTCGGCACGTCTATCACCGCCACAATCGGGCGCTTCACGGCGTTATCGGCATCGGCGGCGATGGTTTCGCTCACCACTTTCGCCAGCGTCCAGCCTTCCAGCAGCCCTACCTCGCCTTTGGCTGCGCGCGGGTAGTGATTATTCGCATCCGGCACCACGGCGATAAAGCGTACCGCTTCGCCGTTCAGTTCACCGTCGGCGGCCTGCACGGACGGGCACAGCCCTTCCAGACGTTTAGCGTTGGGGGCGAGGGTTTCCAGCCATAATTCGCTACGGCTCGTTGAGTTACTCATCATTTCACCTCCCGGCTGAAAAGCGCTTTAATCTGTTCAGAATCGGCCTGTTTGCGGGTGTCGAAGTTCGTCAGGCGATCGAGATACCAGTCATAGTTATCGGTGCGATGTTTCGCCGGTACGCCTTTCGCCAGCGCCTCGTTCATCGCCGCTTTCACCGCGTTAACGCCGTCGCCAACCAGCGCGTCCACCAGCCCGCTTTGATAGCGCACTTCCCCGCCGGTCATGCTCCAGATGAACGGACGGTCGCGGGAGTCGTACTCTTCAATCCCGGCTTCCTGTTCGATAACCTGCGGGCCGTTGAGGCCCAGACGCGCTTCACGGGTGACGATCAGATAGCTGCACAGCGCGGCGGCAATCGACATCCCGCCGAAGCAGCCGACGGTCCCGGCCACAATGCCGACCACTGGGGTATAGCGACGTAGGTCGACAATCGCCGCGTGAATATCGGCAATCGCCGCGAGGCCCAGGTTGGCTTCCTGCAAACGCACGCCGCCGGTTTCCAGACTCAAAACCGCCTGAGTGGGGATACCGTTGCGGTTATCTTCCGCCGCCAGCTCCAGCGCCGCCGCCATTTTGGCGCCGGACACTTCGCCCATGCTGCCCCCCTGGAAGGCGCCTTCAATCGCCACAACCACAGCCGGTTTGCCGTTGATGGTGCCTTTTGCGACGACCATACCGTCATCGGCCTGCGGGACGATGCCCTGCGCGCCCAGCCATGGCGACATGATGCCTTCGAACGGGTCGAGCAGTTCGCGGTAACTACCGTCATCCAGCAGCGCCTGCGCACGCTGGCGCGCTTTTAATTCAATAAAGCTACGATCATCACGCATAGCTCACCTCTTCAAAAACCTGTTCGATACGAATGCGCGCCACGCCTGGCGTCGCGCCGAAATCATGGATCGTCAGTTTGCCTGCTGGCAGGCTGCTGACCGTTTGCAAACGGTTGAACAGCGCTTCCCAGCGGCTACGGCTGTTATCAACGGAAGTGGTGATATCAATGGTTAACGTCTGGCTCTGATCGGCGGTGAATAACACCTCCATATCCCCGGAGCCCACGACGCCTGCCAGCGCTTTGCCGATTAAGACGCGGCTGGCCGGTACGGTTAACGTAATGTGTTCCATAACATCCTCTTAATGCTTGAAATAGGGCGATTCGATACGGTCAAGAAACAAGGTGGCGGCGAGCAAATCGGCTGCGCCGCCCGGCGAGGCATTCAGCGCCAGCATCTGGCGATCGAGCGCCGCTAGCGCCAACTGACCCGCTGGATGAGCGGTGCCGCCGGCGTTCAGCACAGCTCGCGCGCCGTCCTGCATGGCATCCAGCCCCTTAAGCCCGGCGCGCGACAGCACGCAGGTATCGGTCAGCGAGGTCATGATCGCCATCAGCGCGTCAAGCCTCGCCTGCGCTTCGCTGCTGCCGTTCAATCTACTCAGTCGAAGCTGCGGCAGCGCACGCTGCATCACATGTGGAAACGCTTGCTGTGCCTCTTCGCGCGCCCCCGGCACCCGATAACGGTGCGTGGCGCATAGCCCTTTACTGAAGACCTTCGGCGCGGCGTCGTCCGGCAGTTTCGCCAGCTCGCCGGCTGTGTTCGCCACCTGCTGCGCGCTACCCACGCCGCCGTGCATCGCCACCGCGCTCACCAGCAGCCCCAGCGCCCAAATCGCGCCGCGGTGGGTGTTCACGCCGCCGGTAGCGGCCATCATCTGCTGCTCGCCTTCGCGGCCGAGTCGCCCTACGGTCTGTCTGAGTGCGATATCCGCCGGACGCTGCCAGCTTTGCAGCGCCAGCGCCTGAAACGTGGGGGTCAGGCTGTGCGCGGAGCGCTCCATCAGCGCAAGCGTAAGATCGTGATGCGCGCCGTTCCCCCGACTGTCCACCAGACCGGGTTTCGGGCTTAATCGTGCTTCGTCAATCAGACACTGCGTGGCGGTTCGCGCCAGCCATTCGGCACCGCCTTCAGCCTGGATCCGGGGCAGAAGTTTCATTACCAGCTCCGGAATTTCGCAGGTGGGTTGTAAAGACCGCCGGACCATTCCACCAGGTCAGCGACGCTGCCGGCGGCCAGCAGCGAACGGGTGGCGTCGGTACGGCGAACACCCATATCTTCCGGGTAGACCACCTTGCCGCTACTACGCAGTTCAGCGACACGTTTGGCATCCACGCCCAGACCGATGTCGGTGATACCCGCAACCGCCGCCACCATCGCGCGGCGCTCTTCGAGGCTTTCTGCGCGATAGAGATAAGCAATACCCTCTTCGGTCAGCACGTGCGTCACGTCGTCGCCGTAGATCATCACCGGCGCCAGCGGCATTCCGGAGGCTTTCGCCACATCCACCGCATCGAGTTTTTCGACAAAGGTCGGCTTCACGCCTGCCTGGAAGGTTTCCACCATCTGCACCACGAGTTTTTTACCACGCTGCATCGGGTCCGGTTCGGTGATCATGTTCAGCCAGGCTGGCGTAGCGTGGCGACGACCGTGCGGATCGTGGCCCATGTTCGGCGCACCGCCGAAACCGGACAGACGACCGCGGGTTACCGTTGAGGAGTTGGCGTAGCCGTCAACCTGCAAGGTCGAACCGATAAACATATCCACCGCATACTGACCTGCCAACTGGCAGAAGGCGCGGTTGGAGCGCATGGAGCCATCGGAACCGGTGAAGAAGATGTCCGGGCGGGCGCGGATATACTCTTCCATCCCCAGCTCGCCGCCGAAGCAGTGAACGCTTTCTACCCAACCGCTTTCAATTGCCGGAATCAGCGTCGGATGTGGATTCAGCGTCCAGTGTTTACAGATTTTGCCGCGCAAACCGAGCTGTTCGCCCCAGGTCGGCAGCAGCAGTTCGATCGCGGCGGTATTGAAGCCGATACCGTGGTTCAGCGACTGCACCTGATGCTCGGCATAGATGCCTTTGATGGCCATCATCGCCATCAGGATGTGTTCTTGTTTGATCAGGCGCGGGTCGCGGGTAAACAGCGGTTCGATGAAGAACGGCTTGTCGGCAACGACAACGTAGTCAACCCAAGAGCCCGGAATATCCACGCGCGGCAGGTCGCATTCATCGTCGACCAGTTCGTTCACTTGGGCGATAACAATACCGTCGTGGAACGCGGCGGCTTCCACCAGCGCCGGGGTATCTTCGGTACTCGGCCCGGTGTAGAGATTACCTTTGCGGTCAGCTTTATAACCGGCAATCAGCGCCACGTTTGGGGCCAGGTCGACGTAAAGACGGGAGTACAGTTCGATGTAGGTGTGGATGGCGCCGATTTCCAGCATGCCATCTTCCAGCAGCTGCGAGATGCGCAGGCTCTGGGTGCCGGAGAAGGAGAAGTCCAGCTTGCGGGCGATGCCTTTCTCGAAGATATCCAGATGCTCGCTGCGCCCGACGCTTGGCATAATCATGTGCAGGTCGTGCACTTTCTGCGGGTTCACCTCAGCCAGCATACGCGACAGGAAATCTGCCTGCTTTTGGTTATTCCCCTCTAATACCACGCGGTCGCCCGGCGCGATCAGTTTTTCCAGCATCGCGGTCAGGTCTGCGGTCGGCAGCACCTTACCCTGCACCGGAACGGAAGCCAGACGGCGCTGTTTTTCCGTGCGGCGGGTGTTCCAGACGCGTGCTGGCGTTTGCCCAGATAACATTATTAACCTCCTGATTCAGCAATCAGTTTGATTGGCTTAACACTGAAAATGAGTCTGAGCTTTGGTGAGAAAATCATCAATTAAGCCCAGAAAGCAATCATTAGCCTGAGAGTAATAATTGAAGTAACAATTTGTGATGGCGATCACTTCATACAGCAGCAGCACGCCGAACGACGCGGTATTATTGGAACAGGTTTGGGGAGCGCTCAGTGGTCCTGGGAACAGATATCGTTCGCAGGCTGGCCGGAATGGAAAGCCTGCATTATGTGATTTACCGGCAGAGGTTGCCGTGATTTATTTTCGTCAGCGCGTCGTTCACGCCAAATAATTTAAATGTCACCTCATCAACGCCGAGATTTTTCAGACGCGCAGAGTGTTTTTTGATATAGGCCTGCGCCGTTTCTTCGGATTCAAACAGATAAATACCGCCGGCTTGCTGGTTTTTCTCGCTTTCCGTCCAGATTTTCCAGATAAACCCCGGCTCCTCATTGATGGACTCCGCCAGCCCAACCAGTTGCTGAGCCATCTCCTCGCCAAAAGGACCGCTAAAGTTAAAGTGGATCTGTAAAAGTGTCTTCGACATGTCTTCTCCTTGAGTCACATTACCATCGTGCTGCAACACTACCACGATTAATTCGGCTGATGCAGGGGTTCACGCTATTTCTGTCGGGTATTGCGCGCGCCGTGAATACTGTCAACAACTGGCGAAATGAAACGCAATTTTTATCGCGCCGGGGGAACAATTGAACGTAAAATCACATATTGACTAATCTGTGAACCTTATGCGCGGTATAGTATTGTTTCCAATTATCAATTGTTCTGGTGCTATGGTTGAGATCACGTCTACAGAAATGACCCCGCCTGTCGATGGCTCGCATGAATTTATTCCCATGCGCGGCATTCGTAATCGCCATTTACAGACTATGCTTCCGCGTTTGATCCGCCGCAAGGTGAAGTTCCGCGCCCACTGGCAGCGGCTGGAACTGCCAGACGGCGATTTTGTCGATCTGGCATGGAGCGAAGAGCCGCAGCAAGCAAAGCATAAACCGAGACTGGTGGTCTTTCATGGTCTGGAAGGCAGCCTGAACAGCCCCTATGCCCACGGGCTGATTGAGGCGGCGCAAAAGCGCGACTGGCTGGGCGTAGTGATGCACTTTCGCGGCTGTAGCGGCGAGCCGAATCGTCTGAATCGTATTTATCACTCCGGCGAAACGGAAGACGGCGCCTGGTTTTTACGCTGGCTACAGCGGGAGTTCGGCGCCGTTCCGACAGCCGCCGTGGGCTATTCGCTCGGCGGTAATATGCTGGCGTGTCTGCTGGCGAAAGGAGGCCGCGATATTCCCATCGAAGCGGCGGTAATTGTTTCTGCGCCCTTCGTTCTCGAAGCCTGTAGCTACCACATGGACAAAGGGTTTTCCCGCGTCTATCAGCGTTATTTGCTCAATCTGTTAAAAGCGAATGCGTCACGCAAGCTGGCAGCGTATCCGGGGTCGTTGCCGGTGAATCTGGCGCAACTGAAATCAATGCGCCGTATTCGCGAGTTTGACGATCTGATCACCGCGAAAATTCACGGTTTTGCCGACGCCATCGACTACTATCGTCAGTGTAGCGCCATGCCGTTGCTTAACCAGATTGCTAAACCAACGCTGATTATTCATGCCAAAGACGATCCGTTTATGGATCATCATGTGATCCCTAAAGCGGAAGATCTGCCTCCGCATGTGGAGTATCAGTTAACTGAGCATGGCGGACACGTAGGATTTATCGGCGGTACCCCGCTGCGCCCTGAAATGTGGCTGGAACGCCGAATTCCTGACTGGCTAACAACGTATCTGGAGGCGACATCATGATCGTTCCCTGGCAGGGGCTCTCCCCCGACACGCTGGACAACCTGATCGAAAGCTTTGTGTTACGTGAAGGTACAGATTATGGTGAACATGAACGTTCGCTTGAACAAAAAGTCGCTGACGTAAAACGTCAACTGCAATCCGGCGAGGCCGTTCTGGTATGGTCTGAATTGCATGAAACGGTCAATATTATGCCGAAAAAGCAGTTTCGCGACTAAAACGCCTTTGACGGCGATACATTATTATTAAAGCTAAATCATGGAGTTGCCATGTCAGCCAAACATCCGGTGATAGCAGTAACAGGGTCAAGTGGCGCGGGGACCACCACCACCAGCCTCGCGTTTCGTAAAATATTCGCGCAGTTAAATCTGCACGCCGCCGAGGTGGAAGGCGACAGTTTTCATCGTTACACCCGCCCGGAAATGGACATGGCGATCCGCAAAGCGCGCGACGCCGGGCGGCATATCAGCTACTTCGGGCCGGAAGCCAATGACTTCGGTCTGCTGGAACAAACCCTCATTGAGTATGGGCAGACGGGTAAAGGCCAGTCGCGTAAATATCTGCATACCTATGATGAAGCCGTACCGTGGAATCAGGTCCCCGGCACGTTTACGCCCTGGCAGGCGCTTCCTGAGCCGACCGATGTGCTGTTTTATGAAGGACTGCACGGCGGCGTCGTCACACCGCAACATGATGTCGCGCGTCATGTTGATCTGTTGGTTGGCGTGGTGCCTATCGTCAATCTGGAGTGGATCCAGAAACTGATTCGCGACACCAGCGAACGCGGTCACTCCCGTGAAGCGGTGATGGATTCCGTGGTGCGTTCCATGGACGACTACATCAATTACATTACGCCGCAGTTCTCGCGTACCCATATTAACTTCCAGCGCGTGCCGACCGTCGACACGTCCAATCCGTTCGCCGCAAAGGGTATTCCATCGCTGGATGAGAGTTTTGTGGTGATCCATTTCCGCAACCTGGAAGGGATCGATTTTCCCTGGCTACTGGCGATGCTCCAGGGCTCGTTCATTTCTCACATTAATACATTAGTGGTGCCGGGCGGCAAAATGGGACTGGCGATGGAGTTGATTATGTTGCCGCTGGTGCAGCGATTAATGGAAGGCAAAAAAATCGAATAACCGCGTTGAAATGCCCGATGGCGCTACGCTTATCGGGCCTACGAGATAAAAACGGGTAGGCCGGTAAGGCGAAGCCGCCATCAGGTAATGATAATCACGCCGCAATCACTTCATACGAATGGGTAATATTGACCGCTTTTTCCAGCATTAGCGCCACCGAGCAATATTTTTCCGCAGAGAGATCGACAGCGCGCGCGACGGCAGCCTCTTTCAGATCGTTGCCGGTAACGATAAAATGCAAATTAATGTGCGTAAACAGGCGCGGCGCGTCTTCCCGGCGCTCGGATGTCAACTTCACTTCGCAGTTGGTGACATTCTGACGGCCCTTTTGCAGGATTGATACCACATCAATAGCGCTACATCCGCCAGCCGCCATTAATACCATCTCCATCGGACTCGGCGCTTTGTCACCGGAGTTGCCATCCATTAAAATCTGGTGGCCGGAGGAGGACTCTCCGAGGAACGTGAGTCCTTCAACCCACTTTACACGCGCTTGCATATTTCGTAACTCCAATGTTTCAATTTTCCTGAAAGATTACGCGCATACAACAAAACTCGCAATGGAAGGCGACCTGGGTCATGCTGAAGCGAGACACCAGGAGACACACGGCGAAAGCTATGCTAAAACA
>JGI2924J29684_1077374_pt1 | contig 16365 bp, 14 predicted proteins | sample BenlonsequencITS_FD_29684 | JGI IMG/M metagenome (IMG submission 29684)
CCCGCGTTCGCCCGCGATCGAGTCGATCTCGTCGAAGAAGATCACGGTCGGGGCGTTCGAGCGGGCCTTCTCGAAGACCTCCCGAACTCCCTTCTCGGACTCACCGACGTACTTGTTCAAGAGTTCGGGCCCCTTGATCGAGATGAAGTTCGACTGGGACTCGTTCGCGACGGCTTTGGCCAGCAGCGTCTTCCCGGTGCCGGGCGGGCCGTACATGAGGACGCCCTTGGCGGCCTGCATGTCCATCTGCTCGAAGACCTCGGGGTAGTCAAGCGGCCACTGGATCGTCTCGCGCAGGCGCTCTTTGGTGTCGCCAAGCCCGCCGACATCCTCCCAGGTGATGTCGGGAACCTCGACGAAGACCTCCCGCATCGCCGAGGGCTGGATCCCCTTGAGCGCCTCCTTGACGTCGCCCTCGGTCACCTCGAGGGACTCGAGGATCTCGGCGTCGATCTCGTCGGATTCCAGGTCGAGATCGGGACGGATCCGGCGCAGGGCGTTCATCGCGCCCTCGCGGGCGAGACTCTCGAGGTCGGCGCCGACGAAGCCGTGGGTGTTCTCGGCGTAGTGCTCGAGGTCGACGTCCTCGGACAGGGGCATCCCGCGGGTGTGGACCTGCAGGATCTCCTTGCGGCCGCCCTTGTCGGGGACGCCGATCTCGATCTCGCGGTCGAAGCGCCCGCCCCGTCGCAGCGCGGGGTCGATCGCGTCGACGCGGTTGGTCGCGGCGATGACGGTGACCCGGCCCCGTTCCTCGAGGCCGTCCATCAGGCTGAGCAGTTGCGCGACCACGCGGCGTTCGACGTCGCCGCCGGCCTCCTCGCGTTTGGCGGCGATGGAGTCGAGCTCGTCGATGAAGATGATCGCGGGCGCGTTCTCCTCGGCGTCCTCGAACACCTCGCGGAGCTGCTCTTCGCTCTCGCCGTAGTACTTCGACATGATCTCCGGGCCGGAGATCGTCTCGAAGTGGGCGTCGATCTCGTTGGCGACAGCCTTGGCCATCAGGGTCTTTCCGGTGCCCGGCGGGCCGTGCAGGAGCACGCCCTTGGGCGGTTCGATGCCGAGCTGCTGGAACAGCTCGGGGTGGCGCATCGGCAGCTCGATCATCTCGCGAACCTGATCGAGCTCGTCGTCCAGACCGCCGATGTCCTCGTAGGTGATGTTTGGCACGCCCTCGGGCGAGCCGTCGGCGTCGGTGCTAACCTGCTCGGCCGGCGTCTCGGAGATCTCGATGTTCGTCGAGTCCGTGATGACGACCGTTCCGGACGGATCGGCGCTCGCGATCTTCAGTGGCACCGACTGCCCCGAGCTTGCCATCGGACCGAACGAGAGCGAGAACGGCACCGTCTGCCCCTCGGTGACCGCCTGGCCGGACAGCTTGTCGCGCACAAGCGGGCCGATGTCGCCGCGAATGCGGAGGTTCTGCGGGAGCGCGACCGTAACCGAGTTCGCGGGCTGGACGTCGGCCGGCTCGATATCGACGCTGTCGTCGATCCCGACGTCGGCCTCCTGGCGCAGACGGCCGTCGATCCGAACGATGCCGCGGCCCTCGTCCTCCGGGTAGCCGGGCCAGACGCGCGCGACGGCCTGGCTATCGCCCTTGCCCTCGATGACGATGTAGTCGCCGTTCTCGAGGTCGAGCTCGCGCATCGAGACGCGGTCGATCGCGGCGAGCCCGCGGCCCGCGTCCTTCTGTTTCAGGGGTTTGACGGTGAGTTTCATTGGTTGCCCTCCAGTTCGACAGTGAGCACGCCGTTTCTGATAAACGTGTGCGCGTCAGCTGCACCGTCGGGCAGCTCGAACTCGTACTGGTCGTCGCCGTCGACGACGATGACCGTTCCGTCGACGACGTCCACGTCGGCGTCGGTACTCGCCGTACCGAAGTCGACGGCCAGCACCGATCCGTCCTCGTACTCGTAGCGACGAGCAATCTGCTCGTCTCCACGGGTGAATTGATCGAGTGTCATTTTGATACTAACCACGGGTAAGCGCTACTAGTATATAAGTATTACTCAGAGCGGGTACGTGACGGCGGCCGAATTCGAGAGAGAAGCTTGTTCGCAGTTCACCCTTCGTCTCCGATGAGTACAGTAGTAACGGATCCGTCCGTTCCTGCCGGTTGTGCCGACGGCGGCTCGTGTCTTTATCACGGTCCATCGCGTCGGGAAACGTATGGAAACGGTTCGACACCACGGCCGCGAGACGGCCTACGACGTTGCCGAACGAGGGGGGACGGGACCGACGATCTGTTTCGTTCACGGCAGCGGCGGCTCGCGGGCGGCCTGGAAGGCCCAACACCGACTCGCCGACCGATACCCGATCGTCGCCGTCGACCTCAGCGGACACGGCGACTCCGAGGACGTCGACGCCGACCCCGGCTACACGACGCTGTCGGCCTACGCCGACGACGTCGCGGCCGTCCTCGAGGCAACTGACGCCGACGTCCTCGCGGGTAACTCCCTGGGGGGCGCCGTCGTCATGCACCTCTTGCTCGAACGCGAACCCGACGTCGAGGCCGCCGTGCTGACCGGAACCGGGGCGAAGCTGGGCGTCCTGCAGGACCTGCTCGAGTGGCTCGCCGATGACTTCGATCGGGCCGTCGAGTTCCTGCACGTCGACGACCGGCTCTTCCACGATCCAAGCCCCGAGCTCCGCGAGGAGTCGATCGAGGAGATGTACGACTGCGGCCGCGCCGTCACCGAACGGGACTTCCTGACCTGTCACCGGTTCGACGTCCGCGACGACCTCTACGGGATCGACGTTCCGACGCTCGTGGTCTACGGCGAACACGACCAGTTAACGCCGCCCCAGTACCACGAGTACCTCGCTAACGAGATCGACGACGCCGAACTCGTCGAGCTCGCGGACGCGGCCCACCTGACGATGCTCGAGCAACCCGCGGCGTTCAACGACGCGGTCGCCGACTTCCTGGACGGGCTCGAGTAGCGCCGCCGGACGACTCCCTTCGGATAGCCCGGACAGCATCGGCTGTGGATTCAGGGAATCTTATGATAGTCCGGAAACAATAGTTCGAGCATGACCGAGTCCGGCGACCGATCGACCGACGAGGACGTCCTCGAGCCAGTTGGCAGCGACGCGTCCCCCGCAGTCTCCGGCGCCGTCAGGGACGCGCTGTTCGACACGGTCGGAACCCTCCTCCTGCTCGCGCTCGCGCTCCTGTGTCTGGCGGTCGGCGTCCAGCTACTGCTTACCGGCTCCGCCGGGGCCGCGTTCGTCCTCGCCGGGGGCGTCCTCGGAATCGGCTGCGTTCTCGTCGCTGCGGCGTTCGATCTCGTTCCCTCGTTTCACGAGCGGTTCGTCGACTGAGCCGGCGTCTACGGTCCAGTGAACGCCGAACGGACACCGCCGCGATACTGAGGGCGGCACGCCCGGTCACTCGAGCTCGACCCACTCGCCGCGCTCGTCGCTGTCCTCGATCGCCGCGAGGACGCGCTGGGCGGCCAGCCCGTCCTCGAAGCTGGGCTCGAACTCCTCGCCGCTTTCGACGGCGGAAAGCAGTTCGTAGTTCTCGTGGACGAACGTGTGCTCCCAGCCGATGACGTGGCCCGGCGGCCACCAGTGGTCGACGTAGGGGTCGTCCGCGTCGGTCACGAGGATCGTCTCGTAGCCGCGGTTCTCGCCCCGGCGCAGCACCTCGAGCTCGTTCAGGCGCTCGAGGGAGAACCGGAGACTGCCCTCGCTGCCCTGGATCTCGATCGTATGGTCGTTCTTGTGGCCCGTCGCGTACCGGGTAGCCTCGAGGGTCCCCATCGCGCCGTTGGCGAACTCGAGCTGGGCCGAGTAGGCGTCGTCGACGGTTACGGGACGCGTCTCGACGGCTTCGCCGTCTCCTCGAGACTCCTCCGGAGTCTCGCCGACGGGACGCTCGTCGACGAACGTCCGCAGGTGGCCGCTGAGCCGCTCGATATCGCCCGCGTGCTGGTCGTCGCCGACCAGGAATCGGACGAGGTCGACCGTGTGGGCGCCCAGATCGCCCAGCACGCCCGAGCCCGCCATCTCCTCGTCGAGACGCCAGGCCCACGGCGCCTCGGGATCGACCAGCCAGTCCTGGAGATATCGGCCCCGGACGTGGCGGATCTCGCCGATCTCGCCGTCGTCGATCAGTCGCTTGGCGTACCGGATCGCCGGCACGAACCGGTAGTTGAAGGCACAGCCGTTGGGAACGCCAGCGTCGCGTGCGGCGTCGGCCATCTTCTCGGCCTCTTCGAGGGTCGGCGCCAGCGGCTTCTCGCAGAAGACCGGCGTCCCGGCCTCGAGGGCGGCGATCGACGGCTCGGCGTGGACGTGGTTCGGCCCGAGATTGTAGAAGACGTCGACGTCGTCGACGACGTCGCGCCAGTCGGTCGCCGTCTCCGCGAACCCAAGCTGATCCGCGGCCTCCGAGAGCGCCTCCTCGTCGCGGCCGACGAGGACCTTGCGCTCGACGTCCGGGGCGTCCGGGAAGAACATCGGCAGCCGCGCCAGTGCGTTCGCGTGGGCTTTCCCCATGAACCGGTAGCCGAGTACGCCGACTTCGAGGGTCATGCGCGATCGTTCACCACAGATGTAGTTAGAAGTTTCCGTCTCGCAGCGGTTTTCCGGCGCTCGGCTCGCTCGCGCACCCGTTGCGAGCACAGGCCGCGCCCTTACCCGAACGGTCAGCATGACTGTGCCCGTAATGCAAGCACTCCGCTGGCACGGCGAACAGGACGTCCGTGTCGACGACGTCCCCAAGCCCGAGATCGAGGAACCGACGGACGCGATCGTCGAGATCACCGCGACGGCGATCTGTGGCTCCGATCTGCACCTCTACAACGACTTCATGCCGGGGATGCAGGAGGGAGACATCTTAGGCCACGAGCCGATGGGCGAGGTCGTCGAGGTCGGCGAGGAGGTCGACAACCTCCGCGAGGGCGACCGCGTCGTTATCCCGTTCACGATCAGCTGTGGCTCCTGTTGGTTCTGCGGGAACGACATGTACTCGCTGTGTGACGAGACCAACCCCAACGCCGAGATGGCCGCTGAGTCGATGGGGCACTCCCCGGCCGGCCTCTTCGGCTTCTCGCACACGCTGGGCGGCTACGACGGCGGACAGGCCGAGTATCTGCGAGTGCCCCACGCCGACGTCGGCCCGATCAAGATCGACTCGAACCTCTCGGACGAGGACGTCCTGTTCCTCTCCGACATCTACCCGACGGGGTACATGGCCGCCGAGAACGCCGAGATCGAGGAGAACGACACGGTCGCGGTCTGGGGCTGTGGCCCCGTCGGCCAGTTCGCCATCCAGAGCGCCTGGATGATGGGCGCCGACCAGGTGATCGCCATCGACCGGATTCCCGAGCGGCTGGACATGGCCCAGGGTCACGCCGACACCCAGGTGATCGACTACTCCGAGGAGGACGTCTACGATCGCCTGATGGACGCGACCGACGGCTACGGGCCCGACCGGTGTATCGACGCCGTCGGCTCGGAAGCCCACTCGACCTGCGTCGACACCGTTCCCGACGAGCCCGACCGTCCCTACGTGATCCAACAGGCCGCAAAGTCCTGTCGCAAGGGCGGCACACTCTCGATCCCGGGCGTCTACATCGACGGGATGGACGACGCGCCGATGGGTCCGATCATGAACAAGGCCCTGACGATAAACACCGGCCAGACCCACGTCCAGGCCTACCTCGACGAACTGCTCGAGACGATCGAGGACGGCCAGATCGACCCCGCCGAGATCATCACCCACACGGGCGATCTCGACGACGGTCCCGAGATGTACGAGAAATTCAACGGGAAGGAGGACGACTGCGTCAAGGTCGTCCTCGAGCCCTAGCGCGGGCGTCCGTCACGTCGCTACGCGTCGAACGGGCGATCGGCACCGTCCTTCTCCCCGTTCGATCGCCCTCGACTCGCCCGTAGCTGGGCGAGAACCGCGCCCGCGAAGGCGTAACCGGCGATCGGGAGCGCGACCCGTACCGTCAGGGAGACGACCTCGAGGACGCGCACGAAGACACTGGGATCGCCGAACGAACGGGCTCCCTACAGCAGCTGTGCTCCCGTCCCGACGAGGACGGCTCCCGCAGCACTGCCCACCGCAACCGCGACGACGAATCGACGGTACCCCCGAACCAGGTCGATCCGCCGACCGAGGACGTAGCCGACCCCGATCGCGATCGCGGCGAGGAGCAGCTGGCCGAGGATACCGACCGCCGCTCCGTACGCGGCGACCATCTCTTCGCGGGTGCCAAGCGTCGGCAGTACGCCCGGATCCTCGCCGCGCTGGACGAGGCCGCCGAGGATCTCGGTCGCCCGAGAGAGGAGGACGACCAGCGCGGCCACGAGGGCGGCGACGCGTCCCTGACTACTCGAGGTCGCTCTCGACGACCGCGACGTCCTCGAGCTCCCCCAGCGACTCGAGGACGCCCCGGAGGTGCTGCGGGCCGCTCCCCTCGAGCCCGACGGTCACGGGAACGCGGTTCGGATGATCGTCGGGCCCGCGACGGGTGCGCTCGAGGACCTCCAGCGCCGCGCCCTCGGACCCGACGGTCTCGACGAGGTCGCCGACGGTCGTCGGCCAGCCCGCGACCGCCAGCCGGGCCTCGGCGTAGCGGCCGAGCTCCCCGAGCCCGGTGCGGGTCAGCTCGGCGTGCTCGGAGAGGTTGACGTTGCCCCCGGAGACGACGACGGCGACGTGCTCGTCCCCGAGGTCGGTTTCTTCGGAGAGTGCGGCGGCCAGCGGGGCCGCGCCCGCGGTCTCGGCGACCGTCTTCGCCCGCTCGGCGAGCAGGGTGACCGCGGTCGCGAGCTCGCGGTCCGTGACGCCGACGACGCCGTCGACGACCTCGCGGGCGTTCGCAAAGGTGGTCTCGAGCATCCGCGTGTCGGCGATCCCCTCCGCGACGGTGTCGACGTCCGCGAGTTCGTGGATACGGTCGTTCTCGAGGGTGGGTTTGGCGTGGAGCGCCCCTTCGGGCTGGACGCCGATCACGCGAACGTCGGGGTCGGCGGCCTTCAGGACGGTGCCGATCCCCGAGATCAGCCCGCCCCCGCCGATAGCGACGAGGACGGTATCGAGCTCGGGGTACTGCTCGAGCAGCTCGAGGCCGACGGTTCCCTGGCCCGCGATGATCGCCTCGTCGTCGAAGGGGTGGACGAACGTCTTGCCCGTCTCCTCGGCCCGCTCGAGGGCGTACTCGTAGGACCGTTCGTAGATCTCGCCCTCGACGATCACCTCGGCGCCGTAGCCGCGGGTGGCCTCGATCTTCGCCGCGGGGGTGACCTCGGGGACGACGATGGTCGTCTCGATCCCCAGGAGGTCGCCCGCCAGCGCGACGCCCTGGGCGTGGTTGCCCGCGCTCGAGGCGATCACGCCCGCCTCTCGTTCGCGCTCGGAGAGCTGGGCCATCCGGTTGTACGCCCCCCGGATCTTGAACGAGCCCGTCCGCTGGACGTTCTCGAGCTTGAGCCCGACCGACGCGGCCCCGCTCAGCTCGGCGAACGTCCGCGAGGTGTCGAGCGGCGTGCGGTGGACGACGTCGCCGATCCGATCGCGGGCGGCCTCGACGTCATCACGGGAGATCCGGCGATCGCTCACCGCCTCCCCTCCGTCGCCGGTGACGACCGCGATCCCGCTCGAGGCCCTCGATCCTCGAGCGCTCGGATCGTCTCGACGAGGACGGCGGCGCCGTGCTCGAGGCTGCGCTCGTCGACGTCGAAGTGGGGCGTGTGGTGGCTATCGGGGTGATCGGTGCCGACGATCAGATAGGTTGCGAGTCCGCCGTCCTCCTGGACCCGCTCCATCAGGAAGGTCGCGTCCTCGCTCGCGCCGAAGTCGGCCTGCTCGACGACGCGGTCGATCCCGTCGACGCCGCGGGCGACGTCGGCGACCACGGCGGCGAGTTCGGGATCGCTGTCGGCCCGCGGGGACCTGCTGACGACGTCGACCTCGGCCTCGCAGTCGTGTAGTTTCGCCGCCGAGCGGACGACCCGCTCGAACCGCGATTCGACGTACTCCATCAGCTCGGTCGTCTCGCCGCGTGCCTCGGCCTCCATGCGGGCCTTCTCGGCGATAACGTTGCTCGCGCTGCCGGCCTCGGCGTAGCCGACGTTGACGCGGGTCATCCCGTCGCTGTGGCGCGGGATCGCGTAGGCGTTCTCGATCGCGGTCCCCATCGCGTGCATGGCGTTGGCCCCCTCCTCGGGCGCCTTGCCCGCGTGGGCCGACTCCCCCTCGATGTGGACGTCGAGGTGACACATCGCGAGCGGTTTCTCGATCCCGGCGACGACCTCGCCCGTCGGGTGATCGAGGCCGACGTGGGCCGCGATCAGGTAGTCCAGATCGTCGGCGAAGCGGCTCTTTGCCATCGGACACCCCCCGCCGCTGACCTCCTCGGCGGGCTGGAAGAAGACGACGAGTTTGCCCGAAAAGTCGCTCTCCGTGATCGCTTCCAGCGCCGCGAGCCCCCAGGTCATGTGGACGTCGTGGCCGCAGGCGTGCATCGCGCCGTCGATCCTCGAGCGAAAGCCCTCGGCGGCTGGACGGTGTGCACCGTCGTCCGCCTCTTCGATGAACAGCCCGTCGATGTCGACGCGCAGGCCGATCGACGGCCCCTCGCCGCGGTCGAGCACCGCGACGGCGCCGGTGTTCCCGTCGGCCATACACTCGAGGACGTCCTCGTCGGCGCCCCACTCGCGAGCGCGGGTGAGCCAGTCCTCGAGCCGCTCGTCGGCGGGAACGGCCATCCGGTCGGCCGGATCGTAGGCGTCGGCGCCGACGGCCAGCTCGTCGACGCCGATGCGCTCGAGCTCCTCGACGAGGCGGTACGTGGTGTAGAACTCCCGCCAGGCGGGCTCCGGGTGACGGTGGAAGTCCCGGCGAACGGCGGAGAGTCGGTTCCGGATCGGTTCGCTCATGGGAGTCGATGACGCCCCCCACGAACTTAATTGTACACAATTGTCGTTAACGTCGGCTACACAAAAAGGATAAGGTAGATGGTGACAATCGTACGCCAACGCGTCGCTCAGGCGTGAACTATCATGAGCAAGCCAGATATCGTCGTCCTCCGCGAGGGGACGGAAGGACTCTCGATGGAATCGTACGCCGAAACGCTGCGCGAGCGCCTCCCCGAGGCGACCGTCGAACTCGCCCGCACGCCGAAGGAAGAACGGGAGCTCGTCCCGCAGGCCCGGATCGTAACGGGGGTCACGATCGAGGAGGAGCTGCTCGAGGACGCGGATCGCCTCGAGCTGTTCGCGTGTACGTTCGCCGGCACCGACCACGTGCCGATGGACGCGCTGGCCGAACACGGCGTGGTCGTCACGAACGCGAGCGGAATCCACGCGCCGGGCATCGCCGAGCAGTCGATCGCGAACATGCTCGTCTTCGCGCGGAACCTCCACGAGGGGTGGCGGCGCAAATCGAACGGCGAGTGGCGCCACTTCCAGTCCCGCGAGTTCACCGACAGCACCGTCACCGTCGTCGGTCTCGGCTCGATCGGCCAGGAGATCGTCCAGCGACTCGAGGGCTTTTCCGTAGAGACGATCGGCATCCGCTACACCCCCGAGAAGGGCGGACCCACCGACGAGATCCTGAGTTTCGAGGAGGACGACGTCCACGAGGCGTTCTCGCGCAGCGAGTACGTCGTGCTCGCCTGCCCGCTGAACGACCTCACTCGCAACCTCGTCGACGAGGACGCGCTGGCGACGCTGCCGCCCGAGGCCGTGATCGTCAACGCGGCACGGGGCGGCATTATCGACACCGACGCGCTCGTCTCGGCGCTACAGTTCAACGGGATCCGGGGCGCCGCCCTCGACGTCACCGACCCCGAACCGCTCCCCAACGACCACGAGCTCTGGGGCCTCGAGAACTGCCTGATCACGCCCCACACGGGCGGCCACACGCCGAAACACTGGGATCGGCTGGCCGACATCGTCGCGACGAACGTCGACGCGCTCGAGGACGGGCGCGGATTCGAAAACGTCGTGTTCCGTCCGGACTCGAGTTGAGTTCATGGCCAGCGACGACACCCGGTCGGCAACCGACCACGGTGACCGGACGACGACCGATCACAGCGATCAGACCGCGGCCCCCGAGGACGTGCAGTTGGGGCCGCCCGACGATCCGCGAGCCGAGGATCCCGCCGCCGACTCGAGGGCCGACTACGACTACGTCGGCGGTGGGATCGACCGCCCGAAACTCGTCTCCGACCTCCGGCGACGGATCGACGGCGAGGTCCGCTTCGACGAGTACAGCCGCCAGCTGTACGCGACCGACGCCAGCGCCTACGAGATGACGCCGATCGGCGTCGTCCTCCCCCGATCGACCGAGGACGTCGCCAGCGTCGTCGCCTACTGCGCCGACCGGGAGATTCCGGTGTTGCCGCGGGGCGGGGGAACGAGCCTCGCGGGCCAGGCGGTCAACGAGGCCGTCGTCCTCGATTTTACCACGCATATGGGCGACCTCCTCGAGATCGATCCCGACGGACAGCGGGCGACCGCGCAGGCGGGGGCCGTTCTCGCCGAACTCAACGACGAGCTCGAGCCCCACGGGCTGAAGTTCGCGCCCGACCCCGCCGCGGGGAACCGCAGCGCGGTCGGCGGCGCCGTCGGCAACAACTCCACGGGCGCCCACTCGCTGCAGTACGGCAAAACCGACGCCTACGTCGAATCCTGCGAGGTCGTCCTCGCGGACGGCTCCGTCGAACGGTTCGGCGAGGTCACGGTTGCGACGCTGCGCGAGCGGGCCGGTCCCGATGGATCCCTGTTCGAGCGCATTCACGAGGCACTCAGACGGGTGATCGACGAGGAGAGCGAGGCGATCGCCGAGGCGTACCCGCAACTGAAACGCAACGTCTCGGGGTACAACCTCGATCGGCTCGTCGCGGAGGCCTACGGCCGTCCCGACGCCTTCGACGAGAACAGCGGCGACTCCGTCGACATCGACGGCGAACCCGACCCCGACGCGACGGTCAACCTCGCGCGGGTCTTCGCGGGCAGCGAGGGGACGCTGGGCGTGCTCACAGAGGTCGAGGTCTCCCTCGAGCCGATCCCCGAGACGACGTCGGTCGCACTGCTGACCTACGAGGACCTGCTCGAGGCGATGGCCGACGTCGACACCATCGTGCGGAACCACGACCCCGCGGCGATCGAGGCGATCGACGACGTGTTGATCGACCTCGCCGAGCGAACCGAGGAGTTCGCCGACGTCGTCGCGAAGCTGCCTGCGGGCACCGAGACCGCACTGCTCGTGGAGTTCTACGCCGAGGACGACGACCACGGCCGCGAGCAGGTCGCGGAGCTGCTGGCCGATCGGCTGCCCGACGATACCGTCCCGGATCCGACCGCGGACGAGGACGACACGGACGCCGCGGGGAACGCGACCGCCTCCGGCGACCCCGTCCGCGCTTTCGACGCGCTCGAGGCCCACGCGCCCGACGAGCGCGCCGAGCTCTGGAAGCTCCGCAAGAGCGCGGCGCCGATCCTCCTCTCGCGCACGTCGGACGCAAAACACATCTCCTTCATCGAGGACACCGCGGTCCCGACCGAGAACCTCGCGGACTACGTCGCCGACTTCAAGGAAGTGCTCGCCGATCACGACACGTTCGCGAGCTTCTACGCCCACGCGGGACCGGGCTGTATGCACATGCGACCGCTGGTCGACACGAAAAGCGAGGCCGGACTCGAGGAGTTCGAATCCCTCGCCGACGCGGTAACGGATCTGGTCGTCGAGTACGGCGGCTCGGTGTCGGGCGAGCACGGCGACGGCCACGCCCGCACCCAGTGGAACCGCAAGCTGTACGGCGAGGACGTCTGGGAGCGCTTCCGTGATCTGAAGTCGGCGTTCGACCCCGACTGGCTGCTGAACCCGGGCACGGTCTGTGGCGATCATCGGATGACCGAGCACCTGCGGTTCGACCCCGACTACGAGTTCGAGGCCGGCTTCGAGCCCGCCCTGCGCTGGGAGAACGAGAACGGCTTCCAGGGGATGGCCGAACTCTGTCACGGCTGCGGGGGCTGTCGCAGCGACCAGGAGACCACCGGCGGCGTCATGTGTCCGACCTACCGCGCGGCCGAGGAGGAGAGTCTCAGTACGCGGGGCCGAGCGAACATGCTCCGCCAGGCGATGAGCGGCGACCTCGAGGCCGAGGCCACCGACACGGAGTTCCTCGCCGAGATTATGGATCTCTGTATCGGCTGCAAGGGCTGTGCGCGGGACTGTCCGAGCGAGGTCGACATGGCCAAGCTCAAAGCCGAGGTCGAACACGCCGCCCACCAGGAAGGCGGCGTCGGGCTCCGCGAGCGCCTGTTCGCGAACGTCGATCGGCTCAACGCCGTCGGCTCCGCGCTGGCGCCTGTCTCGAACTGGGCCGCGTCGCTGCCCGGGTCCGGGCTCGTCGCCGAGACGGTCCTCGGGATCGCTCGCGAGCGGGACCTCCCGTCGTTCGCCGACGAGAGCCTGGCGGACTGGTTCGACGCTCGAGGGTCGCGAGTCGATCCCGCAGAAGCCGACCGCAAGGTCCTGCTCGTCCCCGACGCCTACACCAACTACAACCACCCGCGGGCCGGGAAGGCGACGGTACAGGTCCTCGAGACCGCAGGCGTCCACGTCCGGATCCCCGAGGACGTGACGGCGACCGGCCGTCCAGCCCACTCGAAGGGCTTTCTCGACGTCTCTCGCGAGCGCGCTCGGACGAACGTCGAGGCGCTCGCTCCCTCCGTCGAGGACGGCTGGGAGGTCGTCGTCGTCGAGCCCTCCGACGCCGTCATGCTCCAGTCGGACTACCTCGACCTGCTCGCGGGCCCCGACGTCGAGGCCGTCGCCGAGAGCACCTACGGTGTCATGGAGTATCTCGAGCGGTTCGATCTGGTCGATCGGCTCCCGACCGCAGCGCCCGGCGAGGCGCTGACCTACCACGGCCACTGCCACCAGAAGGCGACGAAGAAGGACGGCCACGCGGCGAGCGTCCTCGAGACCGTCGGCTACGAGGTCGACGCGCTCGACTCGGGCTGTTGTGGGATGGCCGGCTCCTTCGGCTACGAGGCCGAACACTACTCGCTCAGCCGGAAGATCGGCGACGTTCTCCTCGAACAGATCGACGGCAGCGACGGCGAGACGGTCGTCGCCCCCGGCGCGTCCTGCCGGAGCCAGATCGCGGGCTACGACAACCACGAGGAGCCACCCCACCCGATTGAGAAGGTCTCCGAGGCGCTGTCGCGTAATCCGGATCGCTAAACTCACCACAAGCAATTCTATTCTCTTGATCGTCACCGTGAACGGACAGCTGTCGCACGTCGAGTGGAATACACACATACAAGAATACATTTATACTCATGGTCCGGTTATCTCGGGTAGAGGGATCGACCGTGCCGATCAGCATCGACGAGTTCGACGAGTACGAATCACGAGACCAACACGACACGAACGCGCGACGAGTCGTTCGGTTCCTCGCCGAAAATCACGAGCAGGCGTTCAAAGCGACCGAGATCGCCGAGGCGACCGAAGTGAACGAAAACTCGATCCAACCCGTACTCAACCGCCTCCGTTCGCGTGGGCTGGTTCGTCACAAGCAGCCGTACTGGGCGATCGGTGACCTCGAGCGCGTTCGAAACGCGTTCGTCTTCCGCTCGACAACCGAGTTCCTCGACGAGAAACTCGGTACGGAGAGCCGCGAAGACTGGCTGACCGCCGCGAAAGCCGACGACGAATGACCGATCGGCAGCCGACGTTCGACGACCTCGAGCGTGGACACGTTGTTCTTGCGCCGGATCCGTTCACGGAGACGGAAGACGCAACGAGACCCTGGGTCGTTATCAACAACGAGACACACCCGTTCGACTCGGAGCAGTACGTCGTCATGGGACTGACCACGCGAACCTGGTACGACGCTCGTATCCCGCTCGAGGAGGACGATTATTGCCACCGGCGTGCACCTTGAAATAGCTCGATCGTTCCGCATGCGGTCGCGTCAGTCCAACCGACGTTGATCGCGGACTACGTCTGTCGAATCCGTTCTGATCCGCTCGATGTGGCGGTTGAAATGTTGCTCGCGTATCTCCGGTGATCACGTTTCTCGATCGAGCCCTGCGTACGGAGAATTAGTATGATCGGACCGAAGAGCTGTGTATGCATCAACTAGCCGTGGGCGATAGACTGTGAACCTCACCGGGATCGACCACGTCGTGCTCACCGTCGAGGACGTCGACCGAACCTGCGCGTTCTACGAGGCGCTCGGTGCCGAGGTGGTCACCTTCGACGACGGACGGACGGGCGAGCGGCGGGCGCTACGGTTCGGCGACCAGAAGATCAACCTCCACCCCGTCGACACGGACGTCGAGCACGTCGCCGCGGCGCCGACCCCCGGTGCGGGCGATTGCTGTCTGCTGACCGAGACGCCGATCGCCGAGGTCGAGGCACGCCTCCGCGAGTGCGACGTCGAGATCGTCGAGGGGCCGGTCGAACGAACCGGTGCCGTCGGCCGACTCGAGTCGGTGTACGTCAGGGATCCGGACGGCAATCTGGTCGAGATCGGGCGGTACGAGGACGACTGATCCGACGTTCGGGCGCACAGCGCCACTGTGCAACGCTTCCCACATCTATTTTCACAGAGATATCTGAGAAAGTATTTATGCAGCTCCACCGGAGCGCACGTATGAAACGCCGTGCGGTCCTCGGGATGATCGGCGTGGGCGTCGTCTCGTCCGGGGTGTTGGGCGATCCGGCCGAACACACCGACCGAGAGTCGCTGGCGGAGCGGTTCGAGTGTGAGGCGCCGTCGCGGCCAGCGTGCAACCCCGGGAGCACCGATGTCGACCGAACCGACGACGGTACCGGCCCGGAACCGTACCCCGACCCGCCAGCCGCCGTCGACGACGTCCTCGCGTTCGTCCGCGACCACGAGCGAGCGTACGCCAAAAACGAGGTTCGCTGTTCCCGGGAGCGACCCGAACGGCTTGGCGACTACCGGATCGAGTTCGACGACGTCGAACGGTTCGACTGGTACGACGGAATCCACGTCGTCCGCGTTCGGTACGCGGAGACAGTAGGCAGCGCGGACGACGGGGTGCCGTGGGCGACGACCGACGGCTACGGCGGCGCCGTCTACGGCGTCGACGAGACGGCTGCGGTCAGAACCGGCCTCTCGCTGGGACCGTCGGGAACCCTCCCGAGCGAGGCGGGAACTCCCGACCCCGTAGCGTCGGGGACGCTCGTCGACTGCTTCTGAGCGTCAGGGCCAGAGCCCGCGGGTTGCCTTCGCCTCTGCGATCCGTGAGAGCGCGACGACGTAGGCGGCGTCGCGCCAGCTCAGGTCCTTCTCCTCGACTTCCGTCCGGACGTCGTTCCAGGCGTCGAGCATCTTCGACTCGAGTTCCTCGTTGACCTCCTCTAAGCTCCACTTGCGGCGGTTGATGTCCTGGAGCCACTCGAAGTAACTCACCGTCACGCCGCCCGCGTTCGCGAGGATGTCCGGAACCACGGGGACGCCGCGCTCCTCGAGGATCGTGTCCGCGGCGAACGTCGTCGGTCCGTTCGCACCCTCGATGACGACGTCGGCAGCGATGTCGTCGGCGTTGTCAGCGGTGATGACGTTGCCGATCGCCGCGGGGATCAACACGTCGACGTCGAGTTCGAGGATCTCCTCGTTCGAAAGCGTCTCGGGAGCGTCCTGCTCGAGGACGGCCTCCGGCTCCTCCTCGTGGGTCGGGATCGACTCGATGTCGAGCCCGTCGGGGTCGTAGATCGCCCCGTTGACGTCGCTGACGGCGACGACGTCGGCACCCCACGACTCGAGCAGGCGTGCGGCGTTGGCGCCGACGCTGCCGAACCCCTGGACCGCGACCGTCACGTCCTCGAGCTCTTTCTCGTAGTAGTCGACGGCCTCGCGGGCGATGATCGCCGTCGAGCGACCGGGCGCCTCCTCGCGGCCGTAGCTGCCGCCGATAACCGGCGGTTTCCCCGTGACGACGCCGGGGATCGTCTCGCCCTGTTGCATCGAGTAGGCGTCCATGAACCAGGCCATCGTCTGGGCGTCGGTGCCCATGTCCGGCGCCGGCACGTCCGTCGTCGGGCCGATGACGTACCGCAGCTCCTCGGCGAACCGGCGGGTGAGCCGTTCCTTTTCGTCGTTGCTCAGGGACTTTGGATCGACGGAGATCCCACCCTTTCCGCCGCCGAAGGGGAGATCCATCACGGCACACTTCCAAGTCATCCACATCGAGAGGCCGGTACACTCGTCGGCGTTGACCTCGGGGTGGTACCGCAGTCCGCCCTTGTAGGGGCCGCGGACGTCGTCGTGCTGGGCGCGATACCCCGTGAAGACCTCCACCGAGCCGTCGTCGCGCTCGAGCGGGACCGACACCTGCTCGACGCGCGTGGGG
>JGI2924J29684_1077373_pt1 | contig 16354 bp, 12 predicted proteins | sample BenlonsequencITS_FD_29684 | JGI IMG/M metagenome (IMG submission 29684)
CAACTGGGACAGTTTCCAGCCAAACTTCTACATGATTTTCGAGCCCGACACGCTCGAGGGAATGCCCGCGACCTACATGACCAGCTTTCACCTGCCGCCCGGCAAGGAGCGCGAATTGGTGGAGCTGGCTCGCGCGTTCCCCTCGGTCACGCTGTTGCAGGTCGAGGCGCTACTGGCTCAGTTGCGCAGCATTCTTGCGCAGGTGTCGCTGGCGGTGGAGTACGTGCTGCTGTTCGTCCTGGCGGCCGGACTGGCGGTTCTGTTCGCCGGCCTGCAGGCAACGCTGGATGAACGCATTCGCCAGGGCGCGCTGCTGCGGGCCCTCGGTGCGGAACGTCGACTCCTGCTACGCGCGCGTCGCGCCGAGTTTGGCCTGCTGGGCGCCGCCAGTGGCCTGCTGGCCGCGCTCGGTTGCGAGCTGGTTAGCGCTCTGCTTTATCACTACGCATTCGACTTGCGCTGGCAGCCGCATCCCTGGTTGCTGGTATTGCCGCTGATCGGCGCCTTGCTGGTGGGTGGTGCCGGGCTGATCGGTACACGCCGAGCACTCAATGCCAGCCCGCTGACCGTACTGCGCGAGAGCTGAAGCGCTACAATCGGCGCTTTTCAAAAGGTCTCGAAGCCCATGAGCCGCTACCGCCCGCCCCGCCCAGCCGGCACGCCGCTGATCACACCTGAAGGCGAAGCCCGGCTGCGCGCCGAGCTGCACGAGCTCTGGCACGTCAAACGTCCGCAGGTGACCCAGTCAGTCAGCGAAGCGGCGGCACAGGGCGATCGTTCGGAGAACGCCGAATACACCTATGGCAAGAAGATGCTGCGCGAAATCGACAGTCGTGTACGTTTTCTGACCAAGCGATTGGAAAAGCTAAAAGTCGTCAGCGAGCGCCCAAGCGATCCAAACAAGGTGTATTTCGGCGCCTGGGTGACGCTGGAGGATGAAGACGGTGAAGAGGCCCGCTATCGAATCGTCGGCCCCGATGAACTCGACCTGCGCCAGGGGCTGATCAGCATCGATTCTCCGCTCGCGCGTGCTTTGGTGGGCAAAACGCTTGATGCGGAGGTTCAGGTGCAGACGCCTACTGGCAACAAACTCTGGTACGTAGTGGCCATCGACTACCCATGACCACACAGTCAAACCTAGAATATAAAGTCACGATCTGCAGCGATCATGCCGCTTAAATCCAGCAATAATCGATAAAAATCGCGACTATCACCTTCCAACCCACTTCAGCGTTTCGCTTGGTAACAGCCGCGCTGCGCTGCGTTGATCTCATCGCGATATCACTCTTTCCAGACTCCGCCAGCTAGAGCGCCACAGGCGCAACGCGGTGGTTCTGGCACGAATGCTGCGCTAGCCCATGCGCAGTACGCGCCCCGCGCGGTGAACGGCAACGGACTGCCCACAGCCCGATTCACATTCGAAGAGTGCGTCCATGAACAAGAACAAAACCTTGCTCGCCCTCTGTCTCGGTAGCGCCCTGGTGCTAACCGGTCAGGCTTATGCTGCTTCTGGCAGCGGCTACACCGCTACGAAGTATCCGATCGTGCTTGCCCACGGCATGCTCGGCTTCGACAGCCTGCTCGGCATCGACTACTGGTATGGCATTCCGAAAGCATTACGCCGGGACGGTGCCCAGGTCTATGTGACGGAAGTCAGCCAACTCAATACCTCCGAGCTGCGCGGCGAAGAGCTGCTGGCGCAGGTGGAGGAGATCGTCGCGATCAGCGGCAAACCGAAGGTCAACCTGATCGGCCACAGCCACGGCGGCCCTACGGTGCGCTATGTCGCCGGCGTTCGACCGGACCTGATTGCCTCGGTAACCAGTGTCGGCGCGCCGCATAAAGGCTCGGACGTGGCCGACCTGATCCGCAAGATTCCTGAGGGGTCTTCCGGCGAGGCGATTGTCGCCGGGCTGGTGAACGCCATGGGCACGTTCATCAACTTCCTTTCCGGCAGCTCCAGCAGCGCTCCGCAGGATTCGCTGGGCTCACTGGAATCGCTCAACAGTGAAGGTGCTGCCCGCTTCAATGCCAAGTTCCCCCAAGGCATTCCAACGACGGCCTGCGGCGAGGGGGCATACAAGGTCAACGGTGTGCACTACTACTCGTGGAGCGGCACCAGCCCACTGACCAATGCGCTGGATATCAGTGACGCCATGATGGGTGCTGGCTCACTGGCCTTCAGCGGGCCCAACGATGGTCTGGTCGGACGCTGCAGCTCGCATCTGGGCATGGTGATTCGCGACAACTACCGCATGAATCACCTGGACGAGGTCAACCAGTTCATGGGCCTGACCAGCCTGTTCGAAACCGATCCGGTCAGCGTCTATCGCCAGCACGCGAATCGAATGAAGAACGCAGGTCTGTAGCCCTTCATCAACTCATGTACCAAGGCCGGGATCGATGACCCCGGCCTTCACCGCTGGGCACTTTCATGAGCCGATACATTCTTTTGCTGGTACTGGCCGTTGGGCTAAGCCTGACCATCATCCTGAGCCGATCCGCCACCGCACCGACTCCAGTCGCTGAGCAACCCCCTCCTGCCTCGTCGACGCCCTCGGCAAGCACCGCGCCGCTCGGCCAAGCAGCAGTGAGCAAACCGCAGCCGCAGGTATCGGCCAGGTTACCCACGTCATTCCAGGGCACCCAGGTCGATGGCCATTTGCGAGTGGACGCTGCTGGCAACCTCATCGTCGGAGCCGAGATCCGCCAGCTTTTCGATTACTTTCTAGCAGCGATCGGCGAGGAGCCGCTCAAAAACAGCATCGAGCGGTTGCGCCGCCACATCACCGCAGAACTGGCGGAGCCCGCCCGCGGCCAGGCACTGTCAGTTCTCAACCAATACCTGAGCTACAAGCGGCAACTACTTGAATTGGAAGCCTCTTATGCCCGCGCACCGGACCTGTCGGCATTGCGTCAACGGCTGCATGCAGTTCAAGCGTTGCGCGCACGCGTGCTCGATCCCGTGGTTCACCAAGCCTTCTTTGCACTCGACGAGGCCTATGATCGTTTCAGCCTGGAGCGCCTGGCGATTCGCTTCGATTCCGGATTGGACAGTGACGCCAAGGGCCGCGCCGTCGATCAGCTGCGTGCCGGACTGCCTGCTGAGCTGCAGGAGTTGTTGATGCCACAGCTGCAGACCGAGCTGCGTGAGCAGACCAATGCACTCGTGCAAAGCGGCGCCGGGCCTGAGCAAGTCCGGCAGCTACGGCAACAGCTGGTAGGCAGCGCTGCAGCCGACAGGCTCGATGCACTGGACCGCCAGCGCCAGCAGTGGCAGCAGCGCGTCACGACCTACCAGCAGGCACGGGCGAACATCGAGGCCTCTCGCGGCTTGGACGAGATCGAGCGTAAAGCCGCCATCGAACGACTGGAGGAGCAGCATTTCAACGCCAGCGAGCGCCTGCGCCTGCTCGCCGTCGCTCAGCAGAGGCAAGTTGGTGACGCGGAACGCTAGTTGGCCGCGGTCTTGCGGTCAGCCTCCAGCAGATAGCGCTCGCGGTGGTAGGCCAGGTAGTACTTGTTGACGCTGTTGACGTAGCCCACCACACCCATGCCGACGGTTTCCATGGCGATACGCTCAACCTGAAAGAACCACTGGTCCGGATTGAGGCCACGTCGACGGGCCTCGGCGCGCATGCTCTGCACCCGCTGCGGCCCGAGGTTGTATGCCGCGAGAATGAAGGCCATGCGCTCACGCTCATTCAGCCGCGGGCTGGCGAAGTGGTTGCGACGGATATTCGCCAGGTACTTCGCGCTGGCCTGCACATTATTGTCCAGCTGTTGAATGTTGCTTACGCCCATCGCGCGGGCTGTGGCGGGCGTTACCTGCATCAGCCCGGTCGCGCCGCCGGCTCCCTTCGCAGCCGGGTTCAGCGTGGACTCCTTGAATGCCAGCGCAGCAAGGTTCAGCCAATCCAGTTCGATCTGCTCGGCGTAGCGCTGCAGGGTTGGCCTAACCTTTTCCAGACGCTGCCGACCAAGCCGATCAAGGGGATATTGCACCTTGTACAGACGCCGGTAGACGCGTTCGAAAGCCGCATCCTGGTTGGCCGGCAAGGCAAAATCCTTGAGAAAGCGGTCCGCGCTAGCCCGCAGCATGCTGGCGTCCTTGCGTACGAACCAGTGCATGCTGGCCTTGTCGCCCAGACTCAGGTTCTGCTCGATACGCAGTTTCGGCATCACCTTGGCCCAGCGCTGCGCGATGGTCTGCTCGACCACGGTCGCCGGGTAGACGCCGGCCTGCACCATCTCCAGCACATCTTCGACCGCCAGCGTCGGATCGACCCATTCGACTACGATGGGCGCCAGCTTGCGCTCCATGAGCTGCTTGTTCAGCCGCGCCAATGCCGGCCCCGCGGCGCTACCCGGCGGCAAGGCAAGGCTGCGACCGGAGAGCTGTTCCAGACGCTGATAGCGCGGCCCACCTTGGCGGCCGACCAGCACCAGCGACACGTCGCGAACCACCGGTCTACTGCGACTGATGCCTTTCATGCCGGCGAGCGGCAGCAGTTCACCGGGTGCAACCAGATCGCCTTCGCCGCGCTGCAGCGCGCCGAGCAACTGATCCTTGGCTTTGGGAATGATCTTGAGGGTGATCGACTTTCCGGAGGCGGCATCGCGATTCAGGTGTTGCTCGAACGCGCGCAGCCGCGCGTACTCGACCCCAATCGCCTCGCCCTTGATCTCACCGGAGCTGTTACGGCTCTGGTTGACCAGCACCCGCAACACGCCACTGCGGCGAATTTCGGCCAGATCACGTACCTTGTCGGTCGATTGCCAGACCTCTGGCCCGGCCACGCGCGCGCTCGCCAACCCCGGCAGGAAAGCCAGCAGCAGGCAGAACAGAAGTGGCAGCAATCGTGGCATCGAGAACGCACCGGTCTGAAGACGCAGAGAACGCTAACGCGGTGCTCCCTGCCCGCAAAGGTGGCAAAGCCTCTCACAGGTCGCGCCTTTGCGCCAGTTTCGGCTCTAAACTGGTTTAAATATACACTTTATCTTATTGATTTAAATAGGCTTTATGTTTTCGAGGTCTTCATGCAACTGATCGACATCGGGGTCAACCTGACTCATCCAACGTTTGCCGCTAATCCGGCCGCGGTGGTCGAGCGTGCCAAGGCGGCAGGCGTGGTGCAGATGGTGCTTACCGGAACCAGCCTTGCTGAAAGCGAAGCGGCCCTCGGGCTCTGTCGGGAACTGGATGAATCCGGCCAACGGCTGTTCAGCACCGCTGGGGTGCATCCACACGATGCCAGCCAGTGGTCGACCGACAGCGCCGGCCAGTTGCGCGGTCTGCTACGCGAACCGCCGGTGCGGGCGGTTGGCGAATGCGGCCTGGACTTCAATCGCGATTTCTCACCCCGCCCGCAGCAGGAGCGTGCACTGGAAGAACAGTTGCAGCTGGCCGTCGAGCTGCAGCTTCCAGTCTTCCTCCACGAGCGCGATGCCAGCGAGCGCCTCGCGGCTATCCTGCGACCGTTCCGCGACCACCTCAAAGCCGCCGTGGTGCACTGCTTCACTGGCGAGAAGGCGGCGCTGTATGCCTATCTCGATCTTGACCTGCATATCGGCATTACCGGCTGGATCTGCGACGAGCGCCGCGGCACGCACCTGCACCCGCTGGTGAGAGACATTCCCGAGGGGCGGCTGATGCTGGAAAGCGACGCCCCCTACCTGCTGCCTCGCAGCCTGCGGCCGAAGCCCAAAAGCGGCCAGAACGAACCGGCCTATCTGCCGGAAGTCCTGCGCGAAGTCGCGCAGCATCGTGGCGAAAGCGCTGATCAACTGGCTGAACACACGACCCGCTGCGCCCGCTCATTCTTCGGCCTGCCTGACCTCGACTGATTCGCAAAATCTGCTCAAGCTCTGCGAACCGCGGCCGTTAATTGTTAGTCGCGCCGCAGAGCGCTTTTGCCGCGCCCCGGCAACCTCCTATAGAAGAAGAGCAGTCATGGCCGTCTGGATTCGCGATCTGTCGCTCAAGTACAAATTCTGGGCACTCAACATGGTGACCTTCGTCATCGCCTTGTTGCTGGTGCTCTATGCCGTGCAGTTGGAACAAACCGCCCGCAGTGCCGACGCCCAGCTGGCTGCGCAGGCGCGCGCTTCGCTGCTGGCCGCCTGGCCGGATTCCGCCGCGCTGCCACAAGCGCCGGATCTGCTGCTGTTCCAGGCAAACCAGCGCGCGTCGATCGAGGGCAAGCCAGTGGCCGACAGAGGTTGGACCGCCCTCACCCACGACCGCCTGTTCGCCAATAATCCAATGGTCGGAGCGCAGGTTGTCGCCCGCACCGATGGCTCCAGCATTGCGGTACTGGCGCGCACGCCGAGCGTGATGCAAGTGCTGGGACAGCACTTTTTCAGCTACGCCACTGCAGTCGCCGTGCTGATGCTTGGTCTGCTCGCCGCCTCCCAGCTGCTGATCCGCTTTCTGCTAAGCCACCTCAATACGCTCAAGGACGTCATGCTGCATGTCGAGCGCAGCGGCGATCTGCAGGCACGGGTACCGCTGGACAGCCGCGACGAAGTCGGCCAGATGGCCAGCGCGTTCAACGCCATGCAGGGCGGCTATCAGCGCGTGGTCAGCACCGTTGCCCAGGCCGCAGCCCGTCTGGACGAAGGTGCCAGCCGCCTCGCCACGAGCATGAACGACGTGCACAAGGGTATGCGCGGGCAACAGGGCGAAACCGATCAGGCAGCGACCGCCATCAACGAGATGAGCGCCACGGTGCATCAGATCGCAGAGCATGCGCGCGAAACCCGCGATCAGTCGCAGAACGCCGATCGCCTGGCCGGCGACGGCCATCGGGTGGTTGGCCGGGTGGAGAAGTCCATTTCCAGCCTGTCCCAGGGCGTGCAGCAGACTGGTGAGATGATCGAGCAGCTGGCTGCCGACAGCCAGAGGATCAACGGCGTGGTCAATGTGATCCATAGCATTGCCGAACAGACCAACCTGCTGGCGCTCAATGCCGCCATCGAAGCAGCCCGCGCTGGTGAACAGGGTCGCGGTTTCGCGGTGGTCGCCGATGAGGTGCGCAACCTGGCCAAGCGCGTGCAGGACTCCACCGACGAGATCACCCAGATGATCTCCGGCCTGCAGTCGATGACCCGCGACGCCGTGGAGTTCATGCAGGAAAGCTCGCTCAAGGCCGACGACTGCGTGCGGGAAGCCCATGACGCAGCGCAGGCGCTGGAGGCCATCGCCGATGCGGTCGCGCAGATGCGCGAAAGCAACACGCAGATCGCCGTGGCAGCCGAACAGCAAAGCCAGGTAGCCGAGGAGCTCAACCGCTCGGTTACCGGCATTCGCGACGTCACCGAGCGTACGGTGGAGCAGACCGTCAGCTCCGCCAGTACCAGCGCCGAGCTGGCAGCGCTTTCCGCTGACCTCAGTCGCGCCATCGGCCAGCTCAGGCTCTGAGCCGCTCTTAGCCGCCGCGTTGAATGCCACAACGCGGCGCGCGCTCGAAAAGCATGCATCACATCCCGCCAACGCCCCATGACGGGGCAGCCACCGTTCAGCGCCCGTTCTCCAGCGCCTACCATGCGCGATTGTCGTGCGTTGGCATCGCTCTTGCTTTGCTGACAGGGCAGGCCAAGCTGCTGCAAAAATTCGAAATAGCCGACTAGGGTTCCGACTCGCCTGCGAGTGACTGGTCCGAGAGTTGGCGACCTCCAGTGAGGTTACACGGCGGGATAAAAGCCCGGGAGAACAGCGTGATTGCACGCAGCTCCTGCGCTATCCCAAACACTGGAGGGTTTGCCATGTGCCCGTTCGAATCGGCTCCGCCGTTCACCGCCCTGCCCGCTCTCAAGGCCGTCGCAAACCGGGGCGCCTGCCCATGCGCCTGATCAATCGCTCACCCAGTCGCAGCGGCTGGCTCGCCCTGGCCATATTGCCCTTCGCGCTGCTGCTGGCGCTGTACCTGACCAGCTCCACCCAACGCCTGGAACTGAACCCCAACGACAAGCTGCTGCCCAGCTTCGGCCAGATGAGCGCCGCCGTCGAACGCCTCGCTTTCACCCCTGACAAACGCTCCGGCGACTATCTGTTCTGGCAGGACACCGCATCCAGCCTCAAGCGCCTCGGTATCGGCCTGGCCATCGCGGCAGTCGCGGGCCTATGCCTGGGTATTGCCGCCGGCACTCTGCCACTGTTTAGCGCGCCGCTTTCGCCGCTGCTCACGGTGCTTTCGATGGTGCCGCCACTGGCCATCCTGCCGATCCTGTTCATTGTTTTCGGCCTGGGCGAGCTGTCCAAGGTGATGCTGATCGTCATCGGCATCACCCCAATCCTGGCCCGCGACCTCGAGCAGCGTGCTCGCGAAATCCCCCGCGAGCTGCTGATCAAGGCGCAGACCCTCGGCGCCAACACCTGGACGCTGATCCTGCGCCTGGTCCTGCCGCAGCTGATGCCGCGCCTGCTGATCAGCCTGCGCCTGGTGCTCGGCTCGGCCTGGCTGTTCCTCATCGCCGCCGAGGCCATCGCCTCCACGGACGGGCTCGGCTACCGCATCTTCCTCGTGCGCCGCTACATGGCCATGGACGTGATCCTGCCCTACGTCGCCTGGATCACCCTGCTGGCCTGGGCCATGGATTTCACGCTGCGGCGCCTGACCCAGCTGCTGTTCCCCTGGTACGAAGGAGCCAAGGCATGAGCGCCAAACAAAGCGGAGTCGTCACCAGCGAGGCTTTGGCAAACCTGGAGCACACTGCTCGTGGGAATCGCACCGCGGACAATTCCACACCATTCATCCAGGTCAAAAATGTCTGGCAGGAATACGGCGACCAGGTGGTGCTGGAGCGACTGAACCTGAACATCGCCGAAGGCGAGTTCTGCACCCTGGTTGGTGCATCCGGTTGCGGCAAATCGACCTTCCTGCGCCTGCTGCTCGGCCAGGAAGCGCCCAGCCGTGGCGAGATCCTGCTCAATGGCCAGCCACTGGCCAACGAACCAGATGCCAGCCGCGGCGTGGTGTTCCAGCGCTACTCGGTATTTCCGCACCTGACGGTGCTGGACAACGTCGCCCTCGGCCTGGAGCTGCCACGCACCCCGCTGCTGGGCCGCCTGTTCGGGCGCCACAAGCGCGAAGCACGCGAGCAGGCCGCGCAGATGCTGCACAAGGTTGGCCTCGGCCATGCGCTGGACAAGTACCCGGCGCAGCTCTCCGGCGGCATGCAGCAGCGTCTGGCCATCGCCCAGGCGCTGATCATGAAGCCCCGCGTGCTGTTGCTGGACGAGCCGTTCGGCGCCCTCGACCCCGGTATCCGCAAGGACATGCACGCGCTGCTGCTGGAGCTGTGGCGGGAGACCCGACTGACGGTGTTCATGGTCACCCATGACCTGTCGGAAGGCTTCACCCTCGGCAGCCGCATCCTGGTCTTCGACAAGCCGCGCATCGATCCCCACGCCCCGGGCGCCTATGGCGCACGAGTGACCTACGACATTCCGCTGCACGAGGGCCGCCACGCTCCCGGCGCGTCCGCAGGCCTGCCGGCCGCCCTCGCCGACACTTTTCGCACTGCCTACCAAGGAGCCTGACATGAGCGCTTCACTCGCGATCCGCCCCACGCTGTACGAGGAAACCGTTCCCGGCGGCGGCCACACCTCCTTCGTTCTCAAGCGCGGCCAACTGCTGCGCCTGACCGATCTCGAAGGCGGCGCCAACGTCAGCGTCATGCTGCTCAACGCCAATGAAAAGAGCGAACGCCTCAACCTGCCGGACACGCTCAAGGGCCAGCACACCGCCAAGCTCAGCGCCGGGCATTGCCTGTATTCGGACATGGGCCGCGTGCTCGCCGCCATCACCGCCGACACCTGCGGCTGGCACGACAGCTTCGGCGGCGTGCTCAACGCTAAAGAGGTGACCGAAAAGTACGGCGAAGGACGCTACCAGGAACTGCGCAACGGCTTCTTCCGCAATGGCACGGACAACCTGCTGGTGGAAATGGGCAAGTGGGACCTGAACCTGCAGGACCTCTTGATGGTGCTCAATCTGTTCAGCCGGGTGGACGTCGATGCCGACGGCGCTTTCGCCTTTCAGCCCGGCAACAGCCAGCCCGGCGACTACGTCGAGCTGTACGCACCGATGGACACGCTGGTGATCCTCACCGCGCTGCAGCATCCGCTGGACCCGAATCCCGACTACGCGCCAAAACCGGTGCAGCTCAGCTGGCACAGCGTCGCCAGCGACGGCATCAGTGTGCTCTGCCGCACTTCGCGACCCGAGAATGGCCGCGCCTTCCATAACACCGAACGGCTGTACGTCTGAGGAGTGCCGAGATGACGATCATTGCAAGCAACCTGCACCCTGAAACCGCCGTGTTCCGCCACGAAATCCCTGCTGGCGAGCCGTATCTGTTCGAAGTGAAGGCCGGCCAGACCTTGCGCCTGCTCGATCTGGAAGGCAACCAGGCCGTGGACACGCTGTTCTTTAGCGCGAGGAATCCGCGCGAGCGCTACGACCCGCAACGCACCCTGCGCAAGCAGAATCGCGTCTACCTCACCACCGGCACGGTGCTCTATTCGAACCTTGGTAATCCGCTGCTGACCATCGTCGCCGACACCTGCGGTCGCCACGACACCCTCGGCGGCGCCTGCGCCCAGGAAAGCAACGTGGTGCGCTATGCGCTGGACAAGCGCTACATGCACAGCTGCCGCGACAACTTCCTGCGCGCCAGTCTGCACGACGGCCGCCTGAGCAAGCGTGACATCGGCGCCAACATCAACTTCTTCATGAACGTGCCGGTGACGCCCGAGGGTGGGCTGACCTTTGCCGACGGCATTTCCGCGCCAGGCAAGTACGTGGAGCTTAAAGCGGAGCAGGACGTGATCGTGCTGATCTCCAACTGCCCGCAGCTAAACAACCCTTGCAATGGCTGGAACCCGACCCCAGCCGAGGTGCTGGTGTGGGACTGATGCCGCTGTTGCAACGCTACCTGCTGCCGCTGCTGCAGGCGCGCTCCGGGCAGCGGCCCGACTTGCGGGCAATCAAGACCCCCTCTCCAACCACGGACGGCCGTGGCGCAGATGAATAAAGGCGGGACGGCCCGCCAGCCCTTCGAGGGTTACTGAAGATGTTCGACAAACTCCTGATTGCCAACCGCGGCGCCATTGCCTGCCGCATCCTGCGTACGCTGCGCGGCCTGGATGTGAAAAGTGTGGCCGTCTACTCCGAGGCCGACGCGGCCAGCCTGCATATCCAGCAGGCCGATGAGGCCCACAGCCTGGGCGAAGGCCCGGCCGCGCAGACCTATCTGGTGGTGGAGAAGATTCTCCGCATCGCCCGGGAAACCGGCGCAAGCGCCATCCACCCCGGCTACGGTTTCCTTTCCGAAAACGCCGCCTTTGCCGAAGCCTGTGAAGCCGCCGGCATCGCCTTTGTCGGCCCGACGCCAGAACAGCTGCGGATGTTTGGCCTGAAGCACACCGCCCGCGCCCTGGCCAAACAACGCGGCGTACCGATGCTGGAGGGCACTGAGCTGCTCGACAGCCTCGCCGATGCCCTCGGCGCAGCCGAGCAGGTTGGCTACCCGGTGATGCTGAAAAGCACCGCCGGCGGTGGCGGTATCGGCATGCGCGTGTGCCGCTCGGCGGCTGAACTGGCCGAGGCCTTCGACGCGGTCAAGCGCCTGGGGCAGAACAACTTCAGCGACGCCGGCGTGTTCATCGAGAAGTACATCCAGCGGGCGCGCCACCTGGAGGTACAGGTATTTGGCGACGGCCGTGGCGAGGTGATCGCTCTGGGCGTGCGCGACTGCTCGGTGCAGAGGCGCAACCAGAAGGTGCTGGAGGAAACCCCGGCGCCGAACCTGCCGGCCGGCATGGCTGAGGCGCTGTGCGAGGCGGCGGTCAAGCTGGCCAAGGCGGTCAGCTATCGCAGCGCCGGCACGGTCGAATTCGTCTATGACGCCGAGGCCGAGCAGTTCTATTTCCTCGAGGTCAACACCCGCCTGCAGGTCGAGCACGGCGTCACCGAGCAGGTCTGGGGCGTGGATCTGGTGCGCTGGATGATCGAGCTGGCGGCCGGCGACCTGCCGCCGCTGGTGGAGCTGGCGAGAGCGCTGAAGTCATCCGGCCATTCGATCCAGGCGCGCCTGTATGCCGAAGACCCGGGCCGGGATTTCCAGCCCAGCCCCGGCCTGCTCACCGTCGTGGATTTTCCCAAGGGCGACGGCAAAGCCCTGCGTATCGACACCTGGGTCGAGGCTGGTTGCGAGATTCCGCCCTATTTCGACCCGATGGTCGCCAAGCTGATCACCTGGGCGCCAGATCGCGAGAGCGCCCGGGCCGCGCTGGATACCGCGCTGGACGAGACCCTGCTCTACGGCGTGGAAAGCAATCGCGCCTACCTGCGCCAGATCCTCGGCTATGCGCCGTTCGCCGAAGGCAGACCCTGGACCCGCTGCCTGGAAGGCCTGACCTATAGAGCCACTACCTTCGAAGTGATCAGCGCCGGCACCCAGACCACCGTGCAGGACTTCCCTGGCCGCCTCGGTTACTGGGCTGTCGGCGTGCCTCCTTCCGGCCCGATGGACAACCGCGCGCTGCGCCTGGGCAATGCACTGCTGGGTAATCCGGAGGATGCAGCCGGCTTGGAAATCACCATGAGCGGGCCGATCCTGCGCTTCAACACCGATGCGGTGGTGGCAATTACCGGCGCGGAGATCCCGGTGAAGCTGGATGATGCCCCGCAACCCATGTGCACGGCGATTTTGGTCAAGGCCGGCAGCACCCTCGCCATCGGCACCATCGTCGGGGCCGGTGCGCGCAGCTATCTCGCCGTGCGCGGCGGGTTGCAGGTGCCGGACTATCTCGGCAGCAAGAGCACCTTCACCCTCGGCCAGTTCGGCGGCCACGCCGGCCGCGCCTTGCGTGCCGGCGACGTGCTGCACCTCGCCCCGCTCACTGACAGCGCCTGCGGCGCGAGCCTGCCGGCGGCGCTGTGCAGCGCCCTGCCGGCGGTCCGCGAGCTGCGGGTGATCTACGGCCCGCACGGCGCGCCGGAGTATTTCACCGAGGGCTATATCCAGACCTTCTTCGCCACCGACTGGGAAGTGCACTTCAACTCCAGCCGCACCGGCGTGCGCCTGATCGGACCCAAGCCCGAGTGGGTGCGCGAGAGCGGCGGCGAGGCCGGGCTGCACCCGTCGAACATCCACGACAACCCCTACGCCATCGGCGCGGTGGACTTCACCGGCGACATGCCAGTGATCCTCGGCCCGGACGGTCCGAGCCTGGGCGGTTTCGTCTGCCCGGTGACCATCATCGAAGCCGACCTCTGGCAGCTCGGTCAGCTCAAGGCCGGCGACAGAGTGCGTTTCGTACCGGTGGACGTGGCTAGCGCACGCCAGCTGGCCCAGGCAGCCAACATCGAGTGCGCCCGTCTTGCCGCCGCGCCGGTGCCGTGCGTGCCGGTGGCGCTACAGTCGCCCATCGTGCTGGATATCGGCGAGGCGGATACGCGTCTGGTCGCGCGCCTCTCCGGCGACACCCACCTCTTGCTGGAGATCGGCGCGCCGGAACTGGACCTGGTGCTGCGCTTCCGTGGCCATGCGCTGATGCAGGCGCTGGAAGCCAAGCAGTTGGACGGCGTTATCGACCTTACTCCCGGCATCCGCTCCCTGCAGGTGCACTACCAGCCGGAAACACTGGCGCTGCAAACGCTGCTCGACATCGTCGCCGGTGAATGGGACGCCGTGTGCGCCGCGCAGGATCTGAAAGTGCCATCGCGCATCGTTCACCTACCGCTGTCCTGGGACGACCCGGCCTGCACGCTTGCCATCGAGAAGTACATGACCACGGTGCGCAAGGACGCGCCCTGGTGCCCGAGCAACCTGGAGTTCATCCGCCGCATCAACGACCTGCCGGACCTCGACGAGGTGTACCGCACGGTCTTCGAGGCCAGCTATCTGGTGATGGGCCTGGGTGATGTATACCTCGGTGCGCCGGTGGCCACGCCGCTGGACCCACGGCATCGGCTGGTCACCACCAAGTACAACCCGGCGCGCACCTGGACCGCGGAAAACTCGGTCGGTATTGGTGGTGCCTACATGTGCGTCTACGGCATGGAAGGCCCGGGTGGCTACCAGTTCGTCGGCCGCACCCTGCAGATGTGGAACCGCTACCGCGCGGTAGAGGCCTTCGGCGGCCTGCCCTGGCTGCTGCGCTTCTTCGACCAGATCCGCTTCTATCCGGTCTCGGCAGAGCAGCTGTTGAAGATCCGCCGCGACTTCCCGCTGGGGCGCTACCCGCTGAAGATCGAGCAGACCGAGCTTCGCCTGTCGGACTACCAGGACTTTCTCGCCGCCGAGGCCGAAGGCATCGACGCCTTCCGCCGCCAGCAGCGCGCCGCGTTCGATGCCGAGCGCCAGCGCTGGATCGCGTCCGGCCAGGCGCATTTCGAGAGCGAGGAAGTCGCTGCCGACCTCGGCGAAGATGCTCCGCTCGGCAGCGGACTGCACGGAATCGAAAGTCATATCGCCGGCAACCTCTGGCAGGTGTCGGTAGCCGAGGGCGCGCGGGTCGAGGCCGGAGACGTGCTGGTGATCCTCGAGAGCATGAAGATGGAAATCCCGCTCACCGCACCGGTCGCCGGGGTGGTGAAAGAGGTCCGCGCCCAGCCCGGCTCGCCGGTGCGCGCCGGCCAGCGAGTGGTGGTGATCGAGGAGGCGTGAGCCCGAAGCAACCGTATCCACCAACCGGCCCAGCGGGCCGGCAACGAACATTGCGGTGGAAAAGGCTGCGCCGTTTTCCACCCTACGAGGAACATGAGATGACCACGACATTCGACCTGCGCCTGGCCACATTGAGCGCCGCCTACCGCGAAGGCACCACTACCCCGCGCCAACTGATCCTCGAACTACGCGCCAAGGCCGCCAAGCTGAACGGCGAGTTCAATGCCTTTATCCACCTGCTGAGCGCCGCAGAACTCGAACCGTTTCTCGCAACCTTGGAAGGCAAGGCACCCGCCGAGCTACCGCTCTACGGCATCCCCTTCGCCATCAAGGACAATATCGACCTGGCCGGCATCCCCACCACCGCCGCCTGCCCCGCCTTTGCCTATACACCGGAAACCAGCGCCACCCTCGTCGAGCAGCTGATCGCCCTCGGCGCGGTGCCGCTGGGCAAGACCAACCTCGACCAGTTCGCCACCGGTCTCAACGGCACCCGCTCGCCCTATGGCGAATGCCGCAACTCCGTGCACCCGGACTACCCCTCCGGCGGCTCCAGCGCCGGCTCCTCGCTGGCCGTGGCGCTGGGGCTGGCAAGTTTCGCCCTGGGCACCGATACCGCCGGTTCCGGCCGCGTGCCGGCGGCGCTGAACAACCTGGTGGGGCTGAAGGCGAGCAAGGGGCTGATCTCCACCGCCGGGGTGGTGCCCGCCTGCCGCACGCTGGATTGCGTGACCTTCTTCACCGCCACGGCCGCCGAAGCCAGTCAGCTGCTGGCGCTCACCGCCAGGCTCGATCCGCGTGACGAATACAGCCGCAGCAACCCGCTGTGGAACGACGGCTCGGCTTTTGGTCAGGTGAAATCCTTCCGCTTTGGCGTGCCATCGCAGCTGGAATTCCTCGGCTGCGCGGAAAGCCCGGCATTGTTCGCCGCCACCATCGAACAGCTGAAAGCCATTGGCGGCGAGCCGGTGGAAGTAGACTTCGCCCCCTTCCTCGAAGCTGCACGCCTGCTCTACGAAGGCCCGTGGGTCGCCGAACGCTACAGCGTGGCGGGCGAGCTGATCGAGCAGCAGCCCGACGCCGTGCTGCCGGTGATAAAGGCGGTGCTGGAAAAGGCACCCGGCACCACCGCCGTGCAGCTGTTCCAGGCGCAGTACCGTCTACAACAGCTCAAGGCCATCTGCGACCGGATCATGGCCGAGGTGGATTGCGTGCTGACGCCCGCCTACCCGCGCCCGGTCACCCTCGCCGAGCTTCACGCCGAGCCGGTCAAGCGCAACTCGGACCTGGGCTACTACACCAACTTCATGAACATGCTGGACTACGCCGCCGTGGCGGTGCCGGCGGGTGTAATGCGCAACGGCCTGCCCTGGGGCGTGACCCTGTTCGGCCGGGTGTTCACTGACCAGTACCTGTTGAGCCTGGCCGACGCGCTGCAGCGGCAACATGGCATCGCGCTAATCGGCGGCCAGTCGATCACCTCGCCCGCTCCGCAAAACCCGGCGCGCAACGACCGTGCCCGTGTAGTGGTCTGCGGCGCGCATCTGGACGGGCTGCCGCTGAACTGGCAGCTCAGGCAGCGCGGCGGACGGCTGCTGGAAACCACCCGCAGCTCGCCGGACTACAAGCTCTACGCCCTCGCCGGCGGGCCGCCGCTGCGCCCGGGCATGGTTCG
>JGI2924J29684_1077372_pt1 | contig 16351 bp, 12 predicted proteins | sample BenlonsequencITS_FD_29684 | JGI IMG/M metagenome (IMG submission 29684)
CGTAACTCAAAAGTAGCCACAATGGGCTGGTTCAGCAATGGACTGGCCCTCTTTCATTTATTTTTTACCGGACACCAATGAAAAAGGATATAAAATCTGGCTATTTGTCAAAATAGTGAACAAAATGTATCCGGCTACTGGGGGGTGAATTTTTAAAAGCACTTAGGGTAAAGCGCTGGATGAGGATGATTCTTCTAAATAAAAAGTGGGAGAGAAGCCTGACAAAAGGTTAGCGGGAGAAGGCATTCCCCGTAAATCAACATTTCAACCCGCTTTATGCATTAGGAATCGTAATGAGAGTTGAAACTACAAGGAAATCAGGCTGTTTGGAGATTAAATCATAGCATCGCTATGGTGAAGTCGAAAACAGCAGCGAAGCGACTGATTTTGAAGTAGTTTCAGGTCGCAATAGATAGGCTAATGCATAATGCGGGTCTAAGGGAGGTCCTTTCTTTACTCAATTGGAGAATTCCACTATGTAAGCGGATACGATCACAGCATATTTTCGCACAAAATTGATTTTATGGGGCGAATATAGCAAAGGGATGAACTGGCCTTTTATACTTCTTTAATGGGAATTTGTTTGAGATGGTTTGATTTAGGTTTTTTTCGTACCTTGCTTGAGACCAAAACAATGAATTTGTGGACAACGGAACGCTGATATATATCATTTTGACCATTGTGTTTTTTGTGATCCAGGCTTTGACCAAAAAGAAAAAGGACAAAGGGCAGGAGGATGTGGACTTACCGGAAGGAGAGGAAATGCCTCGCAAGCCTGTTTCTTTTGAAGAACTGCTTAAAGAAATCCGCCAAGATCAGCAGGAGCGGCAGTCAGACTTGGAGAAGGCTGGACAAAAATCCAGGAAGGAAGCCCCAGCACCGCCCAAAACCACCAATGAAGTACTGGAGAAAATCCCAGCCCAAGAGCGTCCTAAGCCAGAAACACAGTATTATGAGGGGACCTATCAGGCAGATCATGCCACGCATGGTGAAAAGTTGGTGAAGCTGGACGACCAAGTGGATCTCCACGATGATGAAAAACTATTGAAAGAAGTAGAGGATGTGGCCGAGGATAAAAAAGGGACCAATCGCTATCGAAGGATGTTAAAAGATCCGCAAACGCTGAAAGATGCCGTAGTGGTTTCTGAAATCCTAAATCGTAAGTACTAGGGCGCAATTTTTTATTTTTCGGAGCAATGATGCACCATCAAGGCTCCATGACAAAGCAATTATAAGTTCCTTTCAGGCTGAAAGCCCAGCTCAGCACTACGGTAAACCCCTTCTTGATGATCAATGGGATCAAGCAATATTTCTGTGGGGATGAATGTTGACATGTTCTTATAAAAGAAAATTTCATACCGTTAAAACGATGGACTTCCTCCACAGGGCAAACGCCTTTTAAAAAAAATCCTATTTGCATTTATATCTGCCGTTCCTACGGAACTTACCCTTTTGTGTGCAATCATTTTTGATGTAGGTTGTCACTTGCTCCTTCTATATGCCCCTTCGCCAAGGGCGGATTAGGCAGGATGCTCAGTTGCCAGCGCGTATTCAGGGTTTAACCTCAACCAAGCCAACCATTTTGCATGAGCAGATAGCTGCGACGCCTTGTACGATCCAAATCAACTAATCACTCTCAGCCTATTCCGCCATTCGGCACCATAGGCTACTGCAGTTTCCAATGTACAAATCGGGGCAAAGTGCCAGCGGCACGATAAATTTTGTAACCTGTGGATTCATCCGCAGGAACTTAAGCACTCTTTAACCTCCCGAAGGAGTGCCAGCGGCACGGATGATAGCTCCTTTACACGAAATTAGCACTAAATGCGTTTGCCAAACTTGAAAACCATCAGGGAAATCACTTTTAGCCCCTTGAAGTCCTTTAATTCAGGCTGACATCTCTTTACTAATAGTTAAAAAGTGTTTGCCCTGGGGGAACCACCAATTTTCATTATGGTGTAAATTGCCCCAAGCTTTACCGCTTAATCCAATCTTAAGGCCAAGCGCAAAAAAAACCGCTGATCAAACCAGCGGTTTTTCTTTTTAAGGATTAAAAATTAAAAGTTAAGTAATTTTTATTACTTCGAGATATAAAAAAGTGAAACAGTACTTCTAAGGTACGAGATAATTTCATAAAACAAAATACCGTGATTACGGTATTTTTTGTTTTATAATGTAAATGAACGTTTGGAAATCATATTTTGCTTTTGATCTTGTGAATATTACCTATATCAAATTTAAATTGCCAGTTTGGGTTGAAGGGAGTGTTTATCCTGTTTGATGGGGTTGGGAGAATTGTTTTTTGGTGGGGGATTTGTCTAGATACAGAAAAATGGAGCCAGAAATCAAAAGAATTGGGCGAATAAATAACCTAGGCCTTCGATAGAAATTTATTTATTGTATTTTTGCAGTAAAATAGAAGGAAAGAACCCATGTTTGATAATCTTAGTTATAAACTAGATAGAGCGTTTAAGACCCTTAAGGGGACCGGTAAGATTACCGAAATCAATGTCGCGACCACCGTAAAGGAAATCCGTAGGGCGTTGATCGATGCAGACGTAAACTATAAAGTAGCGAAGGAGGTTACTGATACGATCAAGAGCGAGGCACTTGGAAGGGATGTATTGATCTCTGTTTCTCCGGGCCAGTTACTCGTTAAGATTACGCAGGAAGAGCTGACCAAACTGATGGGGGGAACCAAAGAGGACATCAACCTCAAGGGTGATCCCAATGTGATTTTGATCTCAGGGCTCCAAGGTTCTGGTAAAACCACCTTCTCAGGTAAGCTGGCCACGCACCTGAAGAAACAAGGACGCCAGGTGCTTTTGGTAGCCTGTGATATTTATCGTCCTGCGGCCATTGAGCAGCTGAAGACTTTGGGTGAGCAGATCGGAGTAGAGGTTTACGCTGAACCAGAAAATAAAAACGCTTTGGATATTGCTTCCAAAGCCATTGCATACGCCAAAAAGAACGGAAAGAAAAACGTCATCGTCGATACGGCAGGTCGTCTTGCGGTCGATGAACAGATGATGAATGAGATCTCGGACTTGAAGGAAAACCTAGATCCTGCCGAGACACTTTTCGTCGTAGACTCCATGACTGGTCAGGATGCGGTAAATACTGCAAAGACCTTTGATGAGCGATTGGATTTTGATGGGGTAGTACTGACCAAACTGGATGGTGATACCCGTGGTGGTGCCGCCATTTCCATCCGTCACGTCGTGGATAAGCCAATCAAGTTTATTTCCACAGGCGAAAAAATGGAAAACCTGGACGTGTTCTACCCGGACAGGATGGCCCAAAGGATCCTGGGGATGGGAGATGTGGTGTCTTTGGTGGAGAAAGCACAGCAGAGTTTTGACGAAGACGAAGCCAAGCGGATCAATGCCAAAATCCGTAAGAACCAGTTTAATTTTGATGATTTCCTTTCCCAAATAGAGCAGATCAAAAAGATGGGGAATCTAAAGGATTTGATGGGTATGATCCCAGGGATGGGGAAAATGATCAAAGGCCTGGATATAGACGATGATTCTTTCAAACCCATAGAAGCCATCATCAGGAGTATGACCCCATTGGAAAGAGAGAACCCTGATGTGATCGATGGAAGTAGGAGAAAACGAATTGCAGATGGAAGCGGCAGGTCTATTCAAGAGGTCAATAACCTTATGAAGCAATTCCGGGACATGAGAAAGATGATGAAGCAAATGAATAAAATGGGAGGTGCCCAGCGTGCATTGGGAAACCTTATGCCTAACAATATGGGAGGCAAATAGTAAAAAATACTAATTCAAATTTTATAAAAAAATCCAGCAGGAATCAACCTGCTGGATTTTTTTATGGATAATTGATCTTCAGTGATTAAGCTTCCACGTTTCCAGGGACGCTGGAGACTTTCATGATTTCATGAAGATCTTCATCGGTAATTTCTTTTTTCATATCGGCATGTTCAAGGAAAAGTTGGTAGATGTCATCCAACTGAAGCTTGGTAATGGTATAACCAATTTTATGGAGCCTGAAAGCCAATGCCGCTCTACCACTTCTAGCCGTTAGGACAATCATGGATTCGGTTACCCCTACTTCTTCCGGGTCAATGATTTCGTAAGTTTCGCGGTTTTTGATGACACCGTCTTGGTGAATACCGGAAGAGTGGGCAAAGGCATTCGACCCTACGATGGCCTTATTGGGCTGCACGTGCATTCCCATACGTTCAGAAACGAGTCTGGAGATCGGGTTTAGCAGTCTGGAATTGATTTTATTATAGACGTTGAGTCTAGGGTGCTGTTTCATGATCATGGCGACTTCCTCAAGAGAGGTGTTGCCGGCTCTTTCTCCAATGCCGTTGATGGTACATTCGATTTGGCGTGCTCCGTTCATAACGGCAGATATGGAGTTGGCAGTGGCGAGTCCGAGGTCATTATGGCAGTGGGCCGAGATGATGACATTCTCTATGCCCTTTACATTGTCCATGAGGTATTTTATCTTGGCACCGTATTCATCTGGCAGGCAGTAGCCAGTGGTGTCAGGAATGTTTAGGACGGTAGCACCGGCTTTGACCACTGCTTCGCAAATGCGAGCAAGGTATTCGTTGTCTGTTCTTCCGGCGTCTTCGGCATAGAACTCGACGTCTTCTACAAAAGATTTGGCATGTTTTACAGCTGCTACGGCCCGTTCCAGGATCTGATCAGGCGTACTCTTAAATTTATATTTGATATGGGAAGGGGAAGTACCGATTCCTGTGTGAATTCGAGGTCTTTTGGCATATTTTAGGGCTTCAGCAGCCACTTCTATGTCCTTGGCCACGCCACGGGAAAGGCCACAGATGATCGGTTCAGAAACGCTTTTAGAAATTTCTACGACTGATTTAAAGTCTCCTGGACTGGAAATCGGAAAACCTGCCTCGATCACATCCACGCCCAGACTTTCCAGCTGTCGTGCAATTTCGATTTTTTGCGGGGTGTTCAACTTACAGCCAGGGACTTGCTCTCCGTCCCTTAAGGTGGTGTCAAAGATCAATACTTGTCGTTTATCCATAATCTGAGTTTTTATTCTAAAATCTAAAGTAAAATCTTATGGTTTGATTGTAAATTGACTTACCTTTATTTGTCCAATGTCTGAATGCGATATGTTTTATTTAAATAACTGTATTACAGTTGTTTAGGTGTAAAAATTTACCGATGTCTGATAAAGAAAAAGATAGTGTATTTATTTTAATTAAATCCCTGAGTGCTTCTGAGAAGCGTGGGTTTAAGTTGTACGCGAAGCGATTTGGAGCAAATGAAAATGCCAAGTTTGTAAAGCTTTTTGATGTCATGGACAAGATGCAGGTGTACGATGAGCCGTACCTGATCGCAAAGACGCCGGTGACCAAGAAGCAGCTGGCCAATATGAAGTCGCATTTGTACAAGCAGATTTTGGTGAGTTTGCGACTGATTTATGCTGATCATAATGTGGAATTGCAGCTAAACGAGCAAATTGATTTTGCTCGTATCTTATATAACAAGGGACTTTATAAGCAAAGCTTGAAGCTGCTGGATAAGGCTAAGCAGACTGCAAAGAAATACTTTTTGGATACCATCATGCTGCGGATAGTGGAACTGGAGAAGGTAATCGAGTCGCAGCATATTACCCGCAGTATGCGCGACCGGGCGGAGATATTGGCCAATGAGGCCAAAGACCTTGTCGGCAGTGCTTCGCTAAAGAACACCTTGAGTAACCTCTCGCTACAGCTTTATGGGCTTTATCTCAAAATGGGGCATGTCAAAGACGAATACGACAGGAGGTTGGTAGAAGCCTATTACCTCAAAAACATGCCAGATTACGAACTGGATAAGTTGAACTTTTACGAAAAACTGTACCTCTTTCAGTCACAGGTTTGGTTTTACCATATTTTACAGGACTTTCCGCTTTGCTACCGGGCGGCGCAGCGATGGGTAGGGCTGTATCAGACCCATCCACAAATGAAAAAAGTGGCCACAGGTAATTACCTGAAAGCCTACCATTACTTGTTGGATACGTTGTTCTATTTGCAGCAATACGATCGGTTTATCATCGTTTTTGAGCAGTTTAAAGACAGTTTGGAAAATGATGATTTTAGGATGGATGATAATTGCAGGATATTGGCTTTCCTCTATTTTTATTCCAATAGCATCAACTATTATTTCTTGATTGGTGACTTTAGTCTGGGTGTGGAGAAAGTGATACCTTCCTTGCTTAAAGAAATGAAAGACCTTCGGTCAAAGTTGGATGTTCACCACGTGGTCGTGCTTCACTATAAGATCGCGTGTTTGTATTTCGGAAGTGGTGACAATTTAGGGGCCATCAGGCATTTGGATGAGGTGATCAGCCATACTGGGGATGGGCTCAGGGAGGATTTGCAGTGCTTTGCTCATATTCTTAAACTGATCGCCAGTTATGAGGAAGGCTTGGACGATAATTTGGAGCAACAGATCAGGAATGTCTATCGTTTTCTGATCAAAATGCAAGATTTGCATTTGGTACAGCAAGAGATGATGCAATTCGTCAGAAAGCTCAACAGGATTTATGAATATGAGCTGAAATCTGCCTTTAAGGAGCTGAGGGATAAGCTGATACAGTACGAAAATCATCCATACGAAAAGCGGGCTTTCTTGTATTTGGACATCATTTCTTGGCTGGACAGCAAAATCCAAAACCGCCCGGTGCAGGAGGTGATCAGGGAAAAGTTTCAGCAGAAAATGGTAAGAGAAAAGTGAGGTTTAAAGTATGAAGTAGTAAGATTAGAGAAAAAGGGTAAAGAACCAAGACTAGTTTAACTTGAAAATTTACTACTAGCAGTGATTGCCTAGTAGAGAATAGTTGGGGCATGCCATGTGAAGGAGTAAAATAAGAATCAGCATCATGATATAATGTTGTGCTTGGGCAAAGGATACTGATTCACAAATCCAGCACAATATTTCTACTCCAATTGATAAAGTAGTTATTTATCAAACCTGTAAAACAAGAATATGGTAGTAATGAAAAGATATAATTATCATTTAATACTAATGTTACTAGTAATTTTCTTTACTATTTTTTTATGGCTAGTAGGCGAATTTGATGAATTTCCTCGGCAGGATATAAATTGCAAGTTACATCATGATTTTTTTAATGAAAAAATCACTGATGGAAGGGTTAAAGAAAAATTCATTGATTATAATAATCATGGATATAAGATTGTGAAAATTGAAAATGGGGATGATACTTATGAAGTACATTTTGATCTGGAAGAGAACAACAAAGATTTTGAAAAATTGGAAGTGTCGGATATAGTGAATAAGTCTAGTAATTCATTTATTCTTGAGGTTAATGAGGAATATACTGTTAAATTAGGATTTACTTGTCTATATGATACTATTCCTTCCAATTAACAAAGATGATAACTCTTTTAATTCATTAGTTTTAGGACAGCGGAAATATCTTCTTTGGTGGTTCTGAAGTTAACAAAAGCCGCCCTGATCGCTTTCCTTTCCTTATAAACAGTAGGCGTCATAAATACTTTTCCTGTGGCGTTTAATTTATCTAAAAAGGAAATGGACTCTGCCTCATTTTTTAAACAAAAGCAAACCGTGTTCAGCCTCACGGGGGCCAAGAGTTCACAATGCACATTCTCCTCAATAGCTTGGCCAAACTGCTTTGCCAATGAGATGCAGTTTTCCACGATTTCCTGATAGCCCTTACGTCCATACGAGGTGAGGGTAAACCAGGCCGGAAGGGCTTTTAGCCGTCTGGAATTTTCGGGCAGGAGGTTGAGGTAATTGAAATTGGCCATGGGGTCTCCCAGGTACGGTGCATTGGAGTTTTGGAAGGAAGAAACCTGGAGCAATTGGTGTTTTTCTTTTATGAGGAATATCCCGCTTTCATAGGGGACATTTAGCCACTTGTGGCCATCAAGGGTAATGCTGTCTGCGTTTTCCCAGTCGGTCAATAAATGCTCATGGGCAGGCGAACAAGCTGCAAACCCACCAAAAGCTGCATCTATATGCCACCAAAAGGGGTGTCTTTCCTTGAGCTTCGCTATGGCAGAAAAGTCATCAAAATCAACGGTATTGACAGTGCCAGCACTTGAAATAAGAATAAATGGTTTCCCATCGAGGCTTTCAATGGTACTTTCCAGGTGATCGATGTCCATTGCTTCCCTGTCGCCACTTTTGGTGTGGATGCTTATGATGTTTTTACTGCCCAATCCTAACATTGCCAAGGATTTGACAGATGAAGAATGGGGGGTGGCGGAGAGAATAGGAACGGTTTCACTCACCCCGTCTTTGGCAAAATCCTTCCCGAGCTGATGGCCTATCCATTGCCGGGCGGTGGCCAGACAGGTGAAATTTGACATGGTAGCACCGGAGACGAATCCCCCAAGGTAGTCTTTTGGTAATTGGAGTAGCGCTAGCAGCAAATGGATCGTTTCCTTTTCGATGATGGCAGACACATCACCATGGCCTTTGGTCGTTTGCGTATTCTGATCATAAATGGAGGTGAGCCAATCACCGGCGATGGCGGCGGGAGTGGTTCCTCCAGTGACGAAGCCCCAGAACCTCGGGCCTGAGGAGGCCACCATTAGGGGTTCGAAGCGCTCACTAAACAGATCGAGCGCATGCAGGGTGCCTGAGCCTTCTTCTGGCAATTCACCCATGTTGCTGACCTGGTGGTTTGAGGAAGTGGGTCTTTCTGCCAATGTGCTTAAATAGTCCATTGCTTTTGCTTGTACGGCAGTCAAAAGTGTTTCCAGCTGGTCAAGGTCATTTTCTATACTTTTGTGCATAGGTCGTCGGTTTGGTGAGATTAGCCCGATTCGTTGATTAACGAAAATCAGTAAACGTTTTTGTCTTCCTTATCGATCCACTCACGGAATACTTCTAAGGCTGCTTTGTCTGGAGCGTGGACCATCGAAATTTTCCTTTGTGCAGGGGGTAAAGGGAGTTCTTGGTAGATGAAATCATCATCAAATCCTGCATCAGCGGCTTCATGTCGCGTGTTTGCATAAAAAACTTTCGCGGGCCTGGCCCAGTAAATAGCGCCGAGGCACATGGGGCAGGGTTCACAGGAGGTGTAGATCTCACATCCTTCCAGCTGGAATGAACGCAAGGTTTTGCAGGCTTCCCGAATGGCCACTACTTCTGCGTGGGCCGTGGGGTCGTTGGTGCTCAGCACTTGGTTGTTCCCTTTTCCGATCACCACACCGTCCTTGACGATCACGCAGCCGAACGGACCACCTTTTCCGGAGGTCATTCCTTCTCGTGAGAGCCTGATGGCCATCTCCATAAATGTTTTTTGAAGCGCTTCCATGGGATAAAAATAAGTTATTACCGATCAAACAAGGATGATCTAAATTAGGACAGTTTTAGGAATAATAAAATTAAAAAAACAAAAAGTCAGGTCCTGATTTGTAGTGTGGTGGCCTTCTTGATTTGATGTTTAATAGTGAATTAACCAATCCACTTGTTCACAAATTGGAGGAAGTTTTCTTTGTAATGGTCACTTACCGTGATGGTCGTTTTACCGATGTTGACGGTGTTTCGAGTGATGGAGTCGATGTGGTCTAAGGAGATGATATAAGAACGGTGAATACGCATGAATTGGGTCTCAGGAAGAATGTCCTCCATATTTTTCAGACTGGTCAGGGATAGGAGTGGAGAAGGCTTTCCCACGAGGTGGACTTTTACATAGTCCTTATACCCTTCCAGGTAAAGGATATCCCTGAGCATGACCTTGACCAGTTGGTATTCCACCTTCAGGAAGATATAGTCTTTTTTGCTGGTTTCGGGGACGGCCGCTTGCTGTTGATTTTCGAAAAACTGGTAGGCCTTTGTGGCAGCCCTGAGGAACTCCTCATAGCTGAAGGGTTTAAGGAGGTAATCCAAGGCATCTACTTTATAGCCTTCCACTGCAAACTGATTATAGGCAGTGGTGAAGATGATGCGGGTACTTGAAATGGATTTGTTGCTCTCCAGGACCCTGGCCAACTCCATTCCAGAAAGGTCTGGCATCTGGATATCCAGGAAAATCAGGTCTACTTCATTTTTATGGGTGTGCGCAAGGGCGTCTATGGCATTTTCAAATTTACCTTCCAGGGATAAAAAGGCTGTTTGTTCTATAAAACTACAGAGCATTTTCAGGGCCAGGGGCTCATCATCGACAGCGATACATTTTAGTTTCATGCAAGATTGATTTTGAGGGTGACGCGGTACTCATTTTCTGCGTTTTGATCATCGATCAAGAGCTCATGCTTTTTATGGTACAATAAAGATAACCGCCTTTTGGTATTGGACAAGCCGATGCCATGCTGATGGGATTCTGGACTGCCCATGTTTTTGGGGACAATCTTATTGGAAGTTTCCAGGGTGAGGAGGTCGTTTTCTGTGTGAATTCTAATGGAAATGATCCCCGGATAACGACTGCTGACGCCATGCTTAAAGCAATTTTCCACAAAGGGCAACAACAGCATTGGAGCGACTACGCGGTCTTCGACGTGATCCTCAATATCCAGCTCGATCTGCACCTTTTCGGAAATGCGTAATTTCATCAGTTCGATAAAATCCTTGATAAAACCGATTTCCTTGCTGAGCAGTGTTTGGTCTTTTTCGGTTTCGTAGAGGACATAGCGCATCATTCTAGAAAGCTTGTGCAGGGCAATACGGGCACTTTCCACATCAATGCTGGTGAGTGAATAGATGTTGTTGAGAGTGTTGAAAAAGAAATGCGGGTTGATTTGGGCCTTGAGGTAGGATAGTTCAGAGCTGATCCGTTGCTGGTCAAGCTGCCTTCGGAGGGTTTCATCTGCCTGCCACTTTTGGACCGCTGCTATGCTCGTACTAATTCCTGCAGCCAAAAAAAGCACCAACAGCAAGAAAACATCAATGTAATCCTTTTTGGGTTTGTAAGGTTTATCATCGTCTGGATGAAATGCTTCGTGCATCAATTCCGGCAGTCGGATGAGCCGTTCGAAATATTCGACGGCATACATCAAGGTGAAACACAAGCCCAGGATGACCAGTAAGAAAAGCCAGTTTTTCCCATTAAAAAGGAGCTTAGGGACAAAGAAGTCTTTGTTGGTATAAAAGAATGCCACTAGCACGACCACTAAGGTCAGCTGTCTGTACCAGAACTCCACCGGTAAGGTGGTGTTCCATGAGAGCGGCCCCAATAGAAATAAAACTGCACCGATCAGGAGCCAAGCCAAGATATGGATAAGGATCGATACGTGTTTGTGCAGTTTAAGCCCTTCGTACATGCGTATTGGGTTAGTGAAGCAATAAACATAAAACAAAGTCGCCAAAACAGAAAAGATAATCTGCCATTTAGGCTTTTTTCCCTATGGATAGTGGATATGAGCCGTTAAAAGCGGTTCGTCGAACAGCTGCTTTCCACCCATCTACTGTAATGCCACTTTTGTCGATAAAGAACCGCTTGTCATCTATTCTATTTTTTAGTGTTTTCGATTAGGATTACTTTGCTTTTGAAATTTGTCAGCGCCCTCCAAATGCGTTGGCTAAATCTATTGATAGGATGATCAAAACTAAAGCAAAATACATGAAATTAACGATTCAAAATGTGGGCATCTTGATGCTCCTCCTTGTTGGGATGGGGAAAATGGCCCTTGCCCAAGAGGCTTCCAGCTCGAGTGGAAATGACTACCAGTTGACCGGAACCGTCGTAGCAGCCGAGGGTGGAGCACCCATAGCCTACGCAACAGTACTTTTGTTAGAGGAATCTACTGATAAGCAAGTGTCAGGAGGGGTCGCCGATGATGAAGGGAAATTCTTTATTACAGGATTTGGTCCTGGGACATATAAATTACAAGTAAACTTTGTCGGCTTTGCGCCTTATCAAAAGTCTGGGATCAAGGTGTCCAGTGGCCAAAAGAACCTGAGTTTAGGGAATATTGGGTTGGAAGAAGAGTCCGTATCACTGGATGAAGTAACGGTCCAAGGTCAGCGGGAGCTGATCACAGAAAAGGTGGATAGGACCATTTATAACGCGGAAAATGATAAGACAACCGTGGGAGGGGATGCTACGGACGTGCTCAGGCGTGTACCGATGCTTTCTGTGGACCTCGATGGCAATGTGTCCATGCGGGGAAGCAGTAACATCCGGGTGCTGATCGATAACAAACCTTCCACCATGTCGGCCAGTTCCATTGCTGATGCCTTGAAGCAAATTCCTGCCGATGAAATTAAGTCTGTAGAGGTCATTACTTCTCCATCAGCCAAATATGATGCTGAAGGTACGGGAGGGGTGATCAATATTGTCACCAAGAAAAATAACCTTCAAGGTACCTCGCTCAGCATCAATACCTCTGCCGGGATGAGAGGAAGTAACCTCGGCTTGAATGCCAGTGCCAGAAAGGGGAAATGGGGATTTAACTTGGGCGGTTTTGGTCGTGCAGGTTATAATATTAATGGGGCCTTTGAAAATAGCCAGCTGGTAACCAACCCCGATGGATCGGTTTCCAACATTCTCCAGACCACCGACACCCGTTCCAATATGCTAATGGGGCGCTACAATTTTGGTGCAGACTATGAAATCGATAAATACAATTGGTTGGCGGCATCCGTTAATTTTGGGATGTTCAATTTTAAGAACAAACAGGACAACTTATTGACCGAAAATTACCTGGACGATGAGTTGATAAGCTCACTGATGAGGACAGTGGATATGGATAACCTGTCCAATACCGTGGATGTCAGTCTTAACTATACTCGGACATATGAGAAGCCACAAAAGGAATTCAGCATCATGGGACTCTATAGCCGAAATAACAGGACCAATGACTTTGTCCAAGCCTTATTGGACGGGAACTTTGAAGAGATAGCGCAGCGAACAAAAAATGAGAATGCTTCCAATAATCAAGAATTCACCCTTCAAGTGGACTATATTACGCCCCTTGGGGATGGTGAGGATCAGATTTTGGAATATGGAGCCAAAAATATCCTACGTAGGGTAAACAGTGATTATGCCTATTTTACGGCTGAAGGAGCAGATGGTGAATATGTGGAAAATGAAGATGCTGATTTCAGCAATGAGTTTGACTATGACCAAAATGTGACCGCAGGATACGTGTCATATACACAAGGCTTCCTTAAGCACTATACCGCGAAAGTTGGCGCCCGATATGAGTATACCACTATCAATGCGGATTTTAAGACAGGAGAAGAGCAGGCAGATATTCCGGATTATGGCGTTTTGGTGCCAAGTGTCAACCTAAGTCGAAAATTTGAAAGTGGTAATATGCTCAAAGCGGCCTATAACCGTCGGATCCAGCGTCCATCACTGCAGTTTTTGAATCCAAATATCCAAGGGGCTAACCCCACTCAAATTACCCAAGGAAATCCGTTGTTGGACCCAGAATACACTGATAATTTTGAACTGGCCTACAGCACCTATTTCAAGTCTGCCAGCATTAATATTTCCAGTTTTTATCGTAATACTACTGGCTCTATCCAGCCGATCAGAAGTGTGCTGGATGACGGAGTAATCTATACTACGTACGAAAATATCGGTAGTGAACAGGCCGTAGGACTAAACCTTTTTGCCAATATCAATGTGTCCAACAAGCTGTCCTTTAACGGAGGAATAGATACCTACTATGCCATGATCGATAACAATGTGGACGATCCCCTGTACAATGCTTCTAATGAAGGTTTTGTAGTAAGTGGCCGGATGTTCGGTAACTACAATATTACGGAAAGTTGGGTCTTGCAGGGCTTTGCATTTGCCCGGGGAAGAAGGGTAAACCTCCAAGGATATGAAACCGGCTTTGGCATTTATGGATTGAATATCAATAAACAATTTGCAGAGAAAAAGGGTAGTATTGGTTTCGGTGCGGAAAACTTCTTTACACCGGAATTCAAAATGGAAAATGAAATCGTTTCCCCGACCATCATCCAACACAGTACCAATTACATGCGAAACATGAACTTCAAGATCAATTTTAGCTATAGGATTGGTAAAATGAGTGTCTCTCCTCGAAGGAAAAAGCGCTCCATCGAAAATGAGGACCTAAAAGGTGGAGATAGCAATGGTGGAGGAATGATGGGGCCTGCACAATAAATAAAAACACTCTAAACCCTGGTTGGAGTACATGAGGATAAAACTCCTCTTAGTTAATGTTAAAAGGGTTAAACTGAAAAGCCTGTCGGATCATTCTGGCAGGCTTTTTTGGTTCATTTTCAGCTATTATAAAGCTGAACTCGCCACTACCATCGGATGAAGCCGGTCCTTGATTTTTGATGGTGGACTCCTTTGAATATGAAGCAAATGATTCGTGGTGACATAAAACCAGATTAGCCTAAAAGCTGTATATTAGCCTGTATAGAAAGAAATTGCGAAACTGCTTTTTTGAGGATGGGGAAGAATATCACACGTTATTTTTGGGGAGCACTAGCCTTGGTTTTCATGGGGGTGAATTTCCCCATCATGGCACAGCAAACGCAGGCTACCGAAGCTCCTTCCGCCGTTACGGCAAAAAACTATGTACATGGTTTCGGGGTGGAAATGAGGTATGCGCATGTTTTTCCCTCCAAGCCATTTTACAGGAGTGATGATACGGCTTATCGTTTGACCAAAAGTGCATTTTCAGCACACCTGCGTTATGGCTTTTATTTGCCAGAGGGTACCAGCCGCTATCGGGTGTATGGAGATACGTATTGGGGCATTGGGCTGGCTCCGTTTTACTTTGGCAATCAGGAGGAACTTGGGAATCCCGTGGCACTGTATCTTTATCAAGGGGCACGGATAGCCAATCTTTCACGCACCATTACTTTTAATTTTGAATGGAATTTCGGGCTTTCGGGCGGTTGGCAACCTTACGACCCAGAAAGCAACCCAAACAATAAAATTGTCGGCTCCCGCTACAACGCATTTATCAATACCAGTTTGCTGCTGAAATGGAAGCTCAGTAGTCACCTTGACGTCACCGCAGGTGCTGATCTCACCCATTTTTCTAATGGCAATACGGCCTTTCCCAATGCTGGAATAAACATGCTCGGAGGAAAGGTAGGGGCTGTATATCGGTTTGAGGATACGGAAAGGATGGACCGAAGACGGTTTTATTCCGCGCATAACTTTCCCCGCCATATCAGTTATGATGTAGTCCTGTTTGGCTCATGGAGAAGGAAGGGCGTAACGTATCTGGATGAAAAGATTCCCTCTCCTCATACTTACCCGGTAATCGGTGCAAATATCGGTGCATTCTATAATGTCAGTTATAAATTTCGAACGGGAATTTCAGTGGATCCGTTATACGATGGCAGTGCCAATGTGTACGCTGAAGATTATATCATCGGAACGGAACAGCCATTTGTTACCCCTGACCTAAAATATCAACTGGCCTTGGGAATGTCTGCCCGTGCGGAGTTTGTCATGCCGGTGTTTACGGTGGGAGTAGGACTTGGTACGAATGTCCTGCACAAAGGTGGGGATTTTAAAGGGACCTATCAGGTGTTTTCCTTAAAGACCCGCTTGGGGAGAAATGCCTTTGTCCACATTGGATATAACCTAAAGGATTTTAGCGAGGCCAATTTCCTGATGCTTGGGATGGGGTATACCTTTGGAAACAAGCGACCCAAGCTGAACCGGTGAATTTTCCCTTGCCATTAAAGCGAAGGTCGTTTAATCCCGTTTTAGGATGGTCCGTTCCTATGGGACTTCAGTTTAGCTGTAGCCAATTAGGTTCCAAGTGGACGTCTGTACCATACTTCATGCCTTGTACTACACCACTCTTTATAAAAGAAAATTTCATACCGTTAAAGCGATGGTTTTCCTCCACAGGGCAAACGCCTTTAAAAAAAATGTTCCTATTTGCATTTATATCTGCCGTTCCTACGGAACTTACCCTTTTGTGTGTAATCATTTTTGGTGCAGGTTGTCACCTGCACCTTCTATATGCCCCTCCGGCAAAGGCAGATAAGGCAGGATGCTCAGTTGCTAGCGCATATTCAGCGTTTAACCTCAACCAAGCCAACCATTATACATGAGCAGATAGCTGCGTCGGCTTGTACGATCCAAATCAACAAATCATTCTTTCCGCCTATTCCGCCATTCGGCAAGATAAGCTACTGCGGTTTGCAATGTACAAATCGGGGCAAAGTGCCAGCGGCACGATAAATTTTGTAACCGGATTCATCCGCAGGAACTCAAGCGCTCCTCAACTTCCCGAAGGAGTGCCAGCGGCACGGATGATAGCTCCGTTACACGAAATTAGTACTAAATGCATTTGCCACACTTGAAAACCATCAGGGAAATCACTTTTAGCAGCCCCTTGAAGTTCTTTAATTCAGGCTGACATCTCTTTACTAACAGTTTAAAAGTGTTTGCCCTGGGGGAACTGCCAATT
>JGI2924J29684_1077370_pt1 | contig 16343 bp, 21 predicted proteins | sample BenlonsequencITS_FD_29684 | JGI IMG/M metagenome (IMG submission 29684)
TTAGGAATTATATTAATACTAATTGGAGGCTTAGGAGAGGTACTTCTTTTTACCCGTGGAGATAAATTCGATAAACAATAGCAATCAGCAATACGCGGGTGCTATTGTCATAACCTTCATTATCGGACACAAATAGGATTGTATCGCAATTTCCTTCGCTATTACCGAACCTCGCAAATTCCATATTACGATTAGGCTAATAATGGTAAACTGCAGGCCGTGTTTGATTACAGACCATCAAATATACGGAAGGAGTGGGTTCCTATCAAATCGAAGATACCTGAATGGAAGGTTTACTTTGATGGCAACTTTTGGGGACATCATGACCGTGAAAGAGCCGGCAAGGAAGTTTCTCTCGATAAGCAGTTTGTCTGGGACGATGAAGTCTGGCATATCCCGGCGATTTACACCTGCACTAAGGGTTTGGTTGTGGACTTTTGCAAACAAGTACCATCCGAGCGCATTCGTTTCTTTATGGACAAATGGAATCTATCCATTGAGGACGGCGGAAGCAATTTTACCGATGAACAGCGTATGCAGATTGACGCAGAAAATCCGCTAGCCATCAATATAAATCGGAAAGTTGTCTTGAACGGAACTGTCCTTTCAGGCACTCATAACTGTGGTTTGTCATGGAATCCCTGCTTCCCAGAGGGCAATTGCACTGAGGCCAAGAACGTGATCCGGCATTATGGCCTTAATCCTGCCTACGGTTGGTCAATCTGGCGTGCCGCTTTTCCATGGGCGAAAAAACGCAAACCGCAGATCACGACGCTCAGGATAACACTAATGCAGGGGCCTGTTGCTATACCGGGACCGCACTTCCATGTGTCAGCGCCCGGCGAGCGCATCGAGTTTACACACCCGATCACTGGCGCACAGCATACGCTGATCGTGCAGGAATATGCGCAGCACGAAATGTCACGTGAGCTTTTTCACAGAAAAAATCAGGAGTTCCCGACATACTGTATGGTGATGAGCTATACGCTCTCGCCGGACCTGCCTGATGGAGCTTTCACTGTCACTGATTGTCTTCGTTCCGACCAACCTCGGCAGAAGATCACCAATCCCAATGAGCCGCAGGTATTAACCGGCAATTGCGTAGGTTTCATTGGCGTTGCATATGGATCGCCTGCTATCAATTACGGCGGTAGAGAACAAAGTAAGGTCCATGTAATCTGTTCCGCACTGCACTTTAAACCGGTTGATGATGTGGAATGGCGCATGGTGTTTCAAGAAAAAAACCGTAAAGATGTTATGGTAGAGCTGATATAAAAAGATTAAGAACGGATGTTGAAAGTCCTTCAGTAAATGAATAAGAATAAACACATTGAAAAATGAGGAATGAGTTAGTTGAAAGGACACATATTTTTGCCTTTATTAGTTGTGATTCTTCTTTCAGGGTGTGGAAGTAGACAAGATATAATAGGTTCAAAAGGTACTGCGATGGTATCTGGTAATCAAACGCAGATTAATACAAGCAATACGAATGTTACTCCGCCTACAGTCAATTCCTTTGAGAATGCAGATAGCGGATATAGCCTTGCATCACTAAATATAAAACTGCCATTAAACTGGAAAATTGACAAATCAAATAAAGCCATGTATTTCTTTTTAGATACGAGCGAACAAAATAGGGGCTGGATTTATTACCAGAACTACGATGTTAATTTTGGTTTTCAGCAGATCAGACCTAATCACGCCTCTTTAGTTAAACAAGAAAAAATTGATATCCCTTTAGGACACTGCAGTCTTTATACAATGGATGCTGACAATGGTACAGCTGCTTCTGGTATCACCGGAACGCATTATGATTACTATGCGATTATTAGCATAAAGGACAAAGTCATTTATACAATAGAATTTAGCCTGAATGATAAGGAACCTGAAACTAAAAGCCAGTTTATTAAAATCTTAAAAGATCTAAGTATTAAATAAAATATGGCTAAAAGTTTGAGTTTGATACCTCTAGTTATTCCGAAGAACCGTGTAACTTTGGGCTGAATATTGCGGTGGTAGATAGAAGCCACAAATGTAGAAGGTACCGTATGCTATATATGTGCAGTAAGTGCGGTGAAACTTTCAAGATAACATTCCTTCAGTACATCCTTGGGCCATGCATATTGGGCCCCAAACTATTAAAGTGCCACTACTATGGCAAATGGTCTTTTTGCCCAATAACAACTGATCGATCTTCCAATACTCATATATCCGTTAGGCATTTTGCGGAAAAATCATTTTAAAGAGACAAAAAGATTTATAAGAACAAGTAACAAACTAGAGGGGGCGCTTACTGTGGCTACCAGTCAATTGACAACATGCAAAACATGTTCGAAAGAAGTGGCAAAGCAAGCCAGTATATGTCCTTATTGCGGAGCAAAACTTAGAAAGAGCGTCTGGGGGAAAGTTTTAATCCTTCTTGGTGTTTTCCTTGTAATGAGCGTTATATATCTCTTTCTTGCACTGCCGATTGATATCAAGTCTACTATTTCAAATGGCTCTTCTTCTACGACCACGGAGAGCATAATCGGAATCAAGTTACCGTCTTATTCGTTGATAGTTGTTATTGCTCTCGCTCTAGCATTGTTTGGACTTTCTATATATTTTTATAAACATAACAGAGAATAAATTATCTATAAGAGCTTATCCACCCCTTCGTACCTTATTTGGTCGAGGGACTTAACTTTTCACAACGCTCTTTATTGGATCCCAAAAGGGGGATGTAAGTCTAGCCGGAGAGTGTTGGGAGGGCAATGTATCGGAGTTGATTCGGATCAATTGAGACTGAATTAATGTAATCAAGATGGGATGTGATAACTACGGAATTGATAAGACGTGAAGCTATTCGTATAGCACGATTGGCAGGAGATAGAATCAGAGAACTTCGAGAAAACAATCAATATGAAGAATCTTTAAAAGATGGTTATGAGCTTGTAACCACTGCTGATTTAATCTCTAACGATCTAATTAAAACGGAAATCTCTAAAATATTTCCTGATCACAATTTCGTATCGGAAGAGGATAACGTTCAAAAAGAAATGTCTATTCAGAATCCTACATGGATTATTGATCCGATTGATGGTACGGTAGGATATGCCAACAATCAATATCAAGTTGCTGTCTCTATCGCTTTTGCAGTCGAAAATGAAGTAAGGGTCGGGGTAGTATATAATCCTTTTCTTGATGAAATGTTCTATGCTTATAAGAACTTTGGAGCTTTTCTAAATAACAAACTCATAAAAGTAAAAGATGTTGATAATTTGAGAGAATGCGTAATTGGCACGGGCTTTCCCCATAAAAGAGACAATATCCGAGATGTTATTGTACTTTTAGAAAATATTTTACCCAAGGTGAGAGATATTAGGAGATTGGGTTCACCAGCGTTAGACATATGCTGGGTAGCATGTGGGAGAATGCAGGGGTTTTATGAAGGAAAATTGCACCCATGGGATGTTGCTGCTGCCAAACTTATTGCTATTGAAGCGGGAGCAAAAACTGGATACTATGGGCAAAGAATAATAGTTCCGGATTGTCTTAACGGAAATAGTATCATTGTTTCAAGCCCGGGAGTTTTTGATGAGTTTCAAAAGGTTTTATCTAAATAAATAGAGATTGTTGTGGATACACATTCCGAACATATTCAGACACCTAAATCGTCAGTATTCCGTCCACCTTATCCCCCCTCCACCCTGGAATTATTGCATAGAAATATCTTCAGTTAATTGGGAAATGGAAGGATCATAATATGGATTACCAATTGGAAGTTTCGGTTGACTTAACGAATCAAAAGGTTCAATTTGCTGGGATTACTCGATCAAATCCGGCAATTACTATTGACAGCAAACCACCATTAGGAGATGGACAAGGTTATACACCTCTTGAATTGCTACTAATAAGCCTAGCATCATGTAGTGGAACTACGATTGTGACGTTGCTTCGAAAGATGAGAAAGAATAACTTTGGACTTAAGGTTAAGGCAAAGGGTATAAGGCGAGATCAAAATCCAAGTTCACTTTCAAAAGATTTTTCTTGAATATGTAATAAATTCTGAGAACGTTGAAAGTTCAGAAGTGGAGAATGTGATTAAGCTTACTGAGGAAACATATTGTCCTGTATGGGCAAAGTTAAGAAATAATGTTGAGGAAATACCGAAATTTCAGATTGTTACTCGATAACTACAATATTGCGTCATGTTCAATGTCGGGTCCAAAGCCTGGCAGCTTTCTTCTTGTATATAAAAATCAGTAACTTAACTTCGCTAAAGACTCATTTAATAAACTTCACAAAATTCATATAGCAGTTATGCTAAAAATGGACAGTTGATGTTGTAGAATAAATTTGGGTTAACTAATTATGGCAACGTGATTTCTAACCAAAGGCTTATTTTGGGGGAGGGATATTAATGGTCAGTAGAAATCCTAGTGGCACAGCATTTATGATGGCATTTCTACGAGGATTTCACGCAGTTAATGATAATGCAAAAATATTTAATGATCCACTTGCTTATGATTTAATACCCGAGGAAGTTAGGGAAGCATTTAAACAGCATTTAATTAAATCCGCCGCAGAAATGGCCCCGGAGCTAGCAAAAGAATGTACTAATGCCGAAACCTCGTTACGCCTGGCTGTGAGAATCATGGCTGGTCCCGTCCTAGCCAGAGCGCGGTTTGTTGAAGAGCGACTTGAAGAAGCCATCCGGAAAGGTATAAGACAATATATAATTCTGGGTGCAGGACTTGATACCTTTGCTTATCGTCGTCTTGATCTGACAGATCGACTCCAAGTATTCGAGCTTGATTTGCCTTATACGCAAGAAATAAAATGCCAATTATTAGGACGTCTAAACCTTGAAAAACCGGATTTCCTGCACTATATTCCGGTAGATTTTACTAAAGACAATCTAGCCTCGGCCCTTTCAGAATCTAAATATGATTCAGGTCAAGTGAGTTTTTTTAGCTGGATGGGAGTGACCCATTACCTGCCAATTGAGTCTGTATTGTCGACTCTCAAGGCTATTATGCGGTTATCAAGTAGCGGTAGCGAGATTGTATTCGATTATTACGATAAATCAGCATTTGATCCTGACAAAGGCTCGAATCGTATTAAATATATTATGAAAAATACAAAGACTATTGGAGAGACAATTATCACAGGATTTGATCCATCAAAACTTAGTATGGAATTTGCTCTTCTGGGATTACGACTGCTGAATAATTTAGGTCCTGACGAGATACAACAGAAATATTTCAAGGAATGTAATGAAGGCTACGCAGCAAGTGAACATGTACATTTGGCCCTTGCTACGTGGTAAATTAAGGTCAGGTTATTGATTAGAGTGTATCCGAACTTCGTAGTAGGCTAATAATGGGTATATGAACGATTAAAGTACTTACAATTTTATATTAACTCATCTAACCTCTCACGTTTTTACATTTTCATATATCAATCAGGCTAAAAATTAAAAGTTCAGAAAGACCGAAAATACCTAATTTATGTACTTATATACTTTAACTTTATCAGGTTAATCTATTAGAAGGAGGTATCATATGGGAGTAACGCCGGATGGATGGAAGAACAAAGGTGGAACTGGAAAACGGTCATGTAATTGTGGGTCATGGAAGCAGCATTGGATTAACGCTTCGGGTAAATCTTGGCCCTCAAAATGCTCCATTAAAGACTGTTCAAACGATGCAACTTTAGGTGCGCATATTATTAATTCCAGTGTATCAGGAGAACAAATTGTTCCTGCATGTGATTCTTGTAATAAGCTAAGCGGCGAATTTTCACTAAAAGTTGGAATTACTCTTATATCTGCAAATAAGCAAAATACATGTGAAAAATAGTTTTTAAAGACTAAATTTGATTAACCTGATGAAGTTTTTTTAATTTGGACGATTTGAGAAAAAAAACTACCTCTGTCAATCAATAATATTACTATAAAGGTGGGAATGCTCCCATTCCCATTATCTATAATTACACGTTAGACTAATAATTCAAAGTGAAATGTCTATGATGGGTTAGTAATGGATTGGAAGCGGCAAGAACAAAAATGATTTAGATATATAATAAGAAATATTGAAATAAAGAAAGAGAATAGTTCTGTGCTAACTTTAGAGTAATCTCATGGAATAGTTGATTCTAGAAGTATTATTTATTTCTTATATATAGTCTTCCGAGAGGAGGAAAGTATGGAGCATTCTATCACATTGGATTTTGTAAAATGTCCTTATTTAAAGAAACAACATATTATAAATTTTTACCATGTATTTGAAAGCTATTTAAATAAAGTCGAAAATATCAGCGATTTTAGAAGTAGCAATTCTTTTGAAATAGGACTAGAACGAGAAGAATTAAGAACAACTTTTGTTAGTTTTAAAGAATTTAATAATGAGATTTTGGGCAATTCAAAAATTACCTACTTACAAGGATTTTTCATGAGAATAAAGGATAATGAGAAGTATATAATTACTTTGTTCTATGGTCCTGGTAGTTTTTTCGTTACTGTTACAGGAGAAAGTAAACTATGGGCTGATGAAACTTCATCAGGAATCAGAAAAGCTTTTCATAAATAGGTTCGTAAGAGATCATTTTTGATTAAGAAAATGTCCGAAGATGTTACTAATCAAAAGTTAACTCAAGAGAAAAAAGAAATATATAAAGATCCAATGTTCATTGTTGGAGTATTAACCTTAATAGTAACTTCACTGGGAGTTTATCTTGCATATTTTCGATAAATGTGGTATTTCCGACGGGTAGCAGATAACACGCGATTCAGGACTAGAAGTATGTGGTTTAGACGTTGTGGGAGCTAAACGTTATATGAATTGACCGCAAAGCTGCATCGTCCTTATCCAGACTGTTCATAGTTTGAAGATTATTTATTCTAAGTTCCCATTGGGCTAATAATGATAAGTTCCGATAAACCAGGTCAAGGAACAAAAAGCAGGAAACTGCAACGCATTCGAGGATATTGCGAAGCATGGAAAAGTAGGGATATAAACAGGAATTTATGAATGTTCATAATTCATGCAAAAGGCAGATCAAATAAATTTGGCAGGAGAAATTTTGACATGGTTATTTTGCGAACACCACGTTTGTACATGCGGAAAATACAAACAGATGATTATAGGTCTGTCTGCTCAATTTTGCAGGACATTGATGTCATGTATGCTTGGGAACATGCCTTTTCTGATGATGAAGTAGTGCAGTGGATTGATGAAAATATTATGAGATATTATAGGGACGGCTATAGTTACTGGGCAGTAATAGAAAAAGCGTCTGATATGTTAATTGGAGTCACCGGGTTAATTTCTGAACAAGCGGATGATGAAAACTATGTTGGAGTTGGCTATATTTATCAAAAATCATATTGGGGAAACGGGTATGCCTTTGAAGCCGCTTCTGCTTGTGTTGACTATGCTTTTAATGTTTTGCATCTAAATGAAATTACGGCTCAAATTCGACCGGAGAATACGGCTTCAAGAAAAGTGGCTGAAAGACTTGGTATGTCTATGAAGAAGCAGTTTCTTAGACGTTATAAAAACAAAGACATACCTCATCTTCTTTATAGCCGTACAATATAGCATTGTTTTTGTCACAGTTTATATCAACAATGTGAAGCTACAAATTCCAATTTGTTGAGTTTTGGCGGAAAAGGGGAGGGAATCTATGGAGGAGATCGCCTTTTGTGGGAATAATTGTACCGCGTGTCCAAGATATACTGCTACTGTGAGTGGCGATATCTTAAGAATTAAAGCGGTAGCAGAATTATGGTATCGTCTCGGTTACCGCGATACGATTGTATCGGTCGACGAAATTATGTGTTACGGATGTCCCACCTCAAGTTTTTGTAGGTATGAAATACAGCAATGTGCTTCTGAAAAGAAAGTGAACAACTGTGGAAGTTGCAAAGAATATCCTTGTTATCTTATGATTAAATGTTTTGAACAGACGCAAAAGTACGCCGAGAGCTTAAAGTGGAAATGCACGGAAAAAGAATACCGCTGCTTGGAAATAGCTTTCTTTTCAAAAAAGGAAAACTTGGATAGTGCTAATAAATGAATATGTGTTTTGGCACAGACTTTCGCTGAACTCCCATTAGTTAACTTCACAAAATCCATATCCCCGTTAGGCAAAAATGGGGAAGGTGAATGACTTTAATACAGATGTCGAATTCATGGATGTACTGAGTATAAACAAAGTGGACTAGTATCACACTAGCCCACTTTGCTGTAAAAATAGATGCTCATAGTTGTTTTAGTACTCTTACGGCTCGTCCGATGGCTTGTTCACGTTTTTCAATATCGGTTGCTAAAAATACCTGTGGGGTCCCGGAAATTGTTTCCTCGACTAAATAGTCTGTTTCTTTTATTTCCGAATGGGCTTTGATTTTAGAAAAAAATAGGATATCCCCAGGTCCATACTCACCAACACATTCTTTTAATACAACCGTCAAAATTGGAGAGAATTCCACGGGCAGTAGTGATGTGTTTCCAAACTCGTCAATGACCTTTGGTTTGGATTCAACAACAACTCCGTTCCCTGGTGCGACTGTTCGGCTAATCTGGTTCAATTTTTCCATGATATCGTAAAGGACAGTATTCTGATCTTCAGCCGTTTGAGCTCTGCCGCAAACCTCTGCATAAGTGACCCCCAGGACATCCAGTATAGGGCGGAGCGATTCCGGGCTTGTATCAGGATATTTATCATTTTCAATCATTGACACCCGGCCTTGAGCGACATCTGCTTTCTGCGATAATTCCACTTGTGTTATGCCTTTTTCAATTCGAATTTTTTTAATTTCGCTACCGATTTTCATAATTGTTTTTCAGCCTTTCAGAGTCAGTTTAATTATGGAACGAGAGAGTAAAATTATGTAATTCAGCAACGATTAGCAAATGAAGTTGTTGTTTGATAAACAATACTTGATAAAGTGATGATCAATTTCTGATATTCTATCATATATTATTAATCCGAGTCAAAAATAAATACAAATAATATCTAATGGCTTTATAGTAACTCATGATATAATCAGCTTGTACAACTCAATAAGGGCAGGGTGGGCGGCCAATAACTCCCGAGAGGGGGTGAGGCTTATGAGTGTGTATCAAACAATTTCACTAATGATTGCATTCGCGACGTTAGTCGTTTTGATACTTAAGACAAAACAAAAGTAGCCCACCGCTGAACAAGTGGCTACTTTTGCCATCCCTAATTGCCGCCCCTTTGCGGCTGAGTTGTACGGCCAGGATGTTCCCGCATCCTGGTTTTATTTTATGCAAATTTCTATGAGTTAATTATATATCTCTTTAAAAAATTGAGCAAGTACGGGAGGTGAGACACTTTATCGTATTTAAATTACCCTGTGACAGTCTTTAGTATGAGTTGACATGAGTAGATATGAGTAATATAATAATTACAGGAGGTGAATCATGGAAGATAGATTACTCACGAAGGAAGAGGTTTGTGAGTGGCTTAATATCAGCCGAGCCACACTCGATAGATGGCGCAATCAGGGTTTGCCCTATTTAAAGACTGGGAAACTTGTTAGGTTCAACAGAGGTAAAGTTCAAGAGTGGCTTAATCAGCAGACTCACAACCAAAAATGAAAAGGAAGCCGCACCCCATCTCCGCAAAAAGACAGTGCAACTTCCCACATGAAACCAACCTTGTAAAGGCTGAACTTCTCTATAAGTATAGCAGAATGGGCCTCTTTATTACAAGTGTTGGAAAAAGAAAGAGGCGAGGATAGATGACCACTTTAGAAAGTCAAGAAATGATCCTATTAGGCCGCCAAATAAAAATAGGTCCTGAAGCAGAACGGTTTAAACGGTATGAGTATCTCGTAGGTGAATTATTGTGGTCCATGCGCGAGGACGGTTTTAAAGAAGGGGTAAGTCATGCAATTAAAATTTTAGACGAAGATTCCAGAATTTCATAGCAGTCTTAAATTCTTGAAAATCCGTAGTATATAGCTATGGATTTTCTTTTAATTTAGACCCTTGTACCCTACCACTATGGTCTCCTTCTGTAAAATAAAATTTCATAAATTATCAAGCATCGTCAAAAAGGCCCTTCTAAGCCTCTGAAATTAATGAAATAATGAATACCCCTTGCCCCCTCCTGAAAACGGCAGGAAGGGGGCATTATGCATGTCTCCGTGAAATGTAGCGGATATCCAATGACCTTCAATATCATTTGAATCATTATCAAAATTTATATTAAAGAAGAACTATTAAAATTGATAATATGTGAAAATACTAATTGAAATATCAATTAAAATTTGATATTGTTGAGGTATAATATTTTACTAAAGAAAGGATGTAACAAAACAAATGAAAAACGAAACAAAATGGGAAGATCTACCGATTATGCTCAGCCCTATACAAGCGGGGAAAATTCTTCGACTTAACCCTGAAATGGTCCGAACGTTGGCCAAGGCGAAGGCTATTCCTGCCATCCGTCCAACGTCTAAGTTTCTGATTCCACGCGACGCTTTGAAAGAATGGATCGAAAAAAATTCACAGGTAGTGGAGTAAAATGGAAATTTCCACGAGGAATAATATCAAATAATATCTCTAAATCCTGCGTTTCAATTCATAATCAATCAAAAGAGACACGCGATTTTGAGGAGGTATTCACAAAGCCTATGAAGAAGAAAGGTGGTGAGATATCTATGCCGGGGTTTATGACGCTTGAAGATTTATGTAAGAGCGGAAAAATTGCCTACTTAAAGCTTGGAGATGCCGTTTTGATTAAGATAATTGATGAGAGGGAGAATGATGACGATGACTAAGATTAAAAAAATCCTGTTAACTTCTTATATATTGATTACCCTTATTTTCACAGCCGTTGCCCCAGCCTTCGCGTATTACGGGGCTACCGGTGTCAGTGGGGAGATTTGGCCTCCGGTACTCACGGGGTGGACAATTGCTACTGGCGGGGGAAATTCAACGATTAACTGGCATTTTAGCGACCCACTTTTTGGTGGTTCGACCGGTGGCGGTATCCCCGATCTCTCGGCTCAGTATCCAGACTGGGATAAGCCGAACAACATGGATATTGTTCTTTGGGCACAGAACCATCATTATCAAATGCCGCTGAATAGTAGGTTTTATTGGTTCGCACTTCACCCGACCGATAAACAACCAACAAACTACACAGGCCCAGCCCCATGTTCTTACACACCGCAAATTCAATCTATCATCGATGCTTCGGGCTACACTCCTGCTGATTTTTATAATGCGGGAAAGGCTCCGCTGAGTGGTTCAGCACCTAAAGCAACTACAACTTCATCGCCAGTCTCAACTCCAGCTCCAGCACCTAAAACAGTATCAACCCCAGTTGCTACTCCCGAACCCCCTGTTGTCTCTGGTCCTCCTGCACCCGTCGTTTCAAAAACTCAAACGCCAGTGTCACCAGAAGTTGCAAAGCAACACTCTGACCCAGTGAGCGACCCTTCATCATTAACCTATGCAACTATCACCAAAATCGACAATGCAAAACAAGCTGCGGATGATAAAGCCCAAACGGATTCCCTAAATAGGAAGCGATATATAGTGTATGGTCTGTTAGCGTTAGCACTTGTGGTTTCGATTGGTTTTGTTCTTTCTATCTATATCCGTGAATGGAGGACCAAAAGGAAATGAGAAAGTTAATTTCTATCCTTACGGCCCTCCTAATCCTGGTCTTTCCCGCCATAGCATCGGCTCAATGTGGGATTACAACTTGGGATTTCGACCCACAACGGACGGCAACCAGCATATCCAGTTCCAGTACCGATCCATGGGTTCTCGCGCAGGGATCAGGAAAGGTCGTGTCCTATGCTGGGAAACCCGTGGTCGTTCATATTCCCTCGATCGACGAATCGTATGCGCCTAACCCGGTAACGGGAGACGTTCCTAAAACTGGCGTATTTACCTTTAACCAATTCTCATCAACGACTGCCATAACAGATCCCATCGGATACACGATGTACCAGTATACCTGGGATGATGGAGGATGGGGACATGTATGGAAGTATACGATTAAATCCGGTGATCTCGCCGAAGGCAATGTGATTACTTTAACAGCAGCCGACTTAATCGCTGCATTTCCTTGTGGCTATTCAGGAGGAACAAACTTTGCGAACGCCCCGTCGGGTGTAACCATTTCAAACGACGGGAATTTTGTGGCCGTCGGAGCTGGCAATAAGCTTTATTGGTGGCCCATCGGAAATCCGGGGGCAACGCTATATAGTTTTATAAACGGCAACTCTGACTTCGACATGTGCGAAGCTTCACCAATTATCACCCCCAACGGCTATATTGCCGTCGGATGTGATAATGGCGGATTTGTTTCCACCGACCTCTCTGGCAATACTCATAATTTCCTCACCTCTGACTCAGTTCTTGGCTCAGGCGATTCTTCCGAAGCAATTACCTCATCGCCATCATGGAACCCAATATCAAATACCATATGGTTCGGTATCGACTCATATTCTGCACCAAGGCTCGTTTCCTTTGATCCATCAAACGACACAAGCACAATCGTTGGTAAAGGCACTATTTTAACTCCAGTTTTTTCCCCAACGCCCGTGGATAAGGTGTCCGGAGATGTGTTTAATACGGATTACGGTGGAAATGCTTATCGTTGGAGTTCATCCGGCAATCTTATTCAAAAATGGATAACTCCGAACGGGGTAACGCACGTATGTTCAAACATGGCGATAGCGAGAGACGAGAACGGGAATGATCATGTAGCATGGAAAGATATGAACCGTCAGCTTGAAAACGCCATTACTCCATCGGGGTCATTCTGGGTTGAATCGGGTGGAACAAATGCTCATGATGTAATGGATCCGAGCTTCGTGACCAGTTCAGTAGGCGACTATATAGGTGAGGCTTTCGTTGATCCGTCCTCAGGGGAGGTATATTATTCGCCACAACCGAATAGCGCAATATCTACAAACCCCCATTCCTACGTACCCATTAATCAAAATAATTATGGCGTCATAGGCGATTACATCGACATGGTTTACGACGCTGATATCGGTCCTGTAATGAGTCCAGCAAAATCAACGTCCTATACCTGGTCCAACGATGCAAATGGTTCGCCTGGGATTTTGATTTATCTCCTGAGCCCCGTTTCTCTTGAAATGTGCGTCGCTGGTCCAAGTGGGGTCGTATATGCGCCGCCAAACAAGACGATCACGGGTTTACCTGGAGATACAGAAAATATTACAATGTTCGCACCGGGGTTAGATTTGAGTGGTGATACCAGCGATGGTTATGGTGTTATTCATATCACCGGTTTCCCGGATGGTAGTTCAGCAGATAAACAGGTAAATTTCGACTGCAATACCACAGACCTGATAACCGGTTCAGGGAGTGCAGCGGCTTTCGATTCGACTAGTATTACCTTGCCGACGTCTAGCGCTAATTACACGCTGACCTTAACTGAGACGCTCTATGTCAAAGATCATAGTACCGGAGTAATGGAACAAAAAGATTATCCATCACCGACGATAACGATTAATGTTCCTGTAGTTGGTGTTGCCAGCCCGGGCAATCTCACAATATCGTCTTATCACAATGGTGACACAAACAATTCGGGCATAGACGCCGGGGGATACCCAAACTTGGTAACTGGTAACCCGTTGAAATTCAATTATGGCGACACAATGTTGGCTGATCTTGTAATCCCGGTCCCAGCGCCACCAGCCGGATGGCAATATTATTCATCAGTTTTAAGCGGGTTCATAACATATCCAGTAAATACGCCAAAGCCGACCGGCACAGCGCAAATTGGGGAGCCACTGACGATTGCTTCAACAAAAACAGCGACCTTTTCAAAGAGTACGAGGGCTGGAAGTCAAGAAAATGGGGCATCGGTGAACGACAGTATTGCCAGTTTTCCTGTAGAATGGCCTACGTGGAGGCCACCGATTGGACTGCCAGGGTACGATTGGGACTCAACATTAACAGCGACATGGACGCAAACCGTTACCTATGTACACCATATTAATACACCTGTGGGGGGGTTCTCACAGTATAGAACTTATACTCATAGTGATAGCACCCCATCACAGGAGTTACAGAGAACAGGTACGGATATTTACTATATTCCCGCAGCGAGGGAGCCGTGGATGAGATAAAGAAAGGGTTGATTTGCGAAATGAAAAAATCAATAATGCTTCTTGTTTGTTCTGTTTTAATTTTGTTTTCGGGCGTTTCAACAGCCCAAGCATTTGATGATAGTCAGCATAATCTTGTTGGCGGAGTTGATGCTGCTTATCAAGTGGTCACTCCTGGTCACTCTTACACATTGGGTTACAAACTTTATGGAGTTGATTTGACGAGTGCCTGCAAATTTAAACTAGGAGAAAATCCCGAAACAACCCTATAAAATAAAGATCACCCAACAACAAATGGAATTATATGGACTTCGCAACCTCCAAAAAATGCAAATTGTGGTGTCTCTACCTATGGCAGCTTATCTGGTAATGTTTTTGTAATGCGCCCATTATCAGAAATCCCATTAGATTGTCGAAATGAGGAAGATATAACTGGTTTAATACCGTATAATTTTTCATCTGTGAAACCTTTATCTGTACATGTTCCGACACGAACTACTTTAACTGGAGTTAGCGGTGGTGGGGATTTAATTCGTTTTAGAATCCCTGGGAATGGACACACCCCAATACCGGCAAAAGTGAACATAAAAATAATAATTTTGGGGGCTATTGGCATAGCACTGGTGTTCGGTGCTGCTGTTTTTGCGATTAAGAGTAAACAGAGGAGGTCACACAATGATTAAATTTATCCGTTGACCTAGAAAGCCTTATACTTTGCGAAAGTCCTATACTTTATAGCTTTATTCATTAATTAATTCATTAAATGTCATGAACAATCTCAGCCATACTCTCGCAAGGCTTTCACGGATTTACTAATGAGGTTAAAAACGCTGTTTTTTCATGACTGATTGACGCTTTGAATCATCATTTGAAATGATTAATAAATGTGTATTTATACCTAGCCTATCATTGCACGAATGAAAGTAGTTTTGATTTGTATGGACATAACGCGAATCAAAACTATTTTCAACGACTAAACATTCACTGCCACAACGGTTTCAGGCGTTTTAAAGTGCGCGAAGTATAGCACTTCGAAATAGGTGAGAGGCTCCTGAAAATGTCTACAATCTAGACTCATATTTTATTTCGTTTAATATTTAATTACCTATATATAAGCTATTAAATATTGAATGTTTATACGATATGGATAAGCTATTAATTTTTACTAAAAACACTCTATAACAACCTATCCTCACTGGGGGAAAATGACATATCATTTTCGCTCAATTTCAAGGATAATGTTTGATTAAATATCAAGGGGAGCTGTACGATGACACAAAAAAACAGAGTTATATCAGACCGAAATATGGAAGTTGAAATTATGGGAGATATACTCGAAATCAGGATTAATCTTGCACGATCAATCGGTATGACCAGGAGCGAAAAAAATTTTTTGCTCGCCTCGTCCAAAGGTACTCTTCAGATTGGTCGTGATCGCGAGGAGAAGATGGTTCTTACAGTCTATCGACCGAAGCCGGCATAGGATTAATCGGATAGCTATTGAGAAATGAGGGCTGATATTGCAGGCGAAAAACATTGATGCAGAAATTCAGGGAAGTTTTTTAACAATACGAATAGATTTAACAAAATCCTTCGGCGAAACAAAAAGCGGAAAATATGTTCTAATAGCTACAACAGACGGAATTAAACCAGTGGGAGATGGGCGCACTGAAAAAATGACGATAACTGTATATCGCCCTAAGCCTTGAGTCAGCTCTCAAAGAGGAGTGGTTCGCATAAAAATAGTAATAGATCGTTCCTATGCTAATTTCAGCCTTTCCGAGGAAGCCTGGACCGCCTACGGGAAGGAAAGACCTAAAGACTTAAACAGTATTGTCTTCCGATCCGATCCCGACCTGATTCGTGTGGTCGAGCAACTTGGGGAAAGGGCAAACGGTCAGTCACAGTTCGGTCCGAAAAACAAATTAGAAATTGTAGAAGTCCCAGATGAGATTCCGGTTCGCATTGAATCTTATGATGGGAATGAGTGGGTGGCTGAGGAACATAGGGTTTGGGGGAAGGACGAAAAGATATAGAGCACCAAAAAACTCACCTATTTAAAAGGTGAGTTTTTAATCTGATTCTTGACTGAACCTGACTGACTCTTGACTGAATGCTACCGAATACTTAGCGATATTTACGGGTTTTTATTAGGTATTTTGCTCAACCCCCGTTATAATTGAAACCCGCTAATCCGCTTGTAGAGTGGCTTGTATCAATGCTTTCAGGG
>JGI2924J29684_1077369_pt1 | contig 16340 bp, 19 predicted proteins | sample BenlonsequencITS_FD_29684 | JGI IMG/M metagenome (IMG submission 29684)
GGAGAGGTACTTTGGGGCCCGCTTTTTCGGTATCCCCTTCGCTCAGGTCAAAATAAAACGGCGCCGCCGGATTGGTGTCTGCCCATGCAGCATCAAATGCCGGCTCCGAACGGACAGCAGCGCCATCCAGGCGCGTCGTTCACGTTCACGCCTGGAGTACTCTCGTTCAACGGCAAGTTGACGCGGACGCTGGTATCCTCTTGGCCCACTTTTTGGGTATCCCCTTCACTCAGGCAGAAAAAAATATCCCATCCCCGGATGGGTCGTGCAGCCTCAATTCCCAGATCCGAATGGACGCTGGAACCTTCGTTCAACGGCGGACCGCCGCCCGGCTGCTGTTGATGGTTCCGGCCAAACGAAAATCCCCTCCTGAGCGAAGGGGATACCGCGCAAAGGGGGCAAAAGGATCGGTGTCCGATGTCATGTACATGTATCAGAAAAACGGCCCGCCTGAGCGAAGGGGATATCGCAAAAGCGGGCGGAAAAGACATATGGCGGCCACAGGCAGGGAAAAGAGATTATGGCGCCGAGGCGATGACGTGGCGCTCGATGCCCGCGTAGTCGCGGACGATGCGGATGTCGGGCCAGAGACCGGTTGCATCCAGCAGGCCGGCGACGTCGCGGGCCTGTCCGAGGCCGACTTCGAAGGCGACGATGCGCGGCGCGGACGGCAGCGTCCGCAGTTGGGCCGCCATGCGGCGGTACGGATCGAGCCCGTCGGCGCCGCCGTCCAGGGCGAGCCGCGGCTCGTAGTCGCGCACTTCGCGCTGCAGGCCGGGCAGGTCGGACGACGGGATATAGGGCGGATTGGACACCACGATATCGAGTGCGCGGTCGTCCCCGTCCCCGCCTCCCGCGGCGAACGGCTCGAGCAGATCGCCGCGGATGAAGGCGATGCGGTCCGACACGCCGTGCCGCTCCGCATTCGCCTTCGCAACGGCGAGCGCGTCCGGCGACAGATCGGTCGCGCAGAGTCGCCAGTGCGGGCGCTGCACCGCCAGCGCGACGGCGATGGCGCCGCTGCCGGTGCCGATGTCGGCGGCGCGAAGACGCGCGCCGCCGCCGGCGTCCGGCCACAGCCGGTCGGCCGTCTCCAGCACGGCTTCGACGAGCAGCTCGGTCTCCGGCCGGGGAATCAGCACGGCCGGAGATACGGCCAGCGGCAGGCCGTAAAACCATTGCTCGCCGGTAATGTACTGCACCGGCTCGCCCGCGGCTTTGCGGCCCACCATCGCCGCCCACTCCGCCAGCCGGCCGGCCGGCATCGGCTCGCGCCAATCGCGCAGCAGCGCGGCGCGGTCAAGGCCGAGCGCGTGCATGAGCAGCCGCTCGGCGTTCTCGCGCGGCTCGGACACGCCGCACCCGGCCAAGAAAGAAGAAGCCTGCAGGCAGGCTTCTCCGATCGTGAGGCCCTCGGCCGGCTCGAAACGGGCGGCTTCCCTCCGTTTGTCCGCCATCCGGCAGCCTCCTTTCCGTTCGTTCCGTTCTTGTCGTCTTTGACGCCATGCCGCCTCAAGATCAGACGATCGCCGCGTTCTCCTGCTCGAGCAGCTCGGCCTGCTCGGCCAGCGTCAGCGCGTCGATGATCTCGTCGATCTCGCCGTTCATGACGGCGTCGAGCTTATGCAGCGTCAGCCCGATCCGGTGATCGGTGACGCGGCTCTGCGGGAAGTTGTAGGTCCGGATCCGCTCGCTCCGGTCGCCGGTGCCGACCTTGCTCCGCCGCTCGCCCGCAAGCTTCGCCTCTTCCTCCTGCCGCCGCATCTCGTAGATGCGCGCGCGCAGCACCTGCAAAGCCTTCTGTTTGTTGTCGTTCTGCGACTTGCCGTCCTGGCACGTCGCGACGATGCCGGTCGGGATGTGCGTCACGCGCACGGCCGATTTCGTCGTGTTGACGGACTGGCCGCCGGCGCCGCTGGAACAGAAGGTGTCGACGCGGATGTCTTTGTCCAGAATCTCGACTTCGACCTCTTCGACTTCCGGAAGCACCGCCACCGTCGACGTCGACGTATGGATGCGTCCGCCCGACTCGGTCACCGGAATGCGCTGCACGCGATGCGCGCCGCTCTCGTATTTCAGCTTGCTGTAAGCGCCTTTGCCGGAGATCATGAAGATGACTTCCTTGAAGCCGCCGAGATCGCTCACGTTCGCGTCAAGCAGTTCGACTCTCCATCCCTGGCTTTCGGCATAGCGGGTGTACATCCGGTACAGGTCTGCCGCGAACAGCGCCGCTTCGTCGCCGCCGGCCGCGCCGCGGATCTCGACGATGACGTTCTTGTCGTCGTTCGGGTCTTTCGGCAGCAGCAGGACGCGGATGCGCTTCTCCAGCTCCTCCCGCCGCGCGGTCAGTTCCTCGATCTCTTGCTTGACCATGTCCCGCATTTCATCGTCCAGCTTCTCGCCGAGCATCGCCTTCGCGTCATCCAGCTGCGCGACGACTTTCTTGTATTCGATATAAGCCTGATAGGCTTCTTCCAGATCCGATTGTTCCTTCGAATATTCGCGCAGCCGCTTCGGATCGGCCGCGACCGCGGGATCGCACAGCAGCTCGCTCAGCTTCTCGTAGCGGTCCGCCAGCGCCTGCAAACGGTCCAGCAACATCGATGAACACCCCTGCTTCCAAGTTCCGTACTTTTCATTATACCACAAACGCGCCCCCTGCGTGCCGGCATCCCGCGCCGGAAAGCGGCGGCAGAATCAACCATCTTCCAACGAAAAAAGGGCGCAAGGCCCTTTCGCCGCATGAGCGGTTCGCGCGTCCCTAGACGTTGAAGCGGAAGTGCATGATGTCGCCGTCCTGCACGACGTAGTCCTTGCCTTCGAGGCGCAGCTGGCCGCGTTCGCGCACCGCGTTCATCGAGCCGGCCGCCACGAAGTCCTCGTACGAGACGACCTCGGCGCGGATGAAGCCGCGTTCGAAGTCGGAGTGGATGACGCCGGCCGCCTGCGGCGCCTTCGTGCCCTTGCGGATCGTCCAGGCGCGGACTTCCTGCTCACCGGCCGTAAAGTACGTCTGCAGGCCGAGCAGTTTGTAGGCCGCCTTGATCAGCCGGTCCAGGCCGGATTCCTTGATGCCGAGCTCCTCCAGGAACAGCGCCTTGTCTTCGCCGTCGAGCTCGGCGATCTCGGCCTCCACTTTCGCGCTGATCGGCACGACTTCGGCGCCTTCCGATTCGGCGTAGGCCCGGACGGCCTGGACGAGCGGATTGCCGTCCGCGTTTGCCGCTTCGGACTCGCTGACGTTCGCCGCGTACAGCACCGGTTTGCTCGTGATCAGGTGCAGGTCGCGGACGAGCAGCTTTTCGTCGTCGTCCAGCTCCACGCTGCGCGCCGGCTGGTCGTTGTAGAGCGCCTCGCGGATCCGCTCCAGCACCTGGACTTCCTGGATGTATTTTTTCTCCCCGCTCTTCGTGTTCTTCCGGGCGCGCTCGAGGCGCCGCTCCACCGTCTCGAGGTCGGCGAGAATCAGCTCCAGGTTGATCGTCGCAATGTCGCTCAGCGGATCGACCTTGCCGGAGACGTGGGTAATATTTTCATCCTGGAAGCAGCGGACGACGTGCACGATCGCATCCACTTCGCGGATGTGCGCCAGAAATTTGTTGCCGAGCCCTTCGCCCTTGCTCGCGCCGGCGACGAGGCCGGCGATGTCGACGAATTCGAAGGCGGTCGGCACTTTCCGCTGCGGTTTCACCAGTTCGGTCAGTTTGTCGAGCCGCTCGTCCGGCACTTCGACGACGCCGACGTTCGGGTCGATCGTGCAGAACGGATAGTTCGCGGACTCCGCGCCCGCTTGCGTAATGGCGTTGAACAGCGTCGATTTCCCGACGTTGGGAAGACCGACGATACCCGCTTTAAGCCCCATGCTCTTGCAACTCCTTGTCCCTGGCCGTTATCATCTCTCGCCATTATACATGAGGGCAGGTGGTCATGGAAGAAAAAAAGCCTGCGCCCGCCGTCTCCCGGCAGGGAGATGACTTGGACACAGGCTTCCCGGTTCGGCCATTTGCGCTTACACGTGGGCCAAAATCTTCGTTTTCAGCGCTTCCTTCGGCTGCAGGCCGACCATTTTGTCAACCGGCTGGCCGTCCTTGAACAGGATCAGCGTCGGGATGCTCATGACGCCGAATTGGGACGCGAGCTCCGGTTCGTTGTCGACGTTGATTTTGCCGATCTTCGCCTGGTCGCCGAGTTCCGCGGACAGTTCTTCAACGATCGGAAGCTGCATTTTGCAAGGGCCGCACCAGGGCGCCCAGAAATCAACCAGCGTTACGCCTTCGGCGATGCTCGCCTGGAAGTTGTCTTTCGTCAGTTCGATAGCCATCGTCTGATCTCCTTTCCTCGTCAAGATGTCGAAGCGCATGCTGCGCTCCGCGCTGTATGCGAGGGCTTGAGACAAGCCCGTCATACCTGGCAGGCGCGGATCTGACCGAGCACGGCCTGGATGGTGATGCTGTCGAAGTAATCCTCCAGCCGCTTCTCCGCCGTACAGAAAATGCCGTTCATGACCGTCCGCATGTTCGAGCCGACGATGCAGTCCATCTCCGGATCGCCCGAGCACCAGCCCGGCATGAGCGACCCTTGCGCCATGGCGCGGTAGATGTCGCCGAGCGTCACCTCGCCGGGTTCGACCGCCAGCCGGTAGCCGCCGCGCACCCCTTCCCGCGTCTCGACGAAGCCGCTCTTCCTGAGCACGCTCATCACTTTGCGGATGCGCGCCGGGTTCGTCTGGACGTTCTCCGCGATCGTCTCGCTGGATGCCATCCGCTCGGGAAGGTACGCCAGCAGGACGAGACTGTGCACCGCAATGGTGAACTCGCTGTTCATGAGGGCACCTCGCTTCGTACTGTAATTATATTCGTTACAGTTCGAGGTTGTCAACGGGCAGCCGCTCATGTCCGCTCGTAGTGTTCACCGCCGGGCGGCCGGAGATGCATGGCGCGGCGGAACAGGCAGCGGTTCCCGCAGGGCGCCGGAGGCTCAGAAATCGACTCAGAAATTGAAATTGTCGGGGTCCGCGCCGAACCGGCTGTTCCGGTTCAGGCCGTCAATGCGGGCCATGTCTTCGGCAGACAGCTCGAAATCGAAAATGTTCGCGTTCTCGCGGATGCGCTCGGGGCGAACCGATTTCGGAATGGTCAGGATGTCGTTCTGAAGGTCCCAGCGCAGCACGATCTGGGCCGGGGTCTTGCCGTATTTCGCCGCCAGTTCCGTGATTACCGGCAGGTCGAGCTGGCCTTTCATGATCGGGCTCCACGCCTGGAAGGCGATGTGCTGCTCGCGGCAGTATTTGCGCAGCTCCTCCTGCGTGAGCAGCGGATGGCACTCGACCTGGTTCACGGCCGGCTTCACTTCGCACGAGGACAGCAGATCCTCCAGGTGATGGATGTGGAAGTTGCTGACGCCGATCGCGCGTACATGCCCTTCCTTGTACAGCCGCTCGAGGGCGCGCCAGGTGTCCTTGTATTTGCCTTTCACCGGCCAGTGGACGAGGTACAGATCGACGTAGTCGAAGCCGAGTCTGCTCAGGCTCGCTTCGAACGCGCGCAGCGTCTCGTCGTAGCCCTGGTCGCTGTTCCATACTTTCGTCGTGACGAAAATGTCTTCCCGGCGGATGCCGCTGGCCCGGATGGCGTTGCCGACGCCCTTCTCGTTCCCGTACAGCGCCGCGGTGTCGATCAGCCGGTAGCCGGCCTCCAGGGCGGCGGCCACCGCCTGTTCCACTTCCGGTCCTTCCTGCGTCTTGTAGACGCCCAGCCCGAACCACGGCATCGCCACGCCGTTGTTCAGCGTCGTCGTTTCGGCCACATGCCGTACGTTGGCCATCGCCAGCCTCACTCCTTGTCTTGGAATTTAAAGTTCGAACAAGTCCATCTGCTCGGGCTCCTCGGGCCGGTCGAAGCTGCCGCGCGGCGGGCGCTGGCCGAGCATGCGCATGAGCTGCAGCGCGTTGTCCGCGGCGTCGCCGCCGGAGTTGTTGTTGAAGATGACGCAGACCGTGCCGGACTGCGCCTCAAGCCGCTTCAGCCGCTGCATCCATTCCATGAGCTCCGCTTCGGCATAGCGGTACAGGTAGCGCACGTCGCGCCACCCCGGCCCGCCGGCGTTCCAGCCGGCCGCGTTGCGGCCGTGGAACCGGACGAGGGTCAGGCCGGGATCGGTCGCTTCATCGACGATCGGGATCGAGCCTTCCCCGGCCTGCGGTTCGTCGCACACGCTGTGGATCCAGCCTTCCCGCTTCATGAACGCGAGCGTCCGGTCCCGCATGCCGGCCTCGAACCAGGTGCTGTTGCGGAACTCGAGCGCGCACGGGATGCCGTCCATCAACGCCCGGGCTTCGCGCAGCTTGTCCACATGCTCCCGCGTGCAGTCAAACCATGGCGGATACTGGAACAGGACGGCGAGCAGCTTGCCCGCTTCGCGCATCGGTTCGAGCGACGCGCGGAATGCTGCGAACATGGCCGCCGTGTCCGGGTAAGGCACGCCGCCGAGGGCGTGGCCGGTCATCCCCTGGTACGCCTTCACGATGAAGCCGAAGCCGTCAGGCGTCTCGGATGCCCACTTCGCCGTCACGTTCTCCGGCTGGATGGCGTAGAACGACGCATCGACTTCGACGATGTCGAACCAGCCGCTGTAGGTTTGGAGTTTCCCGCCCGCTTGCCGGGCATGCCGATAGAGCGACGGATGGTCGCCCCATCCCGCCAGCCCGATCCGTATCAACCGCTTTCTCCTCCCTTGAGCGCCGAGCCGCACCCGGACCTTGACCTTGGCAGATGCGTCAGGTCCGGGCGTGTCTGTCCTGCATCCCCAGTATAGAATTGCCGGGGAGAATTGGCAATTGCGGCCGAACGCTTCCGGCGGATGTGCCGGACAGCGGCCGCAGTTCTTCCGCCAGCCGGATCATTTGCTTCCGCGTCAGGAAGCGGCTGTCGATCTCGATCAGCGTGCCCTGCTCGATCCAGCGCAGGATGCCGCCGTGGAAGGCGCGGCCGGTTTCATCGCGGGCGCCGGGCGGCCAGGGCTCGAACCGCGCGGTCCGGCCGCGCAGCCGCACGGGCTCGCCGTGCTTGTCCGTGAGCTGCGCAAGGTACGCCTTCGTCTGGGCGATGCCGGCGATTCGGTCCCCGAGGATGCCGGCCGGCGGCAGCGCCGTCCAGGCCGCGCGGAATTGGATGCGCAAGCCGTACACACGCCGGCTGCCCGGCGGGTAGGCGCAGACCGCCGGGACCCAGCCTGCCGGCAGCGCGCGCGGCGCGAACACGGTGAACGGGACGCGCCGCTTCAGGTCCGCCGGCGAAGCGGGGGCGCACACATCCGGGCGGCTCGGGGTGTGCGCGGGAGCGGGCGGTGCCTCCGGCTCGGCCGGATGTGCGGGCGGCTTCAGGCCGGGCCCGGCCGCCTGGGCCGCCATGGCCTCCGCCGGCGCGGGGACCGCCGGCAGGAGCAGTGCCGCCAGTATCGCCGCTGCGAGGAAAGAACGCCGCATGGTGGTTCAGCCTTTCCTTTTTTCCAAATAGTGTATCCGTGCGGCGGTGAATCATCCCCTGAAAAAATGCTAAGCCCCTGGCTTTGCAGTGCCAGGGGTATGCAGGCCGGCGTGAACTTACGCGCCGAAGAACCGCAGTCCGACGACGCCGGCGATGATCATCGCGATGAACAGCAGTTTGCGGACGTCCCGCGATTCCTTGAACAGCACCATGCCGAGCAGCACGCTTCCCGCCGCTCCAATGCCTGTCCAGATGCCGTATGCGGTGCCGATCGGAATTTCTCGCAGCGCGAGCGCCAGGAAGTAGAAGCTGATGAAGCTTGAAACGGCCACGCCGACGGTCGGTTTCCACCGTTTGAAACCGTCCGACAGCTTGATAAAGGTAACGCCTCCGATTTCGCCGAGTCCGGAGATCAGCAGCCAGATCCATGCCATTTCAGCCTGCCCCTCCTTCGTCCGTCTGCTTCTTGTTCTGCGGCTCTTCCGGGCTGATCACCTTCAAGCCGATGATGCCGCCGATGAGCAGCGCAAGGAAGAAGATCCGCAGCGGGTCGACCGACTCGCCCAGGAACATCATGCCGATGATGGCCGTACCGGCCGTCCCGATGCCGGTATAGACGGCGTACGCCACACCGGTCTCCAACATCGTCATCGATTTCGCGAAGAAATAGAAGCTGACGATGAGCAGGGAGATGGTTACCGCGCTTGGCAGCGGCCGCGTGAAGCCTTCCGACTCTTTCATGCCGTATGCCCAGCCGATCTCCAGCAACCCGCCGATGAGTACATAAAACCATGCCATGATGCATCTGACCTTTCTGTGATTCGTGCGGCGCGCATTCGTGAAACAGTATAGGCGGGTGCAGGGCAGGTTGCAAGCCGGGAAAGATGCGGCGGCCGGTTCCCGAAAAGGCTTCAACCCACGCTACTCCCCAAGCCGCTTCTCCGCTTCCATCAGCGCAATCAGCTTGAGCGCCTGCAATTCTTCCTCCGTGAACCGGCTCATGGCTTCTTCTTGAATCTTCTGCTTCTCCTCTGCCGTCAGGCCGTCACCGGCCATCGCCGCATACCGGCGGATCTCGCCGATCGAAAATTTCTCGAGCACCAGCGCCTCCGCTTCTTCGATGCTGGTGATGACCAGACTTTCGCCGTCTGCCGCCGGACTTCCGGAACCGGACTTGCCGCCCGCGCCATCTCCCGTATCGCCAGCCGAGTTGCCCGAGCCGCTGTCAGAACCGCCGCTTCCAAGCTTTGCCCCGATTTCGTTGCGCAGCCGCTCCAGATCTTCCGCAGACACGGCTTCGCGCAGCGCCTGGCGCACTTCCGGATCGTCCATCAGCCGGCGCACTTCCTCGTCTTGAAGCACCTGCTCGACCACTTCATTCATGACGCGTTCCGCGATGAATTTTTTGCCGTATTGCACGCCCGCATAACCGCCGACCGCCAGCAGCATGATGACGACCAAAGCGGCGATCAGACCTTTCCGCATCCTCAACCCACCTCCGGTTGACAGACTATCCCTGCAGCGTCTCGCCGGCCGAACGGGTCTGGTAATACCGATCCCAAATGCCGCGGTGCATGCTGAACCTTCTGCAAAGTGCTCCAGGCAGCAGCCGATGACGCTTGCCGAGCTGATAACCGATGAACTTCGCCGCCGATTCCATGAGCAGCCGCGGGATATACCGCATCTGCCGACTTCGGATCAGTTCGCGCGTGATGGCGAGCACCATCCCGCTCCCGGATTTGCCTACGCCCGAGTGGGCATAAACCCAGTCATTGCCGCACATTGAGACGCCATTGTCGAAGTAGCGCCGGAACTGCTGGCCGAGCGTATATTCGTGGGAGTGGACGACGCACGCATCGGCCGCATATGCCACCCCGTAGTCCGCCATAATGCTCCGCGCCGCGAAAAACAAATCTTCATTGAACAGCACCGGCGACGGAAAACGCCCCAGCTGCTCGAACACATCCCGCCGGTACGCCGCACATACATTCGAACAGAAAAACGTTCGGATGCCGTGCCGCGGAAGATCCGATTTCCATTTCACGTCCGGCTGTTCCGGGTAAAGGTACGCGCGTGTCAGCCGCTCCAGCACGCCCGCATCGGGACGCGGCTCCTGCCGCGCATAGGCGCAAGCGATCCGCTCGTCCTCCAGCGGCGCCACCAGCCGCTCCAGCATCTCCGGATGCGCCGGCACCGCATCCTGCGTCATAAAGACAAGAACTTCGCCGACGGCATATGACGCGGCCAGATTGCGCGTCCCGCCATGGTCGAAGTCCTTCCGATCGATCCCGATTACTCTAGCACCGCAGCCCAACGCGATCTCAGGCGTACCGTCCGTCGAAGTCGAGTCGATAACGAGGATCTCGCGCGGCGCAAGCGTCTGGTTTTGCAGCTTTTCGATCAGCCTGCGCAGTTCTTCGCCGGCCTGCAGCGTCGGAATGATAACCGACACGTTCGGCCTGCTCCCCGTCAGACCCGTGGTGTCAATAGGCATTGCGGTTCACAAATCCCCTCAAGATCGTCAAGATGATAATCTTCAGATCAAACATGAACGACCAGTTCTCGAGATAATACAAATCGTGGTTGATCCGGTCCTGGATCGAGGTATCGCCGCGCAGCCCGTTCGTCTGCGCCCAGCCGGTGATGCCCGGGCGGACGTGGTGCTTCACCATGTATTTCGGGATCTCGTCCTTGAACTGCTCCACGAAATACGGCCGCTCGGGACGCGGGCCGACAACGCTCATATCGCCCTTCAGCACATTGAAAAACTGCGGCAGTTCGTCGATGCTCGTCCGGCGCAGGAAGGCGCCGAACTTCGTGCGGCGGGGATCGTTCTCCACCGTCCATTGCGTATCCGCCGTATTCTGGTCCGACACATGCATGGTCCGGAACTTGTACATGACGAAGGTGCGCCGATCCAGCCCCATCCGCTCCTGTTTGAAGATGACGGGACCCGGCGACGTCAGCTTGATCCCGATGGCGGCAATCAGCATGATCGGCGACGTCACGATGATGGCCGCGATCGAGAACACAATATCGAAAACCCGCTTCAGCAGCCGGTTGCCGAGCTCGTCGAGCGGAATGTCGCGCACATTGATGAGCGGGATTCCCGCAAAATTATCGAAGTACGGCCGAGCCGGCAGCAGATCGAAATAGTCGGGGATAATCAGCGTCTTCGCGCCGGCGTTGTCGCAGGTCTCGATGATTTCCGCGTACTTCTCGTATGCCGCGAGCGGCAACGCAACGATGACTTCATCGATCAAGTGATTGCGAAGCACTTCATCAAGGCGATCCAGCCCGCCGAGAATCGGCGGCATCTGATGGCCTGTGGGAGGATGTTCCTTCAGGTTGTCGTCTAGAAAACCGAAGACCTCATAGCCCAGCTCGGGATATTGCAGCAGACTCTTATAGAAATTGCGCCCAACCGATCCCGCGCCGAGAATGAGCAGATACTTCTTGTTGTAACCCGCGCGGCGCAGGCGGAACAGCGTCATCTTGACTGCGATCCGGTAGACGGACAGTACTGTCAGGTTCAGTCCCAGGAAGATGCCGAGAAACTCCCGCGACACGTGGATCTCTTTCGCGAAATAGAGGAAACTGAGCAGCCCGACGAAACTGAGCAGATGCACCTGCCCGAGCTTCCAGACATCTGTCGAGAGTTTCGTCCGCCGCCGCGGTTTGTAGAGTCCGGCGGAATAGCCGACAAGCACGGCAAGAATGGCGTATACGAGCCCCCAGAGCAGGTAGGAACTGAATGACAATGCCTCCGTTCCGGGCAGCCAACCGCTTTCAAACTTGATCCAGTACGCCGCAAGAAAAGCGACGATCATGCCGACCGCATCGAAAAGCACATAAATTTGCGTTAGAAATCGCTGATTCTGCCTTAACACCGCACTCACCCACAGATGACCGAGGCCATTTAATCATTCACTACAATTCTAGCAGAAAAAATGAATCCTACCAACAATCTTCCACTAGATATCGCCGCGCTTCGCCTTCGCGCGCGCGAACAACCGGCGCCGCTTGCGCAGCATCGCCGGAAGCAGCTTCGCGATACGCGGCCAGCACGCGAGCAGGCCGGGCTCGAACAAGACGATATACCCCAGCTTGGCCGCTTCGACCAGAAGCAGCCGCGGGATCAGCCGAAGCAGGTGCCATCCGGCCGGTTCATTTTTGATCAACGTGAAAAAACGGTTCTGATACGAGTGGCGTCTGACGAAGAGCGGGACCGAACGCCGTCCGCCTTCTTTCCAGCCTCGGCGGTGGACGGCCCGGGCGGCGGGCACGTAGGCCGACGTCCATCCGAGATGCCGCGCGCGCCAGGCGACGTCGACATCTTCCTTGTACGCGAAGAAATCTTCATCGAAGAACTGCCCTTCATCCGCAATCTCTTCGATCATGGCCCGGCGGTAGACGGCTGCCGCGCCGGAGACGCCGAATATCTCCCGCGGGCTTGTCCAGTTCGCGGCCGGCTCGCCGGCGGCAAGATCGACCGCATTCCGGTCGGGGCGCAGCATAAGTCCCGCGCTGTCCATCGTATCGGGCCGGTCTGCTCGCACCAGCATGCCCGTCGCACTGCCGATGCGCGGGTCGCGTTCCATGACAGCAATGATCTCCGCGATGTAATCGGGGTCGAGCGACACGTCGGGGTTGAGCACCAGCACGTAGTCGGACGGCGCCGCCGCGGCGAGCGCTTGATTCTGTCCGCCGGCGAATCCGTTGTTGCGCTCGTTCGCGATGAGCCGGATCTCGTCGCCGTACCGCGCCAGCACTTCCCGCGTCCCGTCCGTCGACGCATTATCCACGACGACGATCGACTGAAGCGGAAAGGACTGCTTCCGCACGGCGTGCAGGCAGTCCCCGATGTCTTGAGCGCTGTTATAGGTTACGATGCATACGCTGACGATCGGTGTTACCGTCTCCGCTAGTGCCACTTGTCATCACTCGCTGTTCTGCAGATAATGGCGCAGCGCGTCCCGCCATGGGCGGAGCGGCTTCAGGCCGTGGATCCGGATCGCGCCGTGATCCAGAACCGAATAAGCCGGGCGCGGTGCTGGCCGCGGGTAATCGGCCGTCGTGCACGGCTCGACTTCCACGCGAAGCCCCCGCTCCTCGAAGATCGCCTTCGCGAATTCGTACCAGGAACATACGCCGGTATTGGATGCATGGTAGATCCCGTAATAATCGGTCTGCACCAGCTCGAGCAGGAACTCCGCCAAATCCAGCGTATAGGTCGGGGAGCCGACTTGGTCGTGCACGACCTTGAGCCGATCCCGCTCGCCAGCCAATCTCAGCATCGTCTTCACGAAATTGCTGCCGTACTTCCCATAGACCCACGACGTCCGCACAATGAAGTACCGCCTGCACAGCGTCTGGGCCAGCAGCTCGCCGGCCAGCTTCGATTTGCCGTATACCGACTGCGGATCCGTACGGTCGTATTCGCGATAAGGCTGGCTCCCCCGACCATCGAACACGTAGTCGGTGCTGATGTAGACGAGTTTCGCCCCGATTTCCTCCGCTGCAACCGCCACGTTCCGCGTCCCGTAAGCGTTGACACGGTAGGCCGCATCCGGCTCCGACTCGGCCAAATCGACCGCCGTATGGGCCGCGCAATGGATGACCGCGTCCGGCCGGTGCGCGCCGATCACTCGCCGGCATTGTTCCATGTCCGTAATATCCAGCCTGTCCCGCCCGAAGCCGATGATTTCGATACCCGGCTGCTCAGGAAGCAGGGTAATCTCCCGGCCCAGTTGGCCGTTCGCGCCGGTGACCAATATTTTCATCTTGCTTGCCGACATCGTCATCCCTGCCGATCGCGATACTGCAATTCGTAATATTGCCGGTAAGCGCCGGAAACGACCTGTTCCATCCAGTCTTGGTGCTCAAGATACCAACGGATCGTCTCCTTGATGCCGGTCTCGTAGTCGTATTTCGGCTGCCATCCCAATTCCCGGCGAATCTTCGTCGCGTCGATGCCGTAACGGCGGTCATGGCCCGGGCGGTCTTTCACGAACCGGATCAGCGACTCCGGCTTGCCGAGCTCCGTTAGAATCGTCTTCACGACCTCGATGTTCGTTCGTTCGTTGTTGCCGCCGATGTTGTACACTTCGCCGCGCTTGCCTTGATGCAGCACCAGATCGATCGCGCTGCAATGATCTTCGACATACAGCCAGTCGCGTACGTTCAGCCCGTCGCCGTACACCGGGAGCGCCTTGTCTTCCAACGCATTCCGGATCATGAGCGGGATCAATTTCTCCGGGAATTGATAAGGTCCGTAGTTGTTGGAGCAGCGCGTAATGTTCACGTTAAGGCCAAAGGTCTCATGATAAGCCCGCACGAGCAGATCGGCGCCTGCCTTGCTGGCCGAATACGGACTGTTCGGCGCGAGCGGCGTCTCCTCGGTGAAAAGCCCGGTCTCGCCCAACGTGCCGTACACTTCGTCTGTTGAGATTTGCACGAACTTGCCGACACCGTATTGCTTCGCCAGATCGAGCAGCGTCTGCGTGCCGAGCACATTGGTCCTCACGAACAGATCCGGCTGCAGAATGCTGCGGTCCACATGCGACTCCGCCGCGAAATTGAGCACCGCGTCGAGTCCTTCCCGGAATAACGGCTCCATTGCGGTACGGTCGGCGATATCCGCCTTCACGAACCGGTAATTCGGATGCTGCTCGACCGAACGCAAATTCTCCAGATTTCCCGCGTACGTAAGCGCATCGACATTTATAATCTGATAATGAGGATATTGCCGCACCATGTACAGGATGAAGTTGCTGCCGATAAATCCCGCGCCGCCGGTAACCAGTAGTTTCACTTCAACAACTCACCCTTCGTACACGAAATTGTTGTCGGCTTCGGCAAGCGGAGGATGCTTGCTGTCTTTCTCGGACAGGATCGGCGCGGATACCGGCCAATCGATGCCGAGCGTGGGATCGTTCCATGCGATGCCCCGGTCGTGTTCGGGCGAGTAAAATTCATCGACCTTGTATTGCACCTCGGTGTTCGGCACCAGTGTGCAGAACCCGTGGGCACAACCCTTCGGAACCAGCAGATGCCTTTTGTTGGACGCGCTCAGAATGAATGACTGCCATTGACCGTAAGTCGGCGAACCACGACGGATATCCACCACGACATCGTAGACGGCTCCCGCCGTCACGCGCACCAGCTTCGTCTGCGCCTTGGGGTTCAGTTGATAATGCAGTCCGCGCAGTACGCCCGCATCGACCGACAACGAATGGTTGTCCTGCACGTAGACGTGATTCAGCCCCGCTTCGCGGAATCGGGCCGCATTGTAGCTTTCCAGAAAAAAACCCCGGGCGTCTCCGAAGACGGCCGGTTCGATCAGCTTCAGCCCGGGGATCCGTGTATCCGTTACCTTCATATTCCACCTGCCTGCCTAACTTTTGAACTTACCGAACTCTTCGCCCAACGTGATCTCCTTCGCAAGATCGTTGGCACGCGCCAGCGACGCATGCGTGCCGGCATCCGTCCACCAGCCTTCCAGAATATCGTACGTCAACTCGCCTGCTTGGATATAACCGTTGTTGACATCCGTAATCTCAAGTTCGCCGCGCGCGGAAGGCTTAAGCGTCCGAATCAAATCGAACACGCGGCTGTCGTACATGTATATGCCGGTAACGGCATAGGAACTCTTAGGCAGGCGCGGTTTTTCTTCGATCGAGACGATACGCCCGTCCTTCAACTCCGGTACGCCGAAGCGATGCGGATCGGGAACTTTCTGGATCAAGATCTTGGCTCCCGAGGGCTGCTTCTTGTAATTCTCGACGAAAGGCACGATGCGATCTGCAAAGATATTGTCCCCGAGAATTACGACCATCCGATCGCCATTGACGAAATGTTCGGCGAGACTGAGCGCCTGCGCAATCCCGCCGGCTTCATCCTGAACCTTGTAAGTGAAGGCGACGCCGAACTCCCGCCCGCTGCCGAGCAGACTGACGACATCGCCCATATGTTCCTTGCCTGTTACAATGAGAATATCGCAGATTCCGGCTTCCTTCAACTTGGCGATGGCATAATAGATCATCGGGTATTTACCCACAGGAAGCAGATGCTTGTTCGTAACTTTCGTCAATGGATATAGCCGGGAACCGGTGCCGCCGGCAAGGATGATGCCTTTCATCTAAGAGTTCCTCCATCATTTTCGCATTAACGACATATTGCTTCATGTTTCTCTGGAATAGCTATATAATAATTAAATGCGTAGGTTAAATAAAGATAATAACACAAGGATGTAGTTATAATATGGCAACCAAACTCTATCAAAGTCGTTTGTTTTTGTTTATTGTAGCGCTCAAACTCGCATTGCTAGCCATTTTCTCTTCCGGATATAAGGATTTGCTGTTTGTTCCATTTGTCAATTTCTTTATATCAACTTGGGAAAATCCATGGCAGTACTTCTACGATAACCATTTACCGAATTCGTTCCCATATCCTGCGTTAATGTTGTACATTCTTAGTCCGTTTCAACTTCTTTCCGGATTGTTTGAAAATCTCCTGATGCAGAATCTTCTGTTCAAATTACCTTTATTATTATCTGACATCGTCATTTTAGTTGTTTTATTGAAGATGTACCCACATCGGCCTAAAGCAATCATTGCTTTTTATTTTGCATCGCCGATTATCATCTACGCCTGTTACATTCATTCGCAATTGGATCTAATCCCAACTGCATTTTTAATCGTTTCACTCTATTTTTTGTTGCGCGGCAAGATTGTATTATCATCGTTAGTTTTTGGAATGGCAATCAGCGTTAAACCTAAATTTCGAAAGTACCGTTCATTGAAAACATAAAAAAGTGCCCAAATCTTTGGTAGAATGGTGTTTGTCGAGAACACT
>JGI2924J29684_1077368_pt1 | contig 16300 bp, 14 predicted proteins | sample BenlonsequencITS_FD_29684 | JGI IMG/M metagenome (IMG submission 29684)
GGCCAGCGGATAACGCTCCACGGCCGGGCAGGTACTGACACTGTCGACCTGGAGCGCCGTCATGTATTGCATCTTGCCCTGACTGTTGATCACTCCGTAACTGAAATCGAGTCGCTCGATGCCGCGGATGACTTCGGCGCCCGAAGAGTCACCGTTCAATCTTCTCATCAAAGCTCCGGTGGTATGACCATTGCCGTCACTGACCACCTGCAGATAATAGGTAACGTTCACGAGGTCCTGATTGAGATCGAACAATCGCGGCGCCAGCCCTGAAGGCGTGGTGATGCCTGGATAATCGATGCCTACCGAAAATCCGTTGCCGTTCAGCGTGCCCCTGAATACCTGCGCGGCATTGCAGTCGGCCAGCATCATGATATGCCCGCCCATCAGAGTGTCTGTCTCGGTACTCTGCGGAACGATCACGATCGACGTGACGTAGTTGCCGGTGGTCACGACCTTGCTGGAGTTCCCGTCAATCGCCCAGCCGCCATTGCTGTTGAGATAGCGCAGCGTCAAAACGTCGGAGCCTATCACCCGGTTGCCTACGTTGGTGCCGAACGGCGGAAGTCCGGTCCCCCCTGCGGCAGGATCCACGGGGCTGCAGGAGCCCGGACCGCAATCATAACCTCGCATGTACAGGAACGACGGCCAGCTGTAAGGCGCCGCCGGCACGGCCGGATAGGCATTGGCGGAACTGCCCCCGAAAGGCGTGGTCAGATCCTTCAATACGCTCGAGATATCACTGACATAAACCTGTGGCGTGCGCAGATAGGCATCCATTTTCAGACCGCTGGCGGTCGCCACACTGGCCCCGCCGACGCTGGCGCAATACTGGGCATTGCCCATGCTGAGATCTTCGCTCAGGCGCGAGAGGGCAAACCGGCCATCTTCCTGCAAGGTGGCCTGCAAGGCCTGCTGCCGGCTGTTCCCGGAGGTGGACAGAAACACGCTGATGATCCCTCCGGTCAGCAACAGGCCCAGCAGCATGGCCACCATCAGCTCGATCAGACTTAAGCCCGACTGTCGGTACTGAAACCTGAATGGGATCACGGCTGGAAATTCCAGACAAAAGTTTGAGTCGCCGCCGAGCTGTGGCTGGTGTCGCCATTGGCACGCTCGGTCCAGCTGATGCTCATGCTGCAATTGCCGCCATAGGGCGGACGCTCATTCAGCGAAGCACTGTCGGGACTGGCTCCGGCCGTGGCCGCATCACAGGCAATGCTTGCTGCCGCAGAGGGAAGTCCCGCAGCCAGCTCCTGACTCCAGTACTGACCGTCCTGCTGAGCCAATTGCGCAGGCGTGCAGGTACTGCTGCTGCAACTGGCACTGCCGCCTGAGCTCAAGGGATAACTGCCGTTGTAGTTGCCGCCCCAGACACCGGCCGGATTTGCCCGCATGCGATTGCTCATGCCTTGGGCCAATACCGAAGCCTGGGTACGCAGATAGGCCGTCTGGGTCGAGCGCAGGGACACGATGATCAGGGCCGCCAGACCGAGCAGGCCGATACCGAAGACCAGCACGGCAACCAGCACTTCGATCAGAGAAACCCCGCGCTGTATGCCACGACTGCCGAATCTGACTCCCCTTCGTGCATTCATTGCCAGCCGATCTCCCCGGGCGGCCAGGATGAAAGCCGCTGCACTGACTCACCGATAAAGGTCCGGAACGGCACGTCCCGGACCCGGAAAGCTTACATCCCGCCCGGAGCACCCGGGGCGCCGCCGCCACCACCGGCACTCATGCCGCTGCCCTGGCTGGATTCGGCATGCACCGGAGCATGATAGTCCTCCAGTTGGCGGGCCTTGGTGCCGACCGGATCGACGCGGCGCAGCTGGCCGCCGTCGTCGTAATAACCGGTGAAATGGTAATCCAGTACCAAGCGGGCCAGATATTCCAGATGGCGCTTGCGGATCTTCGAATCATCGCTGCGCTCCAGCAGCACCGACTTGGGCAGCTGGCCCTGCTCTTTCAGATACGCGAAATGGCTGCCCAGATCCAGAGCCGACAGCACCGCGCCATCCAGCTCGAACTGGTTGTTCTTGTAGGCCTGGATGGTCAGGTCGAACTGATCCTTCATCGTCGAGGTCAGCACCTGAGGCTTTTTGCCGCCGAAATGGCAACCGGCCAACAACAGGGTGCTCAGCACCAGCAGCGCGGGCATGCAGCGCGCCAGCATCTTGGTAATTCGGGACATGCGTGAATCTCCTGACAATCCATGACTTGATGGGGTAAATCACTCCGCCAGCCAGCAGGCAGAGGTTTGCATTGCTGCGCCTAGACGGAACGTCGGCCGCTGCCGGTCCGTGATGAACAGCGGCCGGAAACAGTCGGACCCAAGGCGACGATGATGTTGAAAAATAGCGGAGTGCCGGGCAAAGCGCCAGCGAAGGCCTCGAGCTCAGCCCTCCGGTGCGTTCTGCACCACCACCGAGCCCAGCCCCAGGGCCTTGTTGCGCGGCTGCGCCGCCAGCCGCGCTGCTGCACGACGCGCGATCTGACGGTAATGCCCGGCCAGATCCGAATCCGGCAGCGCCGCGACCACCGGCGCACCGTCATCCGCCTGCTTGCGGATGCGGATATCCAGCGGCAAGGCGCCCAGATAGGGCACGGCATAGTCCTCGGCCATCTGCCGACCACCGCCGGCACCGAAGATCGCCTCCTCGTGACCGCAGTTGGAGCAGATATGGGTCGCCATGTTCTCGACCACCCCCAGCACCGGCACGCCGACCTTCTCGAACATCTTGTAGGCCTTGCGGGCATCCAGCAAGGCAATGTCCTGGGGCGTGGTGACCACCACCGCACCGGCCACCGGCACCTTCTGCGACAGGGTCAGCTGGATGTCGCCGGTGCCCGGCGGCAGGTCCATGATCAGATAATCCAGCTGCTCCCAGCGGCTGTCGTTCAACAGCTGCATCATGGCCTGGGTTACCATCGGACCACGCCAGATCATCGGCGTGTCTTCCTCGATCAGAAAACCGATCGACATGATCTGCAGGCCGTGCGCCTGCTTGGGCACGATGGTCTTGCCATCAGGCGAGTCGGGCTTGCCTTCCACGCCGAACATCCGCGGCTGGCTGGGACCGTAGATATCGGCATCCAGAATCCCGACACGGGCCCCTTCGGCCTGCAAGGCGAGTGCCAGATTCGCCGACACCGTCGACTTGCCGACGCCGCCCTTGCCCGAAGCCACCACGATAATGTTCTTGACCCCGCCCAGCGGAGCCAGCGCCTGCTGCACGCGGTGGCTGTAGATGCGGCTGTGGATCGACACGGCGGCGGCCTCGATCTCCGGCTGCGCCTGCAGATGCGTCTGCACCAGGGCGGCCAGCTCCGCGCGAGCACCATCATCCAGCGGGTAACCCAGCGCCAGGTCCACCGATACCTTGCGACCGTCCACGCCGACGGCACGCACGGCCCCGCCCAGCGGCGTGTCGCCGTAGGGATCGGCCAGGGACGCCAGGCATTGGCGTACGGAGGTCTCGCTTGTCTCGATCATGCGTATCCGAAGATGCAACTGTAGGCAAGCGCATAGTATGCCATCGACAAGGCCGGGGACGGGACCGACAATGTCGCATTGCAACTTGACCGCCTGCCGCGGCCGGCGGAATCTGTCCACCATACCGATCCGTATGGAGCCTGTATGACACGTCTGATCTCCTCCGCCCTGGCCGCCGCGCTGTTGCTGGCCGGCACCGCCCATGCCGCACAGCACGACAGCCCGGTAGGTACCTGGCAAACCATTGACGATGAAACCGGCCAACCACGCTCCATCGTCGAAATCACCGAGCACGACGGCCAGCTGCAAGGTCAGGTCAAACAGCTGCTGAATCTCACGCCGGCCGAGATCAAGGCTGACGGCGAGCACCCGCACTGCACCCGCTGCGACGGCGACAAGCATGACCAGCCCATCGAGGGCATGGTGATCATGTGGGGCGTCCGTCAGGATGGTGACGACTGGGATGGCGGCCATGTGCTGGACCCCAAGAAAGGCAAGACCTACAAGGTCAAGCTGCATCTTGAAGAGGGTGGTGAAAAACTGACGGTGCGCGGTTATATCGGCTTTTCGCTGCTGGGCCGCAGCCAGACCTGGGTCCGCAAGGACGCGGCCGGCTGAACGCCCGCGCAGGCGGGTGATCTGACCCGGGTCCGCTTGGAGATGGGCGCACCGATAAACCATCAAAGCCTTCAGGACGATGGCGACCGGACACCCAGGCCGACCCGCCAGAGAAATCCGGCCGGGACACCCTTGCGGACAGGCCCGCGCGCCGCATGCCACGACGAGTACGACCGTCATGGCATAATGGCCCGTCCTGTCCCATGCACGGTCCCCCATGTCTCGCCGAATTCTCGTCACCAATGCCCTGCCCTATGCCAATGGCCCGCTGCACCTCGGCCACATGCTGGGTTACATGCAGGCGGACATGTGGGTACGGGCGCAACGGCTTTGCGGCCATGACGTGACCTATGTGGCGGCCGACGACGCCCATGGCACGCCGATCATGCTGGCGGCGGAAAAGGCCGGACTCAGCCCCGAAGACTTCATTGCCGGCGTGCTGGCCAGTCACGAGGCCGATTTCGCCGATTTCAGCTTCAGCTACGATCATTACCACAGCACGCACACGCCGGAAAACCAGGTGCTGGCCAGCACCATCTATCTGCGTCTGAAGCAGGCCGGCTATATCGCGACGCGGTCGATCCAGCAGCTGTTCGATCCGGAACGGCAGATGTTCCTGCCCGACCGCTACATCAAGGGCACCTGCCCCAAATGCGGCACGCCGGACCAGTACGGCGACAACTGCGAGCACTGCGGCGCGACCTACGCCCCCACCGACCTGATCAACCCTTACTCGGTAGTGTCCGGCGCCACTCCGGTACTGCGCGAATCCGAGCATTATTTCTTCGAACTGTCGAAATTCCATGACCTGCTGGACGACTGGTTCGGCGGCAAGCTGACCGGTGGCCCGGTCGCCAACAGCGGCGTCATCGCCAAGCTGCGCGAATGGCTGGATCTGGGCCTGAAGGACTGGGACATTTCCCGCGACGCCCCCTACTTCGGCTTTCCGATACCCGAGGCGCCGGGCAAGTTCTTCTATGTCTGGCTGGATGCCCCCATCGGCTATCTGGCCAGCTTCCTTGCGCTGTGCCGCCAGCGCGGCATGAACTTCGACGATTACATGGATGCCGGCAGCGATACCGAGCTGCACCATTTCATCGGCAAGGACATCATCAATTTCCATGGCCTGTTCTGGCCGGCCACCCTGCACGGCGCCTGCATGCGCGTGCCCACGGCCTTGCATGTCAACGGCTATCTGACTGTCAACGGCGCCAAGATGTCGAAGTCGCGCGGCACTTTTATCCAGGCCCGGACCTATCTGCAATCAGGTCTGCATCCGGAAGTGCTGCGCTACTACTTCGCTACCATGCTCAGCGATACGCCGGTCGATGTCGACCTGGATCTGAAAGCCTTCGAGGAACGGGTCAACTCCCATCTGGTCGGCAAGTGGGCCAATATCGCCAGCCGTACCGCGGGCTTTGTGCACACCCATTTCCAGGGGCGGCTGGCCGATCGGCTGGCGGCCCCCGAGGCCGCGCTGTGGCAGCAACTGCTGGCCCAATACGGCGACATCGGGCAGTTGTACCGCGACGACCAGTTCGCCGAGGTCACCCGCCGCTTCATCGCCATCGCCGATCTGGTCAACGCCTATATCGCCGAGCAGATGCCCTGGAAGCAGGCCAAGGATCCGGATCAGCGCGAAGCGCTGCACCAGACCTGCACCTTCGCGCTGTCGGCCTTCCATCTGCTGAGCGCTCTGCTGAAGCCGATCCTGCCGAAGACCGTCGCCCTGGCCGAGCAGTTTCTGGACCGATCGATCACCCATTTCGACGATGTTCTCCAGCCGCTGCTGGGGCACACCGTGCAAGCCTTCCAGCCCCTGCTGGGACGGATTGATCCAAAACAGATCGAAGCCATGGTCGAAGCCTCCAGGAGCTCGATCGGCTCCGCGCCGGACGAACCGGCCCCGGCCGCCAAGGCGACCGGCACCATATCTACATCCTCATCCACCAAGAAGACTGTCACCGTGAACGCAAGCACCAGCCCCGAAACCCCGACCGCCCCCGAAACCCCGATCATCGGCATCGACGACTTCGCCAAGCTGGACCTGCGGATCGGAAAGGTCCTGGTCTGCGAGCTGGTGGAAGGCTCGGACAAGCTGCTGCGCTTCGAACTTGATGCCGGCCCGCTGGGCAAGCGCCAGATCTTCTCCGGCATCCGCGCCGCTTATCCGCAGCCGGAACGTCTGGTCGGCCGCTCGGTGGTCTTCGTGGCCAATCTGGCGCCCCGCAAGATGCGCTTCGGCATCTCCGAAGGCATGATCCTGTCGGCCGGTGACGGCGGCAGCGACCTGTTCCTGCTCGACGCCGACAACGGCGCCGCGGCCGGGGCCACCGTCCGCTGAACGCAGCGAAGGAGATCGCATGATGGCATTCCTGTCCATGGTCGGTGTCGGCCTGATCGGTCTCCTTCCCCTGGCCAATCCCCTGACCAGCGTCATCGTGCTGCTGGGCATCGGCTCCCATCTCGAGCCGGCCGAACGCAACCGGCAGGTACTGCAGGCCTCGGTCTACGTATTCCTGATCCTGCTGATCTCGTTCTATGCCGGCCAGGCCATCCTCAACCTGTTCGCGATATCCCTGCCCGGACTGCGCATCGCCGGCGGCCTGATCGTCGGCCATATCGGCTTCCAGATGCTGTTTCCCAAGGACGCTCTGGACAGCGGCACGCCCCGTCAAGGTGGCAGCCAGAGCATCGCCTTCGTGCCGCTGGCAATGCCGACCACGGCCGGCCCCGGCACCATCGCCTTTATCATCAGTGCCTCCGCCACCGTGCCCGCGCATGTCCCCACCTGGATGTTCCAGAGTGCTGCGGTGACCTCGTTCGCACTGACCGGACTGATCTGCTGGCTGGTGCTGCGGGCGGCGAACCCCATCATGCGCATGCTTGGCCACAGCGGTATCGATGCCATTTCGCGCCTGATGGGCTTTATCCTGGTATGCATGGGCGTGCAGTTCGTGATCAACGGCATCGAACAGGTCTATCACGGCCTGCAAGGCTGAGCAGCTACACGCCCCATGCCCATATCCAGTCACGTGCCCAGCGTCAGCCAGATCGATGCCTTGCTGCCCCAGACCCAGTGCGGTCAGTGCGGCTTCAAAGGCTGCCGCCCCTATGCCGAAGCTCTTGCCGAAGGCCGCACCGCCATCAACCGCTGTCCGCCGGGTGGCACCGAAGGCATCGCCCGCCTGGCCGAGCTGCTGGACCAGCCACCGCTGCCGCTGGACCCTGCCTGCGGTCATGAGCACCCGCGCCAGCTGGCGCGCATCGTGGAGGCCGACTGCATCGGCTGCACCAAATGCATCCAGGCCTGCCCGGTCGATGCCATCCTGGGCACCGCCAAGGCCATGCACACTGTCATCAGCGATCTCTGCACCGGCTGCGAGCTGTGCGTTCCAGCCTGCCCGGTGGACTGCATCAGCCTGGAAGCCATGCCGGCCGCCCAGCTCGACCAGGCCCACGCCGATCAGGCACGACACCGGTTTCAGCGTCTGCAGCAGCGCCAGGCCGCCGAAGCCGCCCGCCGTGAACAAGAACTGCAGGCCCGCAAGAACGAGGTCGCCAGCGCCGGACTCAGTCCGGTGCAAGCCGCGCTGGCCCGCCGCAAGGCCCGTGAACAAGGTTCCTCCTCCGCATGAAGCGTCAAGACGTCATCGAACTGTTCAGCCGCCTGCGGGAACTGGACCCGCACCCCACCACCGAACTGGAGTACGGCACGCCCTTCCAGTTGCTGGTCGCGGTCACGCTCTCTGCCCAGTCCACCGATGTCGGCGTCAACAAGGTCACTCGCCGGCTGTTTCCCGTCGCGCCCACCCCGCAGGCCATGGCCGCTCTGGGCGAAGACGGCATCAGACCCTATATCGCCAGCCTGGGCCTTTTCAATGGCAAGGCCCGCAACGTCGCCGCCCTGAGCCAGATCATCGTCGAGCAGCACGACGGCGAAGTACCCGCAGATCGCAAGGCCCTGGAAGCCTTGCCCGGTGTGGGCCGCAAAACGGCCAACGTGGTCCTCAATACGGCCTTCGGGGTGCCTGCCATTGCCGTGGACACCCATATCTTCCGGATCTCCAACCGGACCGGACTGGCACCGGGCAAGGACGTCAATGCGGTCGAGGCCAAGCTTGAAAAAGTGGTGCCCGCCGAGTTCAAGCAGGATGCCCACCACTGGCTGATCCTGCACGGCCGCTATGTCTGCAAGGCCCGCAAGCCGGACTGCCCGCAATGCGTGATCAGCGACCTCTGCCGCTGCAAAAGCAAGACGCCGGCTGCGCACTGAAGCCGGTCCGCACCGATACGGACAGCACGCTGCAACCGCATGTCGCAATTGCGGATCATTCGCACTTGCACTAATGTCGCGACTTTGCCACGCCATGCCCGCCATCCAGTCCGGGCCCGCCTCAATGGATAACGACGCCCATGCAGTTGCACATCCCCCAGGTCCTGACAGCCGATCAGCTCGGGCACTTCCAGACCAGACTCGACCAGGCGGACTGGCAGGACGGCCGCATCACCGCCGGTTACCAGTCCGCCCAGGCCAAGCAGAACCGGCAATTGCGTGAAAGCGATCCACTGGCCATCGAACTGGGGGGCATCGTCGAAGCCGCCGTGCTCGGACACCCCACCTTCTTCTCGGCGGCCCTGCCGCGACACATCTATCCCCCGCTGTTCAACCGCTACGGTATCGGCGAACAATTCGATTATCACGTCGACAATGCCGTGCGCTACGATCGCCGCCGTCAACCGCCACTGCCGGTACGCACCGATCTCTCGTGCACACTGTTTCTCAGCGAACCGGACAGCTACGACGGCGGCGGCCTGGTGATCCGCGATCGCTACGGCACCCATACGGTCAAACTGCCGGCCGGCGACCTGCTGCTGTATCCCGCCACAAGCCTGCACAAGGTCGAACCGGTCACCCGCGGCGCGCGGACCGCCTGTTTTTTCTGGCTGCAGAGCATGGTACGCCAGGACAGTCAGCGCGAGCTGCTGTTCGAGCTCGATGTGAATATCCAGACCCTGACCGCGCAAGACCATGCCGATCCGGCCGTGCTGCTGAATCTGACCGGGATCTATCACAATCTGCTGCGACAGTGGGTCGGCGAATGAGCCGCCCCATGGCCGAAGCCGCCGAGAAGGCGCCGAATATCGGCGCCCCCGACTTTGATCCTCGCCATGTCGAGTCGCTGCTGAGCACCTCACCGACCGCCGCCGCGGCCTATCTTCAGGCACATGCCAAACGAGGCGAGCCGGCCGCCCAGACCTTGCTGGCCCAGCTCTGTCTGGATGGTCATGGCCTGCCACGCTCCGCGGAGGAAGCCCGCTACTGGTTTGCCCGCGCTGCCCATGAGGGTCAGCCCATGGCCATGAACATGCTCGGCCGCTGCCATGAGAACGGCTGGGGCGGTCCCGTGGACAATCTGCTGGCCGCGATCTGGTTCAAGCGTGCGGCCGAAGCCGGGCTGGACTGGGGTCTTTACAACTATGCGCACTGCCTGGCCCATGGTCGTGGCGTGCCGCGCGATCCGCCGGCAGCATTGGCCACCTTCGCCCGCGCCGTCGAACTGGGTCATGGCCGGGCCATGCATTTCCTGGGGCAATATTACGAGCACGGCTGGGTGGTCCCGATGGACCGCGCCCGCGCTTTCGACCTGTATCGTCGGGCGGCCGCTACCGGTGATTACCGGGGACTCGCCAGCTGGGCCTCGGTACTGGTCGAACAAGGCCGACCCGAGGATGCCCTGCCCTTGCTGCAAAAAGCCCTGGATCAGGCGCCCAAGGCCTATCGCGCCGAATTGCTGCGCCAGCTGCAAGGCTCGGGCGAACCTCGATTGCAGGCCCTGGCCCGGCAGACAGTGTCCGGCATGGAGAATCCTGCCCGGTCCTGAGCGGCACAGCCCCGGAAACCCGAACGACCACTCGCCGCCACGGGTGCGCACGACACCCTCCTGGCCCCTCCCCGCCATCACGCGCCACGCGATATCCGGCAAGGACCGCCGTGATCACCCGATACCATTACGCCCGCGCCTCAGGGCCCTGAGGTGCGGCGCGAGGCGGCAGGACGCGCGATGGCATACATGTCCCAGCTGATCTGCTTCAGCAGCGCCTGCCTGTCATCTCCCTGCACATACAGATCGAAATGACTGCGTCCCGGCAGAAAGCGGATATCGCTGCGCGCCCCCAGACCATCCAGCACGTGTTTCAGTCGATGTGCGGCACCGTCGAGGTAAAAGGTATCGGCCGTACCGACATAAAGATGGATCTTGCCATCCAGGTCAGGCTTCAGGGCCGGCCATTCATGCGCCAGACGCCAGGCGATATCGTAGTGATCCCGCCAGTAGCGGATCACTGCCGGATCCACGGCGCCGGTATAGCGGTTGAACATCGGCATCGGCCGGCCATTCGCGCCACGTGGCGAGAACACCCACTCGAAGGAAGCCATCTGTCCGCCATATGGACCCAGCACCTGCTCCAGCTTCGCAAATTGTTCAAAGGTGGCCTGCACCTGGCCATGATCGCGCACCAGCGGCCAGGCACTGCCATCGGTGCGGACATAGACATTGGCATGGGGTGCGTACAGATCCGGTCCGGTGAAATCATGGAAATCACTGGGGTCGGGCGAGGTCGACCAGGTGCCCCCGAAAATCTGCGGGTAACGCGTCTGCAACCACAGGGTGGCCCAGCCGCCGGACGAGTGACCGTTGAGGAACCGCCCGCTGGCACGGGCATCCATCCGGTAATCCCGCTCCAGCGAGGGTATCAGCTCCGTGGTCAAGGCCTGCCCCCAGGGCCCGTTGTTGACCGAATCGGCAAACTCGTGGGTGCCGGTCGGACTGGATTCATCCAGCGCCACCCAGATCATCGGCGGCATCGAACCGTCGCGCATCGCCGCATAGATCCTGGCGAGTACCGGCACCGCATGCGCGTTGTCGCCGCCGAAGCCTTGGGTGTAATACACCGTGGGATAGGACTGATGGCCATCCTCGTAGCCGGGCGGCGTCAGCACCCAGCCGCGCATGTCGATCCGCCGGCCCCAGAAACCGGTCAACAGAGGGCTCTGGAAATCGACCAGATGGGTGTGAGGCCGGGCCGCATCCAGCGCCGCCTGAATGTCCGGCGAGACTGTACCCGGATGCCAGGGATCCTTGGCGGGTACGACATGATCCAGCACCAGATCCTCCGGATGCTGCATCGGCAAATGGATCCTGACTACTTTGCTCAGCAGATCACCCGCGCTGCGTCCGCGATAATTGTAGTCGCGGTTCACATCCAGCACGGCCTGCACGTAGTAATCGCCTTGCGGCAGGTTGGAATAACGACTGGGAAACGCCAGATCGTCGCCATCGATCACGACACTGCGGTGCTGGCCCAGCCAGGCCACATTGCGGGCCGCCACAGTAACCTTGCTCGCGGCCAGGGGATTCACATCCACGGCTGTCACCGGAGCGCCGCCGCTCTGCTCCGCTTCGGCGACCTGCACACTCTCGGCAAACACCAGCAGACGGCCGGAAGCCGGTCCCGTGCCGGCGGTCTCCATATGTACCCGGAACAGGCTCGTGCCCGTAGGCAGAGCTTCCGGCTCGGCGCCGCAACCCGCCAACCCGCAGGTCAGCAGCAGAGCGGCGATCGCACGACCGAAATCAGTCCTCAAAGCCATCTCCTTGTCCATGTGCAGGCCTCGCATCCTCAGACCGGCTCGCCTGACGATCAGTGAGCAACTGCTGGCTGACGCTGCAGCCGCAGATCCTGGAAGTCGAAACTGAAGTCGGTGCGGGCCGATACCGGATGCATCCGCGCCGAAATCACCTTGCCGTCCTCGTCCAGACTGAAGTCCACGAAGGCATCGGCATTCAGGCTCCGATCGTCCCAGTGCACCACGAAGCTGTCGTGCTGCCAGGGCTCGAGTGTGCCGACCAGCAAGGGCGTCTTGCTGAAGCTCAGCCGCAGCTGCCCCTTGATCCGCCGGATCACCACATCACCGTACCAGCGATCGTGATAGGTCCCCACGTAGCCCTCCAGGGGCAGCGACGGCGGCGCCTGCCGCGACCGGGCCGCCTGATGACGGGCGACCTCACTGTCAGCCGTGCCGGCGGCCTTGTCGGCCGCTGCCGCATAGGCCGCCGTCCAGTCGATGCCGGAGCGACCCATATAGGCATCGAGAATGGTCATGGTGACCGCATTGAAGGCCGCACCGGATTCCTGGTTGGTCAGCACGGCCACACCGAGGTCCAGACCCGGCACCAGGGTGATCCGCGAGACCATGCCGGGCCAGCCGCCGGTATGCCAGACCAGGCGCTGGCCCTGGTAATCGGACAGGAAGAAACCTTCGCCATAGCCAAGGTAGTTCGGCCTAGCCGCCTCCAGCTGCGACACGGAAGCCGGCGGTACCGGGATCGGCGTCAGCATCGTCCACATCTGGTCGCGACTGGCCGTGCTGAACAGATGCCGCCCGGACGGCAAGGCACCGCCTGCCAGCAGGATATTCATCCAGCGCGCCATGTCGTCGGCATTGGAGTACAGGCTGCCCGCCCCGAGGTTGTTGGCCCAGGTCATTTCCGGCACCGTCTGCAACTGGCTGAAATTGGCCAGCGCATGACCGGTGGCGACATCAAGGCCGGCAGGAAGCGTGTGGTCATGCACCAGCGTCTGGTTCATGCCGGCGGGCAACAGGATCTTCTGCCGGACAAAATCGGCATAAGACATGCCGGATACCTTTTCGATGACCAGTGTCGCCACATCAAACAGGATGTTGTCGTAGGCGTAGTGACTGCGGAAACCGGACGTCAGGGGTACATCGCGCAGGTGCTCGACCACCTCCTGCGCGCTGTAGCGGGTCGGCGGCCAGTACAGCAGGTCGCCGGCCCCCAGACTCAAACCGCTGCGATGGGCCAGCAGATCACGGATCCGCATCTCGTGGGTCACGTAGGGATCGGACATCTGGAAGCCCGGCAGGTAGTCGGTGACCCGACCGTCCATGTCCAGCTTGCCCTGCTCGGCCAGCATCTGCAGCGCGGTGGCGGTAAAGGCCTTGGTATTGGAAGCGATCGCGAACAGGGTCTGGCCATCCACTGTGGCAGGCTGACCCAGCCGCCGCACACCATAGCCGCGGGCCAGCACCAGCTTGCCGTCCTTGACGATGGCCACCGCAAGCCCAGGAACCTGGAACTGCTTGCGGACCCGCTCGATGACCGCGGGCAACTGCATCAGTCCTGCAGGTGATTCCGGCTGCACGGCTGCAGCGCCTGCGGACAAGTCCGCCGCCCGTGCCGGACCGCCAATGATCGAACAGGCACCACTCAATGCCATCACAAGGCCAAAGGCCAGCCGCGTCTTCATGCATCACTCCCAAACCGCAATCGACAACGGTAGCATGTGGCCCCGAGAGCGGGAACCATGACCGGCGACAGGGTCCGCCACGGCCTTCAGGTCACGACCTTCCGCTCGTCCGTTGCCCGGATCCGTCCCCATGTCCGTCCGCCTACAACTGCTCGAAGCCTGCGAATTCAGTCAGGAGATCAAGAAAAGCCGCTTTCTGGCCCTGGCCCGCCCGGTACAGCAGCCAGATGCCGCACTGGCCATCATCAAGAGCCTGCACCATGCAGATGCACGACATCACTGCTGGGCCTGGCGCATGGGCGAAGACTACCGCTTCAGCGATGACGGCGAGCCGGGTGGTACCGCCGGGCGCCCCATCCTGCAAGCCATCGACGGCCGCCAGGCCGATCAGCTGGTCGTGGTGGTGATCCGCTGGTTCGGCGGCATCAAACTGGGGACCGGCGGCCTGGTCCGCGCCTATGGCGGTACCGCAGCCGAATGTCTGCGCGAAGCGCGCTATGAACCGATCCGCGCCAGCAGCGCCTGGCAGGTCGATTGCGAGCTGCGCGATCTGGCCCTGCTCAAGGCCAGGCTGCTGCCTCTGGAGGCACGCCTGGGCAAGGAGCACTTCAGCCACCACGGAACCGCCCAGCTGCACTTTCTGGCACCCGATGAACAGCTGCCGGCCATCCGCGAATGCGTGGCCGCCATTACCCGTCGCACCGATGCCTTGCAGCAGTCTGGCGAAGCCCCCTGAAACGCACCAGGCCGGGAGCTTGCGCATCCCGGCCTGGCAGTGGCGGACCCATGATCCGCCCGAGGGGACGGCGAATGGCTACAGTCGGCTCTGGAAGATCTCGACCTTGGTATGCCGGCGCAGGTCGTCGATGTAATTCATCACTTCCTGCGTGCCGTAGGCCTGCGCCATCTGCGCGGCCAGGGCCTTGCGCTGCTGATCGGAGATGCGACTGTCGTCAGCCCCCTGGACCTGGTCCAGGGCGATCAGGGCGGCACTGCCGTCACCCAGATCCACCGAGGCATACACCGGCTTGCCACCGGCCGGACGCGGCAGCGAAAAGGCCTTGTCGATCACCGCCACCGGCAGGCTGGCCGGATTCTCCGGGGATTCACGCAGCACGTTCTTCACGGTCTGGACCTTGCTGCCGACGCTGTCGGCGACCGCCTGGATGTCATCACCCTTCTGCAGCCGCACCAGCAGGGCCTGGGCGGCGGCCTGAGCCGCCGTGTCGGCACGCTGGCTCAGTACGGCCTTGACCACATCCGCACGGACATCGGCCAGTGCGCGCGGCGCCTGCGGCAGGTGCTGGTCGACATGCACGATCACCGAGTGATTGTGGCCCAGCTCGATCAGATTGGAGTTGTTGCCCTGATGCAGCACATCATCCGAGAACGCGGCGGCGATCACCTTCGGGTCAGCCGCAATCCCGGCACCGCCGGCATGACTGAACAGCGGTGTGGTCTGGATCGGCAGATGCAGCGCCTGCGAAGCCGGCCCCAGCGAGGAAGGGTTGGCATTGGTGGCGTCGGTCAGCTTGCCGGCCAGCTCGTTGTACTCGCGGTCAAGATGCTCTTTCTTCCAGCTGTCCACCAGCTGACCACGGACTTCGGCGAAAGGCTTGGCATCACCGCTGCGGACATCACGCAGCCAGATGATGTGGTAACCCTCGTCAGGCGACAGCACCGGCCTGGAAATCTGGCCCTTGCTCATCGAGAAAGCGGTGGCGTCGAAGGCGGCATTGGCCACGCCCTTTTCCAGCCAGCCCAGATCGCCGCCCTGGCTGCGCGAGCCCAGGTCATCGGAATCCTTGCGGGCCCGTTCGGCAAAATTGGCCGGTGTCAGCCCCGCGGCGATACTCTGGGCCTTGGCCAGCGCGGCCTTCTGCTGGGCAGGCGTCGCATTGTGCGGCAGGCTGATCAGGATATGCGACAGTTCGCGCTGCTCGGGCTGCACGAAGCGACTTTTTTCCTTGTCGTACAGGCTGTGCAGATCCGCCTCGGTCGGCTCGCCGGACGCGGCGCCAGAACCCGTGGCGGGCTTGATCTCCACATAGCTCAGCGAGACCTGCTCGGGCCGCATGTAATCGGCCTGATGGGCCTGATACCAGGCCGCGATCTGGCTGTCGCTGACCGTGGTATCCGCAGGATTCTGCCGAGCCAGCAGCAGATAGCGGATATCGCGACGCTGCAGGCGCAGATCCAGAAAGCGCTGGACTTCATCGGGGGTCACCAGAGCCCCTGCCGAGATCGCATTGGGCAGCTGCTGCAGAGCCAGCGAGGTACGCACCTGGTTTTCGAACGTAGCCGGCGCCATGCGCTGGGCAGCCAGCAGGGCGAAATAGGTGTTCTTGTCGAAATGACCGTTCACCTGGAAAGCCGGCAGGCTGGCGATGTAGGCGCTGACGGCGGCATTGGGCACCACCATGCCCAGACTGTCTTCATGCTCGCTCAGCAACTGCTGGTCGACCAGGGCATTGACCACCCGCAACTTGGTGGCGAGCTGATCAAAGATCGCCGGATCGCTCTGCCCGCCCGGCTGGGAGGCCGCATCCTGACGCATCTGGTTGAGGCGATCCTGGTACTGCTGCTGACTGATCTCGTGCTTGCCGACCTTGGCGACAAACGTATCGGTATCCGTCATGAAATACGATTCGATGCCGAAAAATGCAACGGCAAAGACGCAGATACCCAGAACCAGAATCGAAGGCCATCCGTGGAGCTTGTTACGCAACGCCTGCAGCATGTACTTGTACTCGCGCACTGGAGAAGGACACGCCCTGGCGTGTCCAGGAAAAACAAAGGGCGCCGACTGGCGCCCTTGGCATGATGGCGGAGCGGACGGGACTTGAACCCGCG
>JGI2924J29684_1077367_pt1 | contig 16288 bp, 10 predicted proteins | sample BenlonsequencITS_FD_29684 | JGI IMG/M metagenome (IMG submission 29684)
CCGCGGTACCAGCTTGCGAAGGACTTGTAGGCAGAGAAGCCCGCGACGGCGAAGCAGACGATGGTGGGCAGGTCGGTGATCGCAGCGCCCACGTAGCCAAAGGTCTGCTGCAGGGAGACGCCACCCACGAGGGAGAGGACGGGCAGGACCACGAGGAGCTCCACGATGCCCGAGACGCACTGGCGGATGGTGATCCCGATCTGGGTGTCGATCATGCAGGAGGCGTAGCCGGCGATGCAGCCCTCCGCCCCCCAGCCGAGGGCCGCGACGAACGCGAGCACGAGACCCAGGACGATGTTGGAGGAGGAGTCCCCCGTGAGGCTCGCCGAGCCGATCATGAGGCCCGCAACCACGCAGATCGCGATACCGGCGATCTTGCGGGGACCGAGCTCCTGCTTGTAGAGGATGCGCGAGAGAATCGAACCGATGGCGGGATTGAGGGCCGCAATGGGAACGACGATGGTGCCTGCCTGGGAGAGCGCGATGATGTAGGCGACCGTCGCGATGGGGCCGCCGACGAGGGCGCTGAGGATGAGGATCACCCCCGGCTTGGTGTTGACGGTGCGACCGAAGTCGGCAAGCTTCCCCTGCTTGGCGGTGATGCCAAGGGCCCAGAGCGCACTGCAGGAGTCGTTGATGGCACTGGCGACCGTCGGGAGGATGAACACCGCCAGGAAGGCGGTGGGGCTGATGGCCTGGAGCCAGCCGAGCCATAGGGAGGAGCTCTCCCCTGCGGTGATGAAGGCCGTGTAGAAGCCATACATCAGGCTGGAGAACAGGGCGACCAGGATGCCCTTCTTGAAGAAGCTCGCGTCGAGCTCCCTCTTCTTCCGCCTCGCAACGCCAATCGCCGACGCTTCTTCCATTTCGTCACCCTCCACTCCGAACAGCATCTGTACACTGCGCACCACTGAGATGGAATGGTGAAAGGCTCTCGTTATGTGAGGGCAACAGGGCCGAGTGTCGGGCAGCGCCCGTTCTGGCGAACGGTAGGGTTCCGGTGCGCGAGCGTCGTTTTTCCGCCCCTTCGCTCGTCTTGTAGGTCACAATTTCTTTCAGGGATCGCAAAGAACGAGTATATAATTCAGTATATTGAATATGGTATTTCTCTAGGATATATAGAGGGAGTGCTTCGAGACAGCTGGACCGATCCGGTGGCCGTCTTCCCACCAACATCCCGACATCGGGGGAGGAGATGTGCCGTACCAACTTTTAACTTTGACAGCATTGCTTTGGGCACGACCCTGGAAAGCAGGGTGACCAAGCTCCCAAACCCCTTCCAGAGGCCTTTCTCGCATATGGCGCAAAGTCTGACGTTATGTTCATATTTTCTATTTTGATTATATATTATGCAAATCGTATCTCATAGATGCAGGTATTAGGCAGTCGTACCTGACCGCCTTGCCGGCAAGGGCGTACGCCGGCTTGACGCCACCCAGGCAGGGGCCCTTGAGCGGCCGCTTGACGACCACCTTGCGCGGACCGGCGGCAAGTGCGGCGCCTACCAGGCGTCCCTCCGCATCGCACGGCTCCTCCAGCCGCTGGATCATCCGGAGCTTCTTCTTGGCCGAGGCGCTCTTCTGCCGCGTGGGGAACATGGGGTCCAAGAACACGACGTCCGGTGGGGAAAGGGTCGGTCCGCCCGGCCCGCGCCCGACCGAGGGGCCCGTACACGCGAGCCCTTCCAGAACGGGAACGCTGTCCTCCTCGTGCAGCCTCATGCGACCTATCGCGCCCGCAAGGAGCGGGTCTTCTGCCGCCCGTTCGAGGGCGTCGCGCAACAGCGCGGCTATCACGGGATCGCGCTCGTAGAGGTCGACGCTGAAGCCCGCCGCAGCAAGCAGCAGGGAGTCCTCGCCCATGCCGGCGGTGGCGTCAATCGCCCATGGCACCCTGGAGCCGGCACCGATGCGCGAACTCGGCTCGGGCGTCTCCCCCCGCGAGGGGGCGACTTGCCTGTGCCCTCTTACGCGGGCGGCCCTCACCAGAAGCTCGTGGGAGAGCCCAGATGGCCTCAGCCGACGCGCCATGCGAGAGAAGTCACCCCTCAGCACCATGCCATCCCACTCCAGGGAGAGGCCCTCGGCACCGACGACGAGCAGGGTCGTCTCTGGTCCCAGCTCGTCCGGATCCAGACAGACCGGCACCCCGAGCCCACACGCCAGTGAGCTGGCACGTTGCCGGTCCGAAGCCCTCTTGGCAAGGACGGCGTCTACGCCCCTCTTTCCCATGGAAGCACCCCCGTCGGAAGAAAGCCGTCCTGATTATACGGGGGACGCATGGGGTCACGCCCCCCTGGGCTGCCCGCCCCCGCAGGCGGCGCACATGCGCCGACCCCTGCACGGCCAAACGGATAGAATCAGACGCAGCGTCACCAAAGCGCGGTGTTGCCAGTCACAGGGGGCCGGGAGGCACGCGAGTCGCGCGACACGTCGTCCGGGAGGAACGATGCCCATGACGTCCAGGGGAACTGCCCAGTCCAAGGGAACTCCATGCGCCCGGCACGACAAGGGTGCGGCCTGCATGGATAACATTCGCATGTTCGCGGGCCTGCCGGCCGAGGCGAAGCGTGAGCTTCTCGCAAGCGCACGCCACTCGTCGCACCCCCGGGGAAGCATACTGGTGCACGAGGGCGACCCCATCGAGTCCATCCTCATCGTCCGCTCGGGCAGGATAAAGACCTTCCGCACGGACTCGGACGGCGAGGAGTACGTCCTGGACGTCCTGCACGACGGGCAGGCGATCTGGCATGGCATGTTCATAGAGGACAACGTCTACCACTACTCCGTGGGCTGCCTCAGCAAGGTAGACCTATGCAGCATCCACCGGACCGACTTCGAGGCGCTGCTTGCCAGCCACCCCGACGTCGCCATGGGCATCATCCGCATGATCGGAACCGAGCTGGTCGATGCGGAGGAGAAGGTCATGATACTGGGCATCAGGGACCCGCGGCGTCGCCTGGCCGAGTACCTGCTGCATCGCGACGCACGCTGCATCGGCTCCGAGATCAACCTCAAGCTCGAGGACATCGCCAGCTCCGTCGGCCTCAGGCCCGAGACCGTCTCGCGCAACATCAGCGCCTTCGAGCACGAGGGCGTCGTCCGCCGTCTGGGGCGCGGCCGCCTGCAGGTGGTCGACCGCGTCGCCCTCAAGGAGATCTCGGAGCACCCGGAGTAGCCCCAGCGCCCGCGCTCGCAGGGAGCCATGGCCCGGTATGGCCCACGCGGTATGGCCCACGACGTCATCGCATGCGCCCTTTTGGTCCCGTCAATTTTCACGATTCCCTTTTTACTTGACTGTAATCAAGGAACGTCCCACGACCAGCAGGTAGATTTCCTCCTGTACTGCAGTTTCTCGCTGGCGAGGGGGCGTTGCAGATGCTGGGCAGAGTTCACTCGACAGAATCGTTTGGCTCGGCCGACGGCCCTGGCGTGCGCTTCCTCATCTTCCTGCAGGGCTGTCCCATGCGCTGCCGCTACTGCCACAACGTCGACACCTGGCCCCTGGACAAGGGCAGCGAGACGAGCGCGGACGACCTTCTCGACAAGGCGGAGCGCTACCGCGGCTACTGGGGCCCCCAGGGCGGCATCACCGTGAGCGGTGGCGAGGCGCTGCTGCAGGCCGAGTTCGTGCTGGAGCTCTTCACCAAGGCGCACGAGCGCCACGTCAACACCTGCCTGGACAGCTCGCTTGCCCCCTTCACCCGCACGTCGCCCTTCTTCGACACCTTTGTCCAGCTCATGGGGGTCACGGATCTCGTCCTGGCGGACATCAAGCACATCGACGCCCAGGAGCACCGATCCCTCACCGGCCATGGCAACGAGAACATCCTGGATTGCCTGCGCTACCTCTCGGAGGCCAGGGTCCCCGTCTGGATCAGGCACGTGCTCGTTCCCGGCATCACCGACAACGACGGGTACCTGCGCCGGACCCGAGGGTTCATAGAGACGCTCGACAACGTCGAGCGAATCGAGGTGCTGCCCTACCACAGCCTGGGCGCCTACAAGTGGGAGCAGCTGAACATCCCCTACACGCTGGGGGGAGTGCAACCCCCCAGCCACGAGAGAGTGATCAATGCGGAGCGCATCCTGCGAGGAGAGCAGGACGTTCCGCTCGACAACGAGGCCAAGGAGGCTTAGATGCAACTGCGTGAAGAGTGGGGCGGCTTTACTGGTGGCCACTGGGTGGATGACGTCAACGTCCGCGACTTCATCCAGAGGAACTACAGCGCCTACGACGGCGACGAGTCCTTCCTCGCCGGCCCAACCGACGCGACTGATCGGCTATGGGGCAAGGTCCAGCAGCTCCAGGCCGAAGAGCGCGCCAAGGGGGGCGTCCTCGACTGCGAGACCGAGGTCGTGAGCGGCCTGACCGCCTATGGTCCCGGCTACATCGACCCCGAACTCAAGGACCTCGAGAGGGTCGTGGGCCTCCAGACCGACAAGCCCCTCAAGCGTGCCTTCATGCCCTACGGTGGCATCAAGATGGCACAGCAGGCGGCCGAGAACTACGGCTACCACGTCGATGACAAGTACGACAAGATCTTCAACGAGTATCACAAGACCCACAACCAGGCCGTCTTCGACGCTTACACCCCCGAGATGCGCGCCGCCCGCCACTCCCACATCGTGACGGGCCTGCCCGACACCTACGGCCGCGGCCGCATCGTCGGCGACTACCGTCGCGTCGCGCTCTACGGCATCGACTTCCTGATCGCCAAGAAGCAGCAGGACCTTCTCGACTGCGGCGATGGCACCATGACCGATGACATCATCCGTCTGCGCGAGGAGATTGCAGAGCAGATCCGTGCGCTCCGTGGCATCAAGGACATGGCCCAGATCTACGGCTACGACATCTCCCGACCGGCCACCAACGCCCGCGAGGCCTTCCAGTGGCTCTACTTCGGCTACCTCGCGGCCATCAAGACCCAAAACGGTGCCGCCATGTCCGTAGGGCGCATCTCCACGTTCCTGGACATCTACATCGAGCGCGACCTTGCCGCCGGCATCCTCAGCGAGCAGGAGGCCCAGGAGCTCGTCGACCACATCGTCCTCAAGTTCCGCATGGTCAAGTTCGCCCGCATCCCCAGCTACAACGAGCTGTTCTCCGGAGACCCCGTCTGGGCGACCCTCGAGATGGCCGGCCTTGGCATGGACGGGCGTCACATGGTGACCAAGAACGACTTCCGATTCCTGCACACCCTCGAGAACATGGGACCGGCACCCGAACCCAACCTGACCGTCCTCTACTCCAATCGCCTGCCCGTGGCCTTCCGTCAGTACGCGGCCAAGGTCTCCATCAACACCTCGTCCGTCCAGTACGAGAACGACGACGTCATGCGACCCGTCTGGGGCGACGACTACAGCATCTGCTGCTGCGTCTCCGCAACGCAGACCGGCAAGGAGATGCAGTTCTTCGGGGCTCGTGCCAACCTCGCGAAGTGCCTGCTGTACTCGATGAACGGCGGCAAGGACGTCAAGTTCCGCGACAAGAAGACCGGCAAGAACATGCAGGTCGGCCCCGAGATCGCGCCCATCACCTCAGAGCTCTTGGACTATGGCGAGGTCATGCACAAGTTCGACCTCATGATGGACTGGCTGGCGGGCCTCTACGTCAACATCCTCAACCTCATCCAGTACATGCACGACAAGTACTACTACGAGGCCGCCGAGATGGCCCTGATCGACACCGACGTCCGCCGCACCTTCGCCACGGGCATCGCCGGCTTCTCCCACGTCGTCGACTCGCTCTCCGCAATCAAGTACGCCACGGTCAGGTGCGTGCGCGACGAGGACGGCATGATCGTGGACTTCGAGACCGAGGGCGACTTCCCGCGCTACGGCAACGATGACGACCGCGCCGACGACATCGCCGTGTGGCTGCTCAAGACCTTCATGGGCAAGATCAGGAAGCACCACACCTATCGCGACTCCGAGCCCACCACCTCGATCCTGACGATCACCTCCAACGTGGTCTATGGCAAGGCCACCGCTGCCACGCCCGACGGCCGCAAGGCGTACACCCCCTTCGCACCAGGTGCCAACCCCGCCTACGGGGCCGAGCAGAACGGCCTTCTCGCCAGCCTCAACTCCGTGGCCAAGCTCCCCTACGAGTATGCGCTCGACGGCATCTCCAACACCCAGACCATCAACCCCAGCGCCCTGGGCAACGACCTCGACCAGCGCAAGGCCAACCTGGTCAACGTCATGGACGGCTACTTTGCCGCCGGTGCCCACCACCTCAACGTCAACGTATTTGGCGTCGAGAAGCTCAAGGACGCCATGGAGCACCCCGAGAAGCCCGAGTACGCCAACTTCACCATCCGCGTCTCCGGCTATGCCGTGAAGTTCATCGACCTCACGCGCGAGCAGCAGCTCGACGTCATCGCCCGCACCTGCCACGACAGGATGTAAGCGAGCAGCCCGGCCGGCAGGCCCGCTGGTCGAGCTGCTGGTCCGGATGCTGGTGGGCCCGTTGGTCCACGCACGCGTTGGCCGACGTGTCGGTCAGGTCAGACCAATGGTTGGCATGTAGTTACAGGGCATGTAGCCGCAGGTCAACCAAGGAGAGGGGCCGGCCGAAACGGGGGTTGCAGCACGATTGCGCTGCAACCCCTCTTTGCGCGCTTATTTGCCCACGTGCCAGGGGATGCCGTCGTTGCGGCATGGGGGAGAAGGCACCATAGCGCCGCGTTGGAAGCTGGATGTAACAAAACTGACAGGTATGTGTAGTTCGGACACTCTTGCGATGGCCTCACGGAGACGAATGGGCCCCTACGAAGTTATAAGAGCGGTCTTTTCGTTGCATTTACAACAAAAAGAGTTGTTTTCTATTGCTGAGAGCGCCGCAAGCGTCGGTCAAACCACACATACCTGTCAGTTTTGTTACATCCAGTTTTTTGCTCGAGGGGCAGCGTGTCGCTCGAGACATGGTGTACCCAACAAAGCCCTCGCCAGCGTCCTTCGTCACCTCGCGGCACATCCCTTGGTGACCCGAACTTTCCCAAGATCCGGCTCTTCCACGCTTCTCTTCTGGTAAGCGACATGTCCTGACGCCGTCTTGAAGGCTACAGGGAGGTATGCAGCACCTCGGAGACGGGCCTACCCGCGCTCGTTGCCCACAAAAGTAGCCTGTGGAGGTGTCTCCCCCACAGCAGTCAAGGCCAGGCTCGGAGGCAGCCCCGTGTCACCGACGGCGTTCCATGGTGTGATCGCAGGCGTGGTCATGATGGTCGTAGCCATGGTCGTGATGATGAAAAGTCTCGGCTTCGTCGCGCCAGAGCGCGGGGACAAACACCTCGCGCAGGCCATTGCGATAGAGGTCACGCCCGATGAAGACGCAGCGGGCCCCCTCGGCCTCCTCGGCGCCCGTAACCGCCCAGGCCCGCTCCACCAGGTCGAAGCGGACCCACTGGCCTCCGCAGGACAGGGCGCCCTTCGCCCGGTCGAGCCGGCCGAACACGCCCGCCGAGAGCGCGTCCAAAATCCACAGCAGATGCCCTGGGGTGGGGAGACTCACATGGTCCAGCGCCATGGTCTCGAGCTCGTCCGACGCGTTCGCCCCGGCATCGCGGCTAAGGCCATCCTCCGCCACGCCATCCATAGCCGTACCGCCGCCGATGGCGCGCGCCAGGAGGGACGACCACCACTCGTCTGGCAGCTTGCGCCAGGCGCCGGTCACGAGCTCCGCGCCCGGATTGAGCTCCGCCGCAAGCCGCGCCACAGCCTCGGCTGCGCCTACGGCCCCGGCCTTCGAGGCCACGATGGTCGCAGCGCTTCTCGCCTGATCGTCAAAGACCTCGGGGGCGTTCCTGCGCTGCGCCTCCCAGGCGCCGGCGTCCACGATGGTGACGGGCGCCAGAAGCTCGATGCGCTCCCAGGCGACCTGTGCGAGGTTCTCCATGACGCGGCTGAGACGTGCCACGCCCGTGGGCTCCACGATGAGATACTCGGGATCGAGCATGTTGGAGATCGTGAGGACCGACGTGGCGAAGTCCTGCTTGCCAGAGCAGCAGATGCAGTTCTCGACGGACTCCCACACCTTGAGGTCGGAGCCCGAGCGCAGGCGCCGGGCGTCGACGTCCGCCTCGCCGTACTCGTTCTCGTATATGACGGCATCCTGGCCCGTCCTGCGGATGAGCTCCTGTATGAACGTCGTCTTGCCCGCGCCCAGAAACCCCGAGACGACAAGAACCTTCATGCTGCCCCCTACCGGATCGCGTATCCACAGCCCCTTGCGACCCGCCGGCCCCGATTGGCCTCGCGCAACACATGGACATCCAGAGGAGCCGCCGTCCAGAGACGGCGGCCCCGAGCAGTCGTGCATGCGCCAGACGGGGTGCGGAGCCAAACGGCATGCACCACCAACCAGTGCGCGATGCTAGTCGATGGCAACGACCGGTTTGATGAGGTCGGCGGGCTTGTCCCTCATGAGGAACAGCGCCTCCTCGATACGATCCCACCCGTGGAAGAGATGCGTGACCTCGGGATGCAGGTCGAGCTTGCCAGCCGTGACCAGGCTGGAGAGCTTCTCCATGCGCAGACGCCCTCCCGGCATGAGGCCGCCGCGGATGTCCTTGTGACCCATGCCGACGCCCCACTCGACACGCGGGATGTTGACGTAGTCACCCGAACCCAGGTAGTTGACGTTGCCGATCTTGCCGCCGGGCTTGAGGCACTTGACGGCGGGCTCGAAGGTCTCCACCCCGCCACCGGCCATGCAGACCCGGTCCACGCCCTTGCCACCGGTGAGCTCCATGACCTGCTCGTCGATGGGGCCGTCCTTGTAGGAGATGAAGTCCGTGGCACCGTAGCCCTTGGCCGCCTCGACGCAGACGGGACGGGTGCCGACGGCGATGATGCGCGAGGCGCCGCGCAGGGCCGCGCCGGCGACGCTCATGAGGCCCACGGGACCGATGCCCACGACGAGGACGGTGTCGCCGAACTGGACGTCAGCGAGCTCGACGGCATGGAATCCGGTGGGGACCATGTCGGACAGGATGCAGGCGTCGGCGGGATCCATGCCCTCGGGCATGTGCGCGAGGTTGCCGTCCGCGTCGTTGACATGGAAGAACTCGGAGAAGACGCCGTCCTTGAAGTTGGAGAACTTCCAGCCGGCCAACATTCCGCCGGAGTGCATGGAGTAGCCAGCCTGGGCCTCGAGGGAGTTCCAGTCGGGTGTGATGGCGGGGACGAGGACGCGGTCGCCGGGCTTGAAGTCCTTGACCTCGGAGCCGACCTCGACGACCTCGCCGGAGGCCTCGTGGCCGAGGATCATGTCGTGGCGATCACCGATTGCACCCTCCCACAGCGTGTGGACATCCGAGGTGCAGATGGCGACTGCGAGCGGCTTGACGATGGCATCGAGCGGACCACACTTGGGCACGTCCTTCTCGATCCAACCAGACTCGCCAATCTTGAGCATTGCATAGCCCTTCATGGGACAACACCCTCTCTCTGCTGCTTGCCTGCCTTACCGTCCCTGCACGACCATCCCACCCTCGTCCAGAGGCGGGGATGGTCAGGGAAAGTTTACCATCGGATACAGTTTCGAGACAGGGCGAGGCTTGGCGGGGTGCTAGCGCCTGACGCGAACGCCGACGGCAACGAGCACGCCTGCTGCCACAAGCAGCCCCAGGGCGGGAAGGGGATCGGTGCCATCGCCTGTCTGGGCAAGCCTGCCGGGAGCCGGGGGGCCCACGTAAGAGTTGGTGACCGTGATCGAGGTGTCCATGCGTGCGCCATCCGTCTTGACTGACGACGCGATGCGACTGGTGTAGGGGCCCATACCATCCATACGCTCCTTGACCGACCAGTCACCCTCGCCATCCCACGAGAAGGACCAACCATTGCCCTCATGAAGCTCGACGGTCCTGTAGAGCTGGCTCCCGTCATAGATGTCCACGATGACTGACTTGGGTCTGACGGACCCCGAGTCCCCAGACCAGACCTTCGTGACGTGGTTGGCAAACTCCTTTGCGGGTTCCTTGATGTACTTTGCCTGCACGATGCGGTCAAAGCTGAAGGTTCCCCCGTCCCAGCCGGGAGCCGCAACCAGGTGGGGCTCGAAGACATAGCTGACGCCACCCGAGGTCACGTTCTCGATGGTCACCAGATAGAGTCCCGGCTCGAGCTTCGTCAGTGCTGCCTTCCCGTCGCGGACGGTGGCAGTCGCCGAGCCGAAGCCATTTGGGTTGGCCGATACGTATCCCACGAGGGTCTGGGCAACGGACTGCAGCTCTGCGGCGGTCGTTCCCTCGCCAAGCGCCGAAAGGTCGATGCCCGTCTCCCCGGCAAGGCCGGAGAGCGCCGCGACGGCACTCCACGAGCTGTACGACGAGTCCATGTCCGCGACACGGTATGCCGTGACCGTCCGACCGTCCACAGGGCAGTTCTCCACCACTATGGAAGCCTCGGCCGCTGCGGCACGGGCGGGCATGCCCAACGTCAGCACGATCGCCATCGCGCACAGGACGGCGACGACGGCGTGGGCGACGTGACCGCCCGGCCCAACCTTGCGCCTGGAAGTGAACATGTTCTTACCTCCGACCCATCCTGCGTGCGTGTCGCGGTCCATCATGCGGCTTCCCTCTCTTGCGGCGGGCCAGGCCCGTGGTCACGAGGATCACGAGTCCCGCGCCCGCGAATGCTCCTACGAACGGCAGGCAGCCGATCGTACGTACGTCCCCATCGCTGGGCTCGGGGTCATTGGGGACCCTGTGGCCGCGCACCAGAAGCCGATGCGTGTTCACCCCATAGGGGGTACAGGTCACCAAGGTGCATAGGTCCTGTCTCCCCTCGATGCCGAGGGCGTCCAGATCATCAGGGGGAACCGTGAGGATCTGGTCGATCTCGTAGGTGAGGGTTCTGCCAAGGACGTGGAGGACGAAATGGTCTCCCTCGGCCAGCTGATCTATGTCCGTGAAGAGGCGTGCCGAAGGGAGTCCGCGATGACCCGAGATGACCGTATGTGTGCCCTCACCACCGACCGGCAACGAAGAACCCGGTATGTGCCCTATGGCGATCTGGAGCACCGTATCGTCAGTCCCGTGATAGATAGGCAGGCTGACGCTGATCTTGGGAATCGAGACATAGCCCATAATCCCCGTGCCGGTGACGTCCAGCATCCCCTCGTACACCTCCTTTTCTTCGCTGCTCAGGACAAAGCGCCCGTCGCTCGTATCCAAGCCCTGGTTGTATGCCACGGCGGCGTCCCAGATTGCCTGGTTCTCCTCGTCGGGGTTGCTCTCCACCTGACGTATGTAGCCCGCAATCGCCTGGGACTGATGAAAGGAGTTCCACCAGTCGCTGGCACTCGGATAAACCAGAAGTCCCATGCCAACCAAAAGAGCGAAGGCCAGCAGGATTGTGGAGAGATGCCTCTTCATCGGGTGCTTTACCTCATCGCTCCCCTCGGCTGATGCGCCGAGGGGAGCGCCGTTTCATACGTGACAAGAAGAGTTATCGGCCTGTGCTGAGGCTAGGCCTCCTCGTGACCCTTGCGACGGCTGATGTACAGGCCAACACCCGCGCCGACGACCAGCAGCGCACCAAGGCCGTAGAGAACGGTGGTGCCCATGCCGCCTGTGGAGGGAAGCGTGGAGCCGGACTTGTTGACCACGGTGGTGGTGATAGTGCCAGCGGTCGTGTCTACGCTCGCCTTCTGGGTGGCAGTGCCCAGATCGATCTCTCCCGTAGTGGTGACGCCATTGATGCTGACCAGCGTCTTGCCCGCGTCATCCTTGACGGAGGTGACGGTGAACTTGATCGGGTCGAGGGTGTTGTAGCCCTCAGGGGTCTTGGTCTCCGTGAGGGTGTACTCGCCGTCATCGAGACCAGTGAAGTTGAACTGGGTGCCCGCCTGTGCCGTGGTGACGGCGATGGTCTTGGTGGAGCCGTCCTTCATCGTCTTGGTCAGCGTGAACTCGGCGCCCGCCAGTGGCTGGCTGGCCTCGTTGGCCTTGTTCACAACCACCTTGTAGGTGAAGACGATAACGGTGTCGTCGGGCGTCCTGCCATGGTGCTGGTCGTTGTTGGAGTCGTTAGAGAACTCGATGTTGCTGGCGTTGACGTTGCCCGCAGAGCCGACGTTGGCACCGGTGAGCAGCTCGGAGGTGTACTCGACCGTGATGGTGGAGCCAGCCTGAGCGGCGGTCTGCTTGAGGTCGCTGAATACCACGTCGAAGCCCTCGGATGTGGTGGAGACCGTGTACTTGCTGGAGTCGACCTCGGTACCGTCAATCTTCACGACCACGTTCTGGGGATCGCCGAGCTGGGTCTTCACGTACTTGTCGTGGAACGCGAAGTAGTACGGTGCGGGATAGTCGGCGTAGTCGGAGGCCACGGTGCCGGTCAGCTTGAAGGGCACGGCGTCACCGATGTCGTAGTCGGCGGTGTTCTGCCAATCGGAGGTCACCCCGGTGGTGTCGTTGGTGTCCTTGACCTCCTTCTTGGAGGTCGTGGTGGTGTCCTTGGCGGTCACCTCGGTGTCTCCCACGACCTGCAGGATGTACTTGGAGTAGGTGTCGCTGGTCAGCGATGCAGAGGCATCCTTGATGAGGTAGTAGCCGTCGCCGACGACGTCGATCTTGCCGTTGGCGGAGGTGACCTTCGTCGAGGACAGGTGGGCCGCGACGACCTTGGCCAGGGCCTCGGCATCAACCGACTTGTCGATGATGCCGCTCATGGCTGCAGCCGCGGTCACGGCGTCGGTCGCGCTGGCGAACTTGGAGCCGATGATGGCGTCGGCCTTCAGCGCGGCGAGCAGGGCGTCGCCATCGACGCCGGAGCCCCAGGTGATGCCCTGAAGCTGCTTGCTGGCGCTGTCATATGTGCCCGTGAAGACCTGGTAGGCCTCGTAGGAGTGCGTATCGACCTGGCCCGAGGGCTCGCTTACCGTGATGGTGTGGGGAGTCGTCGTGTCGGCGAACGCTGCCGCGGGAACCAGTGCGACTGCCAGCAGGAAAACTGCAAGCAGGGCAAGTGCCCCCTTCAAAAGCCCGCTTTTTCTTACCATTGCCTTTCCTTTCTTGGTACGTCGTGCTTGTCCTGTACCGGCTTGACCACCTGTCCAGCAGTGACATCCTTGGGCGGCATCCTCGTCATGGGCCCATCGGCCGTATGCGTCCGCGCTCACATGCCCCTGCGAAGCCTCCTGAGCCCAAATGCCGCGCCTGCCAGCAACACGAGTGATGCCATACGAGAGAGGACCGTGCCCGTACCGCCCGTGTCGGGGAGGACGAAGCCGTTGCTGCCCTCTTCGTTCGCCACCTGCAAGGTAAAGCCGCTTATGTACTGGTCGTCCTCCGTCGGACTGTCGGTGACGGTGAATTTGATGGGCGTGGGATCGAGCTTGTAGCCGTCAGGAGATTGCGTCTCGACGAGGTAGTAGGTCTTGCCCTCCTCGATCGTCCATCCGACCGTGGTCTGACCGCCTTTGATGTCCACGATGCCCTGGCTGTTGGAGGTGAAGGTGACGTTGCTGCCGTCCTTGTCCCTCACTGGGTTGTTCCTGTCGATATCTCCGTTGGCGTCTGCGTTGTACAGCGCGAAGGTGGCACCCTCGAGCTTCTTGGTCAGATCGCCCTTGGCATACTTGAGCAGCTTGATCGAGGGGATGGAGGCGCTGCCGCTGCCGCTCGAGCTGAAGTTCCCCGTCTGGGTAGTCGTCTTGCTCTGGCCGGAAAGCGACGCCGTGTTGGAGTACTGGACGTTGCCCGTGCCGATGACCGTCGCGTTGTAGGTGAGCGTCACCGGAGTGGCATCGGGGAACGTGACCGTGAGCGTCTTGGTGGCGACGTCGTAATCGTAGGTCACGCCTTCGCTGGGAGTGGCCTTGATCGAGCTCACGTCGAGGACCTGGTTGGTCATCGTGTCCTTCAGGGTGAGCGTGTCACCGTCGGGGTTGATGTCCGTGCCCGCGGGGTTGAGCGTGATGGTATAGCTCGCCGTACGGTCGTTGCTGCTGGGGTTGGGCCACTTGGTCAGGTTCTTGCCCAGGAAGTCGTAGCTGTAGTCGATGCTCCTCTTGCCCTCGTTGCCATCCCAGTTGACCGTGTTGTCGATGGTGGTCTTGCCGTTGTTGTCCGTGGCCCTCTGCCTGAGCGCCTTCAGGGCGTCTGCATCCTTTACCGTCAGGTAGTAGACCAGCTTGTAGTGGCTGTAGTAGCTTCCACTACTGGTCTTGGGCAGCGAAGATACGTTGATGGTCATCCCCGTGCTCGTGGGCGTGGTGGTGAAGGTGACGTTGCCGTCATACTACCCGTATTGCGTGCCCCCATAGATATGGGCTGCGTCGTGTGCGTCGGACGCGTAGTACTCCAGGATGGAGGTATCGAAGCTGTCGGTGATCGTGAAGCTGTCGCTTGAGACCCCGGTGAGCACGACCTCGTACCTGTACACCGGCAGGTCGATGCCGCTGTCCCATTCGCCGACATGGCGCGTCCCCGATTGATCGCCGCCCTTCGTTATTCCATGGCTCAAGCCCGGGTTCACGCTGGCCGATGCGTCCTTGGACACGTCATTTGCCGTGACCCTGACGTTGTTGGTGTGCGTCTTCTGATAGTCCTGCGCCGTACCGTTGTTGACGGCGTCGATCCAGTCCTCGTTGAACCTTGTCTTGAGAGTGACCGTTATCGTGCGCTCGGAGCCCGTGCCAATGGCCCCCGGCTGCGTCTTCGCGGCGTCTTTGTAGAAGACGAACCTGACCTTGCCGGTCTCGCTGGCATCGACGCTGTACGACTCACCACTTGCCAGCCCGTCGACCTGAATGGAACCGTCAACCAGCGAGTCATAGACGGTCTGGCCGTTCAGGTAGGTGTTCGGCAGGATGTCGGTGGCTTCGAGCTTCGTGTAGCCGTCCTTTGGGACGGTGACGTGGAACTGCCACGTCACCTCGGTCCCAGAGACCTTGGTGGCCTTCTTCTTGACGTCAACGTTGAAGGCGGGATTGACCGTCGCCTGACCGTCCGTGCTTTTGTCGCCGTTGGGCGTGACTTCGGTCGCGTTGTTCTTGACCGTCTGAGACTGCAAGGTGTCCGTGATGTCGACGTCGGTGGTGTAGGAGACCTTGTACTCGTACTTGCCGTCGGTCGAGGGGACGTCGTACCTCCACGAGGTCGCGGAGGACAGGTCGCCCACACCGAGCTGCGCCCAGGTGAGGGTGCGCGTCTCCTTGAAGCTGCCGCTCTCGTCGTACACGTCGATCCTGATGCCCGCGCCCGAGTACCTCATGATGCCCTGGGACTCAGGGGCAATCTGGTCGCTGATGCTCTTGCCTGCCAGTGACACGCGACGTTCCTTGTTGGCGTCGATGTTCCATGTGACGCTGCGATACGTCCTGCCGTTGGAGGTCGTCGGCGAGGTCGCAGCCGTTCCGGTCTTGCTGATGGTCGAGATCGAGATCTGGTTGGCGAAATCCTTCGATTCCGTCTTGCCCGGAGTGTCGGGCGTCTCGACCGTAACCTTGTTCCCCGTCTGACCGGCGGTCCCGTTGTCCGTGATCTTGGAATAGTCGATGGTGGCGGTATAGGTGATGGTCGCCGTCTCACCATTCCTCATGATGGGAATCGTGATGTCGAAGCCGTTGCCCGACGTGCCGCCCGTATACGAGGAGCTGATGCCCGAGATGGCGAGCGAGTCGCTGTCGTAAGTGAGCGCCGTGCCCGAAATCGAATCCGTCACGTGGACGTTCTTGTTCACTCCCGTCGAATGCACCGTGACGGTGTAGTGGATCTTGCCGTCATCGCCCACGTAGCCCGACTTGGCTATGGACACATCATGGGAATCGTCGAGGTTGAACTTCTTGGTCACGTCGCCGCCGAAGTGAACGTCTCCGTTCGCATCCGTCACCGTGCCTTTTATGGAGATGTTGAACTTGGCGTTCGCCGCATCGACAAGCTTCTGGTAGGCAGTCGGATCGTCCGTCGGCCACGTGACCGTAAGCCTGCCGTCAGAGATGGCATAGGGCACGTTCATGGTCGTGGTGCCACCGCCATCGGTGATGGACATGGGGAACGTCCCGCTTTGCGCAGCAAAGTCGAAGCCGCTCGGCAGGTCGTACGTGAGGGATCCGTTGTCGAACTGCAGACCAGACGTCTCCTCAAACGAGAGTCCCAAAGTCAGCTCCGTGCCGGGCTTGACCGTAATGCTCCCGTCCTGGTTAAGCGTGCCACCCGTGACGTCGACCGCAGTTATGAAGTCCTTCAGATCTGTTGAACTACCTGCAGCCCACGCAACGGTGGCAACCGCGAGCATAGCGACGGTCAGGAGGACAGAGAGCGCCCCCCCCC
>JGI2924J29684_1077366_pt1 | contig 16269 bp, 19 predicted proteins | sample BenlonsequencITS_FD_29684 | JGI IMG/M metagenome (IMG submission 29684)
CCATTCTCCATGCCTGACCAGAGCCTTAGCTTCTTTCAGCCGCCCGCCGATCTCAATGGCGTTAGTCAGCAAAGTCCTTCCAGTCTGATGGTTGATTGTGTTTATTTCAGCCGCGATAATCCGCGGGGTTCGTTCAGCTGTGGGAATCATTGGCGCATCCATCCTTCTTGATTACTTTCTTCACAATATGTACTAGGGCATATGAAGGTGAGGACTTGTCGGATGAACCCCGGAAGAAACACCGCTCTTTAAAATGGCGGCCGGTTGAAACTCCTTCAGCCGGCCGTCATTTTTGATTTGACTCATTCAATTTGGGTGTGGACTAGCTTTTACCGGGTTTGCCCCGATATCAAAACATTTTAAGCAACAGGTGGATCAAAAATATCTTCCGTCACTGTTTCTATGATTTTAGCATCTCGTTTGGCGACGAGGTCGCCGTCGGGAAGCTCAAAAATATTCTTTTCGATAAGGAGCTCCATGACCTGCTCAACTTCCGCCTGGGTCAGGTCCGCCCTTGGCGAAGGCAGTGTCACAGTTAACGTACCTCCGCCGGCGACGGTGAAGACGAGGCGAACAACTTTCTGAGTTGCCGTTGGCATGGATAATCACTTCCTTTTTATTCTTGAATATTGACACACTTATTCTTCGGTGAGAATATAACTGCTGTTGCGGCGTATCTCGACAATGGGATATTCCAGTAAACTGAAAAGTGCTGTGGCAACGGCGTAAACATCTTCTAAAGCAGCGCTTTCTTTTACTTTTGCCAGGGATTTCTGGCGGATAAGAGGCTGGCCCTCGGCATTCAATCCGGTCTGATAGCGCACCACCATAGCCGTTTCAGCGTGTGTTGAATTGATAGACATTAATTTCTCCTTTCTCCATCTCTGCATAATCGTCTCTTCCAGCGGCGGCAACCTCTTATGAGTAAAAGCCAGTCCATGTTTTATCATATGAACTGGGTGGAAAAGGGTGACAAGCTCAAAACCAAAAGAAAAAGGTGCTGATTTCTCAACACCTAAACTATCCGAGATTCCCATCTCTATAAAAACATATCAGCCAATGTTACCTTCAGACCCTTGAAATATGCTGATTCAACATATTCCCTCCATTTTAGCTATATATGTTCCATTATGCATATAGTTAGCTAATCGGTCAACAATCATCTCAAAATTAGCTAAAGATCGCAATGCCATACTCTCGCTTTCGTTGGACATGAACTTCTCCATGACCTGAAGTAGGACAAGCTTAACGTTCCTTCTTTTTTACATTGAATTATGACGGAATTCATAAGAACGTAATGCGAAAAAAACTCTGGACAGCGAAGATGCGACCATAATCCCGGCTGCTATGGCAACTGCAATACTCACCGTATAAGAGCCATATTCGGCGAGATCTCCAAACTTACCATCGATCGCATAGCTCATTGTGTAGTATAAGGACCGACCAGGAACCAGTGGAATTATAGCAGCTGTTAAAAAAGTAGTAGCTGGCGTTTTCTCGATGCGGGCGAAAATCTCCGAGTAAAAGGTTACTATAATGGAAGATATGAAGTACTGCATCATTTCTCCGCTTAGCCAGAGACCACCCAGTAAGTATATCACCCATGCTAACATACCACCGAAAGCAGCATATCCTAATTTCCTTCCTTTAATATTAAACAGAATCGAAAAACCGAGTGAACCCATAAAAGCCGTAATGATCTGATATGTATGGATCATTTAAACATGCCTCCAATAAAAACTGATACTAAACCGAATCCAAAAGAGATGGACAAAGCTACAAGAATAGCTTCACAAAGGCGCAGTAGTCCTGCTATCGTATCTCCGCTTATAATATCCCTTATTGAGTTCGTGAGAGCCAATCCAGGTATAAGAAGCATGATATTTCCGATTGCAATCATTTCGAAGCTATGACCTATCCCCATTCTAACTAGCAGAAACCCCAGCATGCCTACAACGAAGGAGCATAGTATATTTACAAAAAAAACATTCTTATCAACTCTTTGGATAAAAGTGATTGCTAATTTCAATATCATGCCGATAGCCGCAGAAACAGCTGCATCATTCACGTCGCCTCCATAGAAAATCGTGAACGTTCCAGCGATCATACCATATACCAAGTATTGGACAACCGCACCATATTTGCGTCTAATTCGGATTTTTTCTATTTCATTTCTAATATATTCTGCCTCGGGTGTGTGTTTACAAACGTAGTAGGAAAGATTATTAAGCCTATCCAGCTTATCCAAATCCGTTGAGTAACTTAAAATCCTCCTGGTTTGAGTGAGGGTATTTCCGCTTTTCAACTGAATAGATACGACGATGCTAGACGTGATAGTAAATACATCCACCCGCTTTGCATCATATGCTTTGCAGATTCGACTGATGGAGTCCTCCACACGATTTACTTCAGCACCGTTGACAAGCATTAGTTCTCCAATATCTAATATATAACTTAGTAATTCTTTTGTAAGCATATCATTTAAGGCCCTTCCTCATAAGGTGCTTAATAATTTGAGTTAAGTATAAGGTAATACCTTCTTAAATTCCATTGTATAATTCTAACTTGATTGGATCATTATGTCTGCCCTTTTCTTCGATAAGAAGGATAATCAATGATTTTGATAAAGCGCAATTATGGTACTTCTACATACACTTGTGTTGCATGAACCCGAATTTTGGCGCTTGCCGCTAGGTAACCTCTATGTTATGATTAATTAAGGGAAAATGTGGAACTTGACAGAATAGAGATAGAACTCTTTAATCAACTTCTTAGGAGATGATCCTTGATGAGCCGACCTGAACAAAATTTTGACCGTAAATTCACTTATAAAGACTATCTAACTTGGTCGGAAAAAGAACAGTGGGAGCTCCTTAACGGAATTCCTTATAATATGACTCCCTCTCCATCGACACAACACCAAAAAATTGTTACTACGCTCATAGCTCAATTTTACAACGCCCTTAAAGACAGTCCTTGCCAAGTTTTTGGTGCCCCCTTTGATGTAAGATTGCCAGAACAGGAAAAAAACAGTGACGATATCTTCACTGTTGTACAACCTGATCTAGCTATTATCTGTGATCGAAATAAGCTGGATAATCATGGATGTGTTGGTGGCCCTGATCTCGTTATTGAGGTAACATCTCCATCAACTCTACGTAAAGACATTAAGGATAAGTTTTATCTCTATGAAAAAGCAGGGGTTAATCAATATTGGATTATCTACCCCGAACAAAAGACTGTCGTAGTTTTTACATTGGACAAAGAAGGAAAATTCGGTCGCCCCGACATCTATTGCGAAACTGATCTAATACAATTTGAGATATCAAGGTCAATACGTATAGATTTATCAGAGGTATTTAAAGAGTATTGACAAGGTTATCCCTACCCACCTGATTTTGAATTTTCCCAAGAAGAAAACCCGTTAAAGAAAACAAAATCATTTGGTAATTCCTTAAGCATAAGCCATCCTCCAAATTCAGTTACAATAACTTATTGTTTGATAATAAGGTTGTATTATAGTATAAATATCCCTCTCTGACAATAGTTAAAAGCCCGGAGGACTTATCCCTAGTCAAGTCGGGATATTTCAAACATCAACTATCCGATATATTCCCATTTCTATATAATTGTATTAGCCAATGCTACATTAAGGCCCTTGAAATATGCTGTTTCAACATATTTCAAGGGCCTCGCATCTATCCCGCTATTTCTGTGAACTTTTCTTCTACCTGCCGAAATTCCTTTTTAAGCTGACGATGGACTAATCCTATGGCTACCGGCAGAAATACCGCTGTCATCTTTAGCAGTGTCCAGATGTTAGGTAGAACCTGCTCCAAACTAATTCCCATCAAGGCCAAATCCCTAACTTCGGAAACGAAATAGGTAAGGGGAAGAACTTTCGAAATCATCTGCACAAAATCAGGCATTGCCTGAAGGGGCCAAGTGAAGCCGGATATCAGAAAGGAAGGGACCGCAAAAAGCATAGCTAATTGTGTGGCTTCAAGTTCATTTTTACAAATAATAGATAGCATCACTCCTAAGGACATGATGGTCAGGAGAAAAACGGAAAGCAGCAGCTCAAAGGTCCATATGCTGCCGTGATAGGGCACTTGGAAATAACTAATGCAGAGATAATAGACTAAGTTAGCGCTCAACATATTAAGCAGAAAGTGGACAGTTAACTTCCCCAAGACCACTTCGATTGCATTATAAGGCCTCAGTTCATTAATCGTTCCAAGGCTCTTTTCTCTTGACAAAGCACTTGCTACATAGAGCAAGGCAATCTGCTGTGCCACTGTACCTGCTAAGCCTAGCAGCAAAAAATTCGCATAGTTGAAGGTTGGATTATACCATATTCTAAGAGCAAATCGCGCGGGCATGGCGGCTGAGGCTGCCTGGTTCGGAAGCAGTCCTGCTCCACTCTCCAGACCCTTGATACTAGCTCCGGCGGAAAAAGTTCCTACTATTTCATTAGCCGCAGAAAGTACAGCATTACTGAATAATAGGTTCGTTCCATTGACAATCACCAAAACGGTACTGCCTTCCCCGGTTTTTATCTTAGCGTCCAGATCTGCTGGGATAACGATGCCCGCAGTGATTTTACGATTCTCTATCTCGCTGCGTAGTTCAGCTTCGCTTGCCACCTGGCCAACAACATCAAACTTCTCAGAATCCCGAAACCCCTGGGCGATAGCCCTGCTGGTGGCCGTGTTATTATAATCCAGAACTACAGTCTTGATGTCCTTGACCACATGAGTACTATACATCAGACCAAATAGTATCATATATAGCAGCGGTATCATGAATATTACTACCAACATTCGTTTGTTTCGGATAATATACTTGAGTTCACGGAGGGCTACTTTAAGAATACCCATTGTTCAGACTCCTCACCCTTAATTAAATTTTACACTAACCTCCATACCCGGCCTTAAGGCTGGCGAGTTAACCTGAACTTTAACATTATAAGAAACGATATCCTTTTCCCCCCGGTCATTGGTAGCCCGGATGGTGGCAAATTCTGGTTTGCGGCTAATGTCTATAATTTTCCCACTAAGTTTCTTATCCTCCTGGCTGGAGATCAGAATGGCAGCTTCCTGCTCTAACTTTAGATCAGTCAACACACTCTCACTTACCTTCACGTTAACCCAGTTGTCCAAATAATTCGTGACACTCATAAGGGGCAGCCCCTGGGAGACCATTTCCCCTTCTTTGACATTAAGCGAAGTAACCGTCCCATCACAAGGTGCTTTGATCTGAGCCTCCGCAAGGTTATTTTCGATCTCTTTCAGTTGCCCTTCGGCAGCAACCTGGGAAGCCTGTGCTCTTTGAATATCTGCAGCATAAACGTCGAGTTGTGCACGAGCCGCCTGAGCCATTCCTAAGTCGGCTTCAGCAGCTTCCACCCCTACTAATGACAGCTTATATTTATTTTCCACTCCATCCATATCTTGATCCGATATAACCTTTGCTTTATGTAGATCTAGCATCCGTTGATATGTCTTCAGCGCTAATTCCGCGTCGGTTTTAGCTTTCTCAACTCCAACTTGTGCTTTAGTGATGGCAGCAGTGGTTGCGCTGTTTGTAGCGGACATTGCGGCTGTTGCTTTGATAATGTCTCCTTGAGCAACCTTTACCGCAGCCTGTGCTGCTTCTTCCTTTGCTTTAAGATCACTGTCGTCTATTTGGGCCACTATGTCTCCTGCCCTAACCTGCTGACCCTCTTGGACATTTAACTTGACTACTCGGCCGGGAATTTTGGTATTAAGGCTAACTTCTTGTGCTTCTGCATTTCCAGTGAAATCTGTAGCGGGTTGTTGTTGATTAGCAATTGCTACTCCTACCGGAAAATAGGAAGCACACCCTGTTAGGGTTGTAGCCAAGGTCAACAAACCGATTATTCTTGTTACCTTTTTGATGTATTGCAAGTTCACATTTCTTCCTCCCCATGTTTTAATATTCCATTAAAGATAATGTCTTGGATATGTGTCAAGCGCTCTTCGAGCATAGCAGGAGCCATCATATCCTCCTTCCAGAAGGTCTGAAGCATTTCCCGTCTTGAAAAATAGACTAGACATAGTGCATTAACACTCACCAGAAGATGACGGATATCAATATTCCTACGTATCAAACCCGCTCGCTGGCCTTCTTGCAAAAACTCGCGGAGCACAGGCTCAGCAGGGTCAATTAGTTGGGGAAGGACTCTGTTAGCATATTTCTCCTGATTCAAAGCTTCCCAACTCATTAGACGCACAAACTCATCGTGCTCTGCCAAATAATAAAAGTATTCCCGAATCCCCTGCTTAATCACTGTTTCAGGGTCGGCCCCTGACTGGATTACTGACGACCCTCTTGCATAGAGCTTAGTATAATTGTAACGGAGTACTTCCACATATAAGTTTTCTTTGCTCTCGAAGTAGTGATAGATCATGCGCTTATTAATCTTTGCTTCATCAGCAATTTCATCTACTCTTGAACCTTCCAGTCCTTTTAGAGCAAAAATAGCTGTTCCGGCTAAAAGTATTCGCTGTTTACTTTCCTCCGAACGAGTAAGGTCACCGCCTTTTTCGCTATTAAGTGGATGTGTCGGGTTACCTTTCATTTTTCATGTCACCACTTTCATTAGTTGATAGATTGCTTTTGCTTAGTGATTTACGTCCAAGCAAGTAAGTAAGTAACTAGTTAGTTACTTGATATAATATAGAACTTATAACTTAGTCTGTCAAGAGCAACGCCTCTGGATTATTAGAAGGAGTTCTCTTTGATTGATTCTTCAATGGTTCCTTCTAGGGACATAGGACTCTTATTTGGACGCAGTATGTGCCGGTCGGTGCTGGAATTATCGCGAGTGCTATATTAATTCTTATTGCCTTAGGGGTCATATTCTAAAAGAAAAGTGCACATTGAATTGGCTACCATTTTTAAAATAGTAGCCTTTAAAATCCTTTTCTTCATCTTTAAACTCAATCTCCCGCTAATCATTCCACATTGATTTGCTTCAGTCCACCGGTTCTATCAATTTCACCAACGGGTGTTTTTTCCACGAACTCTTTACTGATATCATAAAGAGCTTGCATTACTCGGGCTTCCAGACCTTTGATAGGTTTTTGCACGGACTCAGGCAATCTCTCCACAGTTTTATGAACTAAAGACAATTTGAAATTAACCAGCTGTTTAAGGATTTCGTCATTCATTGCTGACACCTCCAAAGTGAACTTTCAGAATTTCATCTTCAAATTTGGCTCCTTGAACAGACAGACTTTGCAACGTTCTGGGTAAGGTAATGGTTCGTTTAATATTTCCTACCCTGATAATCAACTCATCCCCTTTTTGGTTAAGGGAAAGATCCCTTTTTGTGGTGAAAGGCATATAGATCTCCATAATATACTCGTTATTTTCTTTGCTTATTTTCTGTGTCCGGGCATTGTACTTAATTTCCGTGGGCTCTTCTCCTTTAAAGATCTCTTCCCCCATTCTCTCCAGCATCTCTAAGCCCACAATTTCTTGTTCAAAGAGCGGCACATAATAGATGGGGACAGGGGAAAAGCTGTCTCTAATCATTTCCTGATATTTTTTCTGGATATCTTTCCAGAGGGAAAAATACTGATCCGAAATATTACTGGGTATAATTCTGTTGACGACAACGGCATCCACATTAAAGTCATAAATATTTAAATAGGTGAAACTGCGCTGAGCTTCTTTAACAACCATCTTTTCCGGATTGACAACAATACGAATACTTGTAATCTCCCGGTCGGAAAACACCTGGCGCATTTCATCAAGCTCGTGGTAGATTTTTTCTATCTCTTCCATTACCGAATCAGTGGGCAAGGGAATCCCGAGAATTGGTTCCGCTACCGGCCTCATAAATTTCACAGCTTTTCTCTTAATAGGAAAGAGTTTGTCCATCCACCAGCGAAGCATTTCCGGGAAGCTAAGCAGGGCTAAAGTCTCCCCTGTCGGCGCACAATCAATGATAATCACCTCAAAGGTCTTTTCTTTATAATACTTAAGGATTCTTAAGAGACTCAGCAAATCCTCCATGCCGGGAAAGACCGTTAATTCTTCCGTGGTAATATCTTTAATGGTTTTTGCCGTAAATAAGGTGGTTAAATACTTTTGTACCTGCCCCCAGCCTTTTTCAACTTCGTGCACGGAATCAATTTCTTGGGCCCAGAGATTGGGACGAATCTCTTGGGGCTCAGGAGACAGCTTAATATCCAAAGAGTCTCCCAAGCTGTGGGCACGGTCCGTACTGACAACCAAAGTTTTTTGGCCTTTTTTTGCGCTTTGCAAAGCGGTTGAAGCGGCAATACTGGTCTTTCCCACTCCGCCTTTTCCGGTATACAAAATAATTCTCATAGTTAATCCCTCCTGCATTATATTGGCATTTTATTTCCCGTAAAGTACTGTATTTCTAACGAATAGTACTTTGTGCGAAGTATTGTTTAAAAAAATCTCTATAATCCATTTGCACCATTTGCAACCTCATTGACCTACTTTTTAAAGAAGTTAGGGTGAGCATCTGGATTAAGAAATATGAAAACTTATTCAATCGGTATTTTTCGTAAGAAATGATCCTGCTTTTCATGGTTCTCAGCGACTGGATCTTTTCGGCTCAACTCATTAACGATCTTCAGGATAATCTTAAATAGAAGTTGACGCTCTTCAGCGGATAAAAGAGCATTGAATCTTTCCAGGTAAGACTCAATCGTTGCTTTAAGTTCTCTCATCATAGTTTTACCCTTATCCGTAAGCTGGATCGTTACAATTCGCCGATCCTCCTCGCTCCTTTCTCTTTGCAGATAGCCGTTTTTAACTAAGCGATTGACGAGCCCCGTCGTGGTACTAAGTGGAGCATTAAGATAATCTGATATCTGACTCATGATTACCTCTCCATACCTGTCGACAATCAGCATAGCTAAGAGTTCGGTCTTGGAAACACTCAGATCCAACTGAATCCATTCTTCAGGGAAAAATACTTTCTTTAAATTATCCAATACGAAATCTAAAACCTTCTCCTGCCCCATGATAGTCCCCCAGATATTATTACCTCAAGAGAATACTTCGTCGAAAGAACTATTCTGCTAATAAAATACCTCATTGATTTGGCTTTGTCAAGTTAATTCTTTTCGAGTCGAGTAACCTCGGTTCGTACTAAAACTTATGCAGAGGAAGTATAAATCTTCGTTTAGGATTTCAGACATGATCCAAAAAAAATTTCACTTAGACAAATTTCAAATTGCAATATTTTCCATATTATGGATTAGATCAAGGTTAAAGGGGGTAAGTTAAATGGCATTTGGTAACGTTGATGGAGCCGCTTGCGGTTGTGATCATGGAAAAGGATTTGGAGCTGGCATTGCTGCTATTGTAATAATAATTCTTCTTCTCATCGCATTAGGAATTGTGTTCTAATTTTAATTTAGAAAGGTGGAAACATTATGTACGGAATGAGTAATGTCTGCTGTCCTCCTCAGGTTGCCCCAGTCGCTGGTTATGGGTATGGCGGAGTCGGTGCAGGAATCGGTGCAGGAATTATTGCGATTGCTATTTTAATTCTTCTTGCCTTAGGAGTCATATTCTAAAAGTGTACGTTGAATTGGCTACCATTTGAAATGGTAGCCTTTAAAAATATAGATCCAGTATATTTTTATACTTATCCTTTGACACTGATTACCGAGGATTGCCTTCTGAACATTTTTTTGCAATCATCCAACAAGGTGTAAATAACCGGTACAACAAATAACGTCAGAATCGTTGAAGTAATTAATCCCCCAATAACCGCATGAGCCATTGGAGCATACATCTCCGAGCCGGTTGCTTGCGCAAATGCTGAAGGCAGCATGCCGAAAATCATAGCCAAAGACGTCATCACGATGGGACGCAGCCTTACCAGTCCAGCTTCCGCCAAGGCGTTATAGATCTCTGCTCCTTCGCTTCTCTTCTGTCTGGCATAGTCAACCAGCAAAATAGCATTCTTGGCAACTAGGCCCATCAACAAAATGACCCCGATCAAAGACATGACGCTTAGCTGACTGCCGGCAATAAACAGGCCAAGTATTGCTCCGATAATAGCCAAAGGCAGAGCAAACATAATCGCTACCGGGTCAATATAGCTCTCAAACTGGGCTGCCATAACCAGGAATATAAAGAGAATGCCCATTCCCAAGGCTATTACCAGCTCAATAAAGCCATCTCCCATTGGATCATCAGCCAGTACAAGAGAAATACCCTTGGGCATCTGTAGTTCATGATTGAGCTTTTGCAAATTTAACGCTGAAAAATCATCGGCAGAAATCCCTGTAACATTGGCTGAGAGTTCAATTTCTCCTGCCCTGTCGTACCTTTGCAGGGTGGAAGAGGTGGTTGCAAAAGCCTTGCGGGTCACCTGGTCCAGGGGAACCATACGCTCATTTGAGCCTGAGACATAGATCCCGCTCAAGCTGCCTAAGTCCACGCGCTGATCTTCTTCCAGGGAAACCCTCACATCATAGCGGTCTTTTGCTCCATTAAACTTGCTCACGACGACACCGTCAAACAGCGTATTTAGGGTTTCTCCTACCGCAGCCGAATTGACTCCCAGATCTGCTGCCTGATCACGATCCACCTCCAGCTGTAGCTTAGGCTTTCCTGCCTTATAACTAATGCTTATATCCCGAGCACTGGGATCTTCCCTCAACATCTGTTTTGCTGCCAGGGCAATAGTTTGCATCTGCTCGTAATCATTCCCCCTAATATTAAAGGTGACATCCTTTGCGGTGCCCGATCCCATTGAAGCTGTATAAATGGCAAACTCTATCCCAGGAACTTTTTCGTAATCATTTCTCATTTTCTCAGCGATGTCTTTGGCACTGTCCTTTCGTTCCTTTTTATCAGACAACTTCAGGTAAATTGATACTTCATCCATGCCTACTGTAGTATACATACTCCGTACTTCAGGATATTTTAAAGCAATACTTTCCAAGTTTTTAGCTTTTTGTCCTGCCGCCTCCAGGGATAAACCTGAGTCCAGCCCCACATCGATGGTAAGTTCCCCCAAGTCTGTGGCAGGTAGAAAGGTGAAGCCCAGCCCGGGAACTAAAGCGATACTTCCCGCAAACATAGCGAAAACCAAGACCAGAGTTTTCACCCTGTGGCGGAGGACTACCTTAAGTAATTGTGAATAATTTCCCGCAAGTTTATCAAACCTTTGGTCAAACCATCCTAAAAACTTGCCAATAATCCCTTTTTCCCTTTTATCCTCTGCCTTGAGCAGTTTAGCAGACATCATGGGTACCAGAGTAAAAGAAACGAACAACGAAACTAACATACTAAATACAACTGTCAGGCCAAACTCAATAAATATTTTCCCGATGAATCCGCTGACCAGGGCAACTGGGAGAAAGACAGCTACGACGGACAGGGACGTGGCAAGTACTGCCAGACCAATTTCAGAAGTAGCATCTTGGGCTGCTTGAAAGGGGGATTTACCCATACCCAGATGGCGCTCAATATTTTCTATGACAACAATTGCGTCATCGATCAGCAGTCCGACGGAAAGTGATATGGCCATCATTGACATGGTATTAATGGAAAAATTCATGAGCTTCATGGCAATAAACGTGGTAATGATGGAGATAGGCAGAGAAATAGCACTTGTCAAGGTGCTTTGCCATTTATTCAAGAAGAGAAAGATAATGGCAACTGCCAGGATACACCCTTCCAGGACAGTTTTATTAACATTGTTGACCGTGTCCTTTACTGCCTGGGAATTATCACGAACAATGTCAACTTTTACTCCTTCAGGCAGCAGTCCTGCAATTCTCGTCAATTCTTCTTTAACGTTTTCTGATACCTTTACTGTATTGGCCCCTGATTGTTTGATGATATCAATCCCTATGGCCGGCTTGCCTTGATAAAAGCAGAGAGATTCCCTATCCTTCATTCCATCCCTCACTTCTGCTACATCACGCACTCTGATCTCAGATCCTGCCCGTTTGGCAATCAGAACGTTACTAAAATCCTCAACTTTATTGATATTACTGGTTGTACTAAGGGAAATTTCTGTGCTGGCATCCGTCACCTTACCGCCCTGCATCTCAAGATTATCACTTTGCAGGCTATTAACTACTTCTGACGTAGTTAAGCCAAAGGAAGCGAGCTTTTCCTTATCCAGCAGAATATGTATTTCACGTCCTGTATTACCCTGGATGTTTACTGCACCAACGCCTTTAACCGTATAGAGACCCTTTTTTACAACATCATCGACTAATTGAGATAACTCTTTAGTTTCTCCTGTCCCGGATACTGCCAGAGAAAAAATAGCTTCGGCAGACATATCAAATTTGGCAATAACCGGCTCCTCAACCTCTTGAGGCAGCTGCCCTCGTATGGAGCCAACTTTATCCCGCACCTCTTGAACCGCCACATCTGCGGATTTATCCATAGAAAACTCCAGAACTGTATTAGACACTCCCTCAGTGATGGTTGAACTTATATGCTTTACACCGGAAATCTGTCCTGCTGCTTCCTCGACAAGCTTCGTCACCTTAGTTTCGAGTTGCTCCGGCGATGCTCCCCTTTGCTCAACAGTTACTGTAACATAAGGTATATCCGCCTGAGGCATATCATTGACCGTCAGTCTATTGTAGGAGAGAATACCCACTACTAGGAGGACTACGAAAATAACCGTAATAAAAACAGGTCGCTTAATACTGACATCAGCTAAAATCATCCTTATCCCCCCTATTCCTCAACTACCGCTATAGCGTCTCCATCCTGCAATGTGTTCACATTAGTACAAATTACGCTCTCGCCTTTTTGCACACCGGATTTAATGACTACCACATTTTCCTCGGTTTCGCCAATGATGACACTGCGTTTACGGGCAATCCCTTGGTCATTTACGTAAACGTAGCAGTTATCTCCATTGCCTGCTAAAGCTGCCAGGGGAACGGTAGCTATCTCAACCTTTTGGTCATTAACTATTTCTGCCTTGGCAAAACTTCCGGGCTTGAGGGTCTGGTCTGGGTTATCCAATTGAATCTTGCCTTTGAAAACCCGTGAGGATGGGTCAGCGGACCCATTGATACTTTTCAGCGTTCCCTCATAGACTAATGGGTTGCTCTCTCCGATGGTTACTTGGGCCTTTTGCCCAACTTTAATATCCTCCAGGTTTGTCTGCGCTACTTCTATGACAGCATTGATCGGTGAAATGTTTTTAACTTTCCCAAGTATGGTTCCCGAATCCACATTCTGACCCAGACTCACACTTTTTTCATCCATCATTCCGCTGATTGGTGCACTAATAGTGGTATAGGCTAAAGAATCCGCCAGACTTTCCACATTAACCTGCGCAGTAAGGACATTTGCTTTTAAGGCCTCGAGGTTTGCTTTCGCAACTTTTACAGCTATTTCTGCCTTTTCCAGCTCAACCTTAGCAATTCCATTATGATCAAAAAGTACTTTCAGCCTCTCAAAATTACCCTGTTCCGATTCCAAATTCACTTCAGCACTTGTCAAACTTGCTTGAGCGGCAGACAGTTGACTTTCTGCTGCTCTAAGATTATTTCTGGCCTCCTTTTCCTCAAGTTTAACCAGAGGCTCTCCCTGATGTATGTACTCACCCTCTTCAAACAGAATTTGTACAACCTTTCCTCCGACTTTACTACTTACGATACCTTCCTCCGATGGCTCCAAGGAAGCCTTGAATTCAATTTCTGCTGCTTTTTCAATAAAATTCACTTGCTGAACCATGACATAAACCTTATTATTTACAGCTTCAATAGTAATTTGCTTATTTTCTGCTTCAGCTGCTCTCTCCTGATTGCCTAACAACATAACACCTGTCATCAGGACAACTAAAACAGCAATAGAAATAATCACTTTTTTCTTCGTTAGCATTGTTTGATTCCTCCCTGTATGAATTGCACACTAGTTTGAGCACCGTAACTCGCTCCCCTCGAAAATCGGCGCATTCCTGAACTCAGCATAGAATAGGAATTTAAACGGAGCGTAAACAGGAATCCATTTTTCGAAAAGCTTTTAAACATTAAGAAACTTGGCGGAAAAGGCAGCGGCCTTAGTTGCACTTTTGTTTGTAATTGAATAAAAAAACGGCTGCAGGATAGTTCCTACGCCGTTTTTGCCCGATTTTCTGTTATTCCTTGGTGGGTAATTTAACCTGGAATACTGTTCCCTTTCCTAACTCACTTTCCACAGTAACCTTACCCTGGTGTAAATTTATAATCTTTTTCACCAGGGCTAGTCCCAGCCCATTTCCACCTAATGAGCGGTCACGGGATTTATCTACTTTATAAAATCGCTCAAAAATATGCATTTGCTCAGCTGGCGCTATACCGATACCGTTATCGGAAATGATACAAACCACGGTTTCGCCGTCTTGTTTTAAGCTGACGTTAAGCTCCCCATTTTCAGGAGTAAATTTTAGAGCATTCACCAAAAGGTTGATCCAAACCTGCTTTAACAAATCCTCGTTTCCATAGACAGTTATTTTTGGCAAGGTTGTTTCGGGAATAATATTTTTTGCTTTCCATTGCGGTTCTAAGAGTAAGACAACGTTTTCGAGTTGTCTGTCCAAGCGAAATGGGGCTTTCGTGATAGATCTGCCCGACCTTTCCAAGGCCGACAGCCGCAAAAGATTATCTGCCAGTTTGGATAATCTCTTACTTTCCTCTTCGATGATCGCGGCATATTCCTGCTGTTTAAGCGTCGCTCCGTCCTTGCGCAGCAGGGCGGCATAGCCACTGATGGATGTCAGCGGCGATTGAAACTCATGAGATATGTTAGAGATAAAATCCTGCCGCAGCTGCTCCATGGAGCCGAGTTCTTTGGCCATCTTATTGATGCTGTCAGTGATTTCAAGAAAATGCCCATGTTTATCCCGCTCAATAAAGACATCAAAATTACCCTGGGCTATTCTCTCCAAAGCTTCAAGGGTTCTCTGCGCAAGGCGGGACCGATCGTCTTGATGTATAAAAGCCACTAACATAAAACTTCCGACAATCAGGACTAAATTGATAGTACCGTAGAGCATATCCGACCACGGTTCCGACGGTCTTCCTATGAACCGGTAAATCAGCAGCATCAGCAGATAGCTCGCCACAAAACACGCCGCCAGCATGCACGCAACAAAACACAGCCAGAGTAAATTTTGCAACCAGCTCTTTTCTTTCAAGAAATCACCTCCAGACGATAACCCAAGCTGCGGATGGTGAGAATTTGAAAACCGAATCCTGCGGGCGGAAATCGGTCGCGCAGCCGTCCGACATGAACATCCAAAGTGCGTTCATTGCCGTCAAAATCGAACCCCCAGATATCCTCAATCAGCTGATTGCGGGATAAGGTTTTTCCCGGGAAGCTGCCGAGCTTAAAAAGAAGTTCAAATTCCCGCAGGGGAATACTTAGGCGTTCTCCGTTGGCTGAAACTGTATGACTGGTGTTGTCCACGGTAAGAAGGCCTATCGCAATGGTTTGCTGGGAAGCGATTTTATAGCGTTTCAGCAGCGCTCTGCTGCGCAGCAGCAATTCTTCCGCTTCAAAAGGTTTTGTCAGGTAATCATCCGCACCCGATCCATAGCTTTCAATTTTTGAGCCTATTTCACTTTTCGCCGTCAGCATAAGGATAGGCATATCTTTGTAATAATTGCGGGCATTCCGGCAAAACTCCAAGCCATCCATATTAGGCATCATTATATCAGCTACGCAAAGATCTATTCTTTTTTCGTCGAGTTTCAGAAGTGCGTCCCGGCCGTCTACAGCTTCGTAAACCTCGAAACCGTCATCCTTCAATATGGTACTTACCAGCCTGCGAATATAAGCATCGTCATCAACCACCAATATTTTAATCATTGCCACACCTCATTTTCGTAAAACACATATTTACGATAATATAGGTTTTTAAACAGAGTGTAAACCAGACCAACAATGTTAGACGAAAGAAGCTGTTCTGACTCTAAAATTTTCATAAGCTATATAGCTATGATTTCAAATAAAAGCACTGGAAATTGTAATCCACAAGGATGCAACAACCAGTGCTTTCGTCATATCTCCACCTTATTGGGAGTGTATATGAAATATTTTGATTTTATTATTCCCCTTTTTCAAAATGTCCTTGACATGGGAACCACTTTATCGCCGTCTTCCTCTTTTTTACCGTTTTTTATATTTCAGCTGTTCTTTACGACCCTTACGATACTCAGCACGGCCCTTTCGGTATTCTTCAATACCTTTTTGATACTCTTCCATGCCCATCCGCCATTCGTT
>JGI2924J29684_1077365_pt1 | contig 16267 bp, 16 predicted proteins | sample BenlonsequencITS_FD_29684 | JGI IMG/M metagenome (IMG submission 29684)
GTTCATCACGATCCCCGAGACCTTGTGGTCCTCGCGGATGACGATGTCCGTGAACTCGGTCATGTTCTGCATCTTCGCGCCTGCGTCACAGGCGGCCTTGATGAGCCCGGAACAGGCCTCCGGCCCGTTGGCGACGTACAGCCCTTCGCTATCCTCGGACTGCTTGTAGGAGACCTCGAGTTCGTCGAGGATGTTCTGGGCCGGGTCCCGCACTGTCACCTTGTTCATCAGGAAGCCACCGAGCCAGAAGCCGCCACCGAGATAGTTGTTCTTCTCGACGACCATCGTCTTCACTCCGCGCTCGGAGAGTTCCTTCGCGGCGGTCAGTCCCGAGGGGCCACCGCCGACGACGATGACGTCGCTGTCTGAGAAGTCCATGAACTCCTCGGTCCACTCCTGACCGATCGCACGCGTTACGTCCGCCTCGTCTACCTGACTGAACTGGTCGAAGTCGCTCATACAACTAGGTGGTATCTTTGGGTGGTGAAAAGTCTGTCGTGACGTGTGGGCACAACGGGACCGCCGTAGCAAGTATCGAACGGGTAGTAAGCGTAGCTGGGGAAAACGGGGACTTCGGTACCTGCAGAGAAAAGCGAGCGAAACCGTTACTCGGTGACGACGACCGTCCCCGCCATCGTGCCGGGCTCGAAGTGCGGTTCGCAGATGTAGACGTACCGTCCCGGGATCTCGAAGGTGTGCTCGTACGTCTCTCGCGGACCGATACGGCCGCCACGGTAGTCGTGCCAGGCGGCTCGAGCGGTCTCCTCGTCGTCGTAGCCGCCGCTCGCGAAGTACGTTGCCGCGTCGGGGATGCCGTCCTCGAGTGCTGTCACGGTGTGGTCGGCGCTGCTCGTGTTTTGCCAGACGACGGTCTCGCCGACGGTGGCCTCGTACTCTTCGGGGTCGAACGCGTTGCGGGACATACCGATCTGGTACTCCTCGCCGTCGAAGGCTCCGAGCACTGACGCACAGCCTGCAAGCGTCGCCGAAACGCCGGTGCCGACGGCAGCGAGATAGGCGCGCCGGTTCATATCGGGGTGTTAGAGAAGTAACGGTATAATCAGCCCGGTTCGGCGATCCGGTTCGACGACTGGACCACGTTCGTGCCCGACTGCGAACGAAAACACGTAAGGTATCTGCCCGTCGAATCGGCGAGTATGCTTCCGCGGTTTGTCGGCCGACTGGGCGTCGCCGACGCGGTGACGATCGCAAACGCCGCGCTGGGGTTCGTCGCCGTCGTCGTCGCGTTCGTCGACATCGATATCGCTGCTCGACTCATCCTGCTCGCGGCGGTCGCAGACGGGCTAGACGGTATCCTCGCGCGGCGATATGGCGGCACCGAGGCCGGTCCCTATCTGGATTCGCTCGCCGACGTCGCCTCTTTCGGCGTCGCCCCAGCAGTTCTTGCGTTCGTCGTCGTCACCGACGGCCTCGGCGTCAGTCGCGAGGCTGTTACCCTCGAACTCCTGCTGGTGACAGTCGTCTGTGCTCTGTTCGTCGCGACGGCAGTCACTCGACTGGGACTGTACACGACCTACGACACTGCCGCGAACTACACCGAGGGAATACAGACGACACTCGCCGCGACGATTCTCGGGGCGGCGATCCTGGCTGGGGTCGCCGACGCTTGGCTCGTACTCGTCATCACCGGCCTGTTCTGTTACCTGATGGTCTCACGGATCACCTACCCCGACCTGCTGGCCCGGGACGCCGCTATCATGGGTGTCGTCCACGTGCTTGCCGTTCTCGTCCCCGAGTTCGCCGACCGATCGTTCCCATTCGCACTCCTGTTGCTCGGGCTCGCGTACATGACGTTGAGCCCCTGGTTCTACTGGCGTGACGATCCCGAACCGCCGACGGCCAACGTGCATGGAAACGCTTAGGACGATCCTGACGCGACTGTCCCGTATGGACTCTGTCACGCGTCGGCGTCGTCTCGTATCGACGGTGGTACCATGAGCGAAGACGAGCCAACTGCTGACGAGGGCGAAGCAAATCGGGAGCGGAACCTCGACGCGATCAGGGACCGCCTGGGTGCGCTCGAGGCCGATCTCGAGGACTTCGAGGCCGACCTCGAGTCGGCCGACACTGAAGACGACTTAAACGTCGTCGAGGCCGACCTCGAGTCGGTTCGCGAGGACGTCGAAGATGTCGAGATTCCGGACCCGCCGGAGACGGACGACGACGAGGACGACGAACCCGCACCCGAAGCGAAACTCCAGGACCGCTACGACGACCTCGAGAGCGACCTCGGCGATCTCGAGGACGACCTCGAGGACCAGCGTGGTCCCTACGCCGAGGACGTCGTCGGCGAGATCGATGGCGTCGCGAACACCATCACGAACACCCGCTGGACCGTCGAGGGCGACGAGGAACTGATCGAGGCCGTCGACTCGTTTCTCACGGATGTGAACGACCTGCTCGAGAGTGACCTCTCGACGCCCGGCGATCTCGAACCCGCAAGCGGTGCCGAACTCGGCGAGAACGCCGAGGAAGAGGGAACGGTTCCCCAAGCGCTCGAGGAAACGCTCGAAGAGGCTACCGCAGCCGTCGAGGACGCCAGCCCCGATCCCGACGAGGACGCCGAGACGATCGCCGGCCTGCTCGAGGCAACGGACGACTTCGAAGGCGGCGTCGACGACGCGACCGAGTGGACCGATCTCGAAGTGCGCGAACAGCTCCGCCGTGAGGGGTTCTACGACGTGCTCGCCCACGTCAAGGACTTCCCGCCGGAGTGGCACGCGCTGAAAGTCCACGAGAAACGCGGCAACGTCGACCAGATCCTGCTTGCCTACGAGACGCTCGGCTCCGAGTACATGGAGGAACACTGCCTCGAGGCTCTCGAACGGATGGGGCCCGAGGACGCGATCGAGCCGATGGTACAGAAGGCCGGCCGCCGCGACGAGGCTGCCATCCGCATCCTCGGCAAGATCGGCGTCGCGGACGACGAGGTGGTCGACGCCCTCCTCGATTACGTCGACTCCAACCCCGACCTCCAGAAGCCAGCGTTCCGTGCGCTCGGTGAGATCGGTGCCGAGTCAGCCGTCCAACCGCTCGCGAACCAACTCCTCGCGGACAATCCGGACGTCCGTAGCTGGGCCGCTCGCGCGCTCGGCTTGATCGGCGATACCCGCGCGATCGACCCGCTCGCGGATGTCCTCGCCGACGACGAAGAAGATCGCGTCCGCGCCAGCGCCGCGTGGGCGCTCAACTGCATCGGAACGGCAGACGCACTCGAGATCGTCGCCGGCTACGAGGACGACCGGGCCTATCTCGTCCAGGCCGAAGCCACACGCGTCGACCTCGAGCCTGCAGCCTGACGGATCGACTGTCGTCTCCTGAACAGGAGAGTTCATACTGGTTCGAGTACCACGACGAGACGAATCACCTCGAGCATCCCATGACCGACGAACCTCTCTACCATGTCGACGGCACACTCGTTCCAGCGAGCGAGGCGACCGTCAGCGTCGACGACCGAGGCTTCCGCTACGGCGACGCAGCTTTCGAGACGCTACGGGCCTACGGCGGCACGGTCTTCGAGTGGGAGCACCACGTCGAGCGCCTCGAGGCCACCTGCGAAACCCTATCGCTCGAGCACGGCCTCTCTACGGACGCCCTCCAGGGGCGGATCGGCGAGACGCTCGCGGCGAACGACCTCGCGGACGCCTACGTCCGCCTCTCGATCACGCGTGGCGTCCAGCCCGGGAAACTGACGCCACAGCCGGAGGTCGATCCCACGGTGATCGTCTACGCGAAGCCGCTGTCACGGGGTGGACTCGAAGGCGAGTCGGTCTGGGACGAGTCAGCGACGGTCGAGACCGTCGAGACGCGCAAGATTCCCGACGCCGCTCTGCCAGCGAGCGCGAAGACACACAACTACCTGAACGGCATTTTGGCGCGGACAGAGCTCTCGAGCGATGTCGACGAGGCAGTCCTGTTCGACGCGGCCAACCACGTTGCCGAGGGAACGACGAGCAACCTGTTTTTCGTCCGCGACGGCGTCTTGCAGACCCCCTCGACCGACGGCCCCGTCCTGCCCGGGATCACGCGGGAAGTCGTCCTCGAACTCGCCGAAGAAGCCGGCGTTTCGACTCGAGAAGGAACCTACGACCTCGAGGACGTCCTCGCAGCCGACGAGGTGTTCCTGACGAACCGGACGTGGGAACTGCGGCCGGTCGCGACGGTCGACGGTCGAGAGATTGGGGGCGGGCCAGTGACAGATTGCCTCTCGAGGCTGTACGACGAGCGCGTCGAGGAACGCTGTTACGGGTGAACCGCCTCGGGGTCAAGTGGTTCGAGAGACTTCGTCTCTCGTCATCACGGAAGCGCAGAGATCTTCCGAACGTCCCCGAGCCACTCGGCCTGCTCCGCCTGTAGACGTTCGTTCTCGAGGAATCGATTCGACAGAACCCCAACCGATTCGTTCGGTCACTTCGTCCTCACTCAACCACTGTCAGAGCAAACTCTGAGACGGATTACTGTACCGATTTACCGGCGCAACCGCCGCCAGGGTCGCGGTTGTGCCGAAAATGACTTACAGTAAACCGTATGAGACGGACTGCTGTCCCGATGTCCCAGCGCGACCGCAGGCGTGCTCGCGGGCGCGCTGGCACTGACGGACAGCAAACCGTATGACACGCCTTCACTCGCTGCGCTCGTGAAGAGCTCGCGCGCTGTCGACCGCCCTCGTTTCACTCGGTCGGCCGACAGCGCGCCATTTCACGTCGACGTGGATACGTTCTCGACGAGGCAGCTACCTTCCGCTAGCCGAACCGTTATTTCTCGCAGTTTCCGAGTGGGACGTATGAGACTCTCTGCTGTCGACCTCTCTCCGGTCCCCGACGACGGCACTGCGACGGAAGCGTACGAAAACACTGTCGAAGCCGCTCAACAGGCCGAAAAACTCGGATTCGAGCGGTTCTGGGTTGCCGAACACCACGGCATGGCAAATACTATTGCGGGCACGACGCCTGAAGTGTTGCTCGGCCATCTCGCCGCCGAAACGAACTCGATCCGGCTCGGATCGGGTGCCGTGTTGCTCAACCACTACAGCCCGTTCAAGGTCGCGGAGGCGTTCGGCGCGCTCGACGCACTCGCGCCGGGTCGCATCGACGCGGGCCTCGGACGGGCGAACGGCTCGCCGGCCGCGGATCAGGCCCTCGAAACGTCCCGTCGCGTCCAGAACCCCGACGAAGATCACGCCGAGAAGATCGAGGCCGTCGTCAACCACCTCTACGACGACTTCCCCGAGGGACACGCCTACAGCGACCTCGAGATCGCACGCTCGAGTGCAGAGCCACCCGTTCCGTGGGTTCTCGGTTCGAGTTCCTCGAGTGCGAAGATCGCTGGGAAACTCGGCTTACGCTACTGTTTTGCGGCGTTCATCCGCCCACAGTTGGCCACGCAGTCGTTCGAGGCGTACCGCGAGCATTTCGAACCGCCGGCCCTCGCCGGTGGCATCGACGAACCGGAGGGGCTGGTCGCGGTAAACGCAATCTGTGCCGAAACCGACGAAGAGGCGGCGCGTCAGCGTGCTGTCGCCGAGGCGTCGTTCGCGCGGATGCGGCGTGGAGTCGTCGGAACGACGCCCTCGGTCGAGGAAGCCATCGACGAACTCGGTGATGTCCCGGAACCGACGCCGGCCACGCTCGAGGCCGACGAATGGCCGCGGGCGATCTCAGGAAGTCCGGACACGCTCGCTGGCCTGCTCGAGCAACTCGCCGACCGCGTCGGCGTCGACGAGGTGATGATCCAGCACGTACTCGCCGACCACGACGACGCGCTTCGCTCCCACGAACTGCTGGCCGAAGGCGTCGGCCTCCCCTCAGCATAACGCCGCTCCGTTCCGGAGCTCGCCGCGTGCGGGAGACATCTCGAATGCCGTCTCCAACAGGTTCAAGCGGCGGACGATTCGAGTGTTACGCCGTGCGGTCTCTCGGACGCCGACGGCTCGTCGACGTCTGGCGGCGCGTGCTCGATCTCTCCTGGCCGGTGATGGTCGAGCAGTTCCTCCGGACGCTGATGCGGACGACCGACGTCGCCGTCACCGGTCTGTTCTCCCCCGCGGCGGTGGCAGCCGTCGGACTCGCGGACCTCTACGCACGACTCCCGCTGCGGATCGGCCTCGGCCTCGGCAGCGGCGTCATCGCGCTCTCGAGTCAGGATACCGGTAGCGGTGCGACGGCGAACAGAGACGAGGCGATCACGCAGGCGATACTGCTCGGTGCCGTCGCGGGAATCCCCTTTATCGTGTTCGGGTATTTCTTCGGCCAGTGGGCAATCGCTATCATCAGTCCGGAGCTCACTCCCGAGTCAGAAGTCGCCCGGATGGGCGGAATCTATCTGGCGATAATTTTTGCGACGACGCCTGCACGCCACGTCGCGCTCGTGGCTGCACGGTCGATCCAGGGCGCTGGCGACACGCGCACGCCGATGTCCGTCAACGTCGTTTCGAACGCACTCAACATCGTCGGGACGGTCGTTCTGGGGCTCGGACTCGGGCCTGCGCCCTACCTGCACATCGTCGGCGTCGGCATTGCGACCGCCGTTGGAAACGTCTTCTCTGCACTCGCACTCGTGGCCGCGATCTACGGCTCGTGGACGCCAGCCGGCTTCGTCCGGCCGACGCAGTGGACGATCACCCGGCAACTGCTCGCGATCAGTGCCCCAAGAATCACAGAAGGGTTCCTGACGACCGCCCTCGAGTTCCCGTTCAACTCGATCCTGCTGTACTTCGGGACGGACGTCAACGCCGCCTACCAGATCGGGCGACGCGTCTACCAGCAGATTACGTCACCCCTCTCGCGGGGCTACCGGACGGGGACGAGCATCGTCGTCGGCCAGACACTCGGCGAGGGCGATCCCGTCAGTGCACGGTACAACGGCTGGGCAGCCGCAGCGCTCGGCGTTTTGACTGTCGGCTCACTCGGCGTCGTTCTCTTCTTCGGTGCCGAGTGGTTCGTCAGCTTCTTTACCGACGATCCCGCGACGCGGTCTTACGCGGCCGGCTTCGCCGCGGCCTACGCACTCGCCGCGCCAGTGACCGTGCTCTACGTCGTCCTCGCAGGCGCGCTCACGAGCGGCAGTGACACGAAGACGCCGCTTATCGGTAGGATCAGCGGGATGGTAGTCGGACTCCTCGGCGTCTCTTATGTCGGCGGCATCGTCCTCGGCTACGGCGTCCCAGCAATCTACGTCTCGATCGTCGTCTATTACCTGTGGGCGACGATCTACGTCGCCATTGGATTCCATCGCGGTGCCTGGATCGAACGCACCCAGTCGATGATGGACGAACGAGGGAGTACCCCTGGCGAAGATTAACTGTTCGACGCGACTTGCCAGAGAGACTGTTGTGCGCCGTCGTTCTCGAGAGCAGGTGCCGAAAGCACCTCACAACGAGCGTCGAACTCGAGGATGAAGTCGCTCCCGAAAGCGGTCGCAGGCGTCTGGAAACCGTCGTCGGCGTCGTCGATGCGCTCGCTCGCGGCGAGTGCGGTTTCGACGGTTAGCGCGTACGGGTTCGGCGTCTCGAGGCGTGCACCCACACGTCGCCCGGCGTCGTCCTCGACTTCGCCCCAGACGATAGCTCGATCGGTCGCCAGTTCTCGGTCGCCCGGTCCGTCGAACGTAGAATCGATCGCTCGCTCGAGAAGTCGCCTTACTGGCTCCGAGGCGACGACAGAACTGACCGAGTCCAGCGCCTGCATCGCTTTTGTCGTCCACGGCGGCGCGGCGACGTAGACTTCGACGGATTCGAGTCCGGTGTCGTAGGCTGCAGTGACGACGTCGCCAAACGGAACAGTGACGGCGTGTTCGGGTCCGTGGCCGAAATCGATCTCACGGCTGCGAAACGCCACGGGCACTCGTAGGAGCCGTCCGTTCCGTCGGATCACACCTCCCTCGCAGAGCCCCTCGAGAGCCGTCCGTGCAGTACCTCGTGAAAGCGAACTCCGACTCTTTTTGCCGAGATGGAGACGGTCGGCTTCCGGTAACACCCCGTCGAGAAACGCCGCCAGACAGTCCGTCGGGACGACATCGAAACCGACTCCCGGCAGCACCGTCACGCCAGCGTCGCGTGCACGCTGATCTCGCTGGCGGAGCCGTTCGAACACCGGGCACTCGCCGGTGACGTCGAGATAGTCGGTGCCAGTCTCGAGACAGGCCTCGACCAGCGGCTCGGCGGTTTCGACGAACGGTCCCGCACAGTTGAGAACAGCTTCGACGTCCTCGAGAGAGTCAGTGAGAACTTGCTTCCCTGCTGGTTCCGCCAGGGTGAACACTCGTCTCTCGACCCCGAGCGCGTCGGCTTGGCGAGTGACGTTGCTGCGGTCGCGGCCGGCGACGACCGGCGACCAGCCTCGAGACACCGCTTTCGCGGCGATTCGGCTCCCGATGTACCCGTACGAGCCATAAACGAGCAGGGAGTCCATACGTTCCGTTTCGACGTAGCCGTAATAAAACTCCGTCAGACGGTCGCGAGACCTGCCAGTGAGACGTAACGTTCACGAAACCCGACTGCGAACGGAGCGTCGATGGCAGCCCAACGACCGATCACGACGCTCGAGGCGGTACCTGCGGAGTCGACGTTTCTCTTTCGGGTTCGAGACGGAAACGGCGAGGTGAAAGAGGCGGTCCTCGTCCGCTCGGGAGCCGACGTCTTCTGCTGGCTCAACTACTGCCAGCACTTCACGCACATCAAACTCGACAAGGGCTCGGGTGCGGTGATGCGAAACGGCGAACTCGTCTGCGAGAACCACGGCGCGTACTTCGAGGCCGACTCCGGCGACTGTACGCATGGTCCCTGCGAGGGCGCGACCCTGACAGAACTCGAGGTGACAGTCGTCGGTGACGAGATCTCCCTGACCGACGACGCCTACGAGTTCGTCGGCACCGGCCCGATCGAGGACGGCGACGACCTGACCGCGACGTCGAACGTCGAGTTCTAGTTATATACGTCTCGAGGGTGGACGTGTGACGACATGGCTGACGATGCCGACGGGCGGGTCTACTACGTCATCAGCGACCTCCACATCGGCGGCGACGAGCAACTGGGGGAAGTCGACTTCCTCGAGGAGTTGATCGCGTTTCTCGAGCGACTGGAGACGACCGACGAAGACGTAGAACTCCTCATCAACGGTGACGCGTTCGGTCTGTGGGAGATCACCGAGATCGACGGGCTGGCGAAGTTCGACGTTCTGACCGACCGCTATTCCGGGTTGTTCGAGCAGTTGCGTGCGACCGGTGCGTCGATCCCGGTCACGATGTTGCCGGGGAATCACGACCACGATCTCGCCGCGTACGACGAGTACGTCGACCGACTGGCCGAGTACAACGTCGACCTCGTCCAGGCGGAGTCGGTCACGCGTCCGGTCGGCGACCGGACGATCCACTTCGAACACGGCCACCAGCAAGATCCAAACAACCGCTTCGAGGATGTCGGGAACCGACACGAGACGCCGCTTGGCTACTACTACAACGCCCTCGTGACGAGTCGAGCAGGCCGGCTCTCCGAACGGGGGCGGTACAACTGGTTGAAAGACGTCCAGGCGGTTACCCCGACCGAACGAGTGCCACGCTGGCTCCTTTCGAAGTACTTCTACCGCGAAATGAACCCGCTCTTGCGGTACGCCGTGCTCCCGTTCTTGCTCCTTCTCAACGTCAGTGTCGTCCTCGCAGTGCTGGCAGGTCTGGACGTTGCCGGCGTCTGGGCGATGCCGGTCGAAATGGCAGATGCAGTTCTCGACCAGTTGGGTTACGTCGGTGAGACCGTCCATCTGCTCCTCGTCGTCAACGCAGCGGTCGCTGGCATCCTCCTTCTCGTTGGGATTCCCGTCTACTTCGTCCTCCGTGACTTCAGACAGACTGTCGACCGGTTCGGCATCTTCGAAACCGACCTCACCGTCGATCCGGACGAACCCTACAAAGAGGCTGCACGCGAGGTGTTTGCTGCCCAGCCGGAGACGGCGATATTCTGCTACGGGCATACTCACCGACCGAAGGTGATCGATGTCGACGGCCGATTGCTCGTCAACACCGGAACGTGGTTGAAGCGACTCCACCGCCGAGACGTCGCCGTCGGCGTTCTTCCGCCAGTGTTTTACCCCTCGTATCAGCTTTGTGCCGTCAGGATCAGCGCCGAGACAGCAGGCGTTACGGTCGAGTACGAGGAAATCGAAAAGTCGAATCCGAGTCCGATAGAAGTCACCCGTACCGAACGTCTGCTCACGCTGGGCCGAGAACCGTCGTCGAACCTCCCCGATCGCTCGATCGTCTCCGACACGGCTTCGGATACCGGAAGCGACTGATACGGTTTGCTGCCGTCTAGTGCCGGCGCGCCCGCGCGCTCTTGCGGTCGCGCCGGGACATCGGGACAGCAGTCCGCCTGACCGCGCTCGAGTTCACGGACTGCCACGTCGTCACTCGCTTACGTGAGTCCGACCGGCGACACGAGATCCCGCTCCTGATCGTACTCGACCAGCCCCGCACGAACCAGTCGGGGCAGGTGGTCGTGATACAGCGAGATGTAGACGTTAGCGACACACTGGGCGGAGAGCTCCTGGACCGAAGCGCCGGTCTCCCGGACTGCGACCTCTTCGGCCGCATCGGGCAACGTGAGCGACTCCCCGTAGACTTGCATCACCTCGAGAAACAGCCGTCGGCGTTCGCTCGCGAGAACCTCGAACGCCTGGTCGACCGTATCGGTCGGCTCGTCGCGCTCGTCGAGCCACTCGAGTACCGCGAGCACGAATTCGGCGCAGTCGGGCCCGGAATCAGGCGTGGTAGTCATCTTCTCTTCTGTCTCCTCGAACGCAGTGTGACGGCCGACGCCCCGGCGAGACATCGGGAGACGGCGATTGCGGACGACTCGAGAGGGTCACGTTCGCGTTCGTACCGGGCTCAAGCCTGCCGTCTAAATATGCGTGTCGGAACGGAACCGCATCCCCGGTGACAGTGACGGTCCGGACCGTCCGGACAGTCCGAGCGTCTCGAGCGATTACTCGATCGTGAAGGTCGGTTCCGCCACCGACTCGCTCTTGCAAGAGGGACACCGCGACGGGAGATTTACCAGGTCGTCGAAGTCGTCGAACCCGCAGTCACGACAGGTCGGTGGGGCGACGAGCAGCTGTTCGTCCGTCCCCTCGACCGACTGGGAGACGTGTTCGACGTGGCCGACGACCGCGTGGGGCGTCAGATCCAGTTGCGTGGCGAGTTCGCTGGGCGTCGCTGGCTCAGTGCGTAACGCGTCGGCGAGTCGCTGTCGCGTCGTCTGATCGGCCTCGCGCATACTCGAGGGAACGTGGTTCGGGCGTTTATGGATGCCGGGTCGTCGCCGACATCGCTGAAAGGGCAAGTGACTTACATCCGTCCGTCGAATCCGAGGCCATGAAGGCCGTGGTTCTCGCGGGTGGATACGCGACCCGCATGTGGCCGATCACGAAACATCGGCCCAAGATGTTCCTCCCGATCGGCGACTCGACGGTCGTCGATCGCATCTTCACGGAGCTCGAGGAAGACGATCGGATCGACGACGTCTACGTCAGCACTAACGAGCGATTCGCCCCGGACTTCGAGAGCCACCTCGCGGAACGTGAGTTCGAGAAACCACAGCTCTCGATCGAAGAGACGACCGACGAAGACGAGAAGTTCGGCGTCGTCGGCGCGCTCGCGCAGTTGATCGACCGCGAGGGAGTCGACGACGACCTGCTGGTCATCGCCGGAGACAACCTGATCAGCTTCGACGTCACCGACTTCCTCGACTACTTCGACCAGCAGGACGCGCCGACGCTGGCCGCCTACGACGTCGGCTCCCGGGAGAAGGCCAAGTCCTACGGGCTGGTCGAACTCGAGGGCGACCGCGTCGTCGACTTCCAGGAGAAACCCGACGACCCCAGGAGTACGCTGGTCTCGATCGCCTGCTATGCATTCCCCGAAGACGCCCTGTCCCTGCTGCCGACCTACCTCGAGGAAGGTAACAACCCCGACGAACCCGGCTGGTTCGTCCAGTGGCTTCAGAGCCGGGAGCCGACCTACGCCTATACGTTCGAAGGCGCGTGGTTCGATATCGGGACACCCGAGAGCTACCTCGATGCCGTCTCCTGGCATCTCGACGGTAACTCGCTGGTCGCGGAGTCGGCGACCCTCGAGAACGCGACGGTCGGCGACAACGTCCACGTGATGGACGGCGTCACGCTCGAGGATACACACCTCGAGCACACGGTGGTGTTCCCTGGTGCGACGGTCCGGAACGGTGACATCCGCCGGTCGATCATCGACCAGGGGACTCACCTCGAGGATCTGGATCTGGCGGGCGCGTTGATCGGGGCACACACGACGATCAGGAACGGGTCGTCGGAGTAAACGCCGCTGTCGGCGCGTTCGGTTCGTTCCGGGGTTGGTCCTCAACCGGCGATAAACATTTAATCGGGGTGAGCCCTTATCCAAGGATATGCTCGATGCCCTCTTGGGGAACGTGCCGCTTTTGCTCCTGTCGGTGGGGCTCGTACTGATGGCGCTAGAGGCGCTCTCTCCGGGTGCACACCTCATCGTCATCGGGGTCGCTCTCGTCGGCGCAGGATTGATCGGCATACTATTCCCGGGCCCGGTGAGCCTGTTCATTCTGGCAGCGCTGACGCTTGCCATCGGTGCCGTCGCGGCGTACGTCTACAACGAGTTCGACTTCTATGGCGGCAAAGGAACGGCCCAGACCTCCGATTCTGATTCGCTTGCCGGCGTGACTGGCTACGCGACCACGGAGATCACGACTCGGGAGGGCGAGGTGAAACTCGATCAGGGCGGGTTCGCACCCTATTATAGTGCTCGGACGACGAGCGGCACGATCGACGAGGGCGACGAGATCATCGTCCTCGATCCCGGCGGCGGCAACGTCCTCACGGTCGAATCGCTCGGTGCGATCGGCGAGGACGAGATCGACCGGGCGCTTGCCAACACACAGGACCAGCCCCAGAGCGAAGACTCTGAGGGACACACCTCGAGCGAGTCGGACGACGATCCCGAAGTCGAAACCGAAACGGAGTCGTAACCCCGACCGGTTTCGAACCCGGCCCCTCACCGCTGACATGTCTCTCAAACAAGGGAACGCTTTTCACTTTACCGCTACAACGACGGAGCATGGTCGTAGAACTGTTCCCCATGCAAACCGGCGGTGCACTGTTGTTCGTCGGAGCCCTCGTTCTCGTCGTCGTCATCGCCGCGCTACTCAGCGCGATCGAGATCGTCGACGCGTACGAGAAACGAGCCCTGACGGTCTTCGGAGAGTACCGGAAACTCCTCGAGCCGGGTATCAACTTCGTCCCGCCGTTCGTCTCGAACACCTATCGGTTCGACATGCGAACACAGACGCTTGATGTCCCGCGACAGGAAGCGATCACGCGCGACAACTCGCCCGTGACCGCCGACGCCGTCGTCTACATCAAGGTGATGGACGCCAAGAAGGCGTTCCTCGAGGTCGACGACTACAAGAAAGCCGTCTCGAACCTCGCTCAGACCACCCTGCGTGCCGTGCTGGGTGATATGGAACTGGACGACACGCTGAACAAACGCCAGCAGATCAACGCGAAGATCCGCAACGAACTCGACGAACCCACAGACGAGTGGGGGATTCGCGTCGAGAGCGTCGAAGTCCGCGAGGTCAACCCATCGAAAGACGTCCAGCGCGCGATGGAGCAACAGACCTCCGCGGAGCGAAAGCGTCGTGCCATGATTCTCGAGGCACAGGGTGAACGCCGCAGTGCCGTCGAGAAGGCAGAAGGTGACAAGCAGTCCGAGATCATCCGTGCCCAGGGTGAAAAGCAGAGCCAGATTCTCGAGGCACAGGGTGACGCGATTTCGACGGTCCTGCGCGCTCGCTCTGCGGAATCGATGGGCGAACGCGCGGTCATCGACAAGGGGATGGACGCGCTGACCGAGATCGGTCAAAGCGAGTCGACGACGTTCGTCCTCCCACAGGAACTCACGTCGATGGTCGGCCGCTACGGCAAACACCTTTCGGGTAGCGACGTCGCCGAGGAGACGGACGAACTCGAGGCCCTCGATTTCGACGAAGAGACCCGCGAACTGATCGGCCTGGACGACATCGCCGAGATTATCGGCGAGATTGACGAGGAAGCCGAGATGGATGTCGAGGCGATGGAACAAGAAGCGCAGGCGATCAAGGAAGGGCAGGACCCCGGTAATATCTCCGATCCTGAAGAAGTGATCGAGGAGATGGATCAGGACTTCAAGGAAGCCAATCCGGCAGCCGAAGAGACCCAAGACGACTGATCGGCTGCCGATCGTCGGGCGTTCCACAATGTTTCGGCGACGATGTGTCTGGGTTCGGTGTTCGTGTGACATTTATTCGCTGTTTAGATAGTAGCGTGAGTGATACGGTTTGCTGGATGTCAGTTCCGGCGGGCCCGCACGCCCGCCTGCGGTCGCGCCGGGACAGCAGTCCGTATGCTCCCGTCGAGCAGCCGGTAGGGACAGAGTGGACGAGAGCACCGCGTCAGCACTGCCAGTCGGTGGAGTACCGCTAGCAACGGATCGAGAGCCGTGACGGTCACGATTCAGAGAAGGAAGCCGAGCGAAACCTGTTTTACGCCGGAACCCCTTTCGGACGGTAGACAGACATGCCATCGCCCGACGGGGTCGACGACGAGAAACGAGCGACCCTGCGCCGCTTCGCTGCCCTCGGTGCGACCGCTCCAATCGCCGGTTTCTCCGAGAAGGCGGCCGCGACGGACGACGGCGATAGCGACGCCCGTAACGCGATCCGAGGCTATCTCTCGACGACTCCTGGGGCGCACTTCTCGAAGATTCGCGACGACCTCCAGCTCGGGACCGGCGAGACCCAGCACCACCTGCGCCGACTCGAGGACGGCGAGGCGATCGAACGCTACAGCGACGGCGACTACAAGCGGTTCGTTCCGGCAGGGCGGTTCGACGAGTTCGAGAAGCGAGCGTTGGGCTACCTGCGACGGGAAACGGCCCGCGGAATGCTGATCGAACTGCTGGTCGCGCCGGACGCGACCGCCGGCGACCTCGCGGACGTGCTCGATGTCTCCCCGCCGACGGTCAGCAAGTACGCAGGCGAACTCGAGGAGGCAGGGCTGCTCTCCCGAGAAGACGGCTACGAGGTCCGGCGTCCCGCAACTGTCCTGTTGCTCGTCGTCAGGTACGCCGACTCGTTTGGCGAGCGCGCGACCCGTCTCGCGGGCAACGCGGACCGGCTGCTCTCATACGAAGACTGATACGGATTGCTTCGGATGCCTCGGTGTAACCTGGGGCGTGGTTGCACCGGGACTGACGGACAGCAACCCGTCTCATAGTGATTAAGGAAGTTATTTACCGGCGGGTGTTGTAGAGCCGGTAATGGGTCGGCTCGACGAGGTCACACTTGAGGAACTCTACGAGCTCAAAGATCAGATAGACGAAGGCAAGCCGCGAGAACGTGTTCTCGCGGCGATCGGGCGCAAGCAAGGCGATCAACTGAATACGCTGGCTGACCGCCACGGTGTCGTCGAGAAAACGATTCGCAACTGGCTCGATCGGTTCGAGGAAGAACCGATCGAACAAGCTCCCTACGATGCTCCTCGACCAGGAGGCCCAGCAAAGATCGAGGGACAAGACCGCGAGCAACTATTCGAACAGTTGCAGCAGTCACCAACTGAACTTGGCTACGATCAGCAAGCGTGGTCAGCGAAGCTTCTGCTTCACCACGTCAAAGAGGAGTACGGCGTCGAATACCACGAGAACTACGCGTACGAGTTGTTGAGAGAGGCCGGGCTGTCCTTGCGGACAGCACGGCCTCAACACTACGAGGCTGATCCCAAAGAGAAAGCCGAATTTCAAGAGACAGCCGAAAAAAACGACCCGAACTGAGCGAGAAAACCGTCGTTGCCGTCGACCAGTTTACCAAACACGTCGGAACCGTTCAGCGGCGTGGATGGTATCCGATCGGCTCAAATCCGTCAATAGAGACTGCAACATCTTGGAAGTCGGTGACAGTACTAGGCGCGGTCACCGACGACGGTGACAGCTTCTTCTGCTGAACAGAAGAGAACCTCACACGAAAGCACGGTATTCGGCTTTTAGAGGCGTTAACCGACAAGTTCGGTGATGAGTTAGTGGTGTTTTTGGACCGAGCGGGCTACTTCTACGCGAGGGATCTCTGGGAACACGTAAGCGGTGAGCGCAAGACCGAACGCTCTTCTGTAGGAGATTGTTGATACTGCTCAGCTGTCGCTGTAGAATCGAAGAGAGCAAGGAC
>JGI2924J29684_1077364_pt1 | contig 16259 bp, 12 predicted proteins | sample BenlonsequencITS_FD_29684 | JGI IMG/M metagenome (IMG submission 29684)
GGGCAACTCCTCGAGTTTCCGTTCGAGCCGATCGATGCGGTCTCGAACGTCGTAGTACGGCGTTCCCCGCTCGGTTCGGCGATTCAGGAGTCCCTCGTCGGCCGCCTCCTTGATCCGCGGCAGGTCGTAGCGCAGCCGAGCGAGTTCGACCTGCAGTTGAGCTCGCCGGTGTCGTGCCTGTTCGGCGAAGATGGCGAGGATCAATCGGTATCGGTCGAACACGCGGGTTTCGTCCGGCATGCGTGCTGCCAGTGTCGTCGTCTGTGTGGGCGTCAACTCGCCGTCGACGACGAGGGCCATGGCCTCAGTCACCTCCGCGCGACGAGCGATCTCGGCTACCTTCCCGTCGCCGAGGTTCGTCCCGGGATCGCGCGGCCGGACCTGCGTGAATTCGTCGACGACCCTGTATCCGGCTGCCTCGGTCAACTGGCGGATTTCCGTCGTCTCGACGGGCGCCTGGTTGCCCCTGGCGGCCACGATCGCCGTCCCCTTCTTGGCGATTGAGCCAGAGTCGTCCCTGTTCGTCGTCTCTTCTCCCGTGGCGCTGCCCGAGGTGGCCGCTTCGTCCGTCTGGCTCCCCGTCGTGGGTTCTTCACTCGTCGATGCCGTCTGCCGATCTGCGTTCCGTTGCATGTGTCTGTCGGAGTCTCGTCGTTCGTCGTCCGGTACGGGCCGCGAGCGAGTGCTGCGGCTCGGGGGTTCGGTGAGAGAATCGAGCCTCCTCACCCGTCGGCGTTGGTGTCGAGTACCGGTCTCGCTGCGTGGACTATCGGCTAGCTGACGCGAGCGTCACGATATCGACTCCTAGGCCGACCGGAGGCGTCGATTCCGACTCAGGGAAGAAGTGAGGTCTCCATCGTCCTCTCTCGAAACTGTCGAGTACCAGTGATAAAAGGGTTCGGGTGAGGGGTGTAGGTATCGGCCGATTCTGGCCGGCTTACGTGATCAGTTCACTCGCCGGCGAGGTCGCCAGAGCGAATCCGATCTTCCGCCGCTGCCAGCGCCTCCGCTCGATCGAACGAGTCGACGATCTCGCGCAGCGTCGCGTCGTCCGCATCGGCGAGCGCCCGGGCGTGCTCGGTCGTGTTCGGAAATGCTCGAATGATGTTGTCCACGATCGGGATCGCCGCGACCTGTGGGGAGCGAGACAGCGGGTTGAGGTCGACGACGATTTCCGTTTTCCCCATCTCCGAGAGCGCTTCTGCGCGATCGCCGTCCTCTAGTGGGACGACGACGACGTCTGCCTCGTAGATTCCCTCGGCGTCGACCTTGCTCCGTTCGTGGTCGAGCTCCGGAATGCGCGCGTCGGCGTCGAGACCCAGGACGTCCTCGGCACCGTGGTCGCGGAGGTGATCGGCGATGCGCTCCATTCGTTCGGGTGTCCGATTGAACAGGTTGATCTCGATCGCCGCGTTCACGGTCGACGCCAGGTCGACGACCTCGCCAGGGACGAGCGCGGCGACGTTGCCGTTGACGGAGATGACGGGGTGGTCGGCCAGCAGTAACTGCGCCGCCGCGGCTCGTTCGGCGTCGTCGGCACTCGGAATCGTCTCCTCGCCGAGGAGGTAATCGAACGCGCTGCCACGACCCTCGGCGTGCATTCCCTGCAGGTGTGTGATACCCTTCTCGACGCCCGCTTCGATCCGATGGCGGGTGAGCAGGTCCTGATACCGGGGGTGGTCCGTCGGTATTTCGGTCTCGTCGTCGACGGCCGACGGGACGCTCTCGTACTCGGTCACGGCTACACTGAGCGACCGGACAGCAAAAAATACCCCGTTTGTTAGTTGGCGGTTCTCGTCGCGCTGCTGGGTCGAGCGGTGCGGTGTGACCCTACTCGGTGAACTCGATCCAGCCGTCCGGGGCGTGGACCTTGACGTTGGTCATCGCATCTCGGGCTTCGGTCCGGCTCTCGTAGGTCTTCGTGCTCTCGGACATCGGTTCGCCGTGCTCGTCGACCAGTTGCCAGATCCAGCCGTCGTCGTCGTAGTGCAACTCGAACGAGACGCCGTCGATCTCCAGGATACTCGCCTTGGGGATCACGTCCCGGATCTGTTCCACCGACGTCTCGGCCCCGTCCATCGTCTCGAAGGACTCGATGCACTTCGCGACGACCTGGCCGTCTTCGTCGATGAGTCGCCAGCTCCAGCCCTCCTCGTCGGAGATGAATTCGTAGGAGGCGACGTCGAAGTCGACCTGGCCTGCGGCCGGTGCGAGCCGACGGATCTCGTCGACCACGTCCCTCGCGTCCGACTCGTCGTCGACCGTCGTTCCGGAAGTCGCGAGCACGTCTCGATCCTGGTCGACGAGGTCCCACGTCCAGCCGTCGCCGTTGGTGAGCCTGATGAGGGCGGTTTCGACGTGGAAGATCGGCGCGTCGGGGGCCTTCGAAACCAGTTCGTGGATCGCCGTCTCGACTGCCTGGCGCGAATCGTAGGTGACCTGGGAGGACGCGATGAGCTCTCGATCCCGGTCGAGGAGACGCCAGTGCCAGGAGCCAGACCCGGCGAGCTGGACGAACAGTTCACCGATTCGGGAGCGGTCGGCGTTCGAGGCGACGTCGCGAATCCGGTCGATCCCTTCGACGATCTCGTCCTGTGTCGGGGCCGACTCTTCGCTCTCGGCCACCACGGTTCCGTCCGGCATGACGAAGCGCCAGAACCACTCGTCCTCGTCGACGTAGGTCTGGAACGCGGCGTGTTCCATCGTCTGGCTCGCCGTGTCGATGTTCTCGACGAGCTGATCCATCGCCTGCTTCGCTGCCTGCCGGTTGGGGTGGGAGTTCGGATCCTCGGCGATGAGTTTCCCACCGTCGTCGATGAGCCGCCAGCCCCACTCGCCGTCGTCGACGAACAGCTCGAACGCTGCCCTCTCGATCTCGAGCAGTTCCGCGTCGGGGGCCTGCTCTTTGAGCGTCATCATCGCTTCTGCGGCCTCGCCCTTCGAGCCGTGCTCGGCGCCGCTGTCGGCGAGGACGTTGCCGTCCTCGTCGATGAGTCGCCAGCGCCACTCCCCCGTGTCGGCTTCGTAGACCTGGAACGCGGAGTTCTCGAACTCGATGAGCTCCGCTTCGCTCGCCTGATTCTGCATCCGCTCGATGGCGTCGGCGGCGTCCTCCGCGCTGTCGTGAGGCTCGGTGCTCGCGGCGACGATGTTTCGGTCCTCGTCGACCAGCCGCCAGCGCCAGTGCCCGTCGGTCTTGTAGCGTTCGTAGAGCGCGCCGTCGATCTCGAAGACGTCCGCATCTTCGACGTTGTTCGCGAACAGGTCGGTCGTGCGCGCCATCTCGTCGTAGCCTGGCGCACTGTTCGGGTTCCGGGCGACGATCTGTTCGTCGTACCCGACCAGCCGCCAGCGCCACTCCTCACCGGAGCTGTAGAGTTCGTAGGTCGGCTCGCCGGAGACCGTGACGGCCATCTCGCCAAACGATTCGAGGAGGGCCTCGACGGCTTCCTCGGCGTCGCGTCGCGTCTCGTAGGCGCGCTCCGACCGGCCGATCTCTTCGTCGTCGGTACCGACGAAGCGCCAGTACCAGCCACCGTCCTCGTCGATGAGTTCGATGGCGACGTGCTCCATCGCGAGCAGGCGCGCGTTCTCGAAGTGGTCGACGAACGCAGACGATCCGGCCTTCGCGTCGGCCTTGCTCGTGTAACCCGTCGGGGAGACGGCCAGCGGTTCACGGTTCCCGTCGAGCAGTTGCCAGTGCCACCGATCGCGACTCTCGTAGTAGTTGAACGCGGCGTCGTCGATCTCGATGACGCCGGCGACCGGGCCGCGGTCCTTGAGGAAGCTGACCGATTCCTCGGCCCCGTCGCGCGTCTCGAACTGATCGCCACACCGGGCGACGACGCTGCCGTCGTCGCGCACGAGTGTCCACTCCCACTGCCCATCACGTGTTTCGTAGAGCCTGAACGCGGATGTCGTCAGTTCCATCAGGCCCGCGGAGCCGATCTGGGACTTGACCTCCTCGATGTCCGCTTGCGCATCAGGTCGTGTCAGTGCACTCTCCTGACTCGCGGCGAGTGCCTCCAGGTGGAGGACGTGCCAGGACCAGTCGTCGTTCTCGTCACGGAAGACGGCGAACTGCGCACCCTCCATCGCATCGCCCGTCAGTACCGGTGGGTCTTCCGTGGCACCCTCCTCAGAGACGTATTTCCCCTTTCGGCCAGTGATGACGGGGACGAGTGCGGTCACACCGGCGATGATTCCAAGCCCGACGGCGTACAGCCCGAGTACCTGCAGCGTGTAGTCGGGTCCGTCGCCGAGTCCACGCCAGTGGTCGGGATAGGCGATGCCGAACGTCGCGGTCCCGACGAGCGCGATGACGAGTCCAACGGCGCTCGCCTGGATCGCCCGCTTTCGGACCGGCAGCATGAGTACGAGTCCGAACAGGCCCAGAATGGCCCCGAACGAACCGACGATTCCGACGACCCTGTTGACCAGGAACTCCGCGTCCGAGCGCGGTTCGGTCGCGCCGAAGTTCACGATGTAGAGGACAACGGCGATGCCACCCAGAATGAAGCCTGCAACGAATAGCCAGTAGCCGTACGCGTCTTTTACTGATTCCGGTTCCCCCACGTAATGTTCGTACAATCGAAGTAATTTATCGCTGAAATTCCGTATCGAAGACATGGGATTCGAACGGATAACTCAAACGGAGCATAATAAAGCATCGGCTAGGTGTAGAATGGTGGACAGAATGTCCCGGTGGGTGACACCCGTTCAAGCAAAGCTATCCGTGTTGTTCGGCCCGGTCCGCGCAATGATCTGAAGATATCCGACGAATTGATCTACTTCGCTAAATCATCTCTCGCTGATCCGACACCAGCTGGGTGCTGCCCTGGTCGGCGGCGGTCCCACAATTCGTGATCGATCTGTCGGCCTTGTGGGTATTCTCGGTTAGCGTGGGCCGATCACTCGAGCGTCGCGCCGGCTGGGTGGGTGACGCACCACTCCGGATCGTATCCCGCGTCGCTGAGTCCAGTACCGAGTGCGAAGACCGTCTCGCCGAGCATCGCCATCGACGCCTGCCCACCCGCTTCGCTGACTGCCCTGATCGCTTCGGTTACCGTCGGCGTCAACAGGTCGGTCTCCCGGGCGAACTCCCGGGAGGCGTAGATGAAGGATCCGAGTGTCGGTTCCGAGACGACGCGTGACAGGGCGGTCTGGCCGGCCTGCGTGATGTGATCTGTCTCTCCGGTGAGCACGTCCGCCGTCGACAGTTCGCCGAACGAGACGTATTCGACTCGGGCGCGATCGGGAATCCCATCGAGGGTGCCGTGTGGGGGGCTGCCAGGTTCGAGGCGGATCGGGATCCCCCCGCGGGCCTGTGCGACGACGTCCCCGAGGCCGGTTCCAGACTGCACTTCGGCCCCGTGTGCGATCGTCACGAGTTCGTTCGTCGAGAGGCCGCGCTCGAAGACTCGGTTCGCAGCGAGCGCTGCACCGAGTGAAAGCCCGCCGGACACCCCGAACCCTGCTCCGAGTGGGACTGCCGCGGTCGCTTCGACTGTGGCGGTGACCTCGAGTGCATCGAGCACTCGCTCGACGGGTGCCATTTCGACCGCCTCATCGTTCAGTACGATCGAGGTCGCATCGTCCGGCCGGACGGTTACCGAAACGCCGTCCGACAGTGTGAGTCCGGCGCCGCGAGACCCGGCTTTGGTCGGGTCGGGATCCGGCTGTGTCGTGAAAAATCCCGTAATGTGTCCCGGAACGAATGCGGATACCGCTTCACCCATTGGCGAACCCTTCGCGTGAACGGGGATAAGGGTGAAGATTCTCATTTTGAACCCGGTCTGGCTAGTCGACCACTCGCTGCGTCGGCACGTTGGGTGCGCTTCGGCCACTCTTGCGCCCCATCCCTCCGTGTCCGTCGTCTCGTCGTGCGGAATCTGGTCGGCCCGACTGTCCGCGATCGGTATTGGGGCTGCTCGATGCCTTATCTCTCGCAATTCTGAGGGTTCTAACCGGGGCGGAAATCACCGCTTGTCAGCGTGGTGGCTGTTATTTCGATTACTATATCTGTGATGCGATGAATAACAGGATAGCATAGGTATGGCGGGATTCAATCCGATAACAGGGGTACGTCGACGATACGCGGTGAAGCTGGTGCTGTTACTGCTGGCGGTGGCAGTCCTCGTGGGTGGATTTGGGGGATTGATTTACGCACAGACGGGCGCGACGCTACAGGACGACACCGAGGCAGATCTGGAACACGTCACCGAACTACAGGCGTCGTCGATCGAAGAGCGTCTCGCGGCGAACCAGCGCCAGACGGTGATGCTATCCCAGACCTCGGTCCTGCAGAGCGGTGAGCAGGCCCAGATCCAGCAGTTCATCGACGGCCAGGTCCGCACGATGGATGAGGCCGTTCTGGGAATCCACTACGTCGATGCGAGTGCTGGAACCATCGAAGCCAGCACGATCGATGGAGCGACCGGCTCGGCCGGGGACGTGTCGTGGATCACGGACGGCTACGGCGACGGCGAACCCGTGCTGGCAGGGCCGTACGAGGACCCGGACACGAACACCCACACCGGCGTCATCGTGATGGACGTCGACGAATCGCATCGGGTCGCCGTTCTCTTCGACATGGCGGCGATCTCGGCGGATATCTCGACCGGCAGCGATGTCGGTGCCTCCACGCTCGTCATCACCGAAAGCGAGAACAAGGTCGTCATTAGCGATACCGAGGACTCCCTCGGCAAGATCGATCCCCGATTCGAAGAGGTCTCGTTCGACGACGGCTCCGGGTACGCGGAACTCGACCTGAACGATGCCGACTCGACGGATGCGGCCGGCCAGGAGACCGTCGAATTCGATCAGACGGAGGGGACCATGGCGATCGGCTACTCGGTCATTCCGGGCACGGACTGGGTCGTCATGACGCACGAACCCAAATCACAGGCATTCGCACTCCGGTCTGATATCACGCAGTCGCTCGCAGGCCTCGTCGCGGTCGCCGTCCTCGGACTCGGGCTGATCGGCCTCGTCGTCGGCCGCAACACCAGCGGATCGCTTCGGACGCTCGCCTCGAAAGCCCGGGAGCTCGAATCGGGCAATCTGGAGACGGAACTCGAGTCCGATCGGATCGACGAGATCGGTCAGCTCTACGACGCGTTCGACAGCATGCGCCACTCGCTCGTCGACTCGATCGAACAGGCCGAGTCGGCACGCGAGCGAGCCGAGAATCGCGGTGAGGAACTCGCAGAACTGGCGACACACCTCCAGACGAAGGCCGAGTCGTTCCACGACGTCATGGAAGACGCGGCCGACGGCGACATGACGGCGCGGATGGACACGGCGAGCCAGCACGAAGCGATGGAGGCCATCGCCAGCGAGTACAACCAGATGATGGACGAGATCGCCGCGACGACGGACGAACTCAAACACTTCGCCGAGGAGGTGGCCGCCCACAGCCAGCAGGTCACGGCGAGTGCTCAGGAGGTCCAGACGGCCAGCAGCAAGGTGACTGACTCCGTCCAGGAGATCTCGACCAGCACGGACGAGCAGTACGAGACGTTCCAGACCGTCGCCACCGAGATGGACGACCTCGCGGCGACGACCGAGGAGATCGCGTCTCTCTCCGACGACGTGAGTCGGATCGCCGAGCAGACGGCCGAGGCCGGCGACCACGGTCAGTCCGCAGCCGAGTCGGCGATCGAGGCGATCGACGACATCGACGACGACGCGGCGAACGCGGTCGCGGAGATCGAACACCTCCAGGACCAGATCGACGAGATCGAGGAGATCACGGAGTTCATCCAGGAAGTGGCCAAGCAGACCAACATGCTGGCGCTGAACGCGAACATCGAGGCCTCGCGGAGCGGAGACGAGACCGACGAAGGGTTCTCCGCAGTCGCCGAGGAGGTCAAGGATCTGGCGCTCGACGTGCAGGACTCCGCCGAGGAGATCGACAGCCTCGTCCAGAAGATCCAGACGCAGGGATCGCGAACCGCATCGGAGGTCCGAGAGACGCGGGACGCGGTCGCTCGCAATGCCGATGCGGTCTCCGAGGCCGTGGAGGCGCTGGACGACATCGCCGAGTACGCGGCGGAGACCCACGACGGGACCGAGGAGATCAGCGCTGCCAGCCAGCAACAGGCCAGCTCGATCCAGGACGTCGTCTCACTGGTGGCCGAAGCCGAGGCGGAGAGCGAACGGGTCAGTGCCGAGGCGAGTACGGCCGCCGCGGCTGCGGAGGAACAGACGACGGCCCTCTCCGAAGTGACCGAGAGCGCGTCCGACCTCGCACAGCGCTCCGGCACGCTCCAGGAGCGTCTCGACGAGTTCGACACGCCAGGGGACACTGCCACCCCGCAGCAGGTCGACGCCGACGACTGATCCCCGCAACTGCTGATCCCGCCTATTTTCGCGGCCGTCTCGACACGTAGAGTGACTATCGAACCCGCACTCTCCCAAACGACGCTGATCGTATCTCGACCGCGCTGCTCGTTGTGACGTGGATTGAACAGATTGTCGGGCGACGGGACACGGAGGCCAACTGCCAGACGCGTTCGACTCTCCCCCTCGTGGCGATGGCCCATCCCTCTACTCGACGTACGTTTGGGATCGAACGTCCCGCCGGACTGGACACTGACCCTGCTGGCCAAGAAAACGCGGGTCGACGACGGGCGGGCGTTCACCGCCTGCTCGCTCACTAATTGCTGACCGCACGGTTCGCATATCGAGGTCGCCTAGCGAACTCGCACCTTACGGACTCAGCCGTTGACGATCTCGCGGGAACAACGCGGGATCAAAGATCCCGCGAGCTCCCCCTCGACGGGCCGCGACCAGTCCTACGGACTGAGTCGCTGCCGGTCCTGCAAGTCCCTCACTTCGTTCGCGCCTTGCCGGCTCCCAGGTTTGTCGCCTAGGGCGACAAACGCTGGCGATCTCGCGGGAAGAGAACAGCTTCGCGAATGTTATCGAGGCCGAGCAGCGTCATGATGAGGCGCTCACCGCCGAGGCCGAAGCCGGCGTGGGGTGGCATGCCGTACTTGAACATCTTGGTGTAGTACTCGAACTGGTCGGGGTCGAGTCCCTGCTGTTCGAAGCCGGCGACGAGTTCGTCGTGGCGGTGTTCGCGCTGGCCACCGGAGACGAGTTCCATGCGCGGGTGCATGAGGTCGAAGCCGGTCGAGAGCTGTTCGTCCTCGTCGTGGTCCATGATGTAGAACGGCTTGATCTCGCTTGGCCAGTCGGTGATGAAGTAGTGGCCGCCGACGTCGTCGCCGAGGGCCTTCTCGCCCTCGGTGGGGAGGTCGTCGCCCCAGACGAGTTGCTCGTCGAGTTCGCCCGTCGCGTTGATGCGCTCGATGGCTTCTTCGTAGGACAGTCGCGGGAAGCCCTCGTCGGGTGCCTCGAACTCCTCGGCGAGGCCGAGCGTCTCGAGTTCGTCGGCGCAGTTTTCGGCGACGGCTTCGTAGGCGGCGACGACGACCTCTTCGGCGACGTCCATCGCGTCGGACTGGTCGCAGAAGGCGCCCTCGAAGTCGATCGAGGTCGCCTCGTTAAGATGCCGCGGCGTGTTGTGCTCTTCCGCGCGGAAGATCGGCCCAATCTCGAAGACGCGCTCGACGTTCGAGCCTGCGATCAGCTGCTTGAACAGCTGGGGCGACTGGTTCATGAACGCCTCCTCGCCGAAGTAGGTGATCGGGAACAGCTCCGTGCCACCCTCGGTGCCGGTGGCGACGATCTTCGGCGTCGTGATCTCCGTAGCGCGCAGGTCGCGGAAGCGCTCACGGACGGCCCGGAGAATCTCCGCGCGGATGGTGAAGACCGCCTGTACCTCGGGTTTCCGGAGATCGAGCGTCCGGTTGTCGAGTCGTGTCGAAAGCTCGGCGTCGACCTTTCCGGACGGATCGAGCGGGAGCTCCGGATCGGCGTCGGAGATGATCTCGACCGATTCGGGTGTCACTTCGACGCCCGTGGGAGCGCGTGGCTCCTCTTCGACGTCGCCGGTGACCGAGATGACGCTCTCGCGAGACACGCCGAGACCGGTCTCGACGAGGTCGTCGTCCATCTCGTCCTTCTCGAACTTGATCTGAATCTTCCCCGAGACGTCTCGGAGGATGATGAAGGCGATACCGCCGAGGTCACGAATCTCGTGCACCCAGCCGGCGACGGTCGCCGACTCGCCGGGCTCGGCGTCTGCCGTGTACGTTCGGTCCTGCATACCAGCCGATTACCCAAGCGGCGACTTAAACGCCGTTATTTGCACCGGCCACCGCTCCCGCAGTGACACTGTTCGCACGCATTCGAGGCGTTTCACCCGTCCGGCTCGCCGACGATCCCGCCCGTCAGGCGGACGAGCCCCATCGCGTGTCGCGAATCGACCGTGGCCCGCGATTCGTCGTGAAGCCGTTCGTGTGCGGCCGCGACGCGCGTTTCGAGCTGGGCGACGAGATCCACGTCGTACCTGAGCTGCGTCGTCGGTGGCGTGGAGCCGACGACGAACCCTCGAAAAGCGCGGTTGAGAACAGGACCGCTCCAGTGATCGGTCGTCGTCGCGTTTGCCAGCACGACGCGTCCGCCCGGCCCGACGAGGTCACACCACGTCGAGACGGCAGCGGCGGGGTCCGGAAGCATGCCGACGAGAAACGTCGCGACCACTGCGTCGATGTCTGGCCCCGCCGCATCGAGGGGCGGCTGGGCCGCATCCCCGTGTACGACGGAGACGTTTTCCAGATCCCTCGTTCGGTCCGCAGCCAGCGCGAGCACCTCGGGCGTGATGTCCACCCCGATCACTCTGCCCTCGTCGCCGACGCGTTCGCTGAGGTAGTCGAGGTTCGACCCGGTTCCACAGCCGAGTTCCACGACGGTATCGCCTGCCGAGAGGCCGCAGGCTGCGGCGACGGAACGCCGGACGTCTCGAACGCCGGGCAGCCAGGTCGCGAGCAGGTCGTACAGCCGTGCCCACCGACCGTAAAATTTCGTCGTGGCGTGTGATCCTGTGGTGGTCGGTCGGCTTCGCGCGGATGGATCTACCGCTGGAACACGCTCGGTCTGCCTATCGTGACCCTCGGAACCGGACCGGACCATCGACTCCCTCTACACTGGCTGGCTCCTTGAAATGCCCAGTCCGAACCGACTCGAGTTAGAGTCCGGTCGAGACGACCTGCCGGACGTCGTCCGCGACCGTCTCGGCGTCTGGACCGAGGACGTACGTGATTGGCTCGATCCCGTCACCGCCGGTCTGGTAGAGGACGGTCGCCTCCGGCGCACTCGCGATGGCAGCACCGACGCTCGATTGCAGTTCCTCGGTTTCGTCGAATTCGACGGCCGTGTGGCCGTCGGCCGTCAACGCGTCCAGAATGTCGGGGTCGTATCTGACGTTCAGGGCTGCGCTGGCGTCGCTTCCACGCTCCCTGGCGGCGAGCAGGATCGACGCGACGTGTTCGGAGACGCCGAACGCCGGATCGGCAGGTATCGTCGCTTGTCCTTTCACGTCGACGATTCGACCGGGAACGCCCGCGACGTCGTCGATCGTGCTCGCGTCCGGAGTACAGGCGACGAGGTTCGTACCGACCGCGGGGATGAGCGAGGCGAATCCGCTCGTGTTCTCGATGATGCGCAGCCCACGCCTGAGCGAGGACCGGACTCGTTCGGCGGTCCGCAGTTCGCTCGTCGGATCGTGGACGCGGAACGACGGGTGATCGGCGAGTTCGGGTTCCTCGTACTCGTGGAGCCGTGCGAGGACGTCGCCGCCGGCTTCGAGTTCACGGATGAGTACTTCGAGATCCACCAGCGCCTGGACGGACGTCACGGACCCGTCGGCGAGCCCGGTCGCGAGGTCGTCGACGTGCTCGCGGACGCGCTCGTCGTCGGCGATCTCGTCGTTGATCGTCACCTCGCCGTGGGCGTACTTCGAGACCGCGCTCTGACTGATGCCGAGGACCGACGCGACCTCGCGCTGGGTGAACCCCCGCTCGCGCAACTCGGCGGCGAGCATCGACCTGACGGTCGGCAGAAACTCTTCGACGACGAGTTCCTCGACGAATTTCATCCCGTGTCAGTAGACGGCCCCGGGAAATAACTCTGGGGTTTACGCCGTTCAGTTCTCGGACCGCTGGTCGCCACCGAATTCGTGGTCGCCGCCGATCTTCGAGGCCTGCGGACCGGACTGATCCTGATACTTCGAACCACGGTCTGCGCCGTACGGCCGGTCGGCGGGCGAGGATAGTTCGGTGAATGTCAGCTGTGAGACGCGCATCCCCGGCGTCAGCGAGACGGGGGCGCTCCCGAGGTTCGAGAGTTCGAGGGTGATCTGACCACGATAGCCCGGATCGCATAGGCCTGCCGTGGCGTGGACGACGACGGCGAGCCGACCGAGCGAGGACCGGCCCTCGACGTGAGCGATCAGGTCCGCGGGGATCTCGACGCGCTCGTGAGTCGTCCCGAGGACGAAGTCGCCAGGATGGAGGATGAAATCGTCGCCTTCGTCGACGACCGTCTCGGTCACGTACTCGCCGACTTCCTGCTCGGAGTTGGGGTGGATGCAGGGGATGTTCGTCCGGCGAAACTCGAGGAACTCGTTGCCGAGCCGGAGATCGACGCTGGCCGGCTGAATTTGCAACTCGAGGTCGTCGAGCGGCTCGATAACGAGGTCGCCAGCTTCGAGCCGGTCGAGGATGTCCGTATCCGAGAGGATCATGCTCGGAGACTGGCGCGGTCGCTGTTAAATGGTGCGGATCGACGTGACCGTGGGAGCCAAACTGGCGTGGCCGGCAGGGGCGGTCGCGTTGCTCCCGTCGACGGATCGTGGCGCCTATACTGGCGGGCAGCGAGACTGAGCTATGAAGCAGGCGATCGTCGCTCGGACGGACATCGGAATGGGGACCGGAAAGCTGGCTGCACAGGTGGCGCACGCCTCGCTCTCGGCCTACGAGAAGGCCGGCTCGAGCCGGCGCCGGGAGTGGAAGTCGGGCGGCCAGAAGAAGGTCGTTCTGAAGGCCGCGAGCGAACGCGAACTCCACGAACTGTCCGAGATCGCCGATCGCGAGGGACTCCCCAACGCCATCGTCCGCGACGCCGGCCACACGCAACTGGAGCCCGGCACCGTCACGACGCTGGCCGTCGGCCCCGCGGCGGACGATGCGGTCGATCGGGTGACGGGAGAGCTGTCGCTCTTTTGAGTCGATCTGTCCGTCTCGCCGGGGTTGACAGCCTGGAACGTTCCGCCCGCTGGCATCGATCTACGGGATCGCCGCCACGCGAAGGGATTTGAGGCCAGCACTCGTTTGACGCCTATGACCGAGGATCCGCACGCAGAGACGGCCGTCGAGCGACGAGGGCCACCACTTTCGGATGCGGCGGCGGCAGTCCTGCTCGTCCACGGGCGGGGAGCGCGCGCCCGTGGAATGCTCGACTTCGCGTCCGAGATCGACCAGGAGGGCGTGGCGTACCTGGCGCCGCAGGCGGCACGTGGCACCTGGTATCCCCAGTCGTTCATGGCGCCGATCGACGCGAACGAACCGCACCTGACCTCGGCGCTCGACAAGCTCGACACCGTTCGATCGACCATCGAAGACGCCGGAATCGACGCCGAACGGACGATTCTGCTCGGGTTCTCCCAGGGTGCCTGTCTGGCGACGGAGTTCGGCGCGCGGACCGCCCGGTCCTACGGCGGCGTCGTGGCACTGAGCGGCGGGCTGATCGGCCCGGAGGGAACCACGTTCGAGTACGACGGCGACCTGTCCAGCACGCGAGCGTTCTTCGGCTGCGGCGATCAGGACCCACACATCCCCGTCGAACGGGTTCACGACACCACCGCTGCGTACGAGGACCTCGGTGCGACCGTGGACGAACGAATCTACGAGGGGATGGGCCACGGCGTCATCGAAGACGAGATGGACGCAGTCCGTGACCTCGTCGATGAGGTCGTCTCCCCCCGCTCGTGACTGACAGATCTGCCTTCGGGAACAGACGGCCTGCTTGGGACTGACCATCGGCCCGAGTCGAACGGGTTTAGCACCTCCACAGCGAACCGGAAGTCGTCAATGCGTCCCGCCCACCCGACCGAACGATCCGTCGGCATCGAGTACTACGTGAGCGACGGCGACGGCACCGGCGGTCGGCTCCGCGCACAGGACGACCACTTCCGCGTGCGTGAGCGCGAACAGTTCGCGACGGAACCGGTCGATGCCTCGCCGGACGCGTACCCGGAACTCGTCGTTCGGGTGACGCTCACCGGCTGGGACACGAACGACTTCGCCGCCGCCCTCTCGGATTCCGTGGGAATCAGCCGGGAGCGGGTCTCGTGGGCCGGGACGAAGGACAAACGGGCCGTCACAACGCAACTGTTCTCGATCCGTGACGTCGAGCCGGCCGACCTCCCGACCCTCTCGAACGCCGACATCGAGGTCGTCGGGCGGGCTGGCCGGTCGCTGACGTTCGGCGATCTCGCGGGAAACGAGTTCGAGATTGTCGTCTCCGATCCGGACGATCCCACCGCGGCGAACTCCGTTCGAGACGCGCTCGTCGACTTCGGAGGCGCCCAGTCGACGCCGGCTGACGCCGACTCCGTGCCGTCCGACTCGACGACCGTCGGCGTTCCGAACTTCTTCGGCCAGCAGCGATTCGGGAGTTATCGCCCGATAACGCACGAAGTCGGGCTCGCGATCCTCCGTGGCGACTGGGAGGGCGCCGTGATGGCCTATCTCGGCAATCCCCACGAGGCGGAACCGGCGTCGACGCGCGAGGCGCGGGAGTTCTTGCTCGAGACGCGCGACTGGGACGAAGCGCTCGATCGGTACCCTGGCCACCTTCGATACGAACGCTCGCTGCTGCACGTCCTCACCGAGTCCGACGGTGACCCGGACGAGACGACGTTCCGTGAGGCACTCGGTCGATTCCCGTCGAACCTCCAGCGACTGTTTGTCCACGCGGCCCAGTCCTACGCATTCAACCTGATGCTCAGCGAACGGCTGGATCGAGGACTGCCGTTCGACCGACCCGTGGCGGGCGACGTCGTCTGTTTCACCGATACCGACGCACCGGATGGACTCGTCGTCCCGGATCCCGATCGCACGCAGCGCGTCACCGATCGCCGGGTCGATTCGGTGACCAGACACTGCGACCGCGGCCGCGCGTTCGTCACGGCCCCACTCGTCGGGACCGACACCGACTTGGCCGACGGGGAACAGGGCGAGATCGAACGCGCCGTCCTCCAGGAATTATCCCTGGAACCCGACGATTTCGACCTGCCCGATCCGTACCGGTCGTCGGGGACGCGTCGTGCGATCCTCGTCCGGACCGACCTCTCGATTCGATCGGAGCCGCTCACGCTCTCCTTTGCTCTCCCCAGCGGGGCGTACGCCACCGTCGTGCTTCGGGAATTCCTGAAGACCGACCCGGTCTCGCTCGGCTGAGGGAGCGATCGAGCGGCGATGGTGACTCGACCAGGCGTGATGACTGAGCTGCGGTGATGGGTCCTCACCTCCCGCGACCGGAAGCGCGGGCGTTTTGGGCGCCGAGTTGGTAGCCGAGGTATGCAGTGCCGTCAGTGTGGCTCGGCGCTCGAGAAACCGGGCGACTACTGTCTGGTCTGTCGCGAGGAGAACACCGACGCGGTGGTCCTCGAGTGCGACCGCGACCGGGCGACGCTGACGCTTCTCCGTGGGGAGACCGTCCTCGGCGAGACGACCGTCACCACGACACCCGAGGACGGCGAGCACGAGCGCGCCGAACTGCGAAACTACGCCGGCCGCCTGGCGGACGAGATCCGGCGCAAACGCCCGGAAGCCGTCTACGCGACGGGTGATCGAACCGTGATTCGGTCGGTCCGGAGTCACCTCCACCACGACTTCTATCGGATCGACGATCCGGATCCAGTCGAGTACGTCAGAACCCACCGCGGCGAGCAGACGCTCGCGGTCGTCGAGACGCCGCCGTCCGAGAAACTCGGCGGCAGTCACTCGACGCTCATCGGTGGACGAACGGGACGGGCGGTGATCCAGACCGTCGCCCGCCATCCACACGTCAAGAAACTCATTCCGGGACCGATCGACGCCGGCGGGACAGGGTCCCGATCGGGACTCCGAGCGAAGGTCACCCGCGCCGGCGACGACGGCAACGTCCGCCTGCTCCTGCGCGATGGATCGAGCGTCCAGGAAAACCGGGTGGTGACGACCGCCTGGAATCGCGAGACGGGCGAACGCGTCCGTGACGATCTGAACGACGTGCTGGTCGAAGAGGGATACGACGACGGCTGAGGTCGTCTTTCGTCGGTGTGTGTGTGTGTGTGTGTGTGTGTGTGT
>JGI2924J29684_1077363_pt1 | contig 16246 bp, 14 predicted proteins | sample BenlonsequencITS_FD_29684 | JGI IMG/M metagenome (IMG submission 29684)
GTTATTTGTGAGATCATGAATGAAAATGGAACTATGGCCCGAGTACCTGACTTACAAATTTTTGTCGAGAAACATAATCTCAAAATAGTAACATTAAAAGATCTTATTGCCTATCGTCGTCAATCCGAAAAGCTGATTGAAAGAGGTGAAACCATCCATCTTCCGACAGATTACGGTGATTTCTATGCCACCGGTTATCTCAGTATCATTGATCAAAAAGAACATTTGGCTATTGTTAAAGGAAATGTTGATAATGGAAATCCGGTTCTTGTAAGAGTTCATTCAGAATGTCTCACAGGGGATGTCTTCCATTCCCGCCGTTGTGATTGCGGTGACCAACTTGCAGCTGCACTGGAAGAAATTGAACGTGAAGGTCGTGGTGTCTTGCTTTACATGAGACAAGAAGGCCGCGGTATAGGTCTCTTAAATAAACTTAAAGCTTATAAACTGCAAGAAGAGGGCAAAGATACAGTGGAGGCAAATCTTGCTTTAGGATTCCCGGAAGACCTGCGCGATTACGGTGTAGGCGCCCAAATCTTAGCGGATCTAGGTATTTCTAAAGTTCGTCTGATGACAAATAACCCCAAGAAAATTGTCGGACTGGAGGGCTACGGCTTAAATGTCGTTGAAAGAGTGCCTCTGGAGATCCCTTCAAAGCCCGAGAACTTCAAGTACCTTTGTACAAAGAAAACAAAGTTAGGTCATTATTTATCGGCCGTAAGATAATACCATAAACTAAGCAATAGAAAGGATGCACTTACTATGAGAACCATTGAAGGAAATTTGTTAGCTCAAGAATTAAAGATTGGAATTATCGCTGCTCGATTTAATGAATTTATTACCGGCAAACTTGTAAGCGGAGCTTTGGATGCCTTAAGACGTCATGGTGCCCGCGAGGAAAATATTGAATTAGCTTGGGTGTCGGGGGCTTTTGAAATTCCTCTTGTTGCCCAAACCATGGCAAATTCGAAAAAATATGATGCCGTGATTTGCCTGGGAGCCGTCATTCGCGGTGCAACTCCGCACTTTGATTTAGTGAGTAATGAAGTTAGTAAAGGAATCGCTCAAGTCGGCTTACAAAGCGGTATTCCAGTTATTTTTGGAGTATTATCCACGGACAGTATAGAGCAAGCTATTGAACGCGCGGGAACGAAATCAGGAAACAAAGGATTTGATGCGGCAATGACTGCCATTGAAACCGCTAACCTACTTAAAGCATTTTAAATGATAGACAAAAACAATATTAATTGGTAGAATATGGTTGACCGTCCACCAATAACTCCTTGTCAAAATGGTTGATCTTTAATAGACTCATTAAGATGACTAGTTTTTGACAAGGAGTTGAGTGCTATGTCTTCTAAAGAAAGTGAATTTGAAACTTCGATGCTTAAGGCAGCGCGCTCAGGTGATAGAGATGCTTTAAACCAATTGATAGAGTATTATGAACCTGAAGTACGTATGATTGCCTGCAAATACTTTTTGCCGAGGGCCGATTATGATGATCTCATCCAAGAAGGACGAATAGCCATCTATCGAGCAGTTTTGTCATATGATGACCGCTTAAATATCCCTTTCCTTCATTTTTTGAGAATGGTTGTTAAACGAAAGCTAATCGATAGTATCAGAAAATATACCCGTAATAAGCATGTCAATCTGAACAATGCTTATTCCCTGAATAATACAATTTCCGACTCGGAAGAAACAAGCTTCATCTCGCTTCTTCCTAATGCTGAAGATCCCGCCACTACAGTTATTGCCAGTGAAGAGGCTCGTTCTATTATTAACGATTTAAACCGAGATCTCTCCAAACTTGAACGAATCGTATTTGAGCACTATTTTCTTCAAGGATTCAAACAGCGAGAATTGTCTGAGCAACTCGGACTTCAGCCCAAATCTTTGGACAACGCTATCCAACGTATTAGGCGAAAAACCGTTCTTTATCGTTCTCGACAAATAGCTGGTTAATTACCAGCCCTGTGGAGGAGTATCGAATGCTTTCCTTTTCCAGTTTCGTTTTCTCTTGTCGAATGCGTCTTGCAAAACTTAAGCATCATAAATTAGCACTGAGTTCAACTCTAATCGTCCTAATGATCGTAATATTCATAGGCCCCCCAGTTTATAAAGAAAGTTGGCTCGATCCTTTTAGTACCCTGAATCTAAGTAATCGCGAGCTTCATCCTCATACGATCACAATGCTTGGTATGCTTAAATCGGACGATCCTTATCATCCCTATTATTTCTCTGACCAAAAAACCATAAGTGAATTAATGCATGACTTACAGCATACCACACCAGTTTCCCTATCGGATCTTCCCGCAGATTTCTCAAAAGATCAAAAAACAGAATTCTTTACATTGCATCGTGCTTCATCAAAGTTTCATTCTGAAGAGGATTATGCACTTCAATACAACCCCCGACTAGGAGTTGTTTATTTTCGCCAACAATTATTTCATATTAATGAATCGGCTATTTACACCTTAAACAAAATCACGAATAGCATGACTCCGGGATGGTGGAAATCCTAAAGGATCATGAATAACCCTTGAAATACATTGGGATTCGTAATAAAATTGGGCTGTAACAAATTGGTAAGTTTGTTACAGCCTGTTTTCTTTAGCATTCGCTTTTTAAGCAATTCCACCATTTTGATTAATTAACTTGCTAGCTTTACTATGTGCATTGGTAGCCTCGTTAGCTAAGCGTAAGTAGATATCTCTCAATTGCCCGTGATGAGCCCGAGTAGCCAAGGTCATGTATCCCATGGCAGCACTTGCGGCATCTTTCTCATAATCGTAAAGCATATCTAAATCAGTAAAATCACTCATTTTAATCCTCCTTTTCTATTGGATTTCGTTGATACCCTTTTTAAAGTATCCTATAACGTCTTCCAAACCTTTGGCCTGATCTTTAAAAAATCCTTTTACACTAGGATCTTTGGCCATTTCAGAATACAAAGCGCATTTCTTCATGGCAGTTTCGTTTTCAATAATACTTCGTGTCAGCATTCCTTGATCCAGAAGTTTTTTCATTTCCATCTCATTAAGCTGCATTTTGGTCCCTCCTTTTTGAAACTTATTCCATATAACAGTTTCAGGATGTGTAAAAATGACATAAATTATTCACCAAATCCAAATTTCTTATTATAGAAATGGATTTGTCCCTATACCTTTAACCTAATTTGACTTTTTCCTATAATACCTATTTCATACAAGACAAAGAAGGAGGCTTAGAGATTTGGAAATGCCAGACTTTAAAAGAGTACTCCGGGGTTATGAGCCCGAGGCAGTCGATCAAGCCTGGGCTGAAACAGATCGCCAATTATCAGAAGCAAACACGGCAAACAAAGAACTTCGTTTGCAAATTAACAGTCTCAGAGAGCAAAATACAGAATGGGGAAATCGTCTTAAAGCTTATGAAAAAATTGAAAGTGATCTGCGAGATGCTTTATTAAGCGCTCAGAGAGTTGCTAATCAAGTTCGGGAGGAAGCAGCAAAAAATGCTGAAACTATCATAAAATCGGCTCGAGATGAAAGTGAAGTCATCCTTCATGAAGCAACCCGTCTCTCTGAATCAAAGGAAGCGGAAGTCGAAACAATGCTTGTTGAAAAAAGACAAGAGGTTCTTAAATTAGAAGACGAAATTCAGGCATTGCTATGTAGGAAAGATGAACTCCAAGGTCTCGTCGAAAAAAGCATCCATCATCTAGACGTTGTTCAAAAATTATTGGGAGATCTCCATAGACCTGTTTCTTCCAATATCATCTCCGTGATTACTGAAGTATCTTAATCTCGATTCGCCGTAGCTTCGAAGACACTCGAACAACCACACTGAATACGCGTCGTTAGATGCCCCGGGCCATAAGCTAATCTGCATATCGCCAGCGGCCAAAAAGAGGCTGTACCAAAACTTCTCAGCCTCCTCATTGCGTTCTCACGTTTGCTCCCCTAATCATTAAAGAAAGGCGTTATCACTCCACTATAGTAGTGAATTGATAACGCCTTTGGCTATTTAAAGGGACAACCCGTATTTATTCCAACGATCATCAACCTGGCGGACCGTAGCCTCATCAGGAAGAACTTCCCCGGGATAATCGGGTTTCATCCGGGCATCAATTAAAATGGGGCCGTGATAGACGAGTCGATTCTGCTTAACTTCAGTGACCGCATAAATATCGTGAGCAGGATTAAAACGGGTAAATACTTGCCATAAGAATCCGGTATTATCCAGTGCTAAATCAAGATCATCAACCATCACTATGAAAGGCCAATTCTTAAACTGTTCATCTTGGAGATGGGGTAAAATTTCCTCAGCGAGTTCCGGGGCATCCCTATAGGGCAATGACTCTAATATAAGACACCCTGGGCAAAAGGGTTTGATTCGAGACAGTCCAGCCAGAGTTTCGCCTTCAAATTGCCCAGGCAAATCTCTTTTTGTATCACCCAAGCCAAGCATGATTGCCTTGCTGCCATGATTGAGTCTCCGCCCAGTGTAATCTAACGTATCCATCGATGTTTCACTTAAAATCATAAGATCAGATTCAGGTTCAAAGCGAGCGAGCACTGTTTCCAATAGGCCCCGGAAATTCTTGAGATCAAGCTGAACATCCGTAAGAAGCAAGAATTTTGTTAAGGTGAGCTGTCCTTCCCCAAGGATTCTAAAGGCATGGGCTAATGCTTCCCGGCGATAACTTTCTCTGACAACGGCAGCTGCCAGAGCATGGAATCCTGTCTCGGCATACGTCCAAAGTGATTTTATGCCGGGCATGACTACCGGAAACATGGGGGATAATAAAGATTGTAAATATTCCCCAATAAAGTAATCCTCCTGGCGAGGTTTGCCAACCACTGTCGCTGGATAAATCGCATCCCGCCTATGGTAAATTGCCTGGACATTAAAGACAGGAAAATCGTGGGTAAGAGAATAATAGCCATAATGATCCCCAAAAGGTCCCTCAGGTTTGCGGAGATGCGGAGGAACATTTCCGCAGATAGCGAACTCCGCTTCAGCGATAAGGGGGTGATCATGAGAAGGAACATTTACCCGTGATAATTTTTCTCCCATTAAAAAGGAGGTGAACATTAACTCGGGCAGCATTTCAGGAAGTGGTGCTATGGCCGAAAGGATCAAAGCCGGCGGGCCTCCCAGAAAAAGGGTTGTCGGGAGATCCTGCCCTAGCCGTTCTGCTTCAAAGTAATGAAAACCTCCGCCTTTATGTATTTGCCAATGGATACCTGTCTGTTGTTGATTAAATATTTGAATGCGATACATGCCAAGATTATGTTCTTTGGTAATGGGATGTTCTGTGTAAACCAAAGGTAAGGTCACAAAAGGACCACCATCCTCCGGCCAACTTGTTAGAACCGGAAGACGAGTTAAATCGACGGACTTCTCTCTGATTTCAAGAACGGGAGCATTATTAGGTTTTATCAAACGCATGCCGCTTTTGGCCATGAACATAAGCCAGTCTTTTTCTTGCCATAGCATTGACGGTTTCGGCGGAAGCAGACGATTTAGAGCCGATACCGCTCTTTGGACAGTTTCTTCCGGCCTAGGTCCCACAGCTAAATCTACTCTTCGCCGAGTACCAAACAAATTCGTCACAACCGGAAAATTACTGCCTTTAACTCTTTTGAAAAATAGGGCCGGCCCTTCTGCTTGAATAACTCGGCGATGAATTTCGGCCAGCTCAAGATAGGGGTCAACTTCAGCCTCGATTTCGACGATTTGCTTTTCCTTTTTAAGAGTATCGATAAACTGGCGCAAATTAATATGCATAATTCACCTTCTTAATTTTAATTAAGGCGATATTTATCTTATGCCTTGGTAACAGATTTTAAGGACCTTAAGGCAGCCTGTGTAAGGTTCCTGCAGTTTCTCATAATTTCATCTAATTCTTCCGAATTTAAGTGATCCGAATGTATGCCCGAAGTAATAGACACAGGAGACAAGATTTCCTGAGCCAATATTTCCGCCATGGTTCGAGCTACCTCCACGTCTTTGTGTCCTGGTACCGGAGTCATATAAACATCCGAGCTCCACCCCTCTCCGCGTAAACTCGGACGTGGAGTGGCCAGGACTACTCCCCCGACATGTGGTTTTTCTCCTCCTGTCAAAAGGCCTTGCAGACCACTGCCTGTATCGATTAGGGTTAGCCAAACCTGACAGCGCCCAACTCCTTCTTGCCATTGATATAACTTTAAACAGGAGCGGCTATCAAACAGCAAAAGTGATCCCCACCTCTCAAACGTTATATCCCGCTTTATTATACGTTTGACCGTGTTATTAGACAAGTTTTTCATTAAAATAGGCAATGCTCCAGGTAGGGTATCTTCGCTCACATCGTTCACTCAGCAATCCGAGGCTCGCTCACTTGCTTGCGTGGGAGCTACGCCGAACCTCTGGGAATTACCTGATGTGAACCGCTGGCCAGGACGGCCGAGTGTCCCCGAAGCCAAGGACGGCGAAAGGGGACCACGGCTCCGCTTCTCCCCACGCAAGCTTTGTGAGCTTTACCGCCTCTCCTTGCAATGAGCTCACTCTTGTGGACGAAGCTACCTTCCTTTGAGGTCTATAGTGTTCGGGACAGTTTTTTCAGAATAGAATGTAAAGTATAAAAAGCGGCTTCCGCCTAGCAATGCTAAGAGCGGAAGCCGAAAGATATATTGTTTTGCTGAACAAATGGCCAAAATTCTTCGTATTCTTTTACTTGTGCTTATTCTGTACTTATACTTGGAAGGTATAATCTCCTGAAACATCTACATCTACAACTATTTTTTGTCCGTCCTTGAATTCACCTTGCAGCAATTTAAGAGCTACCGGATTCTGAAGACGTTGTTGAATCACTCGTTTAAGAGGTCTTGCCCCATAAATAGGATCATATCCTTCGTCTGCCAACTTCTGCAAGGCCTGCTCCGTCAATTCTAGGGATATCTTTCGCTCACTCAAACGCTTGCGTAAAAGACCGAGTTGGATTTCGACAATTTTGCCAATGTGTGAACGGTCAAGCGGATGAAAGACAATGACTTCATCAAGCCGATTGAGGAATTCAGGGCGGAAATGTTGCCTCAGTTCCTCATTGATGGCTGATCGCACTTCCTCTTGGGCTGCATTTCGCCGGGACATTTCTTGAATTAGAGGGCTGGCAATATTGCTGGTTAAAATAACCACAGTATTTTTAAAATTGACAATTCTGCCCTGTCCATCCGTAAGACGACCGTCATCCAAGAGTTGCAAGAGAACATTGGTTACATCACTGTGCGCCTTTTCAGTCTCATCAAAAAGAATAACACTGTAAGGTTTCCGGCGCACGGCTTCCGTTAATTGTCCCCCTTCTTCGTATCCCACATAACCGGGAGGCGCTCCAATAAGACGAGCTACTGTGTGTTTTTCCATATACTCGGACATATCAATCCGGACCAAGGCTTGATCATCGTCAAACAGAAACTCAGCTAAGGCCCGGGCCAATTCCGTTTTACCCACACCGGTAGGCCCTAAGAAAAGGAAGGAACCAAGCGGGCGATTAGGGTCCTGCAATCCAGCACGTGCACGCCGAACGGCATCTGCAACAGCACGTACCGCTTCATCTTGACCGATCACTCGTTGATGGATTCGTTCTTCCATCTGAACAAGTTTCTCCATCTCACTCTCCATTAATTTTGAAACAGGGACATGAGTCCATGTGGCGACAATTTCGGCAATATCTTGTTCCAAGACTTCTTGCTTAAGCAGGGAATTTTGCTTAGCATGAAGTTTTTCTTCCTGATTCTTTAATTCTTTTTCCAAGCCGGGAATAATACCGTACTGCAGTTCAGCTGCTTTATTATAGTCTAATTGCTGCTGAGCTTGTTCCATGAGAATCCTCGATCGATCCACTTCTTCCTTGAGCTGCTGAATTTTAGCTAAAATTTCCCGCTCGCCTTGCAGTTGTGCTTCCAGAGCAGACCTTTCTTCTTTGAGATTGGCAAGCTCTTTTTCAATCTTACTCAAACGTTCTTTGCTTGCCTCATCTTTTTCCTTTTTAAGCGCTTCCCGCTCAATTTCCAGCTGCATTACCCGTCGTTTGATTTGATCCAGCTCGTATGGATCGCTTGTGATTTCCATTCGCATTCTTGCGGCAGCTTCATCGATTAGATCGATTGCCTTATCGGGGAGAAACCGGTCGCTGATATAGCGATCTGACAATACGGCAGCTGCAATGATAGCTCCATCCGTGATGCGAACTCCATGATGAGTCTCATAACGTTCCTTCAAACCCCGCAGGATTGAAATGGTATCCTCTACACTCGGAGCATCAACCAGGATCGGTTGGAAACGCCGTTCAAGGGCAGCATCTTTCTCGATATGCTTGCGGTATTCGGCAAGAGTCGTTGCCCCCAGCATGCTCAGTTCTCCGCGGGCCAGCATAGGTTTCAGCATATTGCTGGCGTCCATGGCTCCTTCGGCTGCCCCGGCACCCACAACTGTGTGCAGTTCATCGATAAACAAAATCACATCGTCACGGTTCTGAATTTCTTTCAGTACTGCTTTTAAGCGTTCTTCGAATTCCCCCCGGTATTTTGCCCCAGCAATCATAGACCCAAGGTCAAGGGCGATGACTTGTTTATCTTTAATGGCCGTAGGTACGTCCCCGCGAACAATTCGTTGGGCTAACCCTTCGACAATTGCCGTTTTTCCAACTCCAGGTTCTCCTATCAACACCGGATTGTTTTTAGTTCTTCGTGACAAAGTCTGAATCACTCGGCGAATTACTTCATCCCGTCCGATGACGGGATCCAAACGGCCGCGTTTGGCTTGTTCAACTAAATTTAATCCATATTGTTCTAAAGCAGCATACGTTCCTTCAGGATTAGCACTTGTTACCCGTTGTGTTCCTCTCACTTCCCGCAAGGCTTGGAGGAGACTTTCCCGGCTTAACCCGGCTTGTTTTAGGATCTTTTCTGCAGCCCCTCCTGCCTTCTCAAAAATAGCCAGAAGCATATGCTCTGTACTGACATATTCATCTCCGAAAGTTGACATTTCATCGTGAGCTGCAACCAACACTGTCCGTAAGCGAGGAGATATAGTAATTTGAAGGTTTCCGCCGCTGATGCGCGGGAAACGATTAATTTCCTGACGAAGGGATTGAATAAGAGCTCCGACAGCTAAGTCTAGTTTTGATAATACTTGAGGAACAACACCATCTCCCTGCTCTAAAAGAGAGAGCAAAAGATGTTCTGGCTCAACCTGACTGTTCCCATTACGTTCCGTCACTGCTTGAGCCTGGGCGATGGCTTCCTGAGATTTCTGAGTAAATCGATTTGTATCAAAGGACATTGGCGCACTCTCCTCTCTAGTACTGTTAAATGATGTCAAGAATTAAAATTTAAGTTATACCCCGTTTTTGAGCTAATTCACGCAGCGTATCAAGTTCTTGCTGGTTGAGATTATCCGGCAGAATAATTGACAATTCCGCTAAAAGTGAACCATATTGCTGAGGGTTTTCAAGTTTCGGCATCCCTTTTCCTTTCAGGCGGAATTTTTTACCGCTTTGTGACAGGGGAGGAATTTTAAGCAGTACTTCCCCGCCGAAAGTAGGAACCCGCACTTCTCCGCCTATGACAGCCTTATAAAAGTTTAAGGGCAGTATAACTTTTAAATCATCTCCGTCCCTTATAAAACGTTCATCCGGGCTAACTGTAATGTTTAAATATAGATTACCTGCCGCACCGCCCGAAATTCCCGGGCCTCCTTGACCGGCCAACCGCACTTTTGAACCCGTCCGTACTCCCTTGGGAATTTTGGCTTGAATTTGTTTTTCACCGGTTCTTATGACTCTTGTCGTACCATGATAAGCTTCTTCAAGAGTCACTTGAACGTCGACTTCTAGATCCTGTCCGGCGCGAGATCTTACTCCTGCTCCTCCAAAGCCATAGGACTGACCGCCTCCGAACAGAGTCGAGAAAAAGTCTGAAAAACCTTCTGACCCGTAAAATCCTCCGGATCCGCTTGAACCCCCGAACATTTGAGCAAACTCTTCAGGAGACATTGAATAGGTCTGATGATTTCCTTCTCCTGGATGGGCTTGCCAACGGCCCCAATCGAAATCTCCGCGTCCACCGCGTTTCTGCCATTGTTGATAATCCTGCCTCAGTTCATCGTACTTACGCCGTTTCTCTGGATCACTAATTGCTTGATAGGCTTCGCTGACCTCTTTGAATTTAGTTTCCGCAGTTTTATCTCCGGGATTAACATCCGGATGATACTTCTTTGCCAGCTTTTGATAGGCTTTTTTTATCGTTTTATCATCCGCATCAGGGGAAACCCCCAGGCATTCGTAATAATCTTTAAAATCCATTGTCTCACCTCAAATACGCTATCTGTTAGTGGATGATGATTTATAAGTTTGGGAGATATTGGCTTTATTTTTCCTTGACAATTAGATTATATTCTCTTTTTTCATAAAGGTCAATAATGGTCAGAGTTTATTTGATCTTTCATATCTTAGTGCAAAAAGGATAGGCTTTGGAAACAAATCCAAAGACCTACCCTTTTTATACTATCACCAATTATAACCTTCGGTTGTACAACCAGCCGCTGGCCATGGATGGCCGAGTGTCTCTGGAGCCAAGGATGGCGAGAAGAGACCGCTGGCCATGACGATAAGCGGATGAGCTTATCGCCACACTGCGACTCCTTACCCATACTCCTGCAGTGTGGATTGGCCGAGTGTCTCTGGAGCCAAACACACCCACTGCAGATGATCTAAACTTAGTGCAAATCTAATCAAACATCCCATATACATAGACTTTTTGGATGGATAGTGAATTTAACCGGCGTTTGACCCGGTTGTTCTCCGTCAATATCTAAAAGTGCTTTCTCCGCCGTAGTGATCGAAACCGAACCTCCACGTTGTTCTGAAACACCAGGAATCTTCAGATGTTCTCCTTTATAGATTTTGGGTATATTTCTTAATAACATCCAAGCAGAAAAATCGCCTAAGCTAATGACGTCAAACAGGCCATCATCAATTTCTGCGTTGGGCGCGATCATCATACCTCCGCCGATATAACGTCCATTTGCCACCATGATGCTGTTTAATCGTCCCTCGATACAGTACTTGTCGTCTATTTTACAACGCATCGTTTTATTACGATAACGGAAAATACTTACCATGGTACCTATTAAAAATGATATCTTCCCTCCCAGCAATTTGCTTTGCCGGTTAACCCGATTGACTGTTTCTCCTCCCAGTCCGATATCGGCGACATTTAAAAAATATCGATTTCTAGGCTGTCCATGATCATCCAGAAATTGTACTTCCCCTACATCGATTGTGCGTTTCCTACCCTTCTTGAGAATCTCAATAAAACCTTCAATTCCCCTTGATATAGAGAGAGATCGAACAAAATCACCGCCCGTTCCATGGGAAAAAAGGGCTAATTCAGCATCTGGATTGATTAAACAGCCATCAATGAAGAAGCCATTAACTACTTCGTTAATCGTTCCGTCTCCCCCGACAGAAATGATCCGAGTATACCCTTCGTGCAAAACCCTCCGGGTTATTGACGTTGCATCACCTGGTCCCAAGGTGTAAGCAAAATCAACGGTATATCCTTCCTGCTCTAGACGCTGCAAAAATTTCGGCCACCGCTTTCTTGTGCAGCCATTTGCTGACTGAGGGTTGACAACGGCAAACCAAACATCGTTATTTATCATCAGGAATTCTCCCTTATGTCTAATCCCGGGCTGCGAAATTATTTGCTAAGAGAATTCGACACTTAACGGTTGAAATCCTTTACCAAAGAAGGAGAGTCTTTAACCCTATATGATAGAGCTACACTCTCCTCCTGAATTCATAAATTCTATTGAGCTCGTATCAAGGAAATGCGGTTCATTACCTCTTCCTTAACTCTTCCGAGAACCTCCTCAGCTACTGGCTTAGAATCTGCTTTTATCGAAAAATAAAACTTTATTTTGGGCTCTGTTCCTGAGGGGCGAACCATAACGAAGCCGCCTCCGACAAAAGAAAACCTCAAAACGTTAGACCGCGGTAATAATAGCGGATAGGACTCACCGGTTATGAGATTTTTACCAATACGTTGTTCATAATCATCAATTTTAACGATCTGAATACCACAAAGTTCACGTAGTTCCACCTTTCGCAGGGAATCCATAATCCGAAGAATTTCGTCGTGCCCTTGATGTCCTTCTAAAGTCAAGGATTCTTGGGAATCAAGATAATAACCTAACTCTTGATAAATACTTTCCAATACCTCAAATAAACTGCGATGTTCAACATTTTTATAATAAAGCGCCGCTTCCGCCATGAGAACTGAAGCGATGACTCCATCTTTATCGCGGACGAAATCTCCCGCAAGATAACCATAACTTTCTTCAAAGCCAAATTGAAATTTACCCCAGCCGCCATCTTCCATCTCTTTTTCCTTTTCAGCGATGAATTTGAAGCCAGTCAAGACATTCTCAACTTTAACCTGAAAATAACGGGCAACATCATCAGCCAGATCAGTGGAAGCTATTGTTTTAATGATTGCTGCATTTTCGGGGAGAATTCCTAAATCTTTTTTCTGCGAAAGGACATAATAGGTTAACAATACTCCAATCTGATTGCCCGTAAGCTGAATATATTCCCCACTTTTGTCCTTCAATACAACACCCAGACGATCAGAATCAGGATCTGTCGCTATAAGCAACTCGGCATTAACCTTCTGTCCATATTCACGGGCCAAATCAAAGGTAGATGGTATTTCCGGGTTGGGATAAGGAATCGTGGTGAAATCGGGATCCGGAAGTTCTTGCTCTTTAACTACGGTCACAGAACTGAAACCCATCTCAGCCAAGGCTCCGCGGACAAGTTTATTCCCTGCGCCATGAAAAGGAGTATATACAATCGAAAGATCTTTGCCATACCGTGCATCAAGCTGTGTATGAAGTGCCAATTCTTTTACCCTCGAGAGGTAAACATTATCAAGTTCTTCTCCGATCATCAGAAGAAGACCTTTTCCTATCGCCTCGGCAGCAGGCATTGGTTCGATGCCCAGCCAACTTTCTCGAGCTTCGATTCGTGCAAGAATTTCATCCGCCTTGGCAGGGGGAACCTGTCCCCCATCTTCCCAATAAACTTTATACCCATTATAAGCCTTTGGATTGTGACTTGCCGTGACAACGATTCCCGCCAGAGTGTGAAGTTCTCTAACCGCAAAGGAAAGCTCTGGTGTAGGCCGCAAAGCATCAAACAGATAGACTTTAATTCCATTTTTGGCAAGAATCAAAGCAGCTTCGAGAGCAAACTCTGCAGAGAACCTTCGAGAATCATAGGCAATAGCAACTCCACGGTTCATCCCCTCGCTGCCATGATCGCAAATATATTCCGCTAATCCTTGGGTAACTTTGCGAATGACATACTTGTTCATTCGATTCGTACCGGCGGCCATAATTCCCCTTAAACCACCTGTTCCAAATTCTAAATCCTTATAAAAACGATCCTCAATTTCGTGTTGATCGGTGAGTTGCCTTAATTCCTGACGTGTTTCCTCATCAAAATAGGAATTTTCTGACCATATTTGATATTGATCCTGGAAACTCATACTCTAAAATTCCTCCTTCAATTCTCTTTGCTTGCGTAATATCTTTTCAAGTGAGTATAACACACACCCAATAGGCAGAACAACTTAACTCATCAATGTTCAACTCAATTGATCAAAAACACATCATTTTATTCCCTGAATGCAAAAGCGAGCATCTTATATAGTTATTATATAAGAAACTCGCTTTCAATTTCTGGTTTTCAAGAATGCATTCTCTTCGAGGTTACAATTAAGGATTCGAATTCGGGCCAAAACACCGCTCCCTTTCGTAACTGCTTATCCTTTTTGATGAAGAGGTCTCTCAGTTTGATCGGTCTTAATTGATTCAAGACCGATAGATTCCAAGATTGCGTTGATCATTAGCTGCTCTTTTTTCGTCATAAAAATCTCCTTTCTTAACAATTGATTGAATATTTAATGTTTTTTAATTATAGCGCTGTTTTTACGCCATTTCAAGTAATTTGCAAGAAATACATCAAAGTAATTAATTGAAAACAACCCAAAATTTTCATTAAATGACCGGACTCTATCATTATATGATTGAGGAAGAGAATTATGCCAGTTCCATGCACATTTCATACTGTTGGGCGTGAGAGGGGATCCCATTCTGGTGAAGATAAGCAACGATATAATCTTCCGGTTGATTAAGAAGGGAAAATCCCTTCTTCAGAGTTGTTAAAATCGTTGAGATTATTTCCTCAGCACCCGTATTATTAGAACTCCATACATCGAGTATTGGCGCATTCTTCTGTCTTACAATCAGAATCCCTGCGGTACCGGAAGAATTAATAAAAGCCTTGGCATTCCCATAGCGTTCTAAATAGTTTTGCCGACGCTGCCAAGCAGGATTAATAGATGCCTGCCGGCGGTTCTCAAAATACTCAGACATTAATAGTTGCTTAAAAGGCATGATCGTGGATGGTTTTGACGGAACAGTGATTCCGGAAGCAGTTCGGTAGATGTGAAGTTGACGTAGTTTCTTAAAGCCAACAGAACCATAAACCTTTTGAGCAGGATTTTGGACCATAACTTCCAAATATAATCTTTTCAAACCAATACTTTCAGCTCGTTTTATCTGGGACTCCATTAACGGTTCAAAAAGCCCCCTACCCCTGTATTGAGGCTCAATACAAGTTCCTGCAATCCAACCTTCAAAATTATCGACAGCTAATAAAGAAAACCCTACAACATGATCATGTGAATAAAGAGCAATAGAATTTGCCAGGTCAACCTTACCTAAACCCAGCCAAAATTTCATCTGTTCATAACTATAAGTCATATCATAGTAGTATCCTTGCCAACAGCGATTCCAGATTTCCACCATTTCAGACAATTGAATCTTTGCTAAGGTAATTATTTTTAGAGATTCCATAATTCAAAACTCGCCTTTACTTATCTTACTCTAACCGCATCTTGTTTCAGCGTAAAACTTAACTAATTATTCTTTAATAAATTGATTTCGGTGAATAAGCTGATATTATAGTTAATGGTAATATTTGTTTCGCAAAATAGCAACTATTTCAGCATAGAAAGGCGGTCCTCACCATGCTAAGATCGATAATTACAGAGGAAGAGGTTCAATTTGCCAGCGAACTTCTAAAGTTCGTTGAGGAAAGCCCCTCTTCTTTTCATACCGTAGAAAGTATAAAAAAATTATTATTGCCATCCGGCTTCCAAAGCTTAAATCTCTCGGAAAAGTGGTCACTCATCCCTGGCGGAAAATATTTTGTCACTCAAAACAACTCGGCAATCATAGCCTTTATAATTGGTTCGGGAGAACCGGAGGACGATGGTTTTCACTTAATTGGAACACACACAGATAGTCCGACGTTTCGAATTAAACCATTACCCGAAATGTCAACTGAAGGATATATAAAACTTAATGTTGAAACCTATGGAGGTCCGATTCTTAATACCTGGTTAGATCGTCCTCTTTCTTTAGCCGGTCGAGTCATCTTACGGGGACCTTCAGCATTTTCCCCTCAAATTAAATTATACTGCAGTGAAGACCCTTTGCTCATTATTCCTAATATAGCCATCCATTTGAATAAAAAAGTAAACGAAGGTGTTGAATTAAACAGACAAAAAGACCTTCTTCCTTTGTTATCTCAAATCCAAGAGAATTTGCAAAAAGAAGGAGCACTTATTGAACATTTGGCAGATCATTTCCAATGTCTCCAGAAAGATATTTTAGATTTTGACCTTTTCCTTTATGATAAACAACCCGGGTGCTTTGTAGGTTTGCAGCAGGAATATATTTCCTGCGGGCGATTGGACGATTTAGCAATGGTCCATGCCGGCACTTCGGCCTTACTTAACGCTAAACCAGCCTTAGCAACTCAAGTTTTAGCCTGTTTCGATAATGAGGAATGCGGCAGCACATCAAAACAAGGTGCAAATTCACCTCTTTTATCTCATGTTCTTGAGCGAATTCTAATCGCCCAGAAAAAAGGCCGGGAAGACTATTTCCGAGCCTTAGCTCAATCATTTTTTATATCCGCAGATATGGCTCACGCCCTTCATCCCAATGCAGGGGAAAAACATGACCCAAGCCACCATCCTCTTCTCAATAAAGGCCCGGTCATAAAATACAGCGCTAATCAGAGCTACACTACGGACGCTGAGTCGGCAGCTATTTTTTCCTCCCTCTGCCGGAGTATAGG
>JGI2924J29684_1077359_pt1 | contig 16210 bp, 14 predicted proteins | sample BenlonsequencITS_FD_29684 | JGI IMG/M metagenome (IMG submission 29684)
CAGCTTTTAACTGACTTCCCTTTTCAATGCTTTCCCTCAAGAAAGCATCACTTATTCCGTATTATTCAGTTTTTTATATTGTAACATAAAACCTATTCCTTTGCCTAGTTGACCTCTAAGAATTTTAAACGACGGCATTTTTCTTCATGAATTAACTTTAATGTCATAAGTAACACGGAATAATCAAGCTGAATACTCTAGATAGTAGGCTGTCTAAAAGTAGAATACTGGGGGTTAATGCGCTTGAAGGAAGGTAATGGTTTTGGGGGATAATCTAGAGATACCGAATTTTTTATGTCCAAATTGTGGACAGCTTAGTAAATCGAATCAATGGGCAACAATATCATGCAAAAAAAGAACAATCACGGTATCGTTCAATTTCAGGAACAAGCCTAAGAAATCTAAGAACCTTGTGTGCCCGATGTGTAAAAAAATCTGTAACTACCAAGATGTAATTGAGATAACGGCAATAAATTAAAGTGGAGCCAATGATTAACTGGCTCCACTTTAATTTATGAATCCACTGTCTTATATTCAATTATTCATTGAGGGGCGGATGATATGGTACGCTTGTAACCAGAATATTTTTATGCAGGAGAAGCAGTAGTTTCATTAATTGTCCGGTTTGATTATGCAAGAAGTTCTGCCATATTTTTGGCGGGACAAATTCTGGAATCACAAGGGTAACAGTGGAAAATTGAGGATCTTTTTCAAGCTCATCAACATAGTGTAATAAATCCTGGACTGTAGCCCTATAGGGTGATTCCACAATAACTAACTCGATTTGAATATTGCTTTTCTCCCAATGTCTTCGCAGTTTTTCCGCCCGTTCTTTGTCCGATGCAATGTGAATGGCCGATACTTGAGGACTCAGTTCATATCCATATTGCAGGGCCTTAAGGACGATTCTATTCAAGTCAAAAACGGGGACTACTATTTTACTTCGATATTCGGAAAGCTCAACGCTAGAACGTCGATTCCTAACCCTAGTGATTTCTTGATTAAAAGTTTCGATATCTTCCATAGTAGGCTTAATAAGCTTAATTTCTCTCTTATAAACATTTGACACCATGTTAAAGAATAGCATCAGTAAAGGAATAATAATAGCTACCAGCCAGGCTCCTTCGGTAAATTTTGTAATTAAAAATATCATAAACATTAAAAACGATACGATCCCGCCAAACAAGAATATTATTAAATCCGAATAGAATGTTTTAGGTTTTGTTTCAAGGCAATGTTTGGCCAGGCCGAAACCAGTCAAAGAAAAACTTATAAATACTCCAATAGCATATAAGGGCAACATGCTATGGGTATCTCCGCGAAACACAATAATTAAGATGAGACTTATAATGCTCAATGTCCAAATTCCGGCACTGTAAACCAGCCTGTCACCAAGATTTTTGAAATAGCGAGGGGCATATCCATCACGAGCCATCAGACTTAAAAGAATCGGTAAACCTACAAACGGTGTATTCGCGGCAATAACAAGAATAATTGCGATCCCTGCCATGAGAATATAGTACATAATCGTTTTGCCGAAAATTAACAAACCCAATTGATTAATAATTGTATTATCAGTGCTTGGTATAAGATGGTATTTACTTGCTAGGAATACTAAGCCAACAAGCCCGGCGGCTACGATGAATCCAAGTACGAATAAAGTATGAATAGCTCTTTTCTGAGATGGCGCTTTAAAAGCCGTTACACCATTGCTTACTGCTTCCGTGCCTGTTAGGGCAGTAGTACCCGCCGCCATAGCCTTCAAAAAGACAAACAGGGTTAAAGTTTGGGTATTTGCAGCAATAATTGCCTGAGTATGCATGGGAGTTACCCCAAACACAAAGACCTTAAATAAGCCATATCCAACAAGTGCGAAAATGCTAAGTATATACGTATAGACCGGTAAGGCAAATAAACGGGCAGACTCTTTCAGGCCGCGCAAGTTGACCACAGTCATAAACAATATGATCAGACAATCTGCAAGTACTTTGTGCGAGGTTACCCCAAACCAGCTAAAAACTCCAGTCAAATTCTCAACTGATGAACTAACACTAACGGCCACAGTAAGAATATAATCAACGCTTAGACTGGCCCCGGCCAGTAATCCCATTTTCTCTCCCAGATAAGCGTTAGCAACAGTATAAGATCCTCCGCCTTGAGCGTACTTTTGAATGGTACGTCGATAGAGCATTAAGATACTCATGAACAACAGTACAATAGCAATGGTAACCTTCATCGAAGCATTATACCCCGCTGTACCGGCTAAGATGAGTACGTAGAGAATTGCATCAGGAGCATATCCCTGTGACGATATAACGTCCGAACCAAATATAGGGATTCCTCCAAAGACACCCACTTTTTGGTGTTCCGCACTTTGGGTTTCGAGAGGGTAACCAAAAATTAATGTCCTTAATTTTAACCACATTAATTTACCATTGGCCGAAGCCATACTAACACACCCTTCTTTTGAAGATTCAATCCTATGGATTATGTTACTTAGAAATAAATTTCTTTACTCTTTGATACGTTACTCTTTACTCTTATACTTTGCGCATAAATACCTGACATCATACTCTCCCTCAACTTTCAATGAAATAGCGACTCTATGGTAATACATAGAACAAATTTTGACAACTAGTTTTAGATTACCAATGCCTTATTATAGCTTAAACTAGAATAAATAAAGTGTTAAGAATATCAGTTAAAGCATAAGGAAACCATAAAAACATCGTTAACAATAAATTTAATATTCTACAATTTTACCTCTATTAAAGACCCCTACATCAATTTTTAATGCAGCGAAGACGCCATACGGCGTCCCCTCCAAAGTTTCTATTTGTGAAAGATAATCTAAAAGACAATCCCCATAGCGATTAACAATAAGATAATAACAACAACGATTCCTATACCGGCCCCCCAGCCGAAACCGCCGCCACATTCTCCGCCTGCAGCTCCAAAAGCCATGACTATAATCCTCCTTTTTATTCTTTACCCAATCCTATTAATCATAATGGTAATTTCGCCCAGTACATTCTATGCATGCATTCGTCCATTGTCCACAGTCGGAGGACTTATATAGATAAAATCAATTAATTTGCTAACTCCGTGCAGTTCTGTTCTTATAAGCTAAAATGATACCCAATTATTATCAGAATAAGTCCAGATAAAATCACCCCAAATCCACTAATCCTTGGGTCAAATACTGCATGTTTTTTAAAATTGGCATAATAATTGGTTAGCTTCCGTTCTACTTGTAAGCTTTCGATATTAGCAAAAGATTGATATTGGCTTTCGTTTCCGCCAAGAATACGGCTGCCCGAGGCTTGACCAGTTATGCTTGACATGCCGCCTACTGCAACTATTACAATTCCAATCCAAAATAGATTTTCAAAAAAACCAAAACCGTAAAGTTTGCCAATGATTAATGCCAATACAGATGAAAGAAATATAGAACTAACCATATACAGTAAGGCTTTAAAGACTTTATTCTTCATCGATACCCCTCCTTATAAGACATTTATTCTACACTCCGAACCTTAATAATCTTTACAAATTAATATTTTTGTCTTACTTTCCTTCTCTGGCTCAGAAGGAGATTTGAGGCTTCTAGGAGAAAACTATTGAGACTTTATAAAATGTTAAGTCTTGTGAAATGAGGACAGGCAGGATGCGTTCAAGGAAGAAAGTTCGTGGGCTGAAAAGAAAATGTAAAGCAATGATCAGGAAGATTGAAAACTATACTTTTAATATTCCTCAGAAAAACAGCAGGGGGTATTGGCATTTACATTTACCGGTAGCGGAAAATTTTATCGACTCAACGGCAACTCCAGGCTCCGTCCGACGATTATATATTCAAAAACTTATAGAACGAATAGTATATCTCATTAATATTCGAGAGGATAATGGTACTTTCAGCCGAATTGTTGCTGCAATCAGCCTTCCTAAGTTATGGGATTCTCAGATAATTATATTCAATAGCCAAGAGTATTTCGAATCTTTTTTTGAGACAAATTACTTCGAACAAGGATGGGTATTGTTGCCATCATCCAGGGACTTTAAAACTAATTGGAGTTTAGAAATTCCCAGAAATCTAAAAGTTGAAGGTTACAAGGCAGCAATCAACTCTGAAAATTATAGTCATTCTGGAGAAATATGGTTTATAGGAGAACTCTAGCTGTCTTTTCTTAAACAAAACGATTTAGTTATCCTTCCCTTATAAGCTAAACGTTTTAATACGTGACACTAATTGGTTCGACATATACCAATCATTATAAACCAATTCAATATCAGTAATATGAGTAAGACCAAAATCATAATCACGATAATTGTTGAGACATTCAATAAATCGATGATGATCAGCCACCGGAAACCCTTGAACCATTATACAGGAGGGAGAGGCTGTTATTCCTTTTAAAATGTATTTTCAGCGGATTATTATGTCGTATTGTTTACTTGTTAAGAAATTATCAACCTCAAAGTTGTTCTCCTAAAACCTTTTGATAGAGTCTTCCCATAACGTGTCATAAATCATTTTAAGATTTGCCATTCTTTTGTTCATTCCTTCTTAGAATCCATTTTAAACAGTTATTCTACACCATGTAAAAATATTCCTTCCAAAATGAACTAGGTGACAAACTGTCACCCAAGATCCGAGCCAATCAAGTCCAAGAGCACCCTATTAAAGATCCCTCATAGACTGCAAAAAGCTGTTAATAGCAAGCAATTATAATCAAAACCCCAAAAAACAAGAAGCGAATACTTACATAGTATTCGCTTCCTAATGGGTTGTTTTAGATATTGTCGGTTTGGTTTTATGATCATCGCAACGGTCTGCTAGTTTTAAAGATTCCAGTCCAACATCAGTTAAAATGGTGTCAACTATCTTTTTTTCCTGTGCTGTCATACTGTTCTCATTGCCCCCTCCAATTCTGCTTGTTCACCTAACTAGATTATTTTATAAGGTTTATCCTTAGTACAAGTATATCAGGCAAATGTGAACAAACTGTTAAAGCAAAATAAATTTTTAGTTTAGGTTGAAAACAAATAGAATTAGGATATCCAGCTTAAATTAAACCAATACACGACTGTTAGGCTCCCATAAACTGATAGACAAAGCCGAGGCAAAACCCCGGCAAGTTCTTGGTAAATTATTTTTGTTCAGAATACTTCATACTTCTTCATTTTGTATCCTATTGTGTATAACGATTTTATAGACTTGACCGTTGCATTATCTTTCAAGCCTCCGTTTTTCGCCTATGAACTTTCCAAATTCATCGTCGCCTACTTTAGAAAACCAACCGACGGCACGGCCAAGCCTGGCAAGAGCGATCATAACATTTGACTCGGCCCCGCCTAAAGATTTGCTGAAGCGATTGACATGGCGTAAAGGCCCAGAAACTTCCGGACTAAATACAACCATGGATTCGCCGAAGCTAACAACATCCATTGCTATTTTCGCCACCTCAATATCTGGCTTTTCTAAGTTTAAACAGTGAACTCCTTCAGCTAAAGCTGAACATCGGGGCCCACTCCCTCCCCACTTAGAGAAGCGGGAGTCTCACGATTGGATCAAAACCTTATAGTTCTATAGACAGTTAAACCAAGTATCTCTCTAAGGTTAATCTTACAGAATCAACACCTGAAACCATCTCTTGAAAATAGCCTTCGATTTTTTCTCCCAGTCCCACATCATATAAATTCAGACCAAATAAATCTTTATTAGACAATATTGGCTGCAATTTACCACCTACAGAATCAGAATCCCCAAGTTTTATACCGTCCAGAAAAGAACGCAGCGGTTCCAACAGAGGATCGGGGCTCAATCTCATTTCCTTTCCCGCATCATCCACTCCCAACAAGTAGCGGCACCATCCGGCAATCACTAAAGGGATATAGGTGAGATCAGTAGGCTCCAGATCCTCATGCTTTTGGTAAGCTTTAATTGTCTCTCCGAACCTTATACCCACTTTCTGTGAGGTATCCGTCGCAATTCTTTGGGGAGCATCAGGAATATAAGGGTTTGTCAACCGTTGTTCTAAGACCTCACGAAGAAATTCCTCCGGATTTATGATACCCGGGTCCACGACTACAGGCAGTCCTTCTTGATACCCAATCTTTTCAACCAAACGGCGAAGACTCTTGTCCTTCATCTCGTCGGCAATGAGAGTATATCCTAAGAGACAGCCAAATACCGCCAGAGCCGTATGCAGAGGATTTAAGCAGGTGCAGACCTTCATTTTTTCGACCTTATCCACCGTCTGTCTGTCCGCAAAGAACACCCCTGCGCGTTCAAGAGGCATGCGACCGTTGGGAAAATCATCTTCAATCACCAAGTACTGTGGCCCTTCGGCGTTGACAAAAGGAGCGATAAAGGTATTTTTCTTAGTACAGAGGATTTTGGTACCGGTAAACCCCAAAGATGTCAAAGCATTTTGCACCGCTTCTGAAGGCCTTGGAGTAATCTTATCAATCATCGTCCAAGGAAACGTTACTTTAGCCGGATCATTTAAATAGGACAGGAAGTCCTTTTCCACCAGACTATTCTCTGCCCATTTTTGAGCAATCGTTACCACAGCGCTTTTAAGTTTTTCCCCATTGTGAGAACAGTTGTCCATACTCACAAAGGCTAGAGGAAGCTCAGCGTTTTTAAAACGGGCATAAGCCAGAGAGGTAATTTTAGACATAAGGTGACGGGGCTGCGCCGGCCCACGCTGCATATCCGTCTCGACGTCGGAATAGTATTTCCCGGACATCTCCTTTAAGCTATAACCTTTTTCGGTAATTGTAAAACTGACCATTTGCAGAGAAGGTTTCTTGAAGATCTCTATCAGTCTTGCCCAATCCTTAGGACGTGCCGGGTCTCCCACCAGCCCTTCACTAATGCTGCCGACCACTTTATTCTCCAAGGTCCCGTCAATATTCATCGTAGATAATAGACTTAGATTGTCAAAGGGTTCGTAAATTTGATCAATAATCTCCCAATCATACGCCTCAACGGCTGCAATCCCGGTATCTGCCATTCCCGTATTAAGAAGTGTTTGCTGAAGTACAGCGATAAATCCACGGAATATATTTCCCGCCCCAAAATGAACCCAGGCTGGATTATCTCTCGTTGCCCTAACCATATCTTCATATTGAAAGCCTGGTAATTCAATACCTGATTCTTTCCATGGCTTGTCGTTCTTTATGCTTTCTCTGCTTAAGTTGAGCATCGATTTTGTCCTCCCTATTACCTCGACTCAAATGAGCCCGTGCTGTTTTGATCTTTTCTACAAACTGTTTAGCTATAACAGTTATGGACTCATATCGCCTTTTCCAGCTCCCCCGGTCAAATTCCCTCCGATACCCACTGCCATCGCTCCGGCTTCAATCCATTCGCTCACATTATCTCAATGTCCAAAAAATCTTTAAAACAGTCCCACATTGGCCAGGGTCTTCATTTGTTCTAATATACCATCTTCATGATCGTTAAACCACCATAACGTCCATATCATTCCTAAGACGCCAAGAACCAAGAAATCCGCTTGCCATCCCCACTTCAAGGAGATAAAAGCAACGATGGGTGCCGATAGAGCTCCCCCAATAGGGGCCCCTCCATTACATATGCCGACAGCTGTGGCCCTCTCCTTAAGCGGAATCCAGTTATTCATTGTTTTGTTGGTCGTAGAGGTAAGCGGCCTTTCACCGAAGCCGAAGAAAATACGAATAAAAAAGAGCGAAATAAAATTGAATGCCCCTGCTGTCAGCGCACAAAAGATAGACCATACTGCCATGGCGTAACCCATGACTTTCCTTGGGCCAACCACATCTGATAAAAAGCCGCCCACAAAATTAAAAATTGCATATCCGACAAAAAAGCTGCTTAAGATTAGACCCGAAGCAAACGGCGTCAAGGCGAATTTCTTGGACAGAATAGGCAGGGCAACGGACATTGCCGATCTATCGACATAATTGATAGCATTAGACAAAAATAACATCGTGACGATGGTCCAGCGATATTTCTTAAACATCTATCATATCCCTCCATAGTAATCATTAGCCCTCAGATACAACTTCCTCTGGAGATTGCATCCCAAAGCCCTAACAAGTAATTAGCTCCTATGGCCCTGTCATATAGTCCGTAGCCAGGTCTCCCCTTCTCGCCCCAAATCATACGACCGTGATCCGGGCGAAGCGGCCCTGTAAAGCCGATTTCATAAAAGGCTTTCATAATTTCATAAATATCAAGAGAAGAGTTCTCATCCTTATGAGCCACTTCATTAAAAACACCCGGTTGATGAATTCGGATGTTTCGCACATGACCAAAGTGAATCCTTCCCAGTTTGCCAAAATGGCGGATAATCTCGGGTATATTATTTTCCGGATTAGCGCCTAATGATCCAGTACAAAGGGTTATACCATTATAAGGACTATCCACCAAATGAATAAGACGATCCAAGTTAGATTTTGAAGTAATGATACGGGGAAGGCCAAAAACAGACCAGGGTGGATCATCCGGATGAATCGCCATTTTTATGTCACACTCTTCAGCAACAGGAATAACTCCCTCAAGAAAATATTGCAGGTTCTTAAAGAGCCTGTTTTCATCAAAGTCACGATACATTTCAAAGAGGCCTTTTAATTCTGTTAATCGTTCCTTCTCCCAGCCAGGCAGAACAAAACCATTTGAACCTTTTTCCATCTCTTGAACAAGAACCCTCGGATCTAGATTTCGCAGCTCTCGATCATCATAGGATAGAGCAGTTGATCCATCCGCAAGTTCTTTGGCTAATTCTGTGCGGGTCCAGTCAAATACAGGCATGAAATTGTAACAAACAACTTTTATTCCTGCCCGTGCAAGATTCCGCAGTGTCTTATTATAATTCTCGATATAGAGATCACGGCTTGGCAAACCTAATTTTATATCCTCGTGGACGTTCACACTTTCAATGGTTTCAAAAAGCAAGCCATAGTTCTCGATCTCCTGCTTAACGTGCATAATTTCTTCTAACGGCCAAACGTCTCCCACTGGGATGTCAAATAAAGCTGTCACGACTCCTTTCATTCCAGGAATTTGCTTGATGTAGGGTAAAGAAACACTGTCATGTTTGTTGCCATACCAACGAAAGCTCATTTTCACAGGTTCTATCCTCCTCGACAAAATATAAAACTGAAACCGGAATTCACACCCCTTTCTCGAATTTATACTAATTATACTACCATACTAGTAGCGTTAGTCAAGATTTCTTTAAGCTAATGAATGCAGAAAATCACCCCATTTTGGAGGACAATTAGTCCATTTCCCAAGAATGAGGTGATATCCAATGCCTTTATAATTTTAATCATGTTAATTAATCATGCTAATTTAAACAAAATAATGACGAAATTCAACAAGTAAATCTTTAATATCGATTCGAATCTTATTTAAATGTTTCTCTACAGTACTGGTACCCAGTGATGTATTTTTTTCTTTGATGGCTTGAACTAATTTTTTATGTTGTGATAAAAGCTCAGGCCAATCATGTTTAGCTGCAACATTTAACATTCTTACTCGATTATAATGGGTACTGATTTGTTGGATAAGTGACCAAATACGCCCTTTCTTACACCCTTCAAAGATACATCTGTGCAATGCTTCATCAAGTTCAAAAAACTTTAAATAATTTTCTTCTTCAACACATAATTCTTGGAGAGTTATATTGGATTGAAGCTCAAATAACTTATCAGAAGGGAATTCTTTAACCGCTAAATAGAAGACTTCTTTCTCAACTGTTTCACGTAAGAAAAATGACTCTTCAACATTCTCGACGTCTAATAAAGAGACCCTAGTTCCCTTCTGAGGTAATATATCCAACAAATATTCGCTTTCCAGCTGAATAAAAGCTTCCCGGACAGGGGTTCTGCTTACATTTAACAACACTGAAATATCTTTTTCTGATAAGGCACTACCTGGAAATAACCTTAAATTCATGATATTTTCTTTCAAACATCGATAAACATATTCACGGGTTGACTCGTAAGGCAATCGTTCCGTTATAACGATATCCATAAGATACTCCCATCTTTTTGTACTAGTATACCAGTTTTTAACTGCACATCCAACTTTCGATTACTTAAGTAACATCCAGAACGCCAAATACTCCGGCGTCCTATTCTCATAACTTAAAATACCCTAAAGAAAACTTAGCTGACCAAGCGCAGACCAATTGCACTACTAGAAGAAATTTGAAAGAATTATTAACTAAAGTTACGCTTTTTCTAGCAGAACAAAAGAAACAACCTCAAATTAATGAGGTTATTTCTTCTTTATCAGCTTACTAACATAAAGCATTATTTTAACTCTTTGTAATAATCATTAAGGCGTCTTATTCCAGAATAGAGACAAACCAGGTTTTCTGGCACCTGGCTTGTTGCTTTTGAGATCGTTTTGTTTGTTAACCATAAGAAGATCCAATTTAAAGAGTTTCTACCACCAAAAGCCCCCCCAGAATGGACGCCAAAATGGAACACCAAAACCGAATCCCCAACCCCATGGTCCAAAGAACATATCATTCACCTCCAAACTCCTCATTACTATAATATGGAAATTGCAATGACATGTTCTAGTTGGGGACAAAAATTATCTCTCCGTCTGAATAGCCACGATGCTTGAGGCGCCATATTTGTCCCTCAGACGCGGTTTTTCAATCTTACCTGTGGGGTTTCTGGGAACTTGGTCAAAAATAACTTTGCGCGGACGTTTGTAACGCGGCAACGGAACACAGAACGATAATATTTCTTCTTCACTGCACTGACATCCCGATTTAAGTTCGATGATCGCTACAGCAATTTCGCCCAAACGCTGATGGGGCAACCCAATCACCCCAACATCCTTGATGGCTTGATGAGTACGAAGAAAATCTTCAATTTGAACAGGGTAGATATTCTCTCCGCCGCTGATAATCACGTCTTTTTTGCGGTCAACCAAATAGATAAATCCCTCTTCGTCCATCCGAGCCATATCTCCTGTAAACAGCCAGCCATTTTGGAGGGCAGCTGCTGTTGCTTCAGGATCATTGTAGTAACATTTCATAACACCCGGGCCTTTGACCACTAATTCGCCTACCTGGCCCTGAACTACATCACATCCATTCTCGTCAGTTATCTTGACCTCCCAATTATGGCCAGGTATTCCAATAGCAGCAACTTTATGGATGTTTTCCACGCCCAAATGGACACAGCCCGGACCGATGGATTCGCTTAAACCGTAATTTGTATCATAGAGATGATTGGGAAACAGCTTCTTCCAACGACGAATTAAGCTAGGCGGAACCGGCTGTGCACCGATATGCATTAATCGCCACTGGCTGATTTCATAATCTTCCAGCCTAATCTCTCCTCTGTCGATGGAATCGAGAATATCTTGAACCCAGGGAACCAAAAGCCAGACAATCGTAATTTTTTCCTCTGATACCGTTTTAAGGATCCAATCAGGCTTTACTCCGCGCAAGATTACGGCTTTGCTTCCGGAGAGCAAACTTCCAAACCAGTGCATCTTGGCACCGGTATGATAAAGCGGAGGAATCAACAAAAAATTATCTTCCCTAGTTTGCTTATGATGCTCTAATTCCGTATAACATGCGGAAATCAGGCTGCGGTGATTATGCAGAATAGCTTTGGGAAACCCAGTTGTCCCCGACGAGAAGTAGACTACGGCATCATCATCGTCCTTAAGAACGATCTCCGGTGCTTCAGAGGAACAATTAGCAGTCAGGCGGTCATAATTTTCGGCAAAGGAAGGACGGTCTTCTCCAGCAAAAAACAATGTTTTCACTCTGGGTATCTGGTCGTAAATCGTTTCTACCCGCCCGATAAATTCAGGACCAAAAATTAAAACAACGGCTTCGGACAAGTCGAGACAGTATTTAATTTCCTCAGCCGTGTAGCGAAAGTTTAACGGTACTACGACAGCTCCAGTTTTCAGTATTCCAAAATATATGGGCAGCCACTCCAGGCAATTCATGAGCAAAATAGCAACCTTGTCTCCTTTTTTTATTCCCCTCTTTAACAGAAGATTGGCCAACCGATTTGCTTTCTCTTCAAAAATTCCCCAAGTCATTTCACGACGATATTCGCCCAACGGGCTATTTTCAATCAATTCATACTCACGCCAAGTGACATTGTGACGTTCTTGCAAATCCAGATTAATTTCCTTAAGACACAGTTCCTTTCCATACAACTGAGCATTGCGCGATAGAAGTTCTGTAATGGGCATTTTCTGTTCCTCCTGTTTTCTCATCCTTGGCTCCAAAGACACCCAGCCAATCCACACTACAGGAGTTGCAGTGTATCGATCAGCTCGTCCGCTTATTGTCACGGCCAGCGGCTGCCTTGTTTCACTTATGTTAGAAGCCAAAGACACTGTCTTCGTATGTATTAGTCCTTCTTGCCACATACAACCGAAGGTTATATTTTCCGATTGTCGACCAAAATAAATCGAATTTCTAAAATTCCAATCCGCTGGCAAGCAGAATATAAGCTAGGGCAGATACTACCAAGGTTAAAGCAATTGAAAACAAAAAGGCAACTCTGATAACTTTGTTTTCTTCTCCTAACTTGTCAATGGAGGCTGCCGCGTTTTGCAGCTTAGCCGGAGAAATAACACTTGCCAGCCCGCCGCCGAATGCCAAAGCTGCGGTAATTAGGATAAGTCCGTAGACATTCATTTTTAAGTTCTGACCAGTGGTCAACGTATATTTGGCAAACATACCGATGGTCGAAGCTTCACTTCCGGTAATAAAACCTCCCAGCAAACCAATAAACCCGGTAACGGCTCCATAGGCAGAGTGAAACGTTTGGGCAGAAGAGTCGGCCAACAGGGTAATCATGCTTTTTACAGCATATCCCTTCTTCGCCATATCATAGCCGGACATATTCATTAACTCACCAATGGCAAAGAAGATTGCCGCCGAAAATACCGGGCGGGGAGCCCGTTTACTCCAAACTTGGAGAGTTTCTTTCAACTGGGTAGACGTCGGACGCAAAAAAATCATAGAAACAACTGTACTGACGAAAATCCAAGTATAAGCGTTCCACAAAGCTCTAGTTGCAATAGGAGAACCATCTGCCGTGATTCCGGTCACCGAAAGCAGAGCAGTACGGTAAAGATAATCAAATATTGGCTTAGGTATGTTTAAAGCAAGAATGGTGACAATTAACAATATCCAGGGCATAAGGGCTTTCCACAGTGGATATTCTTTTTCGTAGGCCAGCTCTTCCGGAGTTAACTTGCTTTTGTCAATAATCTTCCGGCCGGTAACCAGCAAATAGATAATCATAGCCACGATGACCCCGAGACCGCAAAATATCCCCGTGAGCGTAACAAAATTATCGTACCGGTTTGTAACAAAAGACACAATCCCAATGACGATACCGGTAATGAGGCAAGGCAGCCACCCTTGTTTAACTGCCTTCCATTGACCCGCAATCCACAACATACAGAATCCAATGAGAGTTGAAACTATAGGAAGAAACATAAAAAAGACCCTGCCCGCATCACTAAGAGTGATCGGCGCATGACCCAGTTTCGTGAAAAATCCGTTGGCAATATCAACGAACACGACAACCGGCGCACCTAGCAGGGCATAGGTACAAAGGGAATCATAACCTATTGACGGAAGGGCTATTGCAACATAGGTTGAATAGCCCATCGCGATAAGAATTGGAGGAAGAAGGGATACAGGAGTTGCTCCCACAGCAACCATTAAGGTGCCAAAACCAACATTAATCAACATAATTTGGATAGCTTGATTTTCACTGGCTATTGTTTTGATAAATATGATAACTCTTTTAAGGGCCCCCGTCCTTTCCATATAGGCCATTTGAAGTAGTGAAGTGAGCACAATAAGAGATACGGGAAAGGATTTAATAAGCCCTGCAACAGTTGAACGGAGGATAACCTCCGGTGAAGTTCTAAAAAAGAGATACGCAATCACTGAAACGGCCAGCCAACCTATGATCCCACTAATATCTGCAGATTTCTTTCCAATCACGAGCATGCAAAATATGATTGCTATTGGTAAAATTGTCAGCAATAGAGACACATTAGTATTAACTTCTCCCATACTACCATCCTCCAAATTTTAATTGTAATGCCCTGCCTATTCTACCGTCCTGGGACATTCTCTGATTTCTATGTTAACAGCGCTGGATTAGATATCTAATCCAGCCTGGAATGCCCTTAAATTTACCTCAAGCAATTTTGCTGGAACCAGATCCTGTATGACCTCCTGCCAAGGAATATCCTTCAGGTCTAAAACATTCACTAAGGCCCCGAGCAGAACAATATTCTGCGTCTTAACGTTGCCGGCTTGTTCGGCAATAGCTACAGCTTTCAGCGTGACTACATGATCAACTGCTTTTTGCAGATTTTCGATGATACCTTGGGGATAGGCTTCTGCACCTGAGAGAACTGTTTGGGAATAAATCTCGTGATCATTAAGAATTATGGTTCCGCCAAGCTTCAAATGGTCGATATACCTCAGCGCTTCAACCTTTTCAAAGGCTACTAAGACATCTGCTTCCCCTTTATCAATAATGGGTGATGCTACTTTTTTACCGAAAATAATATGCGTCGTAACGCTTCCGCCTCTTTGTGCCATACCGTGGATTTCTGACATTTTCACATCATAACCGGCCCTTAGTAATCCTTCGGCGAGAATTTTTGAGGTGAGAATCGTTCCTTGACCGCCAACTCCAACAAGCATTACCTTCTTATTCATATTATTCACCCACCTTAACAATCGCATCGAATTTACATACCTGTTGGCACACCGTACAACCGTTGCACTGGACTTCATCGATTACCATCTTATCATCTTTAACGGCGATCGCTACACAACCGGTTTTTAAGCAGGCCTTGCAATTTTTACATTTCTCAGTATCAATATAACAATATTGTCCCGCTCTCTCTTTCTGGACTTCTTTGATCAAAGCACAGGGACGCTTAGTGACAACAACGAAAAGTTCTTGAGAGTCATAGGCTTCCTGCAAGGCTTTCTCAGTTTCCTCCAGCTTATAAGGATCAACCACCCGAATGTTCTCCGGTTTTACCCCTACCGCCTTGACAATGTTAACCAAATCAATAACAGGTGCTTCCTCACCCATCAGAGTCTTGCCTGTGCCGTGGTTTTGTTGATGTCCCGTCATCGCCGTAATGCTGTTATCCAAAATGAGGACAGCCATGTTGCTTTTACTGTAAACCGCATCCATCAAGCCAGTAATACCGGAATGGAAGAAGGTAGAGTCTCCTATAACGCCGAACACTTTTTCTTTCCGGCCACCTTTTTGATTAGCTTTTTCAAAGCCGATACCGGCGGAGATTCCTGCCCCCATACAAATTACCGTATCCAGAATATTTAAGGGCGGGACCATTCCCAGGGTATAACATCCGATATCTCCGGTAACAACAATATTTTTTAATTTCTTCAGAGCCAAAAATAACGGACGATGCGGACAACCCGCGCAAAGCACCGGCGGTCGTTTGGTCGCCTGTTGCTCAACTTGATAACCTGGGGATGCTTTCTGTCCAAGCAGGGCACTTCGAATAATTCCCGAATTCAGCTCCCCGCAGATTGGAAGTGATTCTTTGCCCAGGCATTGAATACCCAATGATTTTACGTGCTGCTCCAGATATGGATCATTTTCTTCAATGACATAGACCGTTTCCACCTGGGCCGCAAATTCCTTAATCATTTTGTCCGGAAGAGGATAGGTCATCCCAAGTTTTAAATAAGAAGCATTCTCTCCAAAAACCTCTTGGGCGTGAAGATAGGAGATCCCACTGGTGATGATCCCAATTTTCTTATTGCCCCATTCAATCTTATTAAACGGACAAGCTTCTGAATATGCTTTAGCCTTTTTAAGCTTTTCTTCAACAATGGGATGCCGTTGTAAGGCGTTCCCCGGAGCCATGACATATTTGGCAGGATCCTTAGTATAAGTTTTTAAGCCGACTTCTTTTCTCTCACCGAGGTTTTCGATAACACTTTTACTATGGCACACCCTGGTTGTTACCCTAAAAAGTACCGGTGTATCATATTCTTCACTTAGTTCGAAGGCCGCTTTAATAAAATCAAGACATTCCTGACTGTCGGAAGGTTCCAGCATAAGCACCTTAGCATGGGGAGCTACCCAGCGGTTATCCTGCTCATTTTGGGAACTGTGCAGTCCAGGGTCATCTGCCGTTATAACC
>JGI2924J29684_1077358_pt1 | contig 16209 bp, 14 predicted proteins | sample BenlonsequencITS_FD_29684 | JGI IMG/M metagenome (IMG submission 29684)
AACGATACGTGAAAGGAACAACAAGATGGATGAGCAGTTAAAACAAAGCGCCCTTGATTTCCACGAATTTCCGGTACCAGGTAAAATTCAGGTTTCTCCGACTAAGCCCCTTGCCACCCAGCGCGATCTGGCGTTGGCTTACTCGCCAGGCGTAGCGGCGCCCTGCCTGGAAATTGAAAAAGACCCGTTGGCAGCCTACAAATACACCGCGCGCGGCAACCTTGTGGCGGTCATTTCCAATGGTACAGCGGTGCTTGGCTTAGGCAACATCGGCGCGCTGGCCGGCAAGCCAGTCATGGAAGGCAAAGGCGTTCTGTTTAAAAAATTCGCCGGCATCGACGTGTTTGACATTGAAGTCGACGAGCTTGACCCGGACAAATTCATCAACGTGGTTGCAGCGCTGGAGCCCACCTTCGGCGGTGTTAACCTCGAAGATATTAAAGCGCCGGAATGTTTCTATATCGAACAGAAACTGCGCGAGCGCATGAACATCCCGGTCTTCCATGACGACCAGCACGGAACGGCAATCATCAGTACTGCCGCTATTCTTAATGGCTTGCGAGTGGTGGAGAAAAACATTTCCGACGTGCGGATGGTGGTCTCCGGCGCAGGGGCGGCGGCAATCGCCTGTATGAACCTGCTGGTCGCGTTGGGAATGCAAAAGCACAACATCGTGGTTTGCGACTCTAAAGGCGTCATTTACAAAGGCCGTGAGCCGAATATGGCGGAGACCAAAGCGGCCTATGCGGTAGACGACAGTGGCAAACGCACGCTGGATGATGTCATTGACGGCGCGGATATTTTCCTCGGCTGTTCAGGCCCGAAAGTGCTGACTCAGGAGATGGTGAAGAAAATGGCCCGCGCGCCAATGATTCTGGCGCTGGCCAACCCGGAACCGGAAATTCTGCCGCCGCTGGCGAAAGAAGTGCGTCCGGACGCCATCATCTGTACCGGTCGCTCCGACTATCCGAACCAGGTTAATAACGTGTTGTGCTTCCCGTTTATCTTCCGCGGCGCTCTGGACGTCGGCGCGACGGCGATCAACGAAGAGATGAAACTGGCGGCGGTCCATGCGATTGCCGAGCTGGCACACGCCGAACAGAGCGAAGTGGTGGCCTCGGCCTATGGCGATCAGGATCTGAGCTTTGGCCCGGAATACATTATTCCGAAACCGTTCGACCCGCGTCTGATTGTCAAAATCGCTCCGGCGGTCGCGAAAGCGGCAATGGATTCCGGCGTGGCGACGCGCCCGATTGCTGACTTTGATGCCTATATCGATAAGCTGACCGAGTTTGTCTACAAAACCAACCTGTTCATGAAGCCGATCTTCTCGCAGGCACGTAAAGATCCGCAGCGCGTAGTGCTGCCGGAAGGGGAAGAGGCGCGCGTGCTGCACGCGACCCAGGAGTTGATAACTCTGGGACTGGCGAAGCCCATCCTGATCGGTCGTCCGAGCGTGATCGAAATGCGCATCCAGAAACTGGGGTTGCAGATCAAAGCGGGCGTTGATTTCGAGATAGTTAATAATGAATCCGATCCGCGCTTCAAAGAGTACTGGAGCGAGTATTACCAGATCATGAAGCGTCGCGGGGTAACTCAGGAACAGGCGCAGCGTGCGATGATTGGCAACCATACGGCCATTGGCGCGATCATGGTGCAGCGTGGGGAAGCGGATGCGATGATCTGCGGCACCATTGGCGACTATCATGAGCATTTCGGCGTGGTGAAGGCGGTATTTGACTACCGTGACGGCGTGCATACGGCAGGGGCGATGAACGCCTTACTGCTGCCAAGCGGCAACACTTTTATTGCCGATACCTATGTTAACGAAGATCCGACGCCGGAACAGTTGGCGGAGATCACCGTGATGGCGGCGGAAACCGTTCGTCGCTTTGGTATTGAGCCGAAAGTCGCGCTGTTGTCGCACTCTAACTTCGGTTCCTCAAATTCACTATCTGCCAGCAAAATGCGCGAAACCCTTGAGCGGGTGCGCGAACGAGCGCCCGATCTGATGATTGACGGTGAGATGCACGGCGATGCGGCGTTGGTGGAAAGTATTCGTAATGACCGGATGCCGGATAGCTCGTTGAAGGGGGCCGCTAATATTCTGGTGATGCCGAATATGGAAGCCGCCCGCATTAGTTACAACTTACTACGCGTCTCCAGCTCCGAAGGCGTCACGGTCGGCCCGGTACTGATGGGCGTGTCTAAACCAGTACATGTATTAACGCCAATCGCCTCTGTTCGCCGTATTGTGAATATGGTGGCGTTGGCCGTGGTTGAAGCGCAAACCACGCCGCTTTAATAACGCATTACTCTCTTCTGGCGCAGGTTCTCCTGCGCTTTTTTATGCGCCGCAGCGATAATAATCATTTATATAATTTATTATAATGATATTTGTCTTATTAAAAACAATTAAATAACATTAATAAGCCACTTTAGCGTAAGTATGGCTTAAATTATATTTTCGAGATAATCAATAATGACATTTTATTTATTTCAATGATAATTAAAATATAATTTTACATTTCTTCATTCGAGGCGGGTATCGTTAATGAAAGCTGACCATTTACAACAATAGCGACGGGTTTATAGTAGTCTGGCACGGGCAAATCTATGATCATTAACTCATAAGGGTCTGCGCCACTACCCACTTTTTTATTATCCTTTACCTCAAAGACGCTTACTGCTTAGATCATTTTTTTGCGCTCTTATCGTCATACTCTCGTATTGCGGGAGATGAATTATATGGAGCTATTATTATGGACTTTACGTTTTCTCCGAGACAGCTGGCAATCGCTATTGCCGCTGCTATCCCGCTAGCCGTCAGCGCTGCCGAAACACCGATGGTGGCGACATCTCAGAATGGTTTTGCCGGATATGACCATCCCAATCAATATATCGGCGTGTCGACCACGAAATTGGCGGACAATATGATGCCGGTGATTTCTCATCCCACACAGGAGAGAGAAACGCGGCAAAAGCTGGCCGATATAGAGAAAAAAACGGGTAAAAAACCGAATATTGTCGTGTTTATTCTTGATGATGTAGGCTGGATGGATGTCGGTTTTAACGGCGGCGGGGTCGCGGTTGGCAACCCGACGCCGGATATTGATGCGGTAGCCAGCCAGGGGCTTATCCTGACATCGGCCTATTCTCAGCCCAGCTCCTCGCCGACTCGCGCTACGATCATGACCGGGCAATATTCCGTCCACCATGGGATTTTAATGCCGCCGATGTATGGTATGCCGGGAGGGCTGGAAGGCCTGACAACGCTGCCGCAATTACTGCACGAACAGGGCTATGTGACCCAGGCTATCGGTAAATGGCACATGGGGGAAAATACCGGTTCGCAGCCGCAGAACGTTGGATTTGACGATTTCCGTGGTTTTAACTCCGTTTCTGATATGTACACCGAATGGCGCGATCCGAATATGAACCCGGAAGTGGCGCTCAGTCCTTCACGCTATCAATACATTAAAAACCTGCCATTCGATAAAAATGATGTCCATGCCGTGCGCGGCGGTAAGCAGGAGGCGGTTGCCGAAATTACGCCGAAATACATGGAAGATCTTGATCAACGCTGGATGAAATATGGTGTTGACTTTATTAATAAAATGGCGAAAAACGATAAACCGTTTTTCCTCTATTACGGCACGCGCGGCTGTCATTTTGATAACTATCCTAACGCCCATTATGCGGGACGCTCGCCAGCGCGTACCTCGTATAGCGATTGCATAGTAGAGATGAATGACGTCTTTGCGAATTTGTACCGTGCGCTTGAAACGAGCGGCCAACTGGATAACACGCTGATTGTGTTCACGTCTGATAATGGACCGGAAGCTGAAGTTCCGCCGCATGGCCGGACGCCGTTCCGCGGCGCTAAAGGTTCGACGTGGGAAGGCGGCGTGCGCGTGCCAACCTTTGTTTACTGGAAGGGGATGATCCAGCCGCGTAAATCCGATGGTATTGTCGATTTAGCGGATTTGTTCCCGACCAGCCTTTCGTTAGCCGGGCATCCGGGAGCGGAACTGGCGAAACTGGTGCCTTCAAAAACCTTTATTGATGGCGTTGACCAGTCCTCTTTCTTCCTGGGGACAAACGGCCAGTCTAACCGTAAAGCGGAACACTATTTCCTCAATGGTGAACTGTCGGCGGTACGTATTGATGAGTTTAAATATCATTTGCTTATCCAGCAGCCTTTCGCTTTCACGCAAACTGGCTATCAGGGCGGATTCACTGGCGCCATTACAAAAACAGCAGGTACGACAATCTTTAACCTTTATACTAATCCTCAGGAAGACGATAGCGTAGGCGTAAGACATATCCCTATGGGCGTCCCTTTACAGACTGAAGTCCATAATTACATGGAAATTCTGAAAAAATATCCGCCGAAAGTACAAATTAAATTGTAATACGCGATATATGAATAACCCGCCTTTACGAGGCGGGCTAATTTTACTTATCGCTTCTGGCGTAATGTAAATGAGCATGCATAATATCGCTGGCCGGACGTCCCATTGCCATCAAATCAGCCATTGCTTTCAGATAGGGAGGTAAATGCTGGAAATAAGCGCGAAACCCTGCGCATAAATAATTGAGTCCGGGCTTACCCTCTTTTGTTAATGCAAAACGGTGTTTAGGGCAACCGCCCCAGCAGGCGCGTAGTACCGGGCATTGCCGACACTGCTCAGGTAGCGTTGCATATTTATCTTTGCCAAACGCCTCCTGCTGTGGGGAGTCCAACATAGCGGCAAACGTCTGTTCGTTAAGATTGCCTAAATGGAACTGCGGATAAACGTAATGATCGCAGGCATAGACATCGCCATTATGCTCGACCACCACCGAACGCCCGCAGGTCGGTTGGTGGTGGCAGACCGTTCCCGGCGCGCCAACGAAATTCGCGAATGCCCATTCGATATTCATGACGAACACCTTACCGACATCGCGTGTGATCCACCTGTCAAAAACGGCGCACAGAAACCGACCATAGTCTTCGGGAATAACAGACCAGTCGGTTAATGTACCGTAGGCGTCGCCCGGCGCGTGTAGCGTCAGCCCCGATTGCTGCGCAGATTCATCGGCCAGACGTTCGACGACGGGGATAAACTGAATAAACTCCACGCCGCTGGCGACGAAAAAATCATAAATTTTTTCCGCCGAGCGAGCGCTGCGTCGGTTAACGCAGGCCAGTACGTTGTACTCTACGCCATGTTGCTGGAGCAGGGCCAACGCCCGCATGACCAGTTTATGCGTTGGACGTCCGCCTTTCGTCAACCGGTATTCATTATGAATCTCTTCAGGCCCATCGAGCGACAGTCCGATCAGGAAATGGTGGCGGACAAAGAACTCACACCACGCATCGTCCAGTAGAACGCCATTAGTTTGAAAACTATTGGAGATCTGCCGTCCTGCGCCATATTTGGCCTGTAACGCGACGGCGTGACGATAAAATTCCAGCCCCAATAATGTGGGTTCGCCGCCCTGCCAGGTAAAGGCGACTTCCGCCTCCGGCGCGACAGACGCAATGTAATCACGGACGTAGCGCTCCAGCATGGCGTCAGTCATTCTTGGTTGCGGCGTATGGTTATACAGAGCGTGCTTTTCAAGATAAAAGCAGTAGGCGCAGTTGAGATTACAGTCTGAACCGCTGGGCTTCGCCATGGCATGAAAGGCTTGGGTGGGAATATTCTGGAGCATATTGCGCTTACCCTTACTTATTTCACTGAATCTGTACTATGCAGAAATCGAGTGATACGAATTATTTTTATCGATGGTAGTAATACAAAGAATATCCGGTGAGGCATTTATTGCGGAAAAGGCTTGAATTCAGAATTACGCCTGAAAATGTGATGTACCACGATATTTATCGTTAACACCTTCGACAGAAGTCACTTTTATTTTCTTTTTCTTAGTGATCTACCTCACCTTTTACATCACCTTGCCGAATTTTGTTATTTACTCCGACAAAAAATTGCCACGATGACGGCAGTTTCAGTGGAGACGGTGAGCAATGAATAAAGAACGCATTATTCAGGAATTTGTGCCGGGCAAACAGGTCACGCTGGCGCATCTCATTGCGCACCCTGGTGAAGAACTGGCGAAAAAGATCGGCGTTCCCGATGCTGGCGCGATTGGCATTATGACCTTAACGCCGGGGGAAACGGCCATGATCGCGGGTGATTTAGCGATGAAGGCTGCTGATGTACACATCGGTTTTCTCGACAGATTTAGCGGCGCGCTGGTGATTTATGGCACCGTCGGCGCAGTAGAAGAAGCGCTATTACAGACGGTCAGCGGGCTGGGGCGATTATTAAACTTCACCCTGTGTGAGTTAACAAAAAGTTAATTGGTGGCGGTAATGAAACGTATTGCTTTTGTCGGCGCGGTCGGTGCCGGAAAGACAACGCTTTTTAACGCGTTACGGGGAAATTATTCCCTCGCCAGAAAAACGCAGGCCGTGGAATTTAATGATCATGGCGATATCGATACACCGGGGGAATATTTTAGCCATCCCCGTTGGTATCACGCCTTAATTACCACGTTGCAGGATGTGGACACGCTGATTTATGTCCACGCGGCAAACGATAAAGAAAGTCGCTTACCTGCCGGGTTATTGGATGTTGGAACCCGTAAACGACATATCGCCGTCATCAGCAAAACGGACATGCCGGATGCCGACATCGCCGCTACGCGGCAGTTGCTTTGTGAGATTGGATTCCGGGAGCCGATTTTCGAGCTCAACGGCCACGACCCGCAAAGCGTGCGGCAGTTGGTGGATTATCTGGCGGCTCTCAGTGAACAGGAGGAAGAGGCAGGTGAAAAAACTTATCACAGCTAACGATATTCGTGCGGCCCACGCCCGCGGCGAACAGGCGATGTCGGTAGTACTGCGCGCCAGCATTATTACCCCGGAGGCTCGCGAAGTGGCGGAGCTCCTGGGCTTCACGATTACCGAATGCGACGAGTCCGTCCCGGCATCCACATCGACGCAAGCGTGTAAAAGCGAAAGCCAGCGCATTCGGGAAGCCATCATCGCGCAGCTCCCGGAAGGGCAGTTTACTGAAAGCCTGGTGGCGCAGTTGATGGAAAAAGTGCTGAAGGAAAAGCAGTCGCTGGAACTGGGGACGATGCAGCCGAGCTTTACCTCCGTCACGGGTAAAGGCGGCGTGAAAGTCATTGACGGCAGCAGCGTGAAATTTGGCCGCTTCGACGGCGCCGAGCCGCACTGCGTCGGCTTAACCGATCTGGTTACAGAGCAGGACGGCAGCAGCATGGCCGCCGGGTTTATGCAGTGGGACAACGCCTTTTTCCCGTGGACGCTGAACTACGACGAAATCGACATGGTGCTGGAGGGCGAACTGCACGTACGCCATGAAGGCGAAACCCTAATTGCCAAAGCCGGAGATGTGATGTTCATCCCTAAAGGTTCCAGCATTGAATTTGGCACGCCAACGTCCGTGCGCTTTCTGTACGTCGCCTGGCCTGCGAACTGGCAATCCGTATGAACGATTTCATCACCGAAACGTGGCTCAGAGCGAATCATACGCTCAGCGAAGGATCGGAGATCCATCTGCCCGCTGATGCACGACTGACGCCCTCGGCCCGGGAATTGCTGGAAAGCCGCCGCCTGCGCATTAAGTTTCTGGATCAGCAAGGCCGGCTGTTTGTCGATGATGACGAACAGCAACCGCAGTCGGTTCATGGCTTAACCAGCAGCGATACGTACCCACAGGCCTGCTGTGAACTGTGCCGCCAGCCGGTGGTGAAAAAGCCCGATACGCTGACCCATCTGACGGCGGACAAAATGGTCGCCAAAAGCGACCCGCGCCTCGGCTTTCGCGCCGCGCTCGACGGCGCCATCGCGCTTACCGTGTGGCTGCAAATCGAGCTGGCGGAGCTGTGGCAGCCGTGGCTTTTGGATATCCGCTCGCGGCTGGGCAACATTATGCGCGCCGACGCGCTGGATGAGCCGCTGGCGGCGCAGTCTATCGTCGGGCTGAGCGAGGATGAACTGCATCGGCTTTCCCACCAGCCGCTGCGCTATCTCGACCACGATCACCTGGTGCCGGAGGCCAGCCACGGTCGCGATGCGGCGCTGCTTAATCTGCTGCGAACCAAAGTACGCGAAACGGAAACCCTCGCCGCGCAGGTGTTTATTACCCGTAGTTTTGACGTATTACGTCCGGACATTTTGCAGGCGCTGAACCGTCTTTCCAGCACGGTTTACGTGATGATGATTTTGAGCGTGGCGAAACATCCGCTGACGGTCGCCCAAATTCAACAACGACTGGGAGGGGATCAATGATCATTGAACGTGCCCGCGAACTGGCATTACGCGCCCCTGCCAGGGTGGTCTTCCCGGATGCGCTGGACGAACGTGTACTCAAAGCGGCGCATTACCTGCAACAGCATGGCCTGGCACGCCCCATTCTGGTCGCCAGCCCGTTTGTGCTGCGTCAGTTTGCCCTCAGCCATCGTATGGCGCTGGATGGCATTCAGGTTATCGCCCCCCCTGGCAACCTGCCAATGCGCGAAAGCTTTGCGCAGCGCTGGCTTGCCCGCGCCGGAGAAAAAACGCCGTCGGACGCGGTGGAAAAGCTTAACGACCCGCTGATGTTCGCCGCCGCGATGGTGAGCGCGGGTGATGCCGATGTGTGTATCGCGGGCAATCTCTCCTCGACGGCGAACGTGCTGCGCGCAGGACTGCGGGTGATTGGTCTGCAACCCGGCTGCCAGACATTGTCGTCTATTTTCCTGATGCTGCCGCAGTACGCCGGTCAGGCATTAGGGTTCGCTGATTGCAGCGTAGTGCCGCAGCCGACGGCGGCGCAACTGGCGGATATCGCTATCGCCAGCGCCGACACCTGGCGGGCCATTACCGGCGAAGAGCCGCGCGTGGCGATGCTGTCATTTTCAAGCAACGGCAGCGCCCGTCACCCCAATGTTGCCAACGTGCAGCAGGCGACAGAGATCGTTCGCGAACGTGCGCCGCAACTGCTTGTGGACGGTGAATTGCAGTTTGACGCCGCTTTCGTGCCGGAGGTTGCCGCGCAAAAAGCGCCTGACAGCCCGCTACAAGGCCGCGCCAATGTGATGATTTTCCCATCGCTGGAGGCGGGCAATATTGGCTACAAAATCGCCCAGCGCCTGGGGGGATATCGCGCTGTGGGGCCGCTAATTCAGGGACTTGCCGCGCCGCTTCACGACCTCTCCCGCGGCTGTAGCGTGCAGGAAATTATCGAACTGGCGTTGGTGGCAGCCGTGCCGCGCCAGGCTGACGTAAGCAGTGAAAGCCGCTTACAAACACTGGTTGAATGAACGGTCCCGTTCTGGACCCCTTTAATGAGAGGAAAACACGATGGAAGCATTAGGAATGATTGAAACCCGGGGCCTGGTTGCGCTGATTGAGGCCTCAGATGCGATGGTAAAAGCCGCACGCGTGAAGCTGGTCGGCGTGAAGCAGATTGGCGGCGGTTTGGTCACGGCGATGGTGCGTGGCGACGTCGCAGCGTGCAAAGCCGCAACGGATGCAGGCGCCGCTGCGGCGCAGCGCATTGGCGAGCTGGTCTCGGTACACGTGATCCCGCGTCCGCACGGCGATCTGGAAGAGGTGTTCCCGATCAGCTTCAAAGGCGACAGCAACATTTGATGGTAGGCCGGATAAGACGCGTAGCGTCGCCATCCGGCATTAATGCGCGCCATTGCCTGATGGTGCGCAGATTCAAGGCCTACGACCCAACGGGCAATCCACGGAGGCGGATATGAAACTGGCAGTCGTCACAGGACAAATCGTGTGTACCGTCCGCCATCAGGGACTGGCGCATGACAAATTGCTGATGGTGGAAATGATCGATGCTAAGGGCAACCCCGACGGGCAGTGCGCTGTCGCTATCGACAGTATCGGGGCGGGAACCGGGGAGTGGGTACTGCTGGTCAGCGGTAGCTCCGCACGTCAGGCGCATCGTAGCGAATTATCACCGGTCGATCTGTGCGTCATTGGCATCGTCGATGAAGTGGTGGCTGGCGGAAAAGTGGTTTTCCATAAATAGGACTGAGCATCATGAATCAACAGGATATTGAACAGGTGGTGAAAGCGGTGCTGCTAAAAATGCAGGATAGCAGCAAGCCCACCAGTACCGTTCATGAGATGGGCGTTTTTGCCTCCCTGGATGACGCAGTGGCGGCAGCAAAACTGGCCCAGCAGGGGCTAAAGAGCGTGGCGATGCGCCAGCTTGCCATTCATGCCATTCGCGAGGCGGGCGAAAAACATGCCCGAGAATTAGCGGAACTTGCCGTCAGCGAAACCGGCATGGGACGCGTTGACGATAAATTTGCCAAAAACGTCGCTCAGGCGCGCGGCACGCCCGGTGTTGAGTGTCTCTCCCCGCAGGTGCTGACCGGCGATAACGGCCTGACGCTGATTGAAAATGCGCCGTGGGGCGTGGTGGCCTCGGTCACGCCGTCCACCAACCCGGCGGCAACGGTCATTAATAACGCTATCAGCCTGATTGCCGCAGGCAACAGCGTGGTGTTTGCCCCGCATCCGGCAGCGAAAAAGGTCTCTCAGCGGGCAATCACCCTGCTCAATCAGGCGGTAGTCGCCGCCGGCGGCCCGGAAAATCTGCTGGTCACTGTGGCGAACCCGGATATCGAAACCGCCCAGCGGCTGTTCAAGTACCCCGGTATTGGCCTGCTGGTGGTGACTGGCGGCGAAGCGGTGGTGGACGCGGCGCGCAAACATACTAATAAACGCCTGATTGCCGCCGGAGCCGGTAATCCGCCAGTGGTGGTGGATGAGACCGCAGACCTGTCGCGTGCCGCGCAGTCCATCGTCAAAGGCGCGTCGTTTGACAACAACATCATCTGCGCCGACGAAAAAGTGCTGATTGTGGTCGATAGCGTCGCCGACGAGCTAATGCGCCTGATGGAAGGTCAGCACGCGGTGAAACTGACCGCAGCCCAGGCCGAACAGCTCCAGCCGGTGCTGCTGAAGAATATCGATGAACGCGGTAAAGGTACCGTCAGCCGTGACTGGGTCGGTCGTGACGCGGGCAAGATCGCGGCCGCCATCGGCCTGAACGTGCCGCAGCAGACGCGCCTGTTGTTCGTTGAAACCCCGGCCAGCCATCCGTTTGCCGTCACTGAAATGATGATGCCGGTACTGCCGGTGGTGCGAGTCGCCAACGTCGAAGAAGCCATCGCTCTGGCGGTACAACTTGAAGGCGGTTGCCACCATACGGCGGCGATGCACTCGCGCAACATTGACAATATGAACCAGATGGCGAACGCCATCGACACCAGCATTTTCGTCAAAAACGGGCCGTGCATTGCCGGGCTTGGATTGGGCGGTGAAGGCTGGACCACCATGACTATCACTACGCCAACCGGCGAAGGCGTGACCAGCGCGCGTACCTTTGTACGGCTGCGTCGTTGTGTATTGGTGGATGCGTTTCGCATTGTATAAGGGATGACTCATGGCGCACGACGAACAACTCTGGCTCACCCCCAGACTGCAAAAAGCGGCGGCCCTGTGTCATCAGACGCCCGCCGCCAGTGACACACCGCTGTGGCTGGGGGTGGATTTGGGTACCTGTGACGTGGTGTCGATAGTGGTTGACTCTGACGCGCAGCCGGTGGCGGTGTGCCTTGACTGGGCGGACGTCGTGCGTGACGGCATCGTCTGGGATTTCTTCGGCGCGGTGACCATTGTGCGCCGCCATCTCGACACGCTTGAACAGCAGCTCGGCTGTCGCTTTACTCATGCGGCGACCTCGTTCCCGCCGGGCACCGACCCGCGTATTTCGATCAACGTGCTGGAGTCTGCCGGGCTAGAGGTCAGCCACGCACTGGATGAACCGACGGCGGTGGCGGATCTGCTGCAACTGGATAACGCGGGTGTGGTGGATATTGGCGGCGGTACTACCGGCATTGCCATCGTCAAACAGGGCAAGGTGACCTGGTCCGCCGATGAAGCCACTGGCGGACATCATATCTCCCTGACGCTGGCGGGCAACCGCCGTATTCCACTGGAAGAGGCGGAACAGTACAAGCGCAGCAATGCGCAGGAAATTTGGCCGATAGTGAAGCCAGTGTACGAAAAGATGGCGGAGATCGTCGCTCGGCATATTGCCGGGCAGGGAGTGACTGATTTATGGCTGGCGGGCGGTTCCTGTATGCAGCCGGGCGTGGAGGCGTTATTTCGCCAGCGTTTCCCGGAGTTACAGGTGCATTTACCGCAGCACAGCCTGTTTATGACCCCGCTGGCGATAGCCAATAGCGGGAGAGCGAAAGCGGAGGGACTCTATGCAAGCTGAACTGCAGACGGCGCTGTTTCAGGCATTCGACACCCTGAATCTGCAACGCGTGAAAACGTTCAGCGTACCGCCGGTCACGCTGTGCGGACTTGGGGCGCTCAGCGCCTGTGGACAGGAGGCGCAATCGCGAGGCTTAAGCCATCTGTTTGTGATGGTTGACAGTTTTCTGCATCAGGCGGGAATGACCGCGCCGCTGGCACGCAGCCTGGCGATGAAGGGCGTCGCGATGACGGTCTGGCCGTGCCCGCCGGGTGAACCGTGCATCACCGATGTCTGCGCGGCGGTGGCGCAACTGCGTGAGGCGGCATGCGACGGCGTAGTGGCCTTTGGCGGCGGTTCGGTGCTGGACGCGGCGAAAGCGGTCGCCCTGCTGGTGACTAACCCTGACCAGACGCTGAGCGCAATGACCGAGCGCAGTACATTACGCCCGCGTCTGCCGCTGATTGCGGTGCCGACCACCGCCGGAACCGGTTCAGAAACCACCAACGTGACGGTGATTATCGATGCGGCCAGCGGGCGCAAGCAGGTGCTGGCACACGCGTCGCTAATGCCGGATGTGGCGATTCTTGATGCTGCCGTGACCGAAGGCGTTCCGCCAAACGTGACGGCGATGACCGGTATTGATGCGTTGACTCATGCGATTGAGGCCTACAGCGCGCTCAACGCCACGCCGTTTACCGACAGCCTGGCGATTGGCGCGATAGCGATGATTGGCAAATCGCTGCCGAAAGCCGTGGGTTACGGCCACGATCTGACGGCGCGTGAAAATATGTTACTGGCCTCCTGTATGGCGGGAATGGCCTTTTCCAGCGCCGGTCTGGGACTGTGTCATGCGATGGCGCACCAGCCGGGGGCGGCGCTGCATATTCCGCACGGCCTGGCCAACGCCATGCTGCTGCCAACGGTCATGGGCTTTAACCGGATGGTATGCCGCGAACGCTTCAGTCAAATCGGTCGGGCGTTAACCAATAAGAAATCGGACGATCGCGATGCGATTGCGGCGGTGAGCGAGCTGATTGCCGAAGTGGGGCAGAGCAAACGGCTGGCTGACGCTGGTGCCAGACCCGAACACTACAGCGCATGGGCGCAGGCGGCGCAGGATGACATTTGTATGCGCACCAATCCACGAACCGCCAGCCAGGTACAGATCATCGAGTTGTACGTGGCGGCACAATAAAGAATATCAGGTCTATGAAAACACAGGGCAAATGGAGATAAAGCTATGGGAATTAACGAAATCATCATGTACATCATGATGTTCTTTATGCTGATTGCCGCCGTGGACAGAGTCCTGTCGCAGTTCGGCGGATCGGCGCGCTTCCTCGGTAAATTCGGCAAGAGTATCGAAGGGGCCGGCGGCCAGTTTGAAGAGGGCTTTATGGCGATGGGGGCGCTGGGTCTGGCGATGGTCGGTATGACCGCGCTGGCGCCGGTGCTGGCGCATGTACTGGGGCCGGTTATTATCCCGGTATACGAAATGCTGGGCGCAAACCCATCCATGTTCGCCGGTACGCTGCTGGCCTGTGATATGGGCGGATTCTTCCTCGCCAAAGAGCTGGCAGGCGGTGATGTGGCGGCATGGCTATACTCAGGGTTGATCCTGGGGTCGATGATGGGGCCGACCATTGTGTTCTCCATTCCGGTGGCGCTTGGCATTATCGAACCCTCTGACCGTCGTTACCTGGCGCTTGGCGTACTGGCGGGTATCGTTACTATTCCCATTGGTTGTATTGCGGGTGGTTTGATCGCCATGTACTCAGGCGTGCAAATCAACGGTCAGCCGGTGGAGTTTACCTTCACGCTTATCCTGATGAACATGATCCCGGTATTAATCGTCGCGGTGCTGGTGGCGCTGGGGCTGAAGTTTATCCCAGAAAAAATGATCAACGGTTTTCAGATCTTCGCCAAATTTCTGGTGGCGCTGATCACCATCGGTCTGGCGGCTGCGGTGGTCAAATTCCTGCTGGGTTGGGAGTTAATTCCGGGTCTTGACCCTATCTTTATGGCCCCTGGCGACAAACCAGGCGAAGTGATGCGCGCCATTGAAGTGATCGGCTCTATCTCCTGCGTGCTGCTCGGCGCCTACCCGATGGTGCTGTTGCTGACACGTTGGTTTGAAAAACCGTTGATGAATGTCGGTAAGCTGCTGAACGTAAATAATATTGCGGCGGCGGGCATGGTGGCGACCCTGGCGAACAATATCCCTATGTTCGGCATGATGAAGCAGATGGATACCCGCGGCAAAGTGATTAACTGCGCATTTGCCGTCTCTGCGGCGTTCGCGCTGGGCGACCATTTAGGCTTCGCCGCCGCCAATATGAACGCCATGATCTTCCCGATGATTGTCGGCAAGCTGATCGGCGGCGTGACGGCAATTGGCGTGGCGATGATGCTGGTGCCGAAAGATGACGCCGCACAGGTGAAAACCGAAGCGGAGGCGCAATCGTGAATACTCGCCAGCTACTGAGCGTCGGTATCGATATCGGCACCACCACCACGCAGGTGATCTTCTCGCGCCTGGAGTTGGTTAACCGTGCGGCGGTGTCGCAGGTGCCGCGCTACGAATTCATCAAACGCGACATTAGCTGGCAAAGCCCGGTCTTCTTTACGCCCGTGGATAAGCAGGGCGGTCTGAAAGAGGCAGAACTTAAAACGCTGATTCTGGCCCAGTATCAGGCCGCAGGCATCGCGCCTGAATCGGTGGACTCCGGGGCGATCATTATCACCGGCGAAAGCGCCAAAACCCGCAACGCCCGTCCGGCGGTCATGGCGCTCTCGCAGTCGCTGGGCGACTTTGTGGTCGCCAGCGCCGGGCCGCATCTGGAATCGGTCATTGCCGGTCACGGCGCCGGGGCGCAAAGCTTGTCTGAGCTGCGGATGTGTCGGGTGCTGAATATTGATATCGGCGGCGGCACGTCTAACTACGCGCTGTTTGACGCGGGAAAAGTCAGCGGCACCGCCTGCCTTAACGTCGGTGGTCGCCTGCTGGAAACCGACGGCCAGGGACGGGTGGTCCATGCGCATCAGCCAGGACAGCGGATTATCGATGAGGTTTTTGGCGCAGGCACCGATGCCCGCGCGTTGACCGTAGCGCAACTGGGACAGGCGGCGCGGCGGATGGCGGCTCTCATCGTTGAGGTTATCGCCGGTACGCTCACGCCGCTGGCGCAATCGCTGATGCAAACCGGGCTGCTGCCCGCCGATATTACGCCGGAGGTGATCACGCTGTCCGGCGGCGTCGGCGAATGTTATCGCCATCAGCCTGCCGACCCGTTCTGCTTTTCTGATATCGGGCCGCTGCTGGCGACCGCGCTGCATGAGCACCCGCGTCTGCGTGAGATGAACGTGCAGTTTCCGGCGCAAACCGTACGCGCCACGGTCATCGGCGCGGGGGCGCATACACTCTCGCTTTCCGGCAGCACTATCTGGCTGGAAAACGTTCAACTGCCGCTGCGCAACCTGCCGGTGGCGATCCCGCAGGATGATGCCGATCTGGTGAATGCCTGGCGGCAGGCGCTTCTCCAGCTCGATCTCGACCCGCAAACCGACGCTTACGTGCTGGCGCTTCCCGCCACGCTCCCAGTGCGTTACGCCGCATTACTCACGGTCATCGACGCGCTGACGGCTTTTGTCGCGCGTTATCCCAATCCGCATCCTCTGCTGGTGGTGGCCGAACAGGATTTGGGTAAAGCGCTGGGCATGTTATTGCGCCCACAGTTACCGCAACTTCCGCTGGCGGTCATCGATGAGGTGGTCGTGCGGGCGGGAGACTATATCGACATTGGTACGCCTCTTTTTGGCGGATCGGTTGTGCCGGTGACGGTGAAATCACTCGCATTTCCTTCCTGAGGGAACGACTTATGAAACTAAAGACCACATTGTTCGGCAATGT